>Ga0081539_10003521_pt1 | contig 19070 bp, 15 predicted proteins | sample TabmetS4T2R2_FD_71023 | JGI IMG/M metagenome (GOLD analysis project Ga0081539, IMG submission 71023) | Tabebuia heterophylla rhizosphere microbial communities from the University of Puerto Rico - S4T2R2 | ecosystem: Host-associated > Plants > Roots > Rhizosphere ...
GTACGTGACGATGTCAGACGTGTGCGCGTGTCGAGACGCGCTCGTCGCCTTGGCGCGGAGTTTTGCCGGCAGCTTGTAGGTTTGCGATTCTCGAATGTCGCGGACCCTGAACTTGTCCGCCGTAGCCTTTGGCGAAGGCGGAAGGTCCGCGCCGCATCTTCAGGCGACCCGACGCTCGCGAACCAGCGGAAGACGCAGAAGCCGCCCGGACTCGGCGCGCTCACGGCGGGCGGGAACGCCCTTGACGTCCCATCCTGGCGACTCATAGCCGCACGACGTGCAGAGCAGCGACATCCGACCGTGATCGAAGTGCAGCAGCGAATCGTGTCCATGGAGACCGCAGATGAACTGCCGCAGCTGACCCGCGGCGCGGGTGAAGACACTCTCCGACGATGTTGCCGAGCTCATCTGATGCTGCGCCGTGTCGGTAGCCATTGCCGCGTTCCCCTTTCAGGTGCCTGTCGAGTAGGACGCCGAATGCCGCCGTCGCGTTCCTGATGACCCGGACGGGCGAGCCCGACGTTTTCAAGATGAGTGCCACGGCGCGTCAATTTGCGCCAAAGCGCTGACTCGCAGCCGTTTAGCCGCATTGCCCAAAGGCGCGACTCAACCCAGGCATTCATCGAACGCAGTCGCCGCATCCTCAAACGGTCGCGATCCGGCGTGACGCGTCCTGTTGTGTGAACGAAATTTCCCACGCGCCCGAACACATATCGGAAACAGCGCGCGCGAGGGTCGAGAGCGTCGCGCTACGAGCGCGATCGTTCCTGCAGGATGCCGCGGACGACGAAGCCCACGTTGGCGGGTCGTTCACCAAGCCGTCGCATGAAGTACGGAAACCACTGACGACCGAACGGAACGTAGATGCGCATGCGGTAACCGGCTTCCACCAGTGATGCCTGCAGATCGCGCCGGATCCCGTACAGCATCTGAAACTCGTACCGGTCGTTGTCGATGCCACGCTCCATGGCGTACGTCTTTGTCTGATCGATGAGGCGTTCGTCGTGCGTGGCGATCGCCGGATACGTGCCTTCGTCGAGCAGGATGCGCATCAACGCGGCGAACGCCGTGTCGACCTCCGCCTTGTGTTGATACGCCAGCGAGGGCGGTTCCTTGTACGCACCTTTCACGAGCCTGACGCGCGCCCCGAGCGCGTTCATGCGCCGCACGTCATCCTCCGAGCGGTGCAGCGCCGCCTGCAACGCCACACCGATGTTGCGGTACTGCTGCTGCCACAGCGTCTCGAACACCTCGAGCGTCACCTCGGTGTATGGCGAATTCTCCATGTCGAGCCGGACGAAGAACTCGTGACGCTGTGCCGGGTCCAGGATGCGGCGGAGATTATCGACGCACGTGGCGCGATCGATGTCGACGCCGAGCTGCGTCAGTTTCAGTGAAATGTTGCGCTCGATCCCTGCCGCGAGGATCACGTCCATCAAGCGGACGTACTCGCGCGTGGCTGCTCTCGCCTCCTCCATCGTGCGGACGCTTTCACCGAGGTAATCGAGCGTGAGGCGCAGGTGGCGCGCCTGCAGCGCGCGTGCGGCCTCGATCGCCTCCTCGATCGTCTCGCCGGCGATGAACCGCCGCGCGAAGCTGTCGGGCGAGGCCATGCCGTAGCGCGACGCGAGACGTTTGAGGGTGGCGCTGCGCGACAGCGCGTAGAACAGCGCCTTGGCGCCCGCGTAGATCAATGGGTATGCGGTGACGGGGACTCGAGGAGATGATCGAGCGTGCGCGCGTAATACCGGAGCACGTTGCGGTCGCGCACTCGAATCCGGCCACGCTCGACGACGATGATGCCGCGCAGCTCGAGCGGCTCGACCGCGGCGTCCACCGCCTCGCCGCCGCTGTCGACCCCCAGGTTGGCCCCCACCTTCCGCAGCGTGTCGATGATCGTGTCGGCGCGCTCGACGAGATCGCGACGCGTGATCGACGGTCGCATGGCGTTGGCGACGACGGCCGTCGGCAGCACTTTGACCACGCGTCCGATCGCCTTCATCGTCGTGTGCGTCAGCTCGAGCACCTGGCGGCGTGACTGCGGATCGATGCCGTCGACGCTGATCGGCTTGCCGAACGTGACGAACGCGCGCGAACGGTAGCCGACGGCGTAGCGCACCATTTCGGCGAGCTCGCGGCTGAACGGCCGCTGCGTGCGCTTCACGCGCTGCCGCGCGAGCACATGATCCTCGAGCACCAGGTCATAGGCCACCGAGGTCGGCACGATCACGAGGTGAGGGTGTTCGGCCTGCAGCGCCGCGTGCATCAGTCCGGTCTTCGGATGCTTCAGCTCGCCGCTGTAGCTGCGCCCGCCTTCCGGATAGAAGAAGAAGTCGTGCTTGCGCAACAGCTCGGCGACGTACGCCTTCAGCGTAATGAGGTAGACCGGATCCTTCGTGTTCCGGCGAATTGGAATGGCGCCGGTCACGTGACGATGAATCAGGCCGAGCGGGCCGCCGAACAGGTTGATGCCGGCGGCGATGATCGGCGGCCGCACGCCGTTGTCGTCCAGGACGAGCGGCTCCACGAGGTAGTCCGTGTGACTCTTGTGGTTCGACGCATAGACGACGCGGCCGGCGCGCGTGGCGCTTTTGGCGATCTCGACGTTCTCGCCGAGGCGTTCGATCTTGCGAAGAATGGGATAGAGCGGATGCTTGAGCGCGCGGTAGATCGAGTAGCGCTGCGTCGTCCGCAGCTCTTCGAGATAGCTTTCGATGCGCTCCCGCGTGGCCGTCCCGCTTTCGCCGTGTGTGCCCTGCAGATACCGGGCAACTTCCTCGCGCGACAGTACGGCTCGCGTGATCTCGTCGAGCATCGAGGCGACTATACCATCCAACGGCGCAAATGCCTTGTGAAGAAATCCTGAGAGTTGGGAGTTGACGCGCGCAGTTCAGGCCGCGAGCCGTCTGCAGATCGCGTCGGTGAATTCGATCGTGCTCGCGCTGCCTCCGAGGTCGCGCGTGCGAATGCCGGCCGTCAGCGTGGCGCCGAGCGCCGTCACGACGCGATCGGCAATCACACCCTCATCGATGTGACGCAGCATCAGCACGGCGGACAGCAGCAGCGCGGTTGGATTGGCCAGACTTTTGCCCGCGATGTCCGGCGCGCTTCCATGCACGGCTTCGAACACGCCGATGGTGGTTCCGAGATTCGCCGCCGGTACGACACCCAGGCCGCCGACCAGTCCTGCACACAGGTCCGAGACGATGTCTCCGTACAGGTTGGGCAACAACAGGATGTCGAACTGGGTCGGGTTGATCACCAGCTGCATGCACGCGTTGTCGACGATGCGGTCGTCGTTGACGATGTCGGGATATCCTGCCGCGACAGTGCGCACCGTCTTCAGGAACAGCCCGTCGCCGAGCTTCATGATGTTGGCCTTGTGCACGGTGGTGACGCGTCTGCGTCCGTGCTTGCGCGCGTACTCGAACGAGAACCGTGCAGCACGAGTCGTTGCCGCCTCGGTGATGATCTTCAGGCTCTCGACGACGCCTGGAATGATTTCGTGTTCGAGACCGGAGTAGAGATCCTCGGTGTTCTCGCGCACGATGACGAGATCCACGCCCTCATAGCGGGACGGCACTGACGGGATGTTCCAGACCGGACGCAGATTGACGTAGAGGTCCAGCGCCTTGCGCAGGCCGACGTTGACGCTCGTGAAGCCCCCGCCGACCGGCGTGGTCACCGGGCCCTTGAGCGCCACGGTGTTGCGCACGATCGAGTCGAGCAGCTCCTTCGGCAGCGTCTCGCCCTTGCGCTCGAGCGCCAGGACGCCGGCCAGATGTGAGTCCCAGTCGACGTCGAGTCCGGCCGTTTCCAGAATCTTGACGACGGCGCCGGTCACTTCGGGACCAATGCCGTCGCCGGGAATGAGCGTGATGGTGTGCTTCACGGATTGCGAGCTTCCCAATAAAGAAGGACCAGAGCGCCGGCGACGTTGGCCATCATCAGCTGCGTCGCCAGCTGATGCACCGCCCCGATCGCGAATCCCGAATACAGCGCAACCAGGAGCATCGCTCCCGAGAGGATCAGCCGGATCGCGAATGCCGGCGGCCGCGGTCCGAGTACCCGCATCGCCGTGAGCGTGACGACGAGAGCGCCGCCGCACGCGTACGCAACGTAGTGAAATCGCGTACTCGCGTTTCCCAACAGCTCGCCGACCATGCCACCCAGCCAGATCGCCAGCGCGAGTACATAGACGTACCGCAGCGCGAGCATTAGCCCGTTATGCGTCCCCGAAAGCGAATTGTCATTGCGTTGTCGATCGGCATAACGGGCTCGGCGCGCGAAGCGCGCCAAAAGACTGGTGACCTGGCCGACGCGCCGCCGGATGGCAAGGGCTGCGTTCGCGGCTAGGTCATTATAATTACCCTTCCGGAGGACTCCCGAGTGCCCGTCCAGTCGTCTGCGCACACGCACGTGCTGATGAATGTCGCTACGCGCCTACGCATCGATTCGGTGGTGTCGACCGCCGAAGCCGGCAGCGGACATCCGAGTACGTGTTGTTCGGCCGCCGAAATCATGGCCGCGTTGTTCTTCGCGGAGATGCGCTACGACGTTCGCGATCCGCACAATCCCGACAACGATCGCTTCGTGCTGTCGAAGGGGCACGCGGCGCCGGTGTTGTACTCCGCGTGGGCCGAGGCCGGGATCATCTCGCGCGACGATCTGCTGACGTTGCGGAAGCTCGACTCGGATCTCGAAGGGCACCCGACGCCGCGGCTGCCGTGGGTCGACGTCGCCACTGGTTCGCTCGGACAGGGCATCTGTGCCGCCGTCGGCATCGCGCTGAACGCGCGGCGAATCGCCTCCGACTACCGGACGTACGTGCTGCTGGGCGACGGGGAGATCGCCGAAGGGTCGGTGTGGGAGGCGGCAGACGTCGCCGCGTATCACCAGCTCGACTCGTTGTGCGGCATCGCCGACGTGAACGCACTCGGGCAGAGCGGTCCGACACAGTTCGAGCACGACATGGAGCGGCACGCGTCCCGATGGCGTGCGTTCGGCTGGCACGCGCTCGTCGTCGACGGTCACGACATCGCCGCCGTCCTCGATGCGCTCGAGGAAGCACGCCGCACCAAGGGCAAGCCGACGATGATCCTGGCGCGGACCATCAAGGGCAAGGGCCTTTCGCTCTTCGAGGGCAAAGGCGGGTGGCACGGTAAACCGCTCAAGAAAGGCGAGGAGCTCGACAAGGCCGTCGCGGAGCTGACCGCGCAGCTGCTTCCGGATGAAGAGCCCGTGCCCGCGCCACCACCGCCACACAGCGTGTCGCGCCCGGCCGATCGCGACGCGCGGCTGGACGCGCCGCCATACAAGATCGGCGACAGCACGGCGACCCGCGAAGCGTACGGCGCGGCAATTGCCCGCCTTGGCGCTGCCGACACCCGCATCGTCGCGCTCGACGCCGACGTGAAGAACTCCACGTTCAGCGAGAAATTCCTGCAGCAGCATCCCGATCGGTTCTACGAGAACTTCATTGCCGAGCAGGTGATGATCGGCGCGTCGATGGGTCTGGCCGCGCGCGGCGCCATTCCGTTCCCATCGACGTTCGCCGCGTTCCTGACGCGGGCGTACGACTTCATCCGCATGGCGGCGATCAGCAACGTGAACATCAAGATGGCCGGCTCGCACGCCGGCGTTTCGATCGGCGAAGACGGACCGTCGCAGATGGCGCTCGAGGATCTGGCGATGATGCGGGCGCAGCCGAACATGACGGTGCTCTACCCGTCCGATGGCGTCAGCACCGATCGGCTCGTCGAGCGCGCCGCGTATCACGCGGGTCCGGTGTACATGCGGACGTCCCGTCCGAAGACGCCGGTCATCTATGGCCCGGACGAGACGTTCGAGATCGGCGGCCTGAAGATTCTTCGACAGAGCGCCGACGACGTGGCGACGGTGATCGGCGCGGGTGTAACGCTGTTCGAGGCACTGAAGGCGTACGACGAATTGCAGAAGCAGCGAATCAACGTTCGCGTCATCGATCTCTATTCGTTGCAGCCGATCGACCGAGCGTCGCTCGTTCGCTGCGCGCGCGAAACGAAAGGGCGTCTCATCACCGTCGAAGATCACTACGCCGGCGGCGGGCTCGGCGACGCCGTCGCCGCGGCCGTGGCGCCGGAAGGCTTCACGGTGCAGCGGCTCGCCGTGCGCGAGATCCCGCGCAGCGGTGCCCCGGACGAGCTCCTCGACCAGTACGGCATCTCAAGGCGGCACATCGTGCGAGCAGTCGTTGGGTAAAGGGGTCGACTCCCGACCCCGTTTTCTGCTCGCGAGCGCGATTGTGGTCTCCACGCTCGCGCTGTCGTTGTCTGCGCAGACGTCGGTCTCCGGCATGCGCGAGCCGGCATGGGCCCCTGACGGCAGGCATCTCGCTGTCGTTTTTCTCGATCGCATCTACACGATCCTGCCCGATGGGCGGGAGCCGCGCGAGCTGACGCGCGGCGGTTCATCTCAGCGCGAGCCGGCGTGGTCGCCCGATGGGCGTCGCCTCGCTTTTGCTGCCGATGCGGGCGACGGATTCGATCTCTTCATCGTCTCGACGCGCGGAGGAACGCCGCAGCGCGTTACGTCGCTTCCCGGCGATGAGCGCTTCCCATCGTGGACGCCCGACGGACGCATTGTCTTCACGCATCGACCAGCAGGCGCTCGCCAATCGGATCTCTACATCGTCGACCCCGACGCCGCCGATCGCGAGCCGACTGCGCTGACGCGGTCTCCCGACGATGAGCTGCATCCGCGCGTGTCGCCGGACGGCAAACGGATCGTGTTCACATCGAATCGCGACAACGAGGACGGGGACTTCGATCTGTGGATCATGCGGCTGCCGGATCGCGCCGCCGTCGCGAACGGCTCCCTTCGACGCGGGTTTGCCTCGCGCGTCTCGCGCGCGCGTGGATACGACGCCTACCCGACGTGGTCACCTGAAGGGGATCGCATCGCGTTCTATGCGATCCGCGACGGCGTCGCTTCGACATGGGTAGCGGAGCTGGGCCCGCTCTCCGACGGGAGTGGAGTGACGGGACCAGCACGACCTGTGGCGCCTCCAGTACTCGTCTCGCGACACGGCGGATCGCTGTCCTGGTCGCCCGACGGTCACACCATTGCGATCGGCGAGATTCCCGATGTCGATCAGGGCTATAACGGCAACCCGCTGCGCGACACCACTGAGCCGCCAGCCCTGTTCGACCTCGGACGCGCGCATCAGTTGTGGACCGTGCCGGCGCCGCGCATCGTCGACGAAGGCGGTCGCGCGCTGGCGCCATCGCTGCCCGCGCCATCAGGAAGCTTCGTGCAGGCGTTCGACAACGTCTGGACGACGATGAAGCGCCTCTACTATCCCGGCGGCGAATCGGCGAGTGCGTGGGATGGACTGCGCAAGCGATTCCGGCCACTGGCCGAACAGGCGCGAACTCCGGCAGCGCTGGAGGACGTCGTCGACGATCTGATCGCGGCCGAACCGCTCGTGAAGCCGCCCGTCACCTCGTCGCAGGCGGTCGTCGTTTCCGCGCATCCGCTTGCCTCGGAGGCCGGCCGTCTTGTGCTCGAACGCGGCGGCAACATTGTCGACGCCGCGATTGCTGTCGCGTTCACCCTGGGTGTGGTCGAACCGGATGCGTCCGGTCTGGGCGGGGACGGGCAGGCGGTGCTGTTCCTCAAGGGCATGGCGGAGCCGACCGTCATCGAATACAAGGACCAGACACCGGCAGCCGCGGCGCTGGACAACCCTCGCATCTTCTTCAACGGCCGCCTGGCAGGCGACGGGCCGCTGGCGTCGAATATCCCTGGTCTGGTCGCCGGACTCGATTACCTCCATTCGCAGTACGGGAGCGGGCGAGTGGCGTGGGCGGACCTGATCGATCCGGCGATCAGGTACGCCGAGAACGGGTTCGTGCTCGATCACACGTTACCGTCCACGATCGCCGAAGGCCGCCAAGTGCTCGAGAAGTACGGCGCCGCGGCCCGCATCTTTCTGCCGAATCGGCAGGTGCCGAGGGTGGGTGATCGCTTCGTCAATCGCGATCTTGCAGCAACGCTGCGGACGCTCGCCACTGACGGCGCCGACGACTTCTATCGCGGCTCGATCGCGCAGCGTATCGCCGCCGACATGGCCAGCAACGGCGGGGTGATCACGGCCGAGGATCTCGCCCAGTACAAAGCCGTCGAGCGGAAGCCGGTGTCGCTGCGCTATCGCGATCGCGTGCTCTACACGGGTGGTCCGCCGGTTGGGGCGGGCATCTCTCTGCTGGAGGCGCTGTCGGTGCTTGGGAACTACCCGGCGCGACGGCCCGCCACCTCCACGCGCGATTCGGATTACTGGCATCATCTGATTGAGGCGTGGAAGGCGCGCGACCGCATCACGCGGGTTGCCGATCCGGCGCGGTGGGCGGTGGACTTCGAAGCGCATCTCACGCCCGAGCACGCCGCCGATCTGTTCCGCCGGATCAACAGTCAGACGGCCGCGCGCTATCCCGACGACTCGGACGAGCCGGCGACGTCAACCGAGCGAATCGGCAGCGGTACGACGGCGATTGTGATTGCCGACGCGGACGGCAACATGATCGCGATGACGAACACGCTGAGCACGTGGGGCGGATCGTTCTACGTATCGCGAGGCCTCGGCTTCCTCTACAACAATCATCTGCGGTCGAATCGCACGATTGCCGGCGCCTATGGTCAACTGATGCCGCTGACCCGATCGAACACCGCGAACATTCCGATCCTGGGGTTCGGAGATGACGATGGGCGCCAGGTGCCGTCGTTTGCGGTCGGCGCGGCGGGCAACGCATGGATTCCGGCGTCGACCTATTCGATCGTCACGGCGCTGATCGACGGCGGGATGTCGATGCAGCAGGCGATCGAGTCGCCGCGCTTCCTCGTCACGCGCGACCCGGCGGATGCGGCGGGCACGGCTGCGCGCGTCGAGATCGAGGACCGGTTCCCGCGTGACGTGCTGCAGGATTTGATCGCGCGCGGCCACCGCTTTCACAAGATCGGCCGGAAGGGCGAGATGCGGTATGGCTATGCGTCAGGCGTGACTGTGGACGTCGCCGCTCACCGCGTCGAAGGTGGCGCCGACCCGCGGCGCTCGCACGCCGCGGTCGCGGTCGATTCCGTGCGCCGCTTGACGCAATAAATCCTGAACTCTCAACTTCGTTCCCTGGAGCCAACCTCCAACTCCCAACGAGCACGAATGTTCGTTGGGAATTGGCTCCAGCGTCAGCGGGTTGGGAGTTGGGGGTGCCGAGGGCGTCCGATCACCAGTTGTACGGCTTCAGATCCGGTCCGACGTAGTCCCCGCCATGTCCGGGACTGTGCCGGAAGTGAGCCGCGTACCAGACGACGACGTCGCGGTCCTCGACGACCTCACCGTTCACGAACTTGTCGATGTGCGCGCGAGACAGCGCGGGATCGGTCGTGAAGCCCTGGCCATCGTCGTGCTCCGCTGAGCCGCGGTAGCGCACGACCCAGAAGTCGCCGATCCCGTATGCGTCCTGGTTTCCATCGGATGCGCCGGGGTGGATCGAGTAGCCCTCGCCGGTGGCGATGTTGCGAACGCGCCAGTGACGATTCCGTGAGGCGTCGCGCGGTCGCCGAATCTCGTAGCGTTTGGTGTGCCAGTTCGAGTTCCCGACGAGGATCGGGTTGTTGTATTCCTCGACGAGGTTCCCGGACGCCGTGCGGATGTCGAAATCCATTCGCCAGTACACGTGGTGATGGTGGTCCTTGCACGTGCAGGGATTGTTGGCTGCCGCGAACCCGAAGCGTGGCCGTAGCGTGCCATCGGAATGAAATCGCCACGCGCTGATGTACCGGTACCACCCTGCCGACATCTCGCTGACGAGCACGACTTCCTGGCCCTGGACATAGATGGCCACGCCGCTGAAGTTCCCGGTGTCGACGTTGGATTCGATGATTGTCTGTGCCGGCGCACTGCAGAGGCGGTAACCGGGAATCACATCCGACCCGGTGGCCTGGAAGCAGGTTTCGGAGTTCTGCCAGTCGCGATAGGTCGGGCCACATCCCGCCCCGGTGCCGTCGTTGAAATACTCGACGTTGAGAATCGGCACGTGCGCGCGGTAGAGCAGCTGCTTGCCGCGATAGCGCACGTTCCGCAGCTCGACGCCGGATCCGTTCGTGCCCGATGATGCAGACGGCCGAATGACGTCGAACTGCCACAACGTCTGACCCCCTGACGTCACCGTGACGCTGACGCGGCCGCCGGTCGATGTCGAACAGTTGCCCGAGGGTGGCGGGCCGCACTCGTCGGCGGAGTCATGCGCCCGTCCTGGAAAGTCGCGCACCACGTCCCGACGGATCATGTTGACCGCGAACAGCTGGTGCCGCTTGGTCTCGCCCCGCGCCGGCACGAGACCGACTACCAGCGTTCGTTCGATGCGACCGTCGGGCGTTTCGATGGCGACGAGCGGGGGCATCGGCCTGTAAGCGATGAGCTCGCCGCTGCGGATGGCGCCGCCAAGCTCGGAATTGTGGGCGAGGATATCGACGGCCGCCTGAAACTCCTCGGCGGTTGGCAGCGGCTGCGTGGCTATCTCCGTGGCGCTTGCCAGATCCGGCCGATCAGCGGTGCCGCACAGGCGGAGCGTCCGGTTTCCGGTGTAGTCGTAGACGGTGGCGACGAATCTCGGCGCCGCGTCGAAGCGTTCCTTGTCGTCGTGATCGAGCAGCCGAAAGGAGAGCAGACGCGTGTCCGCGGCCTGCAGATGCTGCCGCAGCCACGCTTCGTTCATCATCGCCGCCGAACGGAGCTCGGCGTGCGACGAGCGTGCGGGCACGACGTCGACTGCGAGGTCGTCAGTGGTGAGCCACGGTCGGCCGAACCGGTCGACGACGTGAGCTGTCGCCGTCGCGGGGTGGCTTTCGCGCGGATGTGGATCGCCATCGTTGCAGCACATGTGCGCTCCTTTCGCACCCGCGCCGCGACAGCGACATCACCGTGCGCACACGCGAGGCTGCAGGAGTAAACGCATCATGCCGTCCGGGCGAACTGGATTCGTTGAGGTCGACGACTCGACATCTCCTTCGCCAACAGTCCGTCTACGGACGCGCCCTCGTCGTTTGGACGCACCAGCCTGCGGTGCGTTCACCGCATCGCATGCATTCCAGCGACACGCGGCCGGGCTCGAAGTGCCGAATCATGTCGTGACCGCTCAGACCGCAGCTGGCGCGACGCAGCCACTCTGCTGCCGCGACGACATGGTCGGTCGCGCCGCGCAACGCCTTCATCACGTCAACCGATGGCCTGACGGCCCAGGGAATCCGCCCAGCATGTGCTGCCTGCACGAGATCGTCTCCTTCCGCTGAGTACCCGCCGGACCTGGAAGGTCCGGCCAACCTACTCGACTGGTAACGCGTCAATGGACGCTCTATCCCGCAATACGCGCGGAGACGTGGGGTGGATGCCTGTCAGTATGCTGGCTCGTGGGCGGGTGGGCAGCTCGGTAAAGCTACCCGCTAAGCCGCTACCGAGGGAATTGAGGCTGCTCGGTCACCCGTCGTGCCTGCCAGAGATGCCGGCGCTCGTGGGCGGCCATCAGCTCGAATCCCGAGCCAAGTGAGAAGCGCAGCCATGCGGCGGCGGGGGAGGCGACGTACGCGCGCGCCAGATCGAGTCCATTCGCCTGACGCAGCCGGTCGATGTACTGCACCTGATACGCGCGGAAGGCGGCCATGATCTCCGACCGCGATCGCGTCGGGCCGGGCTGAAATGTCTTCGGCGCCTTTACCTTGAACTTCGCCGGCGGCTCCTGCATCCGCGCGAACCAGCGCCCGAGCCACGAGTAGCGGAACGGTCCTTCGCCATACCGTCCACGACGGATCGCATCGGCGATCGCGTGATCGAGCTTCGGCAGATACATGCGGGCGGTGACGTTGAGATGCTCGACGCACTCAGCCACCGACCAGGACTCCGATGCGGGCCGCCAATTGAACTGCTGATCGGTCAGCGGTGTGACGAGCGCGTCGGCGTCGGCGCTGATTTTCTCGAATTGGTGCCGCAGATCATCGACTTCAGGCGCCAGCGTCAGTGATCCGGAACGCACCATCGACCCATCTTAATGCGGTCCCCGGCGGTGCCCTCACCTGTTGACGGCGAAATTCGGACGCGCGGCGTCGACGGAGGCGTCCGCTTCGGCCTGAGGCTGTCAGTTTGGGACTATGACGCCACCGCGGTCGTAGACAGGCGCGCGTGGATGCGGTCGCGCAAGCGGACCGCATCGCGCGGCGCGTGCCCGCCGACGTCGTTGTTGAAATAGGCGAAGACGTCGAGACCGTCGACGATGTGCTCCACAAGCCAGTCGGCCCATTCATCCAGCCGTTCGTCGTCGTAACGGCCAGCGTATTTCGTCCAGCCGTGGAAACGGACGTAGATGAATGGGCCGACGATCATTTTGGCGGTCGCCGATCCCTGCATGTCGTGCAGACAGAGGGCGACTCGATATCGACGCATCAGTTCGAAGACGCGCTCGTCATACCAACTGGGTTCACGGAATTCCACACTGTGCCGATAACCGGAAGGAAGCGCTGCGAGAAAGTGTTCGAAGCGCTCGAGGTTGAGCGGCCAGCGGGGCGGCAGCTGATACAGCACCGGCCCCAGGCGCGGGGCGAGCTCGCGCACGTTGTCGAAGAAGCGGACGAGCGGATCCTCGGGATCCTTCAGCTTCTTCATGTGGGTCAGGAAGCGGCTCGCCTTGACCGCGTACAGAAAACGCCGCGGCGCCTGTTCCCGCCACTTTGCGAACGTTTCCGCGTCCGGCAGCCGATAGAAGCTGTTGTTGATCTCGACCGTATCGAAGGTGAGGGAGTAATGGCCGAACCAGCGCGACTGCGGGAGATCGGCGGGATAGAGGTCTCCACGCCAGTGCGTGTACTGCCATCCGGAGCAGCCGACTCTGACCTGCTGTTTACGGCTGAGCCTCATAAATCCTGTCCCAGCATCTGTTTACAGGCAAGGACCGGTCCGATAGAATCAAACACGCGCTCGCATCCCAAAAAAATCGGATTGCTCGGTTCCGGGCTGTTATTCGTCCCGGTCCGCAGCGTTCCTTTCCGTGTGTAGGGGAATCCTGTGCTCGCAGGTAAGTTGCCACGCTCCCGGTGGTTCTGGTCCGGCGTCGGAATAGCCGTCGTCGTCATCGCCATCATTACTGTGCTCTCCTTGCGCTCCGCCGGTGCGCCCGTGCCGGTCAGCGTGGCGTTTTCACAGTTCCTGCTCGACGTCGACGCCACTCAGGTGAAGCAGGTCAACGTCGACGGCGATGCGCTGCTCTACACGCGTCCCGACGGCACGCTGTTCGCCACGGTGGCGCCGCGTGGATACGTCGCGGCGAATCCGACGTTCGTCACCAATCTCACCGAGCGAGGCATCGTCTTCAGCGTGACGCGCGATGAACCGTCGCGTGCCGGCAGCTACGGCGCGCTTGCCGTCGGCCTGCTGTTCTTCGGGTTCGCCGGTCTCGCGCTCTACCGCGTCGTGACCGGCCGCGTCCCGACGCTGGAGAAGGCGCGCACGATCGATCCGCAGCAGGTGACGGTGACCTTTGCCGACGTCGCCGGGGTGGACGAAGCCAAGGACGAAGTGCGCGAGATCGTCGACTTCCTGAAGGAGCCGGCGAAGTTCGCGTCCATCGGCGGGCGCATTCCGCGCGGCATCCTGCTCGTCGGTCCTCCGGGAACCGGTAAGACGCTGCTCGCGCGATCGATGGCAGGTGAAGCGGGCGTGCCGTTCATCTCCACCAGCGGCTCCGACTTCGTCGAGATGTACGCGGGTGTTGGCGCGTCGCGCGTGCGCAAGCTGTTCAAGGAAGCGCGGCGTCACCAGGCGTGCATCATCTTCATCGACGAGCTCGATGCCGTGGGCCGCAGCCGCGGCGGCAATTCACTCAGTCACGAAGAGCGCGAACAGACCCTCAATCAGCTGCTGGTGGAAATGGACGGCTTCGCGCAGTCCGAGAGCATCATCGTCGTCGCGGCGACCAACCGCGCCGACATCCTCGATTCGGCGCTGCTGCGGCCAGGCCGTTTCGACCGGCAGGTGACCGTCGGCAATCCCGATCTCAAGGGTCGCGAACAGATTCTTCGCGTGCATTCGCGCAAGGTCGCGCTCGATCCCGACGTCGACCTGCGATCGATCGCGCGTGGCACGCCGGGGTTCTCGGGTGCCGACCTCGCCAACCTGGTGAACGAGGCCGCGCTGATCGCGGCACGCGGCGGCCGACAGACGGTGAGCAACGCCGATCTCGACGCCGCTCGCGACAAGGTGCTGATGGGCGTGGAGCGCAAGTCGGTGGCGATGAGCGAGAAGGAACGGGTGACGTGCGCCTATCACGAGGCCGGCCACGCCGTAGTCGCCGCGTTGCTGCCGGAAGCGGATCCGCTGCACAAGGTCACGATCATTCCGCGCGGCCGCGCGCTCGGCGTGACGATGCAGCTGCCGGAGGCGGATCGGTATACGCACTCGAAGCCGTTCATCGAGTCCCAGATCGCGATCCTGATGGGCGGTCGCGTGGCCGAGGAGCTGTTCCTGCGGCAGATGACCAGCGGCGCGTCGAACGACATCGAGCGGGCGACGGAGCTGGCGCGGAAGATGGTGTGCGAGCTCGGGATGTCGCCGCTCGGTCCGGTGCATTTCAAGCGGCCGTCGAGCGCGTGGGACAACGACTCGCGCGCGTCAGGGTTCAGCGAAGAGACGGCGCGGCGTGTCGACGACGAGATTCGATCGCTGGTGATGCGCGGCTACGAGACGTCGCGGCAGATCATCGAGCGGCAGCGCAGTGCCCTGAAGGCGCTGGCCGAGGAGCTGCTCGAGGTGGAGTCGGTGGATGCGGATCGACTCCGCCAGATTCTGGCGGAGCACGTCGTGGCGGCCAGCCCGATGCCGCCGTCGGTGCGCGAAGCGCTGACCGAAGCCGCGTTGAATTGAAAAACGCCGGGCCTGACAAGGTCAGGCCCGCGTTCTTGTTTTCCTCCGCCCCATCACCCGCTGCGCCGCCTCGAGCAACAGCAGCATGCTGTCGTAGACCTTCTGCCGCTCTGCCGTCGGCAGCTCCGCCAGGACTTCTTCGAGGACCGGCCGGTTCGTCTGCTGGAGCAACTGATCGTACAGGCCTGATGATTTAGCGGTCGGGCGAATCCAGATGATGCGCCGATCGTCGGCGTCGGGCTCGCGCGTGACCAGCTTCTGATCGACCAGCCGATCGACGAGTGGCGTCGCCGCCGACGGCGCGATCCCGAGCCCGTCGGCGAGCTCGCGGCTGCGCAGGCCACCCGACTGGACCAGCAGCATCACCGCCTTCAGCTGCGCCATCGTCATATCCAGCAGCAGCCACGGATGGTTCCCCCGCGAGATCTGGATCGTGCGGAACGCACGCACGAGCTCGCTCAGCGCGTCGATGCACCTTGTGGCCGTCAGTGTCCGCCGGCGGGCCCGCTTCATGCAGAGGTGGGTGCTCGAAAAATACTTGAGTCCAACCGAATAGTTCAACGATACTGAAGTATCCGGTCGATTGCAACGATTCTCCGAGGCGTGTTCTTCCGTGATATCGCGCACACTCCCACCGCTCGTTCTCGTCGCCGTCGTCGGGCTCGCCGCGCCCGCCATGGGGCAGGAACGCTCGCCGGCGCCGCAATTGCCGTCGAGCAGTCCCTTCATGGGCGGCGTGCCCGAAGGCACCGCATCACCCGAGCCGCTGCAGCTGTCGATCGTGGATGCGATCCGTCGCGGTCTCGACCACAACCTCGGCGTGTTGCAGGCAGAGCAGGATGTGGACAAGGCGCGGGCGGCGCGCTGGCTGGCGCTGAGCGAACTGTTGCCGCAGGTCAACGCCACCGTGTCGGAGACGCGCCGCACCAACAACCTGGAAGCGTTCGGCTTTCCGCTGTCGCGTTTCCCTGGCGCCGCCGGTATCGGTCCCGTGGTCGGGCCGTTCAACGTCTTCGATGCGCGCGTGTTCGTGTCGCAGGCGTTGCTCGATCTGTCGGCCGTCAACGACGCGCGCGCCGAAACGCACAACATCGCGGCGGCGCGGCACGACTACCGGAGCGCGCGCGATCTGGTCGTGCTCGTCTCGGCGAACCTCTATCTGCAGACGCTGGCGGCCGCGGCGCGGGCGGATACGGCGCGGTCGCAGCGCGAGACGTCGCAGGCGCTCTACACCCAGGCGCAGGATCTTCGTCAGAGCGGCATCGTCGCCGGACTTGACGTGGTCCGCGCCGAGGTCCGGTTGAGCGCGGATCGCCAGCGCGCCACGGCGGCGGCCAACGATTACGAGAAGTCGAGGCTGCAGCTGGCGCGCGTGATCGGGCTGCCGATCGGGCAGACGTTCACGCTGAGCGACGTGCTCCCCGACGTGCCCGTGCCTGAGATGACGCTGCCGGAGGCGCTCGATCGCGCGTACCGCGAACGTCCCGATTTTCTGGCGGCCCAGGAGCGTGTGCGCGCCGCCGAAGCCACGCACGCCGCCATCCGCGCTGAGCTGCTGCCGAGCGTGCGCGTCAACGCCGACTACGGAGCCATCGGCCTGCACGTGAGCGACGCCCTGGCCACGTTCAGCATCGGCGGCACCATCAACGTGCCGATCTTTCAAGGCGGCCGCGTCCAGGCGCGCCTGGCCGACGCGCAGGTCGAGATTCGTCACCGTCGTACGGAGATGGAGAACCTGCGCAGCGAGGTCTACTACGACGTCCGCAGCGCGTTCCTCGATCTTCAGGCGACCGGCGAAGAGCTGCAGACGGCAACGCGATCGCGCGAGCTGGCCAATCTGCAGCTCACCCAATCGCGCGACCGTTTCGCTGCCGGCGTGGCCAACAACATCGAAGTCGTGCAGGCGCAGGAAGCGGTGACGCTCGCCAACGAGCAGTACATCGCCGCGCTGTATGGATACAACGTCTCGAAGGCACTGCTGGCCCGATCGCTGGGCACCGCAGAGAGTGCCGTCGAACGGTTACTCGGAGGAGCCCGGCCGTGAGCAGGCGAATTGTCATCCTGATAGGCGTGATCGTCGTCATCGTGATCGCTGCCGGCACCTGGCTGTGGGCGACCAGCGGTCGGGAATCGACCGACGATGCGCAGGTGGATGCACACGTGACACCGATCGCGGCGCGCGTCGGCGGGACGGTGCTCAACGTGCCGGTCGCGGATAACCAGCAGGTCGAGGCCGGCGCGCTGCTCGTGCAGATCGATCCGCGCGACTACGAGGTGGCGCTCGACAAAGCGCGCGCCGAGCTCGCCGATGCCGAAGCCACACTCGTGGCGGCGCGTGCCAACGTCCCGATCACACAGACGACCGCGACGGGCAACGTCGCGGCCGCGCGAGGAGGCGTCGAACAGGCGCAGGCCGGCATCGTCGAGGCGCAGCAGGCCGTCGATGGGGCGCGGTCGCGGCTGGCCACGGCGCAGGCGCGGCTGCGGGAGAACGAAGCCAACGCTACCAAGGCGGCGAAGGATGTGGAGCGGTTGAAAGCGTTGCTCGCGAAGGACGAAATTCCGCAGCAGCAGTACGACGCCACTGTGGCGGCAGCGCAGGCATCGGCGGCGGCTGCCGATTCCGCACGCGCGCAGGTCGAGGAAGCGGATACCGGCATTCGCGTTGCTGAAAGCCGTTTGATGCAGGCGCGCGCCGGCGAGTCGCGCGCCACCGCACAGTTGCACGCGTCGCAGACGACGCCGGAGCAGGTCACCGCCATGCGAGCCCGTGTCGATGCGGGGGAAGCGCGCGTCAAACAGCTCGCCGCTGCGGTGAAGCAGGCGGAGCTGAGTCTCGAATACGCGACGGTCAAGGCGCCGGTGACCGGGATCGTGAGCCGCAAGACCGTCGAGCCTGGCCAGGTCATTCAGCCGGGCCAGCCGCTCATGTCGGTGATTCCGCTCGATCGCGTGTGGATCACTGCCAACTTCAAGGAGACGCAGCTGGAGGACATGCGCCCCGGTCAGCGCGTGGCCGTGGAGGTCGACGCGTACGGTGGAAAAGAATTCAGCGGCAAGGTCGACAGCATCGCCGCTGCGACAGGCGCACGGTTCAGCCTGCTGCCGCCGGAAAACGCAACCGGCAACTTCGTCAAGGTCGTGCAGCGGATACCGGTGAAGATCGTGTTGGATGAAGGCCAGGATCCCGATCGTCTGCTGCGACCCGGGATGTCGGTGACGCCGACGGTTTTTACAAAGTGAAGAATGAAGATTGCAGATTGCAGATTGAAATGTTGAATTTGCGTTTGCTCAATCGCACATAACAATCTGCAGTCTGCAGTAGTCACCATGCAATCGGTCAACCCCTGGATCGTCGCCATCGCCGTCATGTTCGCCACCTTCATGGAGGTGCTGGACACGACGGTGGTCAACGTGTCGCTGCCGCACATCGCCAGCACGATGTCGGCGACGACCGAGGAGGCGACCTGGGCGCTGACGTCGTATCTGGTCGCCAACGCGATCATCCTGCCGATGACCGGCTGGCTCGCGTCGGTCTTCGGGCGCAAGCGGCTGCTGATGCTGTCGACCGCCGGCTTCACGATTTCGTCGTTTCTGTGCGGCGCCGCGCCCAACCTCGCGTCTCTCGTGATGTTCCGCATCCTCCAGGGCGCCACCGGCGGCGCGCTGCAGCCGCTCTCGCAGGCGGTGCTCCTCGAATCGTTCAAACCGGAGGAGCGCGGGCGCGCCATGGGCTTCTGGGGGCTGGGCATCGTCGTCGCGCCGATTCTCGGTCCCGTGCTCGGAGGCTGGTTGACGGAGAACTACAGCTGGCGCTGGGTGTTCTACATCAACCTGCCATTCGGCATCGCGTCGCTGGTGATGACGAGGCTGTTCGTCTTCGACCCTCCGTACCTGCGCCGCGAATCGCGGGGGATCGACTACTGGGGCATGGGCATGCTGGTCGTGGGCATCGGCGCGCTGCAGTTCGTGCTCGACAAGGGCCAGCAGGAGGACTGGTGGGAGTCGACGATGATCACGACGCTGGCGATCGTTTCGGCGGCCACGCTGATCGCGCTCGTGATCCACCAGCTCAAAACGAAGCATCCCGTCATCGATCTGCGCATCTTCGGCGACCGCAGCTACGCTG
>Ga0081539_10003522_pt1 | contig 19066 bp, 14 predicted proteins | sample TabmetS4T2R2_FD_71023 | JGI IMG/M metagenome (GOLD analysis project Ga0081539, IMG submission 71023) | Tabebuia heterophylla rhizosphere microbial communities from the University of Puerto Rico - S4T2R2 | ecosystem: Host-associated > Plants > Roots > Rhizosphere ...
GACGGCATTGTCACTCCATGTTCACCGCGGAGACGCAGAGGACGCGGAGAGAACTGTTTCATGTCTTCTCTGCGATCTCAGCGTCTCGGCGGTGAATCATCATCCGACTTTCTCCGCGATCCAGTCGCACGCGAACAGATTGTAGACACCGGCGAACAGCGCGCCGACGCAAAGAAAAGTCCACGCGGTCGGCCCTGGCAACTTCCAACCAAACAGCCACAGCAGGACGAGCGTCTCGATCAGCGTATAGGACGCCACCAGCGTCCCGCCGGCCGCATTGCTGTCGAGTTTCGCTACGCGGCCGATCAGGAAGAACGTCGCCCAAGGCACGACCAACACGATGCCGAGCCACGCGAGGATCTTGCCCGTGCCGCTCAGGAGCATGTGCTTGGTCGCGTCGTCCGCCCGCCACCACGAGATGGCCGCCGCAATAACGGCCAGGGCGACGGCCCCGGAGACAACCTTTCCGGTCACGCTCTTGAGGAAGTCCATGCCTGCGGAATCTTACCTGCGCGGGGCCGTCCAAGCGTTATAAACCCCCGGCATTTGTGGAGATGGGTAGCTTCCCGGCGCTCGTTGGGCTCTGATTTGACGAGCGATTCGGTCGCGTGAATGATGACGCCCCCACATGTACCGGCCGAGCAAAAAGGCTAGACGATTCGACTTCCCGGCCGGGCGCAGCGTGGCGGGGAAGTACGTCATCGAACGCCCGCTCGGAAGTGGCTGGGAAGGCGAAGTTTACGCGATCAGCGAGAAGAGCACCGGCATCCGCCGCGCCGCGAAGTTCTACTACCCCCACCGAGATCCGACCGGAAAGGCCGCGATCGCCTACGCGCGCAAGCTGGACGCGCTACGCCACTGCCCCATCCTGATGCAGTACCACCATCAGGAGATCATCTCCGTCCGGCGGCGGAAGGTCATCGTCGTCATCAGCGAGCTCGTCGAAGGCGAGAAGCTGAGCGAGTTCATGGCTCGTCAACCCCAGCACCGCCTGAGCGCGTTCGAAGCCTTGAACGTGCTCTACGTCCTGGCCAAGGGCATCGCCCCGATCCACGCCCGCGGCGAGTATCACGGGGACATCCACGACGACAACATCATGATCCGCCGGACCGGCGTCAGCTTCGAGCTGAAGCTGCTCGACTTCTTCGACCTCGGCCGCCCGAACCGGAGCAAGATCCACAAGGACGTGCTGAACCTGATCCAGGTCTTCCACACGATCGTCGGCGGCCGGGACTACTACGCCAAGCAGCCCAAGGTCGTGAAGGACGTCATCCGCGGGCTGAAGGACACGCTGATCCTGGCCCGGTTCGACAGCGCGGGCGACATCCAGCGGCACCTGGAAAACCTGGAGTGGGATTGAGGGCGCCGACGCGGTTGTCGATTCCCGGGCGCCGATTCGCACGCGGCGGTTGTGATACACTACAACTCGCCCGCGGATAGGTTTTTCTCGCTCTCTCTCGCGCGCACGCGCGCATGTCCAATCTCAGGAGCCGGCAAATGGCCAAGAAGACCGCCAAGAAGGGGAAGAAGGCCTCGAAGAAGTCCACGAAGAAGGCCGTCAAGAAGACGACCGCGAAGAATTCCGCGAAGAAAGCGATGAAGAAGATCGCCAAGAAGGTCGTCAAGCGCGCCAAGGCGATGGCCAAGAAGCTGCCGGCGAAGAAAGCGAAGGCGAAGTCGGTCGTGAAGAAGGTGGGCGAGCGCGCGTCGGCGGTGGCCGAAAAGGTCACGCAAGTCGTCGCGACGGCGGCGGGAACCGTGGTCGGCGCGGTCGAGTCGGTGATGCCGAACCGCGAACCGGAACCGACTCCCGCAACCGAAAGCGCGAGCGGCGAATCGACTCCATCTTCGGAATCGGAGAACACCTCTGGTTCGTCTAGCATGTGACAGCGGCGGTCAGCGCTTCATCATCTCCTTCACGCGCTTCCACGAGTACTGCGCGTGCCCGAGCGCCATGCCGCCGAGCAGTCCGACGACGTGTGCTGCGTTTCCAATCGGCCCGAGCAGCCCCGTCATGCAGACGAACAGCCATGCGATCATAATCAGGACTGTCTGCTGACCGACCGCCATGCCCTCCTGCGGCTGGAACTTCCCCTTCATCCACACGTAGCCGAACAACGCGTACACGACGCCGGACATTCCAGCGCCGTGAGGGCCGTCCCACCAATACTGCACGAGGTTGGATGCGAGCGCGGTCGAGAGGACCACCAGTGCCAGCCACGCCGTACCCTTGCGCCGCTCGATGATCGCGCCGAGGTCGGCCAGCCAGAGCATGTTGAAGATCAGGTGCGGCCAGTCCAGGTGCAGGAAGATCGGCGATATCAGCCGCCAGACCTGCCCGCGGCGGACATCCTGAAGCGGGCGGCGGTCCCACTTGCGGAAGATGTCGCGCATCAGGCTCTCGTGCGGGCTCGGCGCATCGATCCATAGGTAGTCGGTCAGCGGCTTGCGTCGGTCCGCGAAGTTCGCCATCAGCGTGATCGAGCAGCTCGCGATGACGAGCAACATCGTGAGCACCGGCGGCCGTCCCGCGAACGCGCCGGACCAAGTGGTGCGCACGTCGACGTAATTCCGCCGCAACGAACGCTGGCGCTTCTCGTCGTCGGCGCGGATGCGATCGGCGGCTTTGGACGCCTGTTGATATCGATCGGCGGTGGGATCAGTTTGAAACGCGTTGAGCTCGATCTTGGCGCGATCGAGATGGTCGTCGTCGTGCACCCAGACGTTGAACCCGCTGGCCCCCTGCTCGACGTCGTTGCCGACGCCCAGCGCGGTCAGGTAGTCGCCGAACCGCGCGGCCAGCGCGCCGTCCTGGATTGATCCGATGTGCCGCATCCGTGCCAGAGTCTCGCACGCGATGCTCCCCGACACAATCGCGCCTGTTCACACGCGCATACGCGCGGGCGGTAGGTCGGCCACTCCTGGCCGACATCGACGCGCAGCGTCGATCCTGTTTTTCTCCTACGAGACGTGGCCTTCGCGGCTGCGCCGCGAGTCGGCCAAGAGTGGCCGACCTACCGTGCGAAGTGATGTATCGCTTCCGTCACATCGGCTTCACGCTGCCCGACCCCGTGACGCTCCGCTGCACGCTCTTGGGACTGCCCGCAAATCGGACGTCGCCGCTGCCGGTCACCTGCGCATCGAGCGATTCGGTGGCGTTGAGCTTGACGTTGCCGCTGCCCGTCACGTGGGCCGCGCCGCGCGCGGCGGTGAACTTGACCGCGTCGATGTTGCCGGATCCGGAAACCGTGCAGTCGATCGCGTCGCCGCCACCGTCGACCCGAACGTTGCCCGACCCCGTCACGGTCGCGGCGAGCTTCGGCGACTTGACCCCGGTGGCCGAGATGTTGCCGGAGCCGGTCACGGTGACGCCGTCGAGCGACTCGACGGTGATGTTCACGTGCACGCCGACGCGCGACGAGTAGTTCTGGTGCGACGTGATCACCAGCGTGTCGCCGCCGTGCACTTCGGTCTCGATGAGCGGGACGATGTTGTCGTCGGCGGTCACGGTTACCGATCGTGGTTGGCCGATCGTGATCGTCACGTCGGGCGAGCCTTCGAGCTGGACGCGGGTGAACGCGGCCGTCTCGCGTTTCTCCGTTGTGGACGTGCCGGAGCCCTGAACGGCGGGTGCGAAGACCTCGGCCCCGAATCCACACCCATCTGCCGAAACGAGGATGGCGAGCACGACGAGCTGTGCGATGATCGACATGCGGTTGCTCCTTTGCAGAGAGGACGGCGCGCGCACGAGCGCGCGAGCTTGGATTCGGGCCGGCGCGTCGGATATTTCAGGCTGGCGTGCGTCGGCGTGCAAGCGCGCGGTAGGATGTGCGGCACGGTGACGCGCCCCGCATCCAACGACGACCCCCGGCTGAAGCAGATGATCGCGTTACGCGACGCGATCGTGTCGAACCCGCCGAGACGGACGCGCGTCACCCAGGCGACCGAACGGCCGATCTCGTTCAACGAGGAGATGGTCCGCGCGCTGCTCGCCGGGCGGAAGACGCAGACGAGACGGCTCGCGGGAGCCGATCGTCCGACCGGTCCGTGCAAGTTCGGCGCGCCGGGCGACCTGCTCTGGGTGCGCGAGCGTTGGGCGCCGCACCGGCGAAACGATAGAACATTCGTCTATTCCGCCGATGCGAAACGCCCGCAACGCGTGACCTGGCGGCCGTCCTATCACATGCCCCGGCAGGCGTCTCGGATCGTGCTGGAGATCATCGATGTCCGCGTCGAGCGCGTGACCGACATCCGCGAGCCCGACGCACGTGCCGAGGGATTCGACGATTCCGATCGTCTCTGGAAAGACGCGCGCGGCTGGTTTCACCAGTTGTGGGACCGAATCAACACCGAGCCCGGCACGCGCTGGAACGATGATCCGTGGGTGTGGGTGATCGCGTTCCGCGTGAGACCACTGCGCCACGCCGGGGCACAGCGACGGACGCGCAGCGGACGTCGCGCGGCTCGACTGAGCTCGGTCACAGCTCGACCGGCTTGATCCCGAACGACAGCGCTTCGTCCACCATCGTCTGGTAGAGCGAGTCGCCTTCACAGCTCTTCCACGCGTTGCGGCGCTTGCAATCTTGCAGCGTCTGCGCGGCGCCCTCGAGGAAATCGATCTCGCACTCGAACTCCGGCACGTCGCGCTTCGCGGCGGCCGACGTGTAGGCGCCGTGGAACGCGGTGATCGTCTTGAGCAGCCCGAACCGTTTGGGGTCGCGCGCGGTGATCCAGTCGGCGGGCATGAAGATGACGCTGGCGCGCTTGCCCAGCGCGGCGGCGGCCTCGCGGTAGTAGTCGCGCCACGTGAACGCGCGGTCGGTCGTCGCGTTGTACGACTTGCCGAAGGTCTTCGTGTTCAGCGCCGCGTAGGCGAACAGCTTGCCGCAGTCGTCGCGGTGCGTGCTGTTCCATAGCCCCAGCCCGTCGCCGCCGCACAGTACCGGCAGGCCGCGCTCGATGCGGTCCCACGCGACCGCGTTGCCCTCGAGGTTGTCGATCAGCGGGTTGCCCGGCCCGTACGTGTGGCTCGGGCGGACGATCGTCACGCTGAACTGTCCGCTCTCGTCGGCGCGCTTGAAGATCTGCTCGCACGCGAGCTTGTTCTTGCCGTAGTCGCTGATCGGCTCCTGCTCGAACGATTCGTCCACCAGCACGTTCGGCGGCACCTTCACGCCGTAGCTGCACACCGTCGAGCAGAAGATGAACTGCTCGCACGCGCCCGCGAAGGCTCGCACGTCGGCCTCGGCCTGCTCGGGCGTGAAGCAGATCATGTCGATCACGACGTCGAACGGCTTGTCGGCGAAGAAGGTCGCAAAACCCTTGTCGTTCCGATCGCCGACGAGGTGCTTGACCTCCTTCGGCAGCGTGCTCTCGCGCCGGGCGCGGTTGTACACGGTGACCTCGGCGCCTCGGGCGCACAGGTGCTTCACGATACCCGTGCTGATCAGCCCCGTGCCGCCGATGAGGAGGACTCGCATGCGTGGCAGTGTAGCGAATGCGGCCGCTATAATCGCGGACCATGAGTCGTTCCGAACAAATCCAGGCCGCGAAGGACGCATCTGATGCCCCGAAGTTACCGGCCGGACCGGTCGACCTGCCGCGGATCGAGCGGGCGGTGAGGGAGATCCTCTTGGCCGTGGGGGAAAACCCCGACCGCGAAGGGTTGCTCAAGACGCCCAACCGCGTCGCGCGCTCCTACGCCGAACTCCTGGCCGGCCTGTTCGACGACCCCAAGAGGCATCTGAAGACCGTTTTCCACGAACAGTACGACGAAGTCGTCATGCTGCGCGACATCGAGTTCCACTCGCTGTGCGAGCACCACCTGCTCCCGTTCACCGGCCGCGCGCACGTTGCGTACCTGCCGGACGGCAAGGTCGTCGGGCTGAGCAAGCTCGCGCGCCTCGTCGAAGGCTACGCGCGGCGGCCACAGGTGCAGGAACGGCTGACCACGCAGATCGCCGACGCGCTGATGGAAGAGCTGAACCCGATCGGTGCAGCATGCGTCATCGAGGCGACGCACACCTGCATGACGATCCGCGGCGCGCAAAAACCGGGGAGTGTGATGGTCACCAGCGCCCTGCGCGGGATATTCAAGGAGAACCCGTCCAGTCGGGCCGAGATCCTCACGCTCATGTACAGCGAGCGGAACGGGCGGAAGTGAACGAGCGCGCCTCCCGTGACACGGGCGTCTCGCCCGTGCGAGCGCTCCACGCACGGGCGAGACGCCCGTGTTACAGCGAACCGGGACCGGCCAACGTCAAACCTCAAGAGTGAACCTCAAGCGCGTCATCCCCTTCTTACTGCTCTTCATCGGGTTGCAGTACTCGCTGCTACTCGCCCACGCGCAGTGGCCGCCGAAACGCGAGGCGTGGTGGCTACTCGGTGGGCTGCTCGTCCTCGCGTGCATCCCGCCGGTGAACCGACGGATCGCGAAGGTGCTTGATGCAGTTCGGCAGCCGGCGCGCCGGACGCAGTGGGTCATCGCCGCAGTCATCTGCATCGTCTCTGCATTCGCGCTCTACTTCGAGGCCCGGCACCAACAGCGCTCGTTTGTCCCGCGATTCCAGGACGAGTACAGCTACCTCGTCCAAGCGCGCATGCTTGCGAGCGGCCGACTGTGGATGCCCGCACACGAGTTGGCAGAGTTCTTCACCTCCTTTCAGCTTCTGGCCGAGCCGGTCTACGGGTCAATCTACTTCCCCGGGGCGGGGATCTCCTTCGTGCCGGGCGTGTGGCTCGGGCTGCCGTTCTGGGTGATGCCGCTGGTCACGAGCGCGATCGCGGTCGGATTGCTTTACCTCGTGTTCACCGAGCTGATCGACGGCGTCGCCGGCATCCTCGGCGCGACGATGCTCCTGGCGCTGCCGATGTTTCGCATGACGTCGGTGATGGCTCTCGCGCAAGCGCCGACGATCATGCTGGCGCTAGCGACTCTGCTGGCGTGGTTGCGGTGGCGCGCTTCGATGCGACCGTGGCGCGCGATGGTCTTCGGCGCGTGCGCCGGATGGTTGATGATCACGCGCCCAGTCGATGCGCTGTGCGTGATCGCGCCGATCGCGATCGCAGCATTGTTCGATCTGCGACGCCGCGAGCGGCGGTTGGTGGCGACTTCGATCATCACAGTTGTCGTTGCGGCAGCGCCGTTTCTGGCGCTTCAGGTCGCGTTCAACCTGCGCGTGACGGGAAGTCCGCTGCGCACGCCCTTCGATTACTTTGCTGACCTCTGCTACCCGCAGACGTCCTTCGGCTTCCACGGCTACAACCCGTCGATCCGACCGAAGCTGGACCTGCCGCAGGTCCAGAAGTTCTACGACGTCCACTCGATCCCTTTCCTCGAACAACACGCGAACGTGACGAAGGCATTGGCAGCTTGGCGCGATGTCCGTTTGAAGACCACGCTCCTCGAACTGACGCCCGGACCGCTGCTGATGATGCTCGCCCCGGTCGGTTTGCTCGGGCTCGTGGACCGACGAAGGTGGGTCGCGTTTGCGATCCTGCCGATGTTCGTGGGACTCTACTTCTGCTACGTCTTCTTCCTGCCGCACTACGTCGTGATCGCGGCGCCGGCGATGCTCCTGACTGTCGCCATGGCCGTCCACGTCTTCCGCGAGCGCTGGCCCGTCGCGACCGCGCTCGTCCCGCTTGCCGTGCTCAGATTGACCGTTCTCGAATCGTCGCGGTTCAACAGGTCGGCCTGGGACGACGTGATGGACCCCGGCGAGATCATCGCGATCGACCGCACGCTCGCGACAATCCCGTCGAACGAACGCGCGATCGTACTCTTCCGCTTCGACCCGCGATCGAGCAACCCGCACGTCGAACCCGTCTACAACACCGACGTCGCCTGGCCGGATGATGCCCGCATCATCCGTGCCCACGACCGCGGCGACGACCGCAACGTTCGACTGTTCGAGTATTACGCGAAGCGCGCCCCGGATCGCATCGTGTACCGTTACGACCGCGCGACCGGCTCGATGTCTCGCCTCGGGACGGTTGCCGAACGCGCTTCGCGACTATAATCCGCACGCCATGAATGACACCTCAGCAGTCAACGAAGCTCGCATCGAGCAGTTCCGCAAGATGGCCAACGACGACCCGAACAACGAGCTCGGCCACTTCTCGCTCGGCCGGGCACTGCTGGACGCCGGGCGATTTCAGGAAGCCGCGCAATCGTTCCAGCGCGTGCTGGCGCTCAACTCGAACATCGGCAAGGCGTATCAGCTACTCGCCGAGGCGCAGCTCAAGCTGAACACGCGCGACCTCGCGATCGAAACGCTCAGGACCGGCGTTCGCACCGCCCACGCCCGCGGCGACTTCATGCCCAAGAACGAGATGCTCAAGATGCTCGAAGGCCTGGGCGTCGCGCCCCCGCCCGAGATCAGCGGCGGCGGGCCCAGCTCCGCCGGGCCCGTCTCCGTGAGTGAAGGTCAGGTCCTCTGCAAGCGCTGCGGCCGCGTGATGCCGAAGATGGCATCGCCCCCCTTCCGCAACAAGCAGGGCGAGCTGATCCAGAACAGCACCTGCGCCGATTGCTGGCGCGAGTGGATCGGCATGGGCACGAAGGTGATCAACGAGCTGCGCCTCCCGCTCAACGACCCGCAGGCGCAGAAGCTCTTCGACCAGCACATGTTCGAATTCCTGAACCTGAACTGAGTGGCGCCCCGTTACGAGGTTGACCGTGTAGCCCGCGACCTTGGTCGCGGGGCGAGCCGCGAGCAAGCTCGCGGGCTACACGGCAGCGATCGCGCGCCTGACCGCAGCGTCCGCGAGCAACTGGATCGGGTTCACAAACGCGCCCGACTCCGATTCCGCGCCGACGAGGAACGGGATCTCCGTGCAACCGAGGACCACCCCGTCGACGCCGCGCTCACGAAGCGTTGCCACGCCGCGCCGCGCGGTCGCGCGGTGCTCGTCCGTCTCGGCGCCTTCCATCACCTTGAAGATCGCGGCGTTGAGCTGCCCGCGCAGCGGGTCGCCGATCGTCTCAAAGCGAATCCCGAGCGTCGACATCGGTTGCGTGTAGACCAGCGGGTCGCCCATGCCGAGCACGCCCGTCGTCTTCCAGCCGCGACGTTTCACCTCGTCGATCGCCAGGTCGATCATGTTCAACACGCTACGACCGGCCGCGCGCTCGACGTGTTCGCGGACCTTGTGGGCGGCGTTGCACGGGATCACGAGAAAGTCGCTGATCGCGCCGATGCGGCGTGCGGCCTCGAGCAGCCGCGGGTCGGGCTCGAACGGAATTCTCGGCGCGCCGTCATCGCCGAGCACGATCAGCGGGTGTCGGCAGTAGTGCACGACCATCGTCGGATAGCCGGCGCCGAATTGCTGAGGGATAAGCCGCTGCGAAACGCAGTGGACGCGTCGCTCGAAGTCCATCGTCGCCTGCGGCCCCATGCCGCCGAGCACGCCGATGGTCTTGAATGGAGTTGCGGGCATAAACACATGAAGACATAAAACATAAGGAGTATTCCCGCCACTCCTTATGTTTTATGTCTTTACGTTTTACGCGAGGCTTACTTCATCACCGGCTCGCCGACCGGTTTGTGCGAGCTGCCGGCCTTGTGCGAGCCGTTGCCCGACGCGCCGCCGTTGCCGCCGTTGGTGTGCGCGTCGGCCTCTTCGGTCTCGTCCGTGCCGATGCGCATGCCGTAGAAGCTGCGGTACACGAACGCGAGCATCGCGATGAAGAACACCGCCGAGAGCGCGATCCGCCACGTTGGGCTCATCACGATCGCGAGCTCCACTGCGAGCAACCCGAACAGCGTGGCGAACTTAATGATCGGGTTGAGCGCGACCGAGCTCGTGTCCTTGAACGGGTCGCCGACCGTGTCGCCGACGACCGTCGCGTCGTGCAGTTCGGTGCCCTTCTCGCGCAGCTCGGTCTCGACGATCTTCTTGGCGTTGTCCCACGCGCCGCCGGCGTTGGCCATGAAGATCGCCTGGAAGAGGCCGGTGATCGCCAGGCCGATCAGGAAGCCGATGAAGAAGTACGGCTCGAGGAACGCGGCCGCGAGCGTGCCGAAGAACACGGTCAGGAAGATGTTGAACATCCCCGCCTGCGCGTAACGCGTGCAGATCGCGACGACGCGCTTGGAGTCCTCGGTGCTCGCCTTCGCCTGCCCGGCGTCCAGGCGCATGTGGTGCTTGATGAACGCGACGGCGCGGTACGCGCCGGTGATGACGGCCTGGCAGCTCGCGCCGCTGAACCAGTAGATCAACGAGCTGCCGACGATCAGCCCGAGCAGGAACGGCGCGTGCAGGATCGAGAGGTACTTCACCTTCTCCGGGTCGAGCACGGTATGGCCCGCGACCGTCGCGCCGGTCAGCAGCACGACGATCGAGAAGATCATCGTCGTCGCGCCGACGACGGCCGTGCCGATCAGCACGGGCTTGGCGGTCGCCTTGAACGTGTTGCCGGCGCCGTCGTTCTCTTCCAGGAGCATCTTCGCGTGCTCGAAGTCGGGCTTCACCTTGAAGTCGCGCTCGAGCTCGCTGGCGATGTTCGGCTGCTGCTCGATCAGGCTCAGCTCGTACACGCTCTGCGCGTTGTCAGTGACCGGCCCGTAGCTGTCGACCGCGATCGTCACCGGCCCCATGCCGAGGAACCCGAACGCCACGAGGCCGAACGCGAAGACCGCGGGCGCGAGCATGAGGCTGCTGAAGACGGTGCCCGTTGAGATCCAGAACGCCGCTGCCATCAGCACCGCGATAACCAGCCCGATCCAGAACGCGCTGAAGTTGCCCGCGGTCAGACCGCTGAGCACGTTGAGTGATGCGCCGCCCTCGCGGGATGCGGTGACGACCTCGCGCACGTGGCGCGAGTGGGTCGAGGTGAAGAACGTCGTGACTTCGGGGATCACCGCGCCCGCGAGCGTGCCGCAGGTGATGATCGAGCTGAGCTTCCACCACAGCGTGCCGTCGCCCAAGTCCTTGATGAGCAGGAACGATGCGACGTACGTCATCGCGATCGAGACGAACGACGCCAGCCACACGAGCGTCGTCAACGGCTTCTCGAAGTTCATCTCGCGGGCGTCCTGATACTTCGCCTTCGCGAGCGACTCGTTGACGAGGTAGCTGACGCCCGAGGCGATGACCATCACCAGGCGCATCGCGAAGATCCAGACGAGCAGCTTCACCTGATCCACCGGATTGCTGACCGCCAGCAGGATGAAGCTGATCAGCGCGACGCCGGTCACGCCATACGTCTCGAAGCCGTCGGCGGTCGGACCGACGCTGTCGCCGGCGTTGTCGCCCACGCAGTCGGCGATCACGCCGGGGTTGCGGGCGTCGTCTTCCTTCACGTGAAACACGATCTTCATCAGGTCCGCACCGATGTCGGCGATCTTCGTGAAGATGCCGCCCGCCACGCGCAACGCCGCCGCGCCGAGCGACTCGCCGATCGCGAAGCCGATGAAGCACTTGCCGGCGAGCTGTCCGGGGATGAACAGCAGGATCGCGAGCATCAGGAGGAGCTCGACGCTGATCAGCACCATGCCGATGCTCATGCCCGCCTTCAGCGGGATCGAGTAGATCGGGTAAGCCTTCCCGCCCAGCGAAGCCATCGCCGTGCGCGAGTTGGCGAACGTGTTGATGCGGATGCCGAACCACGCGACCGAGTACGACCCCGCGATGCCGATCAAGCTGAAGATCAAGATGATCGCGACAGCGATAGGGGTGGAGCGCGTCCAATCGTCGTGTTGAACGGTCCCGGTCGCTGAAGCGACCTCGCCAACGGATGCGCCCGCATGTTCCGGCGTCTGAAGGAACCCGAAATACGCGATGATGATCACCGCGATGAACGCCCACAGGATCAGGATGAACTTCCCCTGCGTCTTGAGGTACGTCTTGCACGTCTCGTAGATCAGCTCCGACACCTCGAGCATCGAGCGGTGCACGGGGAGCTGCTTCAGGTGCCGGAAGATCAGCAGCCCGAAGACCAACCCCGCGGCGCACACGACCAGGCCGATCAAAAGCAGCGTGTGGCCGGTTATGCCGAGAAAATGGATCTCCGGATTCGACAGGTCGGGCAGGACGAGGCTGGACTCGCTGGCCAGCGCGGGTCGCGCGCCGCCGAGCAGTCCGACCATCACGGCGCCGGCGACGGTGGCCAGGTGAGCCCACGGCCGACGGCGCGTCGTAAACGTCTCGAGCATAGGTCAGGTTTCCTCTTCGCTGACGCTCCGCTTCGGCGAAGTGTGCGGCGGATGATATCCGAGCCCGTCACGGCTTCACAACCCGTCGAATCAGACTCACCGTCGAGACGCTGAGGACGCCGAGAGGAAAACTGATGTCATCCTCTCCGCGTCCTCTGCGACTCCGCGGTGATCCAGGTCTGTTTACTTCCCCGCCGCCTTCGCCAGCGCCGCGGCCTTGTCGGTCTTTTCCCAGTTGAAGGCGTCGAAGCTCTGCGTCTTGTCGCCGACCTTCACCTCGACCTTCGCCGGCTTGCGGCCGAAGTGACCGTGCCGCGCGGTCGGGCGGAAGACGGGCTTGAGCAAATCGAGGTGCCGGATGATCCCCAGCGGCGTGAGCGGGAAGTTCTCCATCACGATCTGGCTGATCTTCGTTTCCGGGATCGTCGCGGTGCCGAACGTGTCGACGAACACGCTCACCGGCTTGGCCACGCCGATCGCGTAGGCGAGCTGCACCTCGCACTCCTCGGCGAGCCCTGCGGCGACGATGTTCTTCGCGACGTAGCGGGCCATGTAAGCGGCGCTACGGTCCACCTTGCTCGGGTCCTTGCCGCTGAAGGCGCCACCACCATGGCGGCCGCGGCCGCCGTACGTGTCGACGATGATCTTCCGCCCGGTGAGCCCCGTGTCCCCGTGCGGGCCGCCGATCACGAACCGGCCGGTCGGGTTGATGTGGTAGATGATCTTGTCGTGGAAGTACTGGGGCGGGATCACCGGCTTGATGATCTTCTCGATCATCTCGCGCTTGGCGGCGTCCTTCACCACTGCATCGTCGCGATCCGGGTGCGTAAGGATCGACTTGTCGTGCTGCGTGCTCATCACGATCGTGTGCACGCGCGTCGGCTTGCCGTTCTCGTACTCGACGGTGACCTGGCTCTTGGCGTCCGGACGCAGATACTTGAGCGTGCCGTTCTGCCTAAGCTCGGCCTGCCGCTCGACGATGCGGTGGCTCAGCCAGATCGGCAACGGCATGAGGTCCTCGGTTTCCTTGCACGCGAAGCCGAACATCATGCCCTGGTCGCCGGCGCCCTCCTCGAGCTGGTCGCCCGCGTCGGCCGCCATGTCCACGCCGCGCGCGATGTCGGCCGACTGCGAGTGGATCGCGTTCAGGACGCCGCACGAGTCGAAGCTGAACCCGATGTCCTGGTGGAAGTAGCCGATGCCCTTGATCGTGCTGCGGACGATCTCCTGGATGTCGACGTAGACGTTCGTGCGCACCTCACCGGCGATGACGACCTGGCCGGTCGTGCAGAGCGTCTCGCAGGCCACGCGCGTGTTCTTCGGGTCGAAGCCCTTGGCGATCTCCTCGGCGAGGATCGCGTCGAGGATCGCGTCGGAGATCTGGTCGGCCACCTTGTCGGGATGGCCCATGGAGACGGACTCGCTGGTGAACAGGTGCTGCTGCTTGGAGGACACGGGTGGCTACTCCTTGTGACGCCCTCTGGCCCGCGGGCGAAGGCGGCGTGCGCGCCGGCGGCGGCAAAGTCGCGCGCGGCGCGCGTACGGGAACACACGGACGACACGTCATTGCGAGGCAAACGCTCTCAGGATGAATTTCGGCCGGAAAGGGCCTGCGCTCACACAGCCGGCGCGCGGCAGCCGCGGTCGAGCCCGAAATTGAGGTGGGGAAAGATACAGCGCGTCCCGACCCGCGGCAAGCGAGCGGCGATGACGATCCGGTGAGCCACATTCTCTCGGACGTTGGGACGATCCAATCATGGCGACGCGTCGAACTGACGGGTTCATTGCTTGGCGCAGCGCGAAAAAAAGTTGCGCGAGGACTGAGATCCGTTAAGCATTGGCACGTCCGTAGATACGTCCCTGAGACACGGGGAAAATGACCCCGAAAACGACCCTGAACCAACCCTCTTTCGACCCCGGAATCGCGCCAATTCGTCCCCCGAATCTCCCCCGACGTTTTGTCCACTCGCCGGTGTATGTGTGATCGGATCCGGTCGCACAGCGACCGGCGTGGTCTGTTCGCTGGAGCCATCGTGCTGTGCAGCAAGTGAGCACCTCCCACCCTATCGGAGGCGCTGCGCGCCAGAGGCGCCGGGCGCGCAGCGCGCCTGCTGAAAAACCTCGATTGCAGATCAGGAATGGGGATCGCCGCGCGGATTTTTCTCTCGGCGGGCGCTGCGCGCCCGGCGCACCCCATCAGGAGTGGGAGCACCCACGCTGCCGTAGCGGCGGCCGTCCCGGCCGCTCCGAAATGCGGCCGCGCGACGGCCGCTCCGAAATGCGGCCGCGACGGCCGCCGCTACATCAGTGGCTTCAGGCCAGCTCGATCAACGTGACCCGCTCGGCGTCCGAACCGTCCGACGCGGTGATGGAGAATCGTGGGCTCGTGTTGACCAGCGCGTCGACGCCCGCGGCGCTGGCGACCAACACGTCCGGCCGGCCGTCACGGTTGAGGTCGGCCAGGGTCTGCGCGGTGGGCGTGCCAAGCGTGCGGAAGTGCAGCGGCTGGCCGATCGCGCCAGTGCCGTCGCCGGGGAACGCGGCTAGGAGTCCCACTGCGACGGGAGACGCCGTCGGCCGCGGGTCGGCGCCGGCGACGACGACGTCGAGCTTGCCGTCGCGGTCGAGGTCGGCCAGCGACAGTCCGACGCCGCCGTTCACGCCCGCGTTCACCGTGGACTTGGCGCCCCACGTGCCATCGTTGCGGAGCATGAACGTCCACGCGGTCGAGTCGGGAAGGTCCGCCGGCGCGTTCGGGGCGTGCCAGACCTGAAGCGCGGCCAAGTCCAACCGACCGTCGTGATTGAGGTCGCCCGCGTCCAGCCCGTGGATCGCGCCGAGGAACGGGTAGAAGCCGTTGACCGCCGGAGCGGCGTCGACGTCCACGGCGTCGGAGTTCGCCGCGGACGGGGCAAGCTTGACGGTCCAGATTCGCGCACGAGGCGTCACGTCCGTCACGACCGGCCCGCCCAGCGCGAAGTCGAACGTCGGGCGCGGCGGGAGGACATTGGTCGCACTCGGCTGCGGACGCGGAACGGTGACGAGCGTCTGCGAACCGTTGAGCGCGACCTTGCGCACCATCTGGAACGTCCCGTCCCCGCGGCCGATCAGGACGCCGGCGCCGTAGCCGAGCGGATCGGTGTTGCTCGTGCGCCAGGCGCCGAAGTTGGCGGTGACGACGTCGAGTTTGCCGTCACGGTTGAAATCGCCGACGGCCAGCGCACGCGTGTCGGCGCCGCCGTAGGTCACCAGCGGCACGCCGAACGTGCCGTCGCCGTGCCCGAGCAGCACGGTGACGCCCGCCTGCACCGTGAGCATCGTCGGCCCGGTGCTGAACGCGACGTCGAGCTTGCCGTCGTGGTTGAAGTCCGCCAGCGCGATGCCGGTGGCGGGGCCGAACGTCGGGAGCTCGCGGAGTGCCGTTGTCTCGAAGTGTCCGTTGCCGAGGCCGGCGAACAGCCGCACCTTCCCGTCGCTGCCCTGGGCGATCAGGTCGGCCTTGCCGTCGCCGGTGACGTCGCCCGAGGCGACGCGCACCGCGCCGCCCACAGCGTTATGCACGGCCGGTTGCGCGAAGCTGATGCTCATGCAGATGCGGGACTCGAGTGATTCGATGACGGAGTTCGTTCGCCGGTTCATCGTCGCCTCCACGCGCGGTTGACTGCCGCTCATCCGCGGGTTGTTTGATGCACACCGATGCTGATGAAATGCCCTCGCTCGCTCGCTCGCGCCGATCGTATCCCTCTTCCTCGCACTCGGAAAGAGGCCAAGGGTAAGGCGTCCGCACGTCCTCGCGTTCGCGACTCACTCCCCTCTCACGGATCGCGCGGACCCCTCACCCCTACCCACTCCCCGGCTGCAAGGAGAGGGGGAACGGGGCGCCCCGCATCCAAACGACGCAGGCGGACGAGTATTCCGCCTCGCCGCGATCATTTTTTCTTCTTCTTTCCCAGCCCCTTGATGATGTCGTCGATCGGGTTTCCGCCGTCCTTGCCGTCGCCTTGGTTCTTGTTCTTGTCGTCGCCGCCACCGATCAGACCGGGGATGAGGTTCTTCTTCAGGTTTTCCTCAATGGCTTTCTCACCATCGATGTTCGGATCGTTCACCGTGCCGGTCACAGGAATGATCAGTCCTTTCGGCACGGCTTTCAGGAACTCTTTGGGCAGTAGGCCCGGCGGAATGTCCACCTTGTAGTTGCGCAGGTCCAACTTCTGTAAACCGATCGCCCCGGTGAACCGCAGCGGCTGACCCTGCATTGACCGCTCTCCGGTTTGGCGGTCCTTCACGTCCTTGCCGATGAGGATCGTCATGTCGCTGTCGATTTGACCGTTCGCAAGTTTCACCGTGCTGTCGGGGATGCTGCCGTGGATGCCATCCTTGCTGAGCTGCACCCATCTCGAAATGAGTCGAACGACTGAGCCGTCCAAGTGAAGTTCGTCCACCGAGTATACGATCTCCGCCTGCGCGCGGTTGCTCTTGTTCACCAGCGCCCCAAGCGGAACCTTTTCGTAGCGCTTCACTACAACGTTGAGTTTCCCCTCCGCCTTTTCGGCGTTGCCGAAGATCACGCTGGCGAACTTGCCCAACGAGTTGACCAGCACCGGGTTCAGGTGCACGTCCTTCAGCATGTGCGTGTCGTTCGGCACGCTCACCAGCGGGGTAGGCTTGGTCAGGTCGAGCGTGATGCCGGCGAGGTTGATCCGCCCCTCGTTGCACACGCCGCCGCCGTCCACGCGGGCGATGCCGTCCTTCACCGTCACGTTCGGCGACAGCTCCTGGATGTTCAGTCCGGTCCAGTCGAGCAGGCCGACCGAAACGCCGCCGGCCACTTCGAGCGTGCGGACGGCCTGGTTGAACGGCTTCTTCACCGGGTACTTGCCCGAGAGCGTGAACGTCTTGTTGTACTTGCCGGCGATCTTCAGGTCCTTGAACGAATCTTCCTGGCCCGGCTTGACCATCATCGGGTGAACGATGGGCCAGATCTTCGCGAGGTCGTAGCTCAGCTCGACCTTGGCCGGGCCGTTGCCGTCGGCGTCGGTGATGACGCAGTTCTGGTTCCAGTCGCGCACCCGCGCCGCCAGGTTCAGCGAGACGGCCTGGCTCTGCGGCATCTCGACGCTGAGCGTGCGGACGTTCGCAGTCTGGCTGGCCATGTTCGCGTCGACGTCGTTCTTGATGCTGAGCTGGGGCTCGGTGAACGCGACCTTGCCCTGCTCGTCGAGCACCTTCAAATTGTTGGCAATGACCGATCCGACCAGCGAGATCGCGCCGCCGGCTTTCGTGGAGATCGTCTGGACGACGGAGTAGCCGTCGGTGCGGACGGGCGGTGCCGCGGCGCCTTGCAGGAAGGACAGCAGGTGCGACTCCTCGTCGGCGAGCGCGCCGTCGATCTTGATCTGACCGGAGGCGACGAGGTTGCTCATGTCGGCGAGGTTCGTGAGCGTGATCTTCTGCGGCATGCTCAGCCGCGCGATGCCGCCGAGGTCGCCTTCCAGCACGGTCACCTCGACCGACTGGAGCTGTTGCGCGACGGTCTTGCCCGCGACTTGGGCGGCTTTGACCGACGCGTTGAGCTTGAGGTTCACGTCGCTCTTGAAGCCGTAGCGCTTCTGCCCGCGGCGGAGCGTCAGGTCCGAGACCTTCACCTCGCTGACGTCCAGCGTCGTCGTCTGCTGCTGCGCGTCGCGCTTCACCGTGAGCTTCACGGAGGCCGAGCCCTTTCCCACTTCGATCGGCGGCGGAGGGGGCGCAGCGGCGGCGGCCGTGTCGTCGGCCGCAGCGGCGGGAGCATCCGCCGCGGGCTCGGGACCAGCGGGTCGATTCCGGTTGCGGTTCCGGCGGTTGTCAGGCGCCGCCTGCATCATCAGCGGACGCGTCGGATCAGCTTCGGCCTGCGACACCGCTCCCGGCGCAACGGGCGCCGGCGGCGGAGCGAACGCCTTCTGAAGCGCGATCAGCGCTGGGATGTCGGGGACCTGCACGTTCACCTGCGTGCCCTGGAGCAACTCCCACACGCCGCCCTTCAGGTTCACCTTCGTATCCGTGACGTTCGCGGTCGCGAACTTGCTCGCGACGTTGACCTGCGACACGTTCAGGCCGGAAAAGTCGTCGGGGCTACGGGCGGCGAGCGTGATCTTCACCGTTTCGTTCTGGAGCGGCTTGTCGTTGGTGGTAACTGTGAGATTCGCAATGGTGCCGTCAAAGTTGACGTCGGTGAACGGCTCGGCGACGTGGGCGATCTTCAGCGTGCCGTCGAACTTGCCGCTCTTGACCTGGCCGGCCTCGTTGGTGCCCTTCACTGTGCCGCCGAAGGCTTGCGCGATGTCGTTCAGCCGTTTGAGGTCAGCCGCGATGTTCAGCACGCCGTTGCCCGCGACTCCGGCGCCGACGAGCTTCACGTCCACCGGCGCGTCGCCGGTCTTGTTCACCGAGAACAGGTTGCTCGACGACTCCACCGACAGCGCGTTGAGCAGCGCGGCGATGTTGTTCCCGTCGAGCGCGAACTTGCCCTCGATGCCGCCGCGGATCGTCTCCTTGTCGAGCACCGCGCGGCCGTCCTTGGTCAGGCCGAGGTTGCCGAGCGAGAACGCCAACGGTTGGGTGAGCTCGACCGTGCGGGAAGCACCACCTGCGCCTTCCGCGTAGCTGCCGCCGAGGCTCACGTAGAGCGCGCCGCTCGTCACGCGCAAGTTCTTCTCGCGCAGCTCCTTCGAGAGGAACGGCTCCGCCTGCTTGTACGCGGCCGCGAGGTCGGTCACGTTCAGCTTCGAGACCTTGAACGATTCGACCTTGACCGGCTTCAGGTCCACGTTGCTCGCGACGGCCGCCACGTCCACCAGCGGCGCCTTCGTGTCGCCGGTCTGGAGCGTGACGCTGGCCTCCGCGACGCGGCTCACCGCGCCCGTCCC
>Ga0081539_10003523_pt1 | contig 19061 bp, 21 predicted proteins | sample TabmetS4T2R2_FD_71023 | JGI IMG/M metagenome (GOLD analysis project Ga0081539, IMG submission 71023) | Tabebuia heterophylla rhizosphere microbial communities from the University of Puerto Rico - S4T2R2 | ecosystem: Host-associated > Plants > Roots > Rhizosphere ...
GGGCCTCTGACCTGCGAAAACGGGAGCGAGAGCCTGTCGGTGGACGCTCGGTCGTGGTAGCATCGTGCAGGGAAAGGGGATAATGGCACATGGCTTTCACGGTCGGCGAGACGGTCGTCTACCCCCATCACGGGGCGGCACTCATCGAAGAGATCAAGATTCGGGTCATCAAGGGTGAGGAACGCCAATACCTGGTCCTCAAAGTCGCGCAGGGGGATCTGACCATCGAGGTGCCGGCACAGAACGTCGATCTCGTCGGCGTTCGTGACGTCGTGGGCCAGGACGGCCTCGACCGAGTCTTCGAGGTTCTCCGCGCCCCGTACGCCGAGGAGCCCACCAACTGGTCGCGCCGCTACAAGGCCAACCTCGAGAAGCTGGCCTCGGGCGACGTCATCAAGGTGGCCGAGGTCGTGCGCGACCTCTGGCGCCGTGACCAGGACCGTGGCCTCTCCGCCGGCGAGAAGCGCATGCTCGCCAAGGCCCGCCAGATCCTCGTCTCCGAGCTCGCGCTCGCCGAGCACACGAACGAGGACAAGGCCGAGGCCATCCTCAACGAGGTGCTCGCCTCCTGATCTCGCCGCGGTCCGCGCCGTCCCCCGGACGACGCGGACCGTCGGCATGTCGTGACGTGGGCCGGGTCCTGATCCGGCCCACGTGCGCGTGGGCGCCGTGGCCCGTCGGGGTCACGGTGAGTCGTGGCACGGATGCCGCAGCGCCGGCGGGACCGGCGCGGTCGACGTGGATTCGTGGCAGGTGTGCATGGGGCAGCGCGACGCGGTGATGCCGTCCACGGTCGTCGAGGTCCTGCGGCTGTGCGTCGTGGTCTTCGTCGCGGGGCTCGGCTTCACGATCGGCGAGGGGACGGGGTCCCACGACCCGGTCGTGGGGCCGTTCGACGCCACCAGCCTCGGGGTGATCCTCGGTGCCGGCGTCGGGTACGTGCTCGGCGGCGTCGTCGCCCGGCTCACCGGCCGCAGCCTGCGGGAGGCGGAGGACGCGGTCCGGCGGCGCTCGCCGGAGCAGCTCCTGGCGGCCGGCCTCGGCGCCGTGCTCGGCGTCCTGGCGGGCGGCGGGCTGGCCTGGCCGATCCTCCTGGCCGGCCCGGCGACGCTGACGCTGCCGCTGTTCGCGTTCGTCGTCGTGACGCTCGGCACGCTCGGCTACCGGCTCGGGCAGTGGCAGCGGGACGGCCTCCTGGCGATCTTCGGCCACCGCGCGGGCCTGGGCCCGGGGTCGATGTCGGTCTCGATGGCCGCCCAGCCGAAGCTCCTCGACTCGTCGGTCGCGGTCGACGGGCGGATCGTCGACGTCGTCCGCGCCGGGTTCCTCCACGGGCGGTTCGTCGTGGCGCAGCCGGTGCTCGCCGAGCTGCAGGGCCTGGCGGACGCCGGCGACGACACCCGGCGCGCCAAGGGGCGGCGCGGCCTCTCGACGCTCGAGGCGCTGCGGCGCGAGCGGGACCTCGACGTCGAGGTCGTCGACGACGAGGCGCCGCAGGTGCCGGACGTCGACGCGAAGCTCGTCCGGATGGCGCTCGACCGCGGCGTCCCGCTGCTGACGCTCGACGCGAACCTCGCGCGCGCCGCGAACCTCGCCGGCTGCCGGGTGATGAACCTGCACGCCCTGTCGCTCGCGCTGCGGCCGCCGGTGTCGGCGGGCGACGTCGTCGCCGTGCTGCTGACCCGACCGGGCAAGGAGGCCGGGCAGGCCGTGGGCTACCTGGACGACGGCACGATGGTCGTCGTCGAGCGGGCCCGCGACCGCCTCGGCGGCGAGGTGCGGGCGTCGGTCACGAGCGTCCTGACGACGGCGAACGGCCGCATGGTCTTCGCCAAGCCCACCACCTGACCAGGCCGCGCGCCGCGCCGTCGCCGCCCTCCGGTCTTTTGCGCACGGGGCGTCCCTGTGCGCTTCTATCGATCGCAGGGACGCCCCGTGCGCAAGAGTCGGCGGCCGATAGTCTCGGGTGCGGTGTCCAGCCGTCCCGTACCCGCTGTCATCCCGGTCGCGCCCGACGACTTCCACGTGCCGGGCGGCCCGCCCGCGTTCCGCGAGCTCGGCGGCGTCCCCCTGCTGCGGCGCGCCGTCGCCGCGCTGGCCACCGCCGCCGTCGTCGAGCGGGTGGTCGTCGCGTGCCCGCGCCCGCTCGCCGCCGCGGCCGGCGACCTCACGATCCCGCCCGCCGGCGCCACGTGGGTGCCGGTCGACGTCGTCCCCGCCGCCGGGCCCGGCCCCGGCCACCGGCTGCGGGAGGTGCTGGCCGACCTGGCCGAGCCTGCCCAGGGCCTCGTCGTCGTCCACGACCCGCTGCACCCGCTGGCGCCGGCCGCGCTGGTCTGCGAGGTGGTCGAGGCACTGCGCGAGGCGCCGGCGGACGTCGTCGCGGCGGTGCCGGTGCGGCCGGTCACCGACACGTTGAAGTGGGTCGACGCGGACGACGTCGTCCGGTCCACGGCGGACCGCGGGGGGTTCCGCATGGTCTACAGCCCGCAGGCGCACCGGGTCGGCCCGCTGGTGGCGGCGCTCGCCACGGCCACGGACGACGCGCTGCGCGGGGCCGGCGCGGACGTGCTGCCCCGCCTGGTCCAGGACCGCGGCGGCCGGCTGGTGAGCGTGCCCGCCCCGAGCGAGGTGTTCCGCATCGCGACACCCGAGGACGTCGCGCTCGCCGAGGCGATGCTCCAGGTGGGCGCCGTAGACGCCTAGGAAGAGGCCAGGCCGGCGTTCCTATCGTGCATGATCACCGCAGGGTTATCCACAACCCTCGGTGATCATGCACGATAGGAACGCCCCCACCACGGGCTGTGGATATCTTGCCCGTGATCATGCACGATAGGAACGCCTCAGCGGCCCCTGAGCAGGGCGCTCAGCTCGCCGGCGAACTTGGCCGGCTGCCGCAGCAGAGCGCCGGGCAGCTCGCGCGCGAACGTCAGGGGCTCCCGGACGGCGCGCCGCGCCATCCGCCCCGGCTTGGTCAGCACGCGGTGCTCCAGGTCGCGCAGGTAGGCGGCCATGAGGTCGCGCTGCTCGTGCCGGACGACGTGCCCGCAGGCCAGGCACCGCGTGGACTGCAGCAGGCGGCCGGCCATGACCAGCTCGTGCGGTCCCTCCACGCGGCAGGCGACGCAGGTCAGCTCGGCCGTGCTCGTGCTCATGGGCGCCCCTCTCGCTGGTGCGACGCGGCCGGGCTGACCCAGGTCAGGGCAGCCGGTAGCGGTGCTCGGCCAGCAGCCGCTCCGCGAGGAACAGGTCGTGCGGGTACGTGATCTTGAGGTTGGTGCGCGCGCCGGCGACCGCCTGCACGGTGAGGCCGGAGTGCCGCTCCACGGTGCACGCCGTGTCCGTGCCCTGGTAGCCGGCGGACCTGGCGTCGTCGTAGGCCTTGAGCAGCTCGCGGGCCCGGAACGCCTGCGGCGTCTGCACCCGGGCCAGGCCGGCGGCGGGGCCGGCTCCCGGTACCACCGGGTGGCCGTCGGCGCCCACGGTGAGGACGCCGACCGCGGGCAGCGCCGGCACGGCACCGCCCACGGCGCGTGCGGTGCGGACCACGGAGCGCCAGAGCGACGGCCCGGCGAGCGGGCGCGCGCCGTCGTGCATCGCGACCCCCTCGACGTCGCCCGCCGTGATCGGGTCGGCGAGGTGGTCGAGCGCGGCCTGCTCGGACTCGTGCCGCGTGCCGCCGCCGACGACGAGCCGCACGGGCAGTCCGGACGCCTCGCGGCGCAGCGTGCGCTCCGCCAGCTCGGCGTCCTCGGGCCGCACGACGAGCACGAACGTGCCGATCTCCGGCACCTCGCGGGCCCACGTGAACGACCACGACACGACCCGGCGGCCGGCCAGCGGCAGGTACACCTTGTTGAGCGCGGCCGCGACCCGGCTGCCGCTGCCGCCGGCGAGGACGACGGCGGCCGTCGTCCCGTCACGGGCCGGGTGCCGGCCCGGACGCGGCAGGACGGGTGGCGGCACCGCATCAGACTAGGCCAGGCCTTCCGCGCCCCGGTCAGGCCGATCGCGGGAGCGTCAGCGACCCGGCCGCCGCCAGCGCCGACGTCGCCGTCAGCCCGCCGCCGGCCAGCAGGCGGTCCTGCAGCCGCCGGAGCATGACGATCGTCGCCGACTCCTTGAGCTCGACGTCGTCGTACGTCAGCACCTCGCCGTGCCGCACCGGGCGCACGACGCGCGCGCCGTTGAGGACGCCGAGCGGGACGAGCCGCTCCGCCGTGAACGCGTCGGCGTCCTCGATGATCCCCCGCACGGTGTAGCCGCCGATGCCGTCGAGCAGCTCGCCCGGCGCCAGGTCGCGCTTGGCGACGGCGCCGACCTCCGCCGTCCAGGCCTCCGTCACCAGGCTCGGCGTGCGGTCCAGCACCGCCTCCGGGATCGACAGCGGGGCCTCGATGCTCGCCAGGTGGTACGGCCGGTACAGCGAGAAGTACGGTCCGGACCCCATGCCGAGGTAGTCCATCTCGTGGATGACGTACGGGTGGTCGGACCGGATGACGGCGAACACGCCCGGCGCCACGGGACCGGTGCAGTAGTCGACGACGCCGGGCCGCTCGAGGATCCCGCCGTCCTCCGCGAGGCGGAACGTCTCGTGCAGCGTGGGCACCGTGCTCTCCGGCCCGTGCATGCCGCGCTTGCTCACCGCGAGCCCGGTCGTGTTCGCCAGCGACGCCATCTCGATCATCGCCTTGGAGCCGTCGACGAACTCGCAGAGCATCTTCGGGTTCATCCGCTTGCGCGCGGCCTCGGCGACCAGCGTGTCCGGGGTCTCGTCCGGCCGGAACGGGTTGTTCTTCCCCTTCCCGGCGCAGATGATCTCGAACGACAGGTCGCGCGCGTAGTCGACGAGCTTCTTGGCCTCCACCGGCTCGTCGCCGCGGGCGATCGTGTAGACCTGCCCGGTCGCCTGCGCGACGCGCGCCAGCAGGATCCCGATCGTGACGTCGGACTCGACGTTCAGGCCGACGACGTCCTTGCCGTTGAGCAGGCTGGACAGCGTGAGCTCGGCGCCGACGTCGGGCACGCCGGTGGCGTCGACGACGACGTCCACCGGCAGCCCCGGGACCGGGTCGGCGCCGCGCAGGGCGACCGGCCGGCCGTCGTCGACGGCGGCGTGGACGGCGCCGAGCGGCAGCGAGCCGTCGTCGACGAGCACGTTCTCGACGCCGTCCTGGCCGAACGCCGTCTCGGCGCGGGCCGGGTCGACGTCGGCGACCACCGACAGGTGGACGCCGGCCATCCGGGTGATCTGGGCCGCGAGGCCCAGGCCCATCTGCCCGGCGCCGACGAGAGCCACCCGGACCGGACGCCCGACCGCCTCCTGCCGGGCGAGCAGCCGTTCGGTGTAGTTCATGAGGGCTCCTCGGTGGGTTCGGCGTCCGCCTCGGCGGCGCCGCCGGCGACGATGCGCATCGTGCTGCCCGCGGCCGGCAGCGGCAGGCGGCCCTTCGCGACGTTGAGGTCGCCGGGGAGCGCCGCCGTGACGGCGCCGTCCGCCTTGACGCTGACGTGCCCCAGGCGGAGCAGGTTCTCGGCGACGACGGACCCGACGGCCGTGATCGTGAACCGCTCGCCGTCGAGCTCGAAGACGTCTCCCGGCTCGGGTGCCGACTCGGCGACGCTCGGCCGGTGGAGGACGACGATGTCGTGCAGCTCGCGGGGAGCCTGCTCGGCGAAGAAGACGAGCAGGCCGGACTCACGGAAGTCGGGGATCATGGCGCCCACGGCGAGGACCTCGGTCCGGTACCGGACCCGGACTCCGGCCGCCGGGCCGGCCGTCATGCCTCGGTGACGTCGTCCGGCTTGACGCCGGAGACGAAGAGGTCGGCGGTGATGAAGGCGGCCAGCGGCCCGGCCGGGCTGGTGGCGTGGATGTCCACCGTCTTCACCTTCTTCATCGGGTACACGCCGACGCGCGCCGTCCCGCCGCAGTCGATGACCGCGACGGCGATCTTCTCGAACGGTGCCGACGACTTGAAGCCGTCGAACACCTCGCCGCCGGTGAGGTCCGCGATCCGCTGCGCGACGGGGTGGATGCCGCCGCCGGTGACGCAGTAGATGAGCGGGCGCGAGTCGGTGGGCTCGATGGTGAGCGGACCGCCCCAGCCGCCCCTGCCCGCGGCGACCTTCACCTTCTTGTACTGACCTGCCATGGGTGAGCTCCTCTTTCCCGCCGAGGCCGACCTCGGCTGACGAAACCCCCGTGGGACCCCGTGGGTCGGGGTCGGGCGATGGGGGGTGACCGGCGCCGGGGCTGCCCGCGGCGCCGGCCACCCCGTCCGGTGGGCGGCGGGGTTCCGGCGTCAGCCGTTGCTCGCCCCGGTGGCGGAGCCCGAGTAGAGACCGAAGCTCGCGAAGTACGCGAGGACGACGGCGACGGGCCCGGTGATGAGCCGGGAGAAGAGGACGGCGGGCACGCCGACCTCCACGGTCTCGGGCTCCGCCTCGCCGAGGGCCAGGCCCACGGGGATGAAGTCGCAGCCGACCTGGGGGTTGATGGCGAACAGCGCGGGCAGCGAGTACTGCGCCGGGATGTCGCCCTCCTTGAACTGGTTGCCCAGCAGGGTGCCGATGACGGCCGCGATGACGGCGCCCGGCCCGAGCAGCGGCGACAGTAGCGGGATCGCGCAGAACACGGAGATCACCAGCAGTCCGGCGAGGTTGCTGGCCAGCGGCTCGAGCAGGTGCGCGAGCCAGTCGCCGATGCCGGTCTTGTTGATGATGCCGATGACGGCCGCGATGAAGGCCATGAACGGCAGCACGTTCCGGATGACGGTGTCGATCGTGTCGCGACCGGCCTGGTAGAAGGTGCCGACGACCGAACCCACGCCGCGGCTGACGCCGGTGAGGGCGTTGTTCACCATCGTCATCGCGCTCATCACGCCACCACCTCTCCGGTCGGGCCCTCGGCCGGGTCCGTCTGCGTGTTGCGGCGCGCCATCATCCGAGCCGTGAGGATCTCGGTGACGACGCCGCGGATGAAGATGACGACGAGTCCGACGAGCAGGTACCTGACGGCGAGCTCGGTGACGTTCCAGCCCGCGGCCTGGATGCCGAGGACGGCGATGCCGGCGTACACGAAGTACTCGCCGGGGTTGACGTGCGGGAAGATGCCGAGCGGCGGGGGCACGAACGACACCGCCGAGTCGTAGAACGCGGGCTTGTACTTCTCCGGCAGGAACCGGCCGAGCGTGTACGCCATCGGGTTCGTGAGGAAGAAGACCGCGAGCACCGGCAGGACGAGGTAGCGCAGCGGGTAGTACTGGAGGCCCGGCCGGCCGGCGATCTCGCCGAGCCGGTCGACCTTCTCCGGGCCGATCAGCCGGATGACGGTGTTGAACACCGTGAGCAGCACGATGAGCAGCGGGATGATGCCGGTCACGAGGCCGGTGAACACTTCGGCACCGGCCTGGAACAGGCCGATGAACCACTCGGCGGCGTTCGCGAACGCGCCGAGGACGCCGGTCGGGTCCTCGCCCTTCGGTGGCTCGGTCCCGGCCGCGAGCAGGCTCGCAAGCGATGTCATACTGACTCCTGGGTAAGGGGTGTGCCTCGTCGTCGAGGCTTTGGTGGTGGTTACGCAGCACCCGAGATCAGCTCGTCGAGGTCTCCCTTCCCTTGGTGGCGCCGTCGGCGGTGGGGCTACCGCCGGCGGCGCTCAACGTCTGAGCCGCCTGGCGGGCGGCGGCGCGCTCGATGTCGCCGCAGCCCGGTACGACGCCGTCCCCGGCCAGGTACGAGACCGTCAAGCCGGTGTAGCGGGGCGCGGGCTTCGAGTGCGCGAACTGGGTGAGGCCGCGCAGCCGGATCGCCCGCACCACGATGTCGTCGGGGTCGACGGCGAGGGCGACGTACACCTTGCGCCCCCACCACTTGCGGCCGCTGAGGCCGATCGCCACGCGACCGGACAGCCGCAGGTCGTGCACGCTGCGCGTGAACGCCATCGCCTGCCGGGCGGTGAGCATGAGCTGGAGCCCCATCGCGAGGGCGATGAGGACGAAGAACCAGAGCCACCGGTCGGTCATCGCTGGCCCACCTCCGCCTGGGCGAGCAGCCCGCGCGCCGCGGCGGCGTCGCAGACGAGCACGTCGAGCAGGCCGCCGCGCAGGGCGCCGGTGAGGCCCTCGACCTTCTCGCGCCCGGCGGCGACGCCGACGACGGTGGGGATGACGCGGATGTCGTCGAGGGTGACGGCGAGGACCCGGTCGTGGACCGCGCCGCGCACCTCGTGCCCCTCGGCGTCGAAGAACCGCGCCGCGAGGTCGCCGACCGGGTGCGCGGCCTCGAACTCGGCCCGCTCGGCGTCGTCGAGGTGCAGCGAGCGCAGCACCGCCGCCGAGGAGCCCTGGTTGGCGGCGCCGATGCCGACGACGGCGATGTCGGCTCGCCGCGCGCGGTCGAGCGCCTCCGTGATCGACCGCTCGGTCAGCATCGTGTCGCGGGCGGCCGACGTCGCGAACACCGCCGGGGCGTGCAGGTAGCTGTAGCGGGCGCCGAGCCGGGTGGCCATCTCGCGCACCAGCTCCTGGCCGGTGATCTCCTGGTCGACCGACGACAGGCCGCCGACGAGCTGGACGACGTTCACGTTCATCGGCTGCTCGGGCCCGACTGCGTAGACCATGGCCTGCAGGCTGCGGCCCCAGGAGAGCGCGAGCGTCATGCCGTCCTTGAGCTCGTTGCGCAGCCACTGCCAGGTGAGCGCGCCGACGCGGTCCAGCGGACGGACGCCCGGATCGCGGGGGAGGGCCGCGACGACGGCCTCCTCCAGGCCGTACCGGTTGACGAGGGCCCGCTCGAGCAGTGAGTCGCGCCCGGCCGGGTCGTTGATGCGGATCTCGACGATGCCCTGCTCCTGGGCGGCGGTGAGCATCCGGGAGACGTTGGAGCGGCTGGTCCCGAGCGCCCGCGCGATCTCGTCCTGCGACTGGCCGCGCTCGTAGTAGAGCCGGGCAGCCCGGACGAGCTGGTCGGGATCGCGGGGAGCGGGCATCGTCACATCCGTTCCTAAAGACTCACATGCGCCACTTAACGCTGTGAAGCGAGTCACAGTCAAGAGCTTAAGATCGACTACTTTCGGTTACGGTTTCGGCCTGACCAGGGTGGACGCCGGCTGCTCGTGGGGGCCGGCGAGGCCGGCCGCGAGCGCCTCGGCGGCGTGGGCGAGCAGGCGGCCGGCGCGTGCGGCGTCGGCGTGCTGCGCCGCCGCCACGGCGAGCGTCACCACCGGGCGCACGCCGATCCCGTCGTCCACCGGGACCACGCGCGGCGCGGCTCCGCCTGCGCCCACGGACATCCACGGGCCTTCCGGCCCGGCCGGCGGCGGTGGCGCGACGCGGTCGGCTTCGCCGACCCAGGTGACGACGACGTCCGGTGGCGCCAACAGGCCGACGTCCACCGACCCGCCGCCGACCTCGTCGACGGCAACCCGGACGGCGACCGCCGCGGCCTCCGCCGGGAGCCGGTGGAGGTCACTGAACGTGACCGTGACGGGCCCGGCAGGGCTCGGGACGGCCAGGCCGACACGAGGTCGCCGTCGCACGTGCGGCAGCCCTTCCGTCGCCAGCGCGCGGGACACGGCCACGAGGAGCGCGGGCCGCAGCGCGTCCGCGGCCGGTGGCGCACCCGGCGGGAGCACCACGTCGCGCCAGAGGACCGCTCCTGGGCCGGTGGCGTCCGCCGCGGCTCGCGGCGCCAGGGCCGCCGCGCGCGCGGCCCAGAGCGCGTCGGCGTCCACGGGTGACTCACTCGACGGTGGCGCTGCCTCGGTTTGCGAGGTGGCAAGTTGCCGGAGCGCGGGCTGCGGGGCCGCGGTGCGAGGTGTCCCAAGGAGCGACGCCGCAGTCCGGGACCGGTCGACCTGGTCGAGGTGCTCGCGGACGTCGCTCATCAGCACCGCGCCGCCCGGACCGGTGCCCGGCAGCGACCGGAGGTCGACGCCGTTCTCCGCCGCCAGGCGCCGCGCGCCGGGGATAGCCGGCACGATGCCGTCGGCACCGCCGGTGCCGGCGGCCTGCGAGTGCGCGACATACGACTCTGCAACTTGCGATATGGCATCGTGCAGCGCCGCATGAAGCGACCCGTCACCGGGCGGGCTGTCAGCAGGTGAGCTGTCACTGGGTGAGCTGTCACTGGGTGAGCTGTCACTGGGCGAGCCGCCACTGGGCGGGCCGTCGCTCGGCGGGCTGCCGGTAGGCGGGCTGCCGGTGGGCCGGCTGCCGCTCGGCTCTCCCTCGCCGGGCGACCCGCCGTCGAGCAGGTCGTCGAGCAGGCCGTCGGCCGTCGCGTCGAGCCAGGCGAGCGGCTCGCCGACGGGCACGCTGTCGCCGGGCTCGGCGACCAGCTCGACGACGGTCCCGGCCGCCGTGGCCTCGACCTCCATGTCGACCTTGTCGGTCATCACCTCGCAGACCACCTGGCCCGGTGCCACGTGGTCGCCGACCGACACGTGCCAGGTTGCGAGCTCGCCGCTCTCCATCGTCATCGACATCTTCGGCATGCGCAGCGGCGTCCGGGGCACGATTCACCCCACCTCGGCGAGCGCGGTGGCGGCCGCGACGATCGTGTCGACCTGCGGGACGACGGCGCGCTCGAGCTGCGGCGCGTAGGGGATCGGCGAGTCGAGGCCGCAGAGTCGGCGGACCGGTGCCAGCAGCCGGTAGAGCGTGTCCGACTCGCTGATCCGCGCCGCGACCTCGGCCATGAACCCGACGTGCCGCGGCGCCTCCTGCACCAGCAGCGCGCGGCCGGTGGCGTCGATCTCGCCGAGCACGGTCGCGGCGTCGAACGGCGACAGCGTCCGGACGTCGACGACGGCCGCCGAGATCCCCGCAGCGGCAAGCTCCTCGGCCGCCGTCAGGCAGCGGCTCACCATGACGCCGGTCGCGACCATCGTGAGGTCCGTCCCCCGTCGCGGCACGTCCGCGACGCCGAGCGGCACCCGCACCGGCTCGACCGGCACCGGCCCCGAGGTGCGATAGAGCAGCTTGTGCTCCAGCACGACGACCGGGTCGGGGTCGTCGATGGCCGACAGCAGCAGGCCCTTGGCGTCCGCGGCCGTCGCGGGCATGACGACCTTGAGCCCCGGCGTGTGGGCGAACCAGGCCTCCAGGCTCTGCGAGTGCTGCCCGGCCGCGCCGGTGCCCGAGCCGCCCGGTGCGCGCAGCACCATCGGCACGTGCGCGGCGCCGCCGAGCATGAAGTGGATCTTCGCCGCCTGGTTGACGATCTGGTCCATCGCCTGGCAGGTGAAGTCGCTGAACTGGATCTCGGCCACCGGCCGCAGCCCGGACATCGCCATCCCCACGGCGGCGCCGACGAAGCCGAGCTCCGAGATCGGGGTGTCGCGGACGCGATCGCCGCCGAAGCGCGCGAACAGGTCGCCCGAGACGCCGAACGCACCGCCGTACACGCCGACGTCCTCGCCGAGGAGGAGCACGCGGTCGTCCGCCGCCATCGCCTGGCCCATCGCCTCGCGCACGGCCTCGGCGTAGCTGATGACGCGCGGCGCCCCCGCGGCGGGCACCTGGCCGACGACGTACTCGAGCGGCGCGGGCACGGCCGGCGCGCTCATCGGACCGCCCCGCCGGTCGCCGGCCGGCGGGCGGCCGGCGTCGCGAGGTCCGAGCCGAGGGGGCGGCTGAACACCGCCGCCGGGACGTCGGCGAGCAGCACCGCAGGGTCGGCGTCCGGTGCCGCCATCGCCGCGCGCACCGCGTCGCGGACGGCGTCGCGCGCCGCGTCCCGCACGGCCGCCACGTCCGCCTCGCCGAGCGTCCCGAGGCGCAGCACCTCGGCCTCGAACGCGGCGATCGGGTCGTCCCGCCGCCACTCCTCGATCTCCTCGCGGGTGCGGTACAGGTTCTTGTCGCTCTTGCTGTGGCCCTTCCACCGGTAGGTGACGGCCTCGAGCAGCGTCGGCCCGCCGCCCTCCCGGGCACGCCGCACGGCCTCGGTCGCGGCGGCGTGCACCGCCTCGACGTCGTTGCCGTCCACCCGCACGCCCGGCATCCCGTACGCCGCGGACCGCTCGGCCACCGTGGCGACCTTCATCGAGCGCTCCGTGGAGAAGCTCATCCCGTATTTGTTGTTCTCGCAGACGAGCACGACCGGCAGGTTCCAGATCGCGGCCAGGTTCGCGGCCTCGTGGAAGGCGCCCTCGTTCGTCGCGCCGTCGCCGAAGAAGCAGACGACGACGCGCCCGGTGCCGAGCCGCTGCTGGGCCAGCGCCGCGCCCACCGCGATCGGCACGCCGCCGCCGACGATGCCGTTCGCGCCGAGGTTGCCGCGGGCGACGTCCGCGATGTGCATGCTGCCACCGCGCCCGCGGCAGTAGCCGGTGTCCTTGGCGAGCAGCTCGGCCATCATCGGCTCGAGCTCGGCGCCCTTGGCGATGCAGTGGCCGTGGCCCCGGTGGGTGGACGCGATGAGGTCGTCCGGGCGCAGCGCGAGGCAGACGCCGGTCGCGCTCGCCTCCTGGCCGATCGACAGGTGCATCGTGCCGTGCATCAGTCCGCGGCCGAACAGGTCGTCCACCGCCTCCTCGAAGCGCCGGATCGTCCACATCGTCGAGAGCGCGCCCCGGGCCCACTCCGGATGGGCCGCCGGCCGCGCGGGGGCGGCGTCCAGCAGGTCCGACATGGAGCCTCCTCGTCCGTGCCGCACTCGCTCGAGCGGTGTGATGCGGCTAACCATCGTCACATCTGTGCGTATTGCACTCACTTCTGTTCGCATTGCATCATGTACCTCACGCCACAACAACCCCCCGCATCAGGCCCGCCCGGAGGTCCCCTATGGCGCAGCGCAGCGTCGTCATCGCCTCGCCGGTGGGGCTGCACGCCCGGCCGGCCGCCGCCTTCGCCGCCGCCGCGGCCGCGGCGGCCGTGCCGGTGACGATCCGCAAGGTCGCCGGCGGCGACCCGGTGCCGGCGGCGAGCATCCTGTCCGTGCTCACCCTGGGCGCGGCCTGCGGCGACGAGGTGGTGCTCGAGGCCTCCGGGGACGGCGCGGACGAGGTGCTCGACGCGCTCGCCGAGCTGCTCGCCACCGACGGGACGACGCACGAGGCGACGCACGAGGCGACGGACGGCGCGGCGTGACGCCGGCTCCGTCACCGGCTCCGTCACCCGCTCCGTCACCGCAGCCGGGCGGGCCCCCGCCCGCGGGGCCGGCCGGTCCGCTCGTGGGCGTCGGCGTCAGCCCCGGCGTCGTCGTCGGTCCGGTGCGGCGCATGGCCGACCCCGTCGGCCGGCCGCCCGCGGCCCCGCCGGTCGAGCCCGCCGCGCGCGAGGCCGAGGCGGCGCGCCTGGTCACGGCGATGGCCGAGGTGCGCGACGACCTGACCGCCCGGGCCGGTCGCGCGAGGGGTGCCGCGGTCGAGGTGCTCGAGGCGACGGCGCTGATGGCGGCGGACCCGGCGCTGGCCGCGGCCGCCCGGGAGCGCGTCGTCGCGCGCGGGCTGCGGGCGGAGGCCGCGATGTGGGAGGCGGCGGGCGAGGTCGCCGACACGCTCGCCGCCGTCGGCGGCTACCTCGGCGAGCGGGCGCGCGACGTCCACGACGTCCGCGACCGGATCGTCGCCGCCCTCACCGGGCGCCAGGCGCCGGGCGTGCCGTCGCCGGGGCATCCGTTCGTGCTGGTGGCGCGGGACCTCGCGCCGGCCGACACCGCGACCCTCGACCCGGCCGCCGTCCTCGCGATCGTCACCGAGGCCGGCGGGCCGACGTCCCACACCGCGATCCTGGCCCGCTCGCTCGGCATCCCCGCCGTCGTCGCCGCGACCGGTGCCGCGGACCTGGCGGACGGGACCGAGGTCCTGGTCGACGGCCGCGCCGGCACCGTGTCGCGCGAGGTGTCGGACGCCGACCGCGAGCGTGTGGCCGAGCTCGCGCGCAGCCCGCGCCGCACCTTCGCCGGCCGCGGGCGCACCGGCAGCGGCACGCACGTGCCGCTGCTGGCGAACGTCGGCGACGTCGCCGGCGCCGAGGCCGCGGCGGCTGCCGGGGCGGAGGGCGTGGGCCTGTTCCGCACCGAGTTCTGCTTCCTCGACCGGCACGACGCCCCGTCGGTCGAGGAGCAGGTGGCGGTCTACGCCGGCGTGCTCGCCGCCTTCGCCGGGCGCCGCGTCGTGGTCCGGACGCTGGACGCCGGGGCGGACAAGCCGATGCCGTTCCTGATGGACGGCGATGCCCGGGGCGAGGAGCCGAACCCCGCGCTCGGCGTCCGAGGCCTGCGGACGTCGTGGCGCCACCCGGACCTCCTCGACGACCAGCTCCGCGCCGTCGCGGAGGCGGCGCGGGCGAGTGCGGCGGAGGTCTGGGTGATGGCGCCGATGGTGGCGACCGCGGACGAGGCCGAGTCCTTCGTCGCCCGCTGCGTGGCCCACGGGCTGGAGCGCGCGGGCGTGATGGTGGAGGTGCCCGCCGCGGCGCTGACGGCGGACGCCGTCCTGGCGCACGCGACGTTCGCCAGCCTCGGCACCAACGACCTGCTGCAGTACACGACGGCGGCCGACCGCATGCTGCCGGCACTCGTCGGGCTCAACGACCCGTTCCAGCCGGCGCTGCTGCACCTGGTGCGCGCGGCGTGCGCGGCCGGTGCGCGGCGGTCGCGGCCGGTCGGCGTCTGCGGCGAGGCGGCCGCCGACCCGGCACTGGCCTGCGTGCTGGTCGGGCTCGGCGCGACGAGCCTGTCGATGTCGCCGGCCGCGCTGCCCGACGTCGCCGTGGCGCTCGAGGGCGCCTCGGACGACGACTGCCGCCGGGCCGCCTGGGCGGCGCTCGCCGCGCCGACCGCCGCGGCGGCGCGGGACGCCGTCCGCGCGGCTCTCCCGCACCTGGCCCCGCTGGGCCTCTGAGGGCCGCGGGCGGCTGGCCGAGCGCGCGCTTCTTTTGAGCACGGTGTGGCACCGGTCTCATCTATGGAGACCGGTGCCACACCGTGCTCAAAAGATTTCGCCCTAGGCTCGGGTCCCGTGACCGAGCACGCTCTGCCCCGGACCGGCGTCGGCGTCGACGTGCACGCGTTCGCGCCGCCGGGCTCCGACCGGCCGATGCGGCTCGCCGGGCTCGACTGGCCCGGCCAGCCCGGCCTCAGCGGTCACTCGGACGGGGACGTCGCTGCGCACGCCGCGTGCGACGCGCTGCTGTCGGCGGCCGGCCTCGGCGACCTGGGGTCCAACTTCGGCACTGCGGAGCCGCAGTGGACGGACGCGAGCGGCGTCGCACTGCTCGGCGAGACCGCGCGCCGGCTGCGGGCCGCCGGGTGGGCGGTCGGGAACGTCGCGGTGCAGGTCATCGGCAACCGGCCGCGGATCGGGCTGCGGCGCGCGGAGGCCCAGGCGGCGCTGAGCGAGGCGTGCGGCGGGCCGGTGACGGTGTCGGCGACGACCACCGACGCCCTCGGCCTCACCGGTCGAGGGGAAGGGGTGGCCGCGATCGCGACGGCGCTGGTGTATCCCGACGGCTCCGCCGGGTAGCGACGACGCCGCCGGCGACGATGGCGCCCAGGGTGCCCAGCGCCTCGTCGCCGAGCGTGTCGGTGTAGGCGGTGTCGAGCTCGGTGCCGTGGCGGATGAACGCCCACCACTCGCCGAGCTCCCACCCGATCGCCAGCGCCGCGCCGATCCCGGCGACGAGCAGCCCCAGCGCCCAGCGCGGCCGGACCTCGCCGCGCTCCAGGAGCATGCCGACGCCGAGGCTGAGCATGAGCCAGTTCACCGCGTGGTTCGCGTCGTCCCACCACCAGACGGTGTCGTAGAGGTCGAGCGTGTTGCCGGTGACGTCGACGAGGAACGGCGCCACGATCCAGGCGAAGCCGGCCCAGGGCAGCGGCGCGTCGCCCCCGCGCCGGCGGCGCACCAGCACCCAGGCGGCCGGGACGAGCAGCATCATCACGGGGTAGGCCACGAGCCGCGCGCCGAACGCCTTGCCCTCGAAGCGCTCCAGCCCGGGCACGAACGTCGCGACGGCGAGCTGCGCGACGGTCAGCGCGAGCAGCGCGAACGTCACCCGGCGAGCGGTCATCCGGAGAGTATGGAGGGTCGGCGGCCGGTTGCGGCCGTGTCGTCCGCGGCCGGCGCCCGAGTCGTGCTCCCGGGCGCACGGTGGACGCCGCCAGCGCGCCGGCCGCTCGCGTACCGGACGACTTCGTTCACGCCGGTAGCCTTGACGGGTGACGCTGCGCCTGTACGACTCCGCCACCCGCGAGGTGCGGGACTTCGTCCCGCTCGTCGAGCGCCGGGCGGGGCTGTACGTCTGCGGCGCCACCCCGCAGTCCTCCCCGCACATCGGTCACGTGCGGTCCGGCGTCGCGTTCGACGTCCTGCGCCGGTGGCTGCTGCGCCGCGGGTACGACGTCACGCTGATCCGCAACGTCACGGACATCGACGACAAGATCCTCGTCAAGTCGGCCGAGGCTGGCCGCGAGTGGTGGGCGCACGCCTACAAGTACGAGCAGGAGTTCACCGCCGCGTACGACGCGCTGAACGTCCTGCGCCCGACGTACGAGCCGCGGGCCACCGGCCACATCCTCGAGATGATCGCGCTGATCCAGCGGCTGGTGGACACCGGGCACGCGTACCCGGCCGGGGATGCCTCGGGCGACGTCTACTTCGACATCCGGTCGTTCCCGGAGTACGGCGCGCTCACCCGGCAGCGGCCCGACGACATGGAGGCCGCCGCCGACACCGACCCGTCGCAGGTCTCCCGCAAGCGCGACGTCCGCGACTTCGCGCTGTGGAAGGGCGCCAAGCCGGGTGAGCCGGCGTCCGCCTCGTGGCCGACGCCGTGGGGCCTCGGCCGGCCGGGCTGGCACCTGGAGTGCTCGGCGATGGCCACCCGTTACCTCGGCCCGGAGTTCGACATCCACGGCGGCGGCCTCGACCTCCGGTTCCCGCACCACGAGAACGAGCAGGCGCAGTCGCATGCGGCGGGCGACCGGTTCGCGCGGTACTGGATGCACAACGCCTGGGTGACGATGTCGGGCGAGAAGATGAGCAAGTCGCTCGGCAACGTGCTCTCGATCGAGGCGCTGCTGCAGCGTACGAGCGGCGCGGTGCTGCGGTACACGATCGCCACGCCGCACTACCGCTCGAACATCGAGCTCGGCGAGGAGTCGCTGGCCGAGGCGGCGACGGCGTACGAGCGCGTCGAGGGTTTCGTCACCCGCGCGCTCGAGGCCGGGGGCGACGCCGTCGGTGCGGTGGACCTGTCCGCGGTCGAGCTGCCGGCGGCGTTCGCGGCCGCGATGGACGACGACCTCGGCACCCCGGCGGCCACCGCCGTCCTGCACGACACCGTGCGGCAGGGCAACATCGCGCTCGCCGCGGGCGACACGGAGGCGGCCGTTCAGGCGGCCGTCGCCGTCCGCGCGATGGCCGACGTCCTCGGCGTCGACCCGCTCGACCCGCGGTGGCGCGCGGGCGGCGACGACTCTCGGGCCGCCGGCGCGCTCGACCGCCTGGTGCGGGCCGAGCTCGACGCGCGGGCCGCGGCGCGCAAGGAGCGCGACTTCGCGACCGCGGACGCCATCCGCGAGCGCCTGACCGCTGCCGGCGTGGCGGTCGAGGACACGCCGGGCGGTGCGCGCTGGAGCCTCGCGGACCAGGCCGGCGGGCCGGACGCCCGGGGCGGTGCCGGTGGCCGGTAACTCTCAGCGCCGCGGCGCTCTGCGGCGCCCGGGCTCCAAGAAGGGCGCGACCGCCGGAAGCGGCGGCCAGTCCCGCCGCGCGCTCGAGGGCAAGGGGCCGACGCCGAAGGCCTCGGAGCGCGCGGGGCACCCGGCCGCCCGGCGCGCGGCCGCGGCCGAGCGCGCGAAGGCACAGCCGGCCCGGGGCCGCTCGGGCGGCGGTCAGGGCCGGTCCGGCGGCGCGGCGCGCAAGGCGTCCGGTACGACGGAATGGGTGGCGGGCCGCAACTCCGTCGTCGAGGCGCTGCGGGCCGGCGTTCCGGCGAAGGCGCTGTACGTGGCGGCGCGCATCGACAGCGACGACCGCGTGCGCGAGGCGCTGAAGGCCGCGGCCGACCTCGGCCTGCCGATCCTCGAGGGGTCGAAGGCCGACCTCGACCGCCTGACCGGGCAGGCGCTGCACCAGGGCCTGGCGCTCCAGGTGCCGCCGTACGAGTACGCGCACCCGCGGGACCTGCTCGACGCCGCGGCCGAGGCGGGCGAGGCTCTGCTCGTCGTGGCGCTGGACGGCGTCACCGACCCGCGCAACCTCGGCGCCGTCGTGCGCTCGGTGGCGGCGTTCGGCGGGCACGGCGTCGTCGTCCCGGAGCGGCGGTCGGCGGGGATGACGGCGGCGGCATGGAAGACGTCGGCCGGCGCGGCGGCGCGCGTGCCGGTGGCCCGGGCGCCGAACCTGACGCGCACGCTCGAGGACCTGAAGTCGGCCGGGTGCTTCGTCGCCGGGCTGGACGCCGGCGGCGACGTCGCGCTGCCGGCGCTCGAGCTGGCGAGCGAGCCGCTGGTCCTGGTCGTGGGCTCGGAGGGTCGCGGCCTGTCACGGCTGGTGCGGCAGGCGTGCGACGCTGTGGTGAGCATCCCGATGGCGGGCAGCACGGAGTCCCTGAACGCGGGCGTGGCCGCCGGGGTGGCGCTGTACGAGGTGGCCCGCCGCCGCGCGCAGTAGCGCGTCACCCGCCGCAGCAGTGATCCGCCCCGGCCTTGGTCGGTCCGGCCTTGACGTTGAGCACGGTGTGGCAACGGTCTCATCTATCGAGACCGGTGCCACACCGTGCTCACGAATGACGGCGGCCGTGCGCGTGGCCTCCGTCCGGGGCCGCTAGGACGTGTCCGCCACGACCGGCAGCTCCTGGGTGTCGACGCCGAGCACGGCCTGCTCGTCCGGTTTGTGCACGAGCACGGACTCCACGTACGACGCCGCCGCCTCCGCCAGCCCGACGTCCGCCCCGCGCTGCTCCGACAGGTACCAGCGGTGCTCGAGGATCTCGTGGTACAGCTCGGCGGGCTCCAGCTTGCCGCGCAGCCGCCGCGGTACCGCCTGCACGGTCGGCTCGTAGCTCTGGCTCAGCCACTGGTGGGCGACGATCTCCTCGTCGTCC
>Ga0081539_10003524_pt1 | contig 19060 bp, 23 predicted proteins | sample TabmetS4T2R2_FD_71023 | JGI IMG/M metagenome (GOLD analysis project Ga0081539, IMG submission 71023) | Tabebuia heterophylla rhizosphere microbial communities from the University of Puerto Rico - S4T2R2 | ecosystem: Host-associated > Plants > Roots > Rhizosphere ...
GCCTTCCCTAGTGGCCTCGTTGTCCCGCAGGATGACAGATCAACCCGTCCTGCGGAACATACTGCCCGATCGAGCTGCAAAGTGCACATTCATCTCGCGAGCCGATCGACCTCCCGTGGTCGCAGCAGCGCGACGAGCTCCCCGCGTCGCGCTCCGGTCAGGCGGATCCCTGCGATGCCGCCCTTCTTCAGGTCAACCTCCGCGCCCGTGAGGTCGTGGACGACCTGCTCGAAATCCGGGTTGTGGCCGACGAGCATGGTCCGCTGGTCGTCACCTCCGGACGCAGCGAGCACGAGCGCCTCGTCGGCGTCGAAGCTCCCGCCGAGCGGGTCGTGGACGACGAGCTCGCTTCCCAGCGCCTCCAGCGCGAGGCGGGCGGTGTCCAGCGCGCGGACGCGCGGGCTGGTGAAGACGAGGTGGAAGCGGATGTCCAACCCGGCGAGCGCTCGGCCGGCGGCGCGTGACTGCTCCTCGCCGCGCCGCGTCAGACGGCGCTCGGCGTCCGGTCGGTCGCCATGGGGCTCGGCCTCCCCATGGCGTAGGAGCCAGAGCTGGGTGGCCACAGAGGACGGTCTACCCGCGCGCGTAGGCGCGAATCGGCGCGCCTGTGCGGACGGTCCCGTCCGGTGCGGTCCAGCGCAGGCGCCAGCGCCGGCCGCCCCTGTAGGCGCCGCGCACGGTGAACGAGCCACGCCCGTCCGTGGTGACCGCGCGCAGCGTCCGGAACGCGCCGGAGCCGTCCGCCACCTGCAGCTCGGCGGTCGCGGGCGCCGTCGCCGGGCGCACGCGCCCCCAGATCGAGACGCGCCCACCCTCGCGGCGCACCGCGAGCGGCAGGCGCCAGCCGTCTAGCGACGGCTTCGCCCTGCCCTCGGCGAAGCGCAGGCCGGACTCGAAGCCGCCGTACTCGTCGGGCCCGGTCGGCGGGTCGTCGCGCAGCAGGTACTGCGAGAAGGACGCCACCCGCGGGTTCGACCGCGCCATCCGCTCGGAGATCGCCTGGTACTCGGGCTGGCGGGCGAGCGAGACGCCCTGGATGTCGTCGGGCGACGACTGGATGCCGAACTCGGTCAGCCAGATGGGCAGGTTGCGCGGCAAGGCGCCCGCCCGGGCGGCGCGATCGAGCGCGCGCGTCAGCCGAGGGAGGACGCCGATGGTGACGTCGTTGGGGCCGCTCGGAACGAACCACGGGCCCTGGCGGGTCGTGTACGCATGATGGGCCATCCCAGTGGTGTCGAGCTGCCCGCAGCCGCGGCCGCGCTTGCGGTAGCGGTCGTCGAGGCACAGCATCCTGCGCAGGAACGTCAGCGGCGCGACGACGCTGCCCGTCCCACGTGGCGCCAGCTCGCCGAAGAGCGTCGGATCCGCGCCGTGGCCGGCGGCGATGAGGCCCCGGCGGCCCGCGTCGTAGAGCTTGCGGTACAGCTGCGGCGACGCCGGGCGGCCGCCGCCGGCGAACTGCGGCCGCAGGAAGCGCGGGAGATTCGGCTCGTTCCAGATCGACCAGGTGGCGACGCGGCCTGCGTAATGGCGTGCGACCGCGGTCATGAACTGCTGGAAGCGCGCCGGGCTGGGGCGGGTGAGGGTGTCGCGCCCAGAGCGCGTCGCCCAGCGCGGGACGGGCCCCGAGACGGTCATGAGGACCGGCCAGCCGCGCGCGTTCGCGGCGGCGATGAGCGGGTCGTAGCGATCCCAGTCGTAGTTGGCGGGGTCCGTCTCGTCGATGGCGGGGCGGGTCGCGGAGTCGTGCTCCGGCGCCACGTCGTACCAGTACAGGACGACGCGCAGGCTGCGGACGCCGAGCGTGTCGAGCTCCTGCAGCGCGCCGTCGCGCGTGGCGGGGTCGAGCAGGTCGCGCGGCGCCTCGAACGTGACCGACATGTTCGGATGCGCGAGAGCTCCAGGCGCCGACGCGCCGAGTGCCAGGGCGGCGGTGAGCAGGAACCCGGCGAGGCGGCGGGCGGTCAGCACCCCCACCCCAACACCGCCCCGCCGCCGATGGAGCGGCGTCTCATTGAGCGGCACGATAAGCGAAGGTCGTTACCGTGAGCGGATGACGTCGGGAGTCGCGGCGGACGATGTCGTCGTCACGCACGAGGAGGCTGCGCGAAACGCTCGCCCGCCCCTGCTCGTTCTGGAGCCGCTTCGCGCCTTCCTCGACGAGCACGGGCTCGGCGAGGGGCCGATCGCGGCGACGCCGATCGGCGACGGCCGCTCGAACGTCACGTTCCTGCTGCGTCGCGGCACCGCGGAGGTCGTGCTTCGCAGGCCGCCGCGGCCGCCGCTGCCGCCGAGCGCGCACGACGTGCTCCGCGAGGCGCGGCTCCTGCGCGCGTTGACGCCGGCCGGAGTGCGCGTCCCCGACGTCCTCGCGGTCGGCGACGACGAGGCGATCATCGGCGCGCCGTTCTACGTCATGAAGCGCCTGGAGGGCTCGGTCGTCACCGACGAGATCCCGGAGGCCCTGAACACGCCGCAGGAGCGCCGCCGGATGGCCGAAGGACTCATCGACGCGCTGGTCGAGATCCACGCTGTCGACCCGCGCGCTCCGGGGCTGGAGGGGTTCGGCAAGCCCACCGGCTACCTGGAGCGCCAGCTGCGCCGCTGGACCGGGCTCTGGGAGCACAACCGCACGCGCGACCTCGACGACTTCGACGCGACCGGCCGCTGGCTTGCCGACCACCTGCCAGAGTCTCCGCCGTCGACGGTCGTCCACGGCGACTACCGGCTGGGCAACGTCATGTTCGCCGAGGAGGCGCCGGCCAGCCTCGTCGGCGTGTTCGACTGGGAGATGGCGACGATCGGCGACCCGCTCTCCGACGTCGGCTACCTGCTCATGACGTGGAGCGAGCCGGACGATCCGGCCTACCGCTTCGAGCTCGCGCCGGTGACCCGCCTGGAGGGCTTCCCGTCCCGGGAGGAGCTGGTCGCGCTGTACGAGGAGCGCAGCGGCCGGTCGATCGGAGACATCCGGTGGTACGTCGTCCTCGCGCTGTGGAAGGCGACGGTCTTCATGGAGGGCAACTACCGCCGCGCCATGGAGGGCCGCAGCGACGACCCGTATCTGAGGGGCTTCGGCGACGGCGTGGCCGAGCTGGCCGCCCGCGCCAGGACGCTCACCGCGTAGAGCTCCTCCAGCTCGTCGGGCGCGTTGCGGTTGCCTCGGCGGTCTGCGTGTCCAGCGCGGTCCCGGCTGCGTTGTCGGCGTCGTCGGGCGGGCTCATCCCGTGCGGGTCTCCGTCAGCCGTCCCGTCGACGTTCTCCCGCGAATAGCTCGAGAACGTCGCCAGCGGGAGCGGCATCCCGACCGCCCGGGATGGCGCCCCAGCTCCTGCCTCCCCTTGCTGCCATCCGGCACGGCACGCACGCGAGTCCCGCCGGAGCGGAGCGCCCGCCCCTGCCGTGCCTACTTCGGCCGCTTGCGGCCCGCGAGGAACTTGCGACCGATCGACTCGACCTGCTTGCGCGTCTTCGGATCCTTGGCGGCGCGGACCGCCTGATCGGTCAGCGCACGGCCCTGCTTGGACCGCGCGAGGCTGGAGATCTTGCTGAACACGGAGGGCATTGGCGGGCACGCTACTTCCGACGCGGCCGGCGCTCAAGCGGATCCCTCCAAGATCCGCCGGCGCAGCTCCTCGCCCCGGCCGGCGGCCACCGCCCGAGCGGCCCGGCGCTCGTCGAGCGCCACGCCGCGGGCCTCGGCGAGCTCGAGCAGCTCCTGGCGCTCCTCCCCATGGCGCGCCGCGCGCAGGAACAGCCAGCAGCCCAGCCCGAGCGTGAGGATCGAGCCCTCGACCATCATGATCGAGCCCGCGACGACCTGGTCGGTCGTGCCGCCTTCGTACACGTCGTAGATCGGCCGCTCCGCCCAGACGAAGACGTTCGCCAGCACGGTGCCGTAGAGCCGCACAGAAACGACGTAGCCCAGCCGCGCGAGGTTGCCGAACCACGCCGGCTTGGGCAACGGGCCGAGCAGCGCCATCCACATGTTCAGCCCCAGCCCGATGAACAGGATGTGCTGGAGGGCGTGCACCGCCTCGTGGCGGATCGCGGCCTCGTGCGGCCCGGGCAGGTGCCAGACGGCCAGGTCGAGCGCCCACAGGACGAGCGCCGGCACCGGATGGGAGAGGTGGCGCAGCGGGCCGAGCAGCGGGTTGCGCAGCAGCGGCGCGAGCAGCGGGCCCGTGAGGCCCAGCACCAGCAGGAGCGCCGCGACGTCCGCCAGGAGCAGGTGCTCGGCCATGTGGGCCGAGAAGCGCTCGTCTGCCAGCGTCGCCAGCGGCGAGGCCAGCACCGCCACGATGATCGCCAGGCCCGACCACCAGCACGCGACGCGCCAGCCCTCCACCGGGCGGCCCTGCGCGCGCAGCGTCCTGGCCCGCAGCGCGTAGAGCGCGCCGAACACGAATGCCGGCGTGAGCTGTATCACCAAGGCGCCCACGAGCGCAGGCTAGTTTGTGGGACGTGGGATTCGTGGACCTTCACTGCCACCTGCTCCCGGGCGTCGACGACGGTCCCGAGACACTCGACCAGAGCGTCGCCTACGCGCGTGCCGCGGCGGCCGCGGGCACGACCACGATCGTCGCCACCTCGCACGTCGAGCTGCTCGACGTCAGCGAGCTGCCCGACCGCGTGGAGGAGGTTCGCGGCGCGCTCGAGACGGAGGGCATCGAGCTTCGCGTCGAGGTCGGCGGAGAGCTCAAGCCGCTCTCCATCGGCGACCTCGACGGCGACGATCTGGAGATCATCGCCCAGGGCCCGCCCGGCGCCCGGTGGCTGCTCTACGAGGTCCCGTTCGAGGGCGTGACGTCGGAGTTCCTCGCCGGCGCGCGGGAGCTGCGCGAGCGCGGCTACGGCCTGCTGCTCGCGCATCCGGAGCGCAGCCGCGACATCCTCACCGGCGGGCTGGAGGCGCTCGAGCCTGAGCTGCTGGAGGGCGCCGTGATCGCCGCGAACGTCGGTCCCATCACGGCCAGGGAGTCCGTCGCCCGGCACACGGCGGCCGTCGCGATCCTGCAACGCGGGATCGTCGGCGTGCTGGCGACCGACGCCCATCCCCCCACGCGCCCGTACACGCTCGCGACCGGACACTCCGCCCTCGTCGATCTGACCGGCGACGACGCGCTCGCCCGCCGGCTCACCGGCCTCAACGCCGCGATGCTGCTCCGCGACGGGATCCCCTCCGGTACAGGAAGCCCAGCGCGCTGACGAGCAGTCGCGTGCGCCGCGCGCGGTAGGGGTGCATGTGCAGGTCGCGACGCAGGTGCCAGCGCGACACGAGGATCGCCTGCTCCGCGCAGAACTTGCGGATGCCACCCTCGCCGTGGCGTGCGCCGAGCCCTGACGCCTTCCAGCCGCCCATCGGCAGCTCGAGGGCCTGGTAGTTGACGAGCGCGTCGTTCACGGTCACCGAGCCGGCGCGCAACCGCCGCGCGATCTGCTCGCCGCGGCGCGCGTCTCCGGTGAAGACCGACGCGGCAAGGCCGTAGGGCGAGTCGTTGGCCAGCCGGATGGCCTCCTCGGCGTCGCGCACCCGCATGAGCGGCAGCGTCGGGCCGAACGTCTCCTCCGTCATCGCGCGCATCGTGTGGTCGACGTCGCCGAGCACCGTCGGCGCGAAGTACGGACCGTCGCTGCGCCCGCCGGTCAGCAGCGTCGCGCCGCGCTCCACGGCGTCGCGCACGTGCTCCTCGACGACGTCGAGCTGGGCCGGCGTCGTCATGGCGCCGACGTCGACGGTGCCCGGACCGCCTCGCGGGTCGCCCTGGCGCAGCGCCCGTGCCTTGTCGACGACGAGCCGCGCGAACGCGTCGTGGACCGCGTCCTCGACGTACACGCGCTCGACGGAGATGCACGTCTGCCCGCCGTTCTGCATCGCGTAGTAGACCGCCGCGTTGGCGGCGCGCTCCAGGTCTGCGTCGGCGAGGACGAGCATGGGGTCCTTGCCGCCGAGCTCCAGCGAGACGGGGATGAGCCGCGCCGCCGCGCGCTGGGCGACCTTGCGCCCGTTCTCGGTGGAGCCGGTGAACTGCACCATGTCCACGGCGTCGACGAGCGCCTCCGCCGTGGCCGGGCCGCCCGTCGCGACGGCGAAGACGTCCTCCGGCAGCCCCGCCTCGCGCAGTCCCTCGGCGAGCAGCAGCGAGGTCAGCGGCGTGTGCTCGCTCGGCTTCAGCACCACGGCGTTGCCCGCGGCGAGCGCGGGGATCGCGTCCCCGAACGAGTTCGTCAGCGGGTAGTTCCAGGGGCCGATGACGCCGACCACGCCGAGCGGCTCGTAGCGCACGAGCAGCCGCTTGCCGAGCACCACGGGCGCGTGCGACCGCACGCGCCGGTCGGCGAGGTAGCGCGGCGCGCGCCTCGCCCAGAACCCGAACGCCGAGGCACCGTAGGACACCTCGGCGAACCATGCGTCCTCGTAGGCCTTGCCCGTCTCGCCGACGATCGTGCGGGCCACGCGGTCGGCGTTGTCGACGAGCCACCGCTGCGCGCGCCGCAGCACGCGACCACGTCCGTCGAAGCCCATCGCGTCCCACGCCGGCTGGGCGGCGCGACCACGCGCGACGAGCTCCGTGACCTCCTCGCGGGCGAGCTCGGGGACCTCCGCCAGCAGCGCCCCGCTGACGGGGTCGCGGACGGCGAGCATGCGGGCGCTACGGGATGAGCTCGACCGACTCGATGCGGATCTCCTCCACCGGGCGATCGCCCGGACCGGTCTTCGTCGACTCGATGCGGTCCACGACGTCCATGCCCTCGGTCACCCGGCCGAAGACGGTGTGCTTGCCGTCCAGCCAGGGGGCGGCGCCCGTGGTGACGATGAAGAACTGCGAGCCGTTCGTGTTCGGCCCCGCGTTCGCCATGGCCAGCGCGCCGCGCTCGACCTTGTGCTGATTGATCTCGTCCTCGAACGTGTAGCCGGGGCCACCGGTGCCGGTGCCCGTCGGGTCCCCGCCCTGGATCATGAAGTCCTTGATGACGCGGTGGAAGATCACCCCGTCGTAGAAGCCCTGGCTCGCCAGCTCCTTGAAGTTGGAGACCGTCTTCGGCGCGTCCTCGTCGAAGAGCTCGATGGAGACGGTGCCTTCGCTCGTGTTCAGCGTGAGTGCGGACATCGGTACTACCCCTTCCGGACGATGAGCTCGGAGATGGCGGCGCGCGGATCCTCCGGCCGTGCCGGCGTCGTGATCCACAGCAGGATGCGGCGTACCCGCCCGTTCACCGCGCCGAGCGGGATGGTCTGGTCCTCCTTGACGGCCGCGACGTCGGTGACGTGCTGCCACGCGTCGCTCGTGATGGTGGACGGCGCGCGGCGCCTGGCGGCGTAGACCTCGACCTTGAAGCCGTCCGTCGGCGCCTTGAGCTCCAGGGAGCTGACGGTCTGGCGCGAGCCGAGGTCGATGAGCAGGCCGACGCCGATGGGCAGGCCGTCCGCCGGCACGACGACGTCCCACACGGTGTCGTCCTTGCCGTCGACGGCCCAGCGCGCCTTGCCGATCTCCGCGCCTGGGCGCTTGTACGGGTCGTACGTCGACACCGAGTCCTTGTCGAGATCGAACGCGGGGTCGGGCGGCGGCGTCGTCTGCGTCGGCGTCGGAGACGGGGACGGCGCGGGCGTCGACGCGGGCGCGGGCGTCGTCGTCGGAGTGGTCGGCGCCGTACGCGTCGGGCGGTTCTCCTCCGGCGACGGCGTCGGGATCGTCGGCGTCGTCTCGGTCGTGCTCGGGGTCGTCGTGGGCGGTGCCGTCTGCGTCGTGTCCACAGGGCTCGGAACCGCAGGAGTCGTCGTCGTGCTCGCCGGCGCCTGCGCGACGGGCGTACCCGAGCCGCCCTCGGGCCCGGGGTCGGTGATGGCCGCGTAGCCGGCGGCCGCCGCTCCCGCGACGAGCACCGCCGTGAGCCCCGTGATCGTGCCGACCGCGCGCCATCCGGGGCGCGCGCCGAGGCGACCGGGCGCGGCGGACCCGCACTCCAGGCACCAGTCCTGACCCGCGGCCATCCCGGCGCCGCAGGTGGGACACACCTGTGCAGGGGCGTCGGAGGACATCGAAGACACAGTAACGGCCGGATTTCGAGATGGTTGCGGGGTGGTCGGGGCGGCCGCGCGACCGGGAGCGGTCTCCCGCGTCCCGTGTCGTCTGACTGTCGCAGCCCGGTAGTCAAACGACACACGATGAGCTGGCCCTCGCCCGGTCGACCTTCTGCATCGCAGAGATGCACGCGGGCGACCGCACGGCCGAGAGGGCCGGCACCGCCCGAACCCCAGCCACCCCGGTGTCCCCCCGATGCCAACCCGACCACGCCCGCACGGCAGCCACGGCCGTACTGGACGATGCAGACGCCCACCCAACCGCGAACGCTCGAGTGGCGCGCGAACCCCGCCCCACACCCCAGCCCCGGCCGCGCGGGGCGCACCACCCGCCGCGCCTACGCCGGCACGGGCGCGACGCGCAGCGCGATCCCGTTGACCTGCAGACCGTCGATGGCCTCGACCACGCGGTCGGCCTCGTCGGCCGGCACGGAGAAGAAGGCGAAGCGCTGCAGCACCTTCACGTCGCGGACCGCCTCGCCGTCCAGCCGCGCCGCCGAGGTGACCGCGTGCACGACGTCGCGCACCCGCAGCCCGTCCGCGCGGCCGCCCGCGGCGACGAGGCGGACGTCGGCGCCGCCGTTGCGGGCCGACACGTGTGGCTTGGAGTGGCGGCGCGGACGGTCGGGCACGGGCGACGGCGCGACCTTCGCGCCCTCGATCCAGGGCGCGATCCCGGTCTTGATGTGCTTCTCGATGGCGGCGAGCTCCTTGCGCTGGCGCGGCTCGACGAACGTCACCGCCCGCCCGGAGCGCCCCACCCGCCCCGTCCGCCCGATGCGGTGGACGTAGACGTCGGGCGAGGTCGGGACGTCGAAGTTGATGACGTGCGTCACCGTGGAGATGTCCAGCCCGCGGGCGGCGACGTCGGTGGCGACGAGGATCGGGACGCGGCCGCTCTTGAAGCCGAGCATCACGCCGTCGCGCGCCCCCTGCGACATGTCGCCGTGCAGCGCCTTGACGTTCATGCCCTGGTCGCGCAGGCGGCGGTAGAGCTGCTCGCAGCGGACCTTCGTCCGCACGAACACGATCGCCTGGTCCGGGCGCTCGGCGCGAAGCACCTCGACGAGCTTCTCCTGCTTGTCCTGCGCCTTGACCTCGACCTGGAACTGCTCGACGGTGTCGACGGTCAGCGTGTCGGCCTGGACCTTCACGAGCACCGGGTCGTAGAGGTAGCCATCGGCGAGCTTGCGGATCGGCGGCGGCATCGTCGCGCTGAACAGCGCCGTCTGCCTGCTGTTGGGCGTGAGGGCGAGGATCCGCTCGACGTCCTCGAGGAAGCCGAGGTCGAGCATCTCGTCCGCCTCGTCGAGGACGACATAGCGGCAGTCCGTGAGCACGAGCGAGTGACGGCTGATGAGGTCCAGCACGCGGCCGACCGTGCCGACGACGATGTGGCCCCCGGCGCTCAGCTGCGCCTGCTGGGTGCGGATCGGCGCCCCGCCGAAGACGGCGACGACGTCGATCCCCTTGCGCAGGCCGTATGTGCGCAGCGCCTGGGTGACCTGGATGCACAGCTCGCGCGTCGGGGTGAGCACGAGCGCCTGGACCGCATGGAGGTCGGGGTCGACGTACTCGACCATCGGGAGGCCGAAGGCGGCGGTCTTGCCCGAGCCCGTCTGTGCCTGCCCGATGACATCACGACCCTCGAGCAGCGGCGGGATGGCCTGCTCCTGGATCGGCGACGGCTTCTCGTACCCGACGTCCTCCAGTGCCTGCAGAACGGGGGCGGACAGGCGGAGCTCGGCGAATGAGATCACGCGAGCGAGGATACGGGCAGGGCGTCGGGAGAGGTGAGGCACTGCCGAACCTGTCCCAAGGGAGTCGGCGAAGCCTACTCCCCTACCACCATTCGCCGTCCAACCGTGTCAGCAGCGCGGGACCGGTGGCGAGCGCGTCGAGCACCTTCGTGTCCTGCGCGTGGACGAGCGTGCGGGCATCGAACCCGAGGATGGCCCAGCGCTTGCGCAGCGGCTCGACGAGGTTCGGCTCCAGGCGCCCCGTGAGCACCATGACGCCGCGCTCGCGGGCGTCGCCGACGAGGGCGGCGAAGACCGCGTCGGTGTCGCGCTCGCGCGAGGCCACCTGCAGCACGCGGCCGGGTCCGCCCGGGTCGTGGACGTACACGAACCAGCCGACCGGCCGGCCGCCGATCCGCACGAGCTTGCGCACCACCACCGAGGTCGCGTACAGGCCGTCGAGCTGCCGGAGCAGCCAGGCGACGTACGGCTCCTCGTAGTCGAGGTGCACGCGGACGCCCTTGAGGATCACGTCCTTGTGCTCGACGAGCAGCGCCGGCGTGAGCACTTCGGTCTGCGCAGGCGGGCCGGTCTCGCTCTCGGTATGGCCGGTGAGGCGGCTGCCCCCGAGATGGAACGGCAGCGCCGGCACGTTGACGAGACCGGGCGCACGCCGCCCCTGCACGCGAGCGCGACCGACGGCGACCGTCCACGCGCGCGGGCGCAGCACGAGCATCCAGCCACAGCTGCGCTGCCCGTCAGCCCTCCCCCCGAAGGATCGCCACAGCCGCCCGACGACCTCGGTCGCGGTGTCGGTGAACGTGATGTCCTGCGGCCCGGCCATGTAGCGGCCGAGCAGCTGCGGGCCCAGCGCGCGGCTTCGCGCGTTCTCGTCGACGACGAGGTGCGCGCAGCACGCGCCGCGCATCCGCGTGCCGTCGACGACCACGGGCCGGACGTTGGACCCGATGAAGCCGGCGATGCCGCCGTCGTCGGAGGGCGCGACGAGAGAGGGGATCTCCGGATCCAGCCAGGGGCTCTCCAGCAGCGTCGCGCGCAGGAAGTCGGCCAGCCACGGCCGCGACAGCTCGTTCTCCGGGCCCATGGCGGCCCGGAAGAGCTCGGCGACCGCGGGGATGTCGGCTGCCTCGAGCGGGCGTACGTCGCTCATCGGCGACGGAGACGGTTCGTCGGCAGGGGCATGCGGGGCGGCGAAGGGTAGCCCACGCCGCCCGCTCGGGGCGGCCCAGGGCGGGGTGTCCACCAGGCGTCCAATCCTCCTCAAGAGCGCTCATCGTCGGTCGAGAGACGCCCGATGCAGGGGGCGTACGGCGGCCATGGGCGGCCGCGTGACCTCCTCGTCAGGGACGACACATGCCGACAACCTTCCGGTTGGCGCTCGCGTGCGCCGCCATGCTGATCTGCGCGCTGCTTCCGGCCTCCGCCTGGGCGGCGGCCGGCGACCGCGAGCTGCTCGTGGCGCACACCGACGGGCGACTGACCGTGGAGCGCGCCGGCAAGGCTCGTGCCGCGTCGCACCGCGCCGGCGTGCGGTTCGTGGAGCCGAACGTCCGCTACGCGGCGGCGTCGGTCCCGAACGACGACCTCTTCGAGGAGCAGTGGTCCCTGGCCGACGACCGCCTGATCGGCGTGCAGACCGCGTGGGACGTCACCACGGGCGGCAACGTGACGGTCGCCGTGATCGACACGGGCGCCGACCTCGATCACGCCGACCTTCGCGACAACCTCTGGCGCAACCCGCGTGAGGTGCCCGGCAACGGCGTCGACGACGACGGCAACGGCTTCGTCGACGACGTGCACGGCGCGGACTTCGTCAACCGCGACGGCGATCCCAGCGACGACAACGGGCACGGCACGCACGTCGCGGGCATCCTGGCCGGGCGCGGCGGGAATCGCGTCGGCGTCTCCGGCGTCGCCCAGCGCGCGCGGCTCATGATCATCAAGGCGCTGGGCGCCGACGCCGTGGGCTCCGCGCTCACGATGGCCGAGGCGGTCCGCTACGCGGCGGCCAACGGCGCGAAGATCGTCAACATGTCGGTCTCCGGGCCGACGCGCAGCCAGGCCTTCGAGGAGGCCGTCCAGGCGGCGAGCGACGCCGGCGTGCTGCTCGTCGTCGCGGCCGGCAACAGCGGCCACGACCTCGACGTCCAGCCGGAGTACCCCGCCGCGTTCCCGGCGTCGCACCTCCTGGCGGTGGCCGCGACGGGCCGCACGGGGAAGCTCATCGGCATCTCCAACCGCGGCGCGGCCAGCGTCGACATCGCGGCGCCCGGGCAGAGCATCGTCTCCACCGCACGCGACGGCGACTACGAGATCCGCACGGGGACCTCGATGGCGGCGCCCCACGTCGCCGGCGCGCTCGCGCTGCTGGCGAGCGCGCGGCCCGACCTCGGCGCCGACGCGCTGCAGGCGGCGCTCCTGGGCTCCGCGCGCCGCGGCGTGGCCGTGACGACGGGGACGCTCGACGTCGCGGGCGCGATGCGCCGCGTCGTCTCCGCCGTCCGCTGGCGCAACGCGACCCGCGGCGGCACGGTCCGCGGCAGCTCGCGCAAGCGCTCGGCAGTGCGCGCATCGCGCGCCACGCTCGGACGCTGACGCGCGCACATCGGGCGGGAGCGCTACGCTCCCGGCGGGGTGAGTACCGCGACCTTCATCTACATGATGCTGGTCCTCAAGCTGCCGATCGCGGCGCTGCTGTACATCGTCTGGTGGGCGGTCCGATCGACCCCGGAGGTGGACACGGGCGACAACGGCGACGGCGGCCTTCGCCGGTGGCCGCATGGCCCGCGCCCGCCGCGCACCCCGCGACCGCGCCGCGGCCCGCACGCGGAGCCTCCGCCGCCCTCGCCGCCGCGCATGCGGAGCGTCGTCGCGCGCGGCCGTGACCCGCAGCGAAGCTGACGGGCCCCCAGGCGTCCTCTTTAGACTCGCCCGCCATGCAGCCGACGCCGGTCTCCGTGCTCTCCGACGGCACGATCCGCCGCCTGGTCGAGGAGGGCCACATCCGGATCGACCCGTGGGATCCGGCGATGATCCAGCCCGCGTCCATCGACCTGCGCCTCGGCTCGTCGTTCCGTGTCTTCCACAACCATCGCGCACGGGCGATCGACCTTCGCGATCCCCCGCGCAACCTCACCGAGCAGATCGTCGTCGGCCCGGACGAGCCGTTCGTCGTCCATCCCGGCGAGTTCGTCCTCGCGCGCACCGAGGAGCACGTCGTGCTGCCCGACGACGTGGTGGCCCGGATCGAGGGCAAGTCGAGCCTGGGCCGCCTCGGGCTCATCGTCCACGCCACCGCCGGCTTCGTCGATCCGGGCTTCAGCGGCACGCTCACGCTCGAGGTGACGAACCTCACCCGCATCCCGATCGAGCTGTGGCCCGGGCTGCCGATCGCCCAGCTGTCCTTCATGGCGCTCGACGCCCCAGCGCAGCGCCCGTACGGCCATCCCGATCTCGGCAGCCACTACCACGGCCAGGTCGAGGCGACGGAGAGCCGCTACGAGGGCGGGCCTGCACGACGCCGCTCGGCGCGATAGCTTCCGTCGGCCATGGGTCTCGTGACGGTCATCGCCGCCGCCGAGGAAGGCTCCAGGACGGCGTTCTACATCGTCGGCATCGTGCTCGTGATCTTCGCGCTGCTCATCAGCGCGATCGGCTTCACGCGTCCTCAGTTCCCCGGATCGGACGGCGCGGCGCGCGGCGTCATCGGCCTCGGAGCGCTGCTCGTGCTGATCACGATGGCCACGATCGTCATCGTCTCCTCCTGAGCGCTTGCTGAGGCCGGGTGTGGGCGGCCCCGGCTGGGGCATACTGCCTGCATGAGCACGCAGACGCAGCAGCGGTCGGGCGACCGCACCGCCGGCGGCGGCGGTGAGACGCTCACCGTCACCGACAACCGCACGGGCCAGACCTACGAGGTGGAGATCACCGACGGGACCGTACGTGCGATGGACTTCCGGCAGATCAAGGTCAGCGAGGACGACTTCGGCCTCATGACCTACGACCCGGCGTACACGAACACCGCGTCGTGTCGGTCGGCCATCACCTACATCGACGGGGCCGCAGGCGTCCTCGAGCACCGCGGCTACTCGATCGAGCAGCTCTGCGAGCACTCCAACTACCTCGAGGTCGCGTACCTCCTCATCCACGGCGAGCTCCCGACGCGCGAGCAGCTCGAGTCGTGGACGCACGAGATCACCATCCACACCTTCGTGCACGAGAACATCAAGAGCTTCATGCAGGGCTTCCGCTATGACGCGCACCCGATGGGGATGCTGCTCGCGGCAGTCGGCGGCCTCTCGACGTTCTATCCCGACGCGATGCAGGTCAAGGACGCGGAGCTGCGCCACATCCAGATCATCCGCCTGCTGGCGAAGATGCCGACGCTGGCGGCGTTCGCGTTCCGCCACAACATGGGGCAGCCGTACGTCTATCCCGACAACGACCTGAGCTACCCCGGCAACTTCCTCTCGATGATGTACAAGATGACCGAGCTGAAGTACGAGCCGGATCCCCGGCTCGAGCGCGCGCTCGACGTCCTGTTCATCCTGCACGCCGACCACGAGCAGAACGCCTCCACCAGCTCGGTGCGCGCGGTCGGCTCCACCCAGGTCGACCCGTACTCGTCGGTGGCGGCGGGCGTCGCCGCGCTCTACGGTCCGCTGCACGGCGGCGCGAACGAGCAGGCGCTGCGGATGCTCAACCGCATCGGGACGATCGAGAACATCCCCGACTTCCTCGAGGGCGTCAAGCGCGGCGACGAGCGCCTCATGGGCTTCGGCCATCGCGTCTACAAGAACTACGACCCGCGCGCCCGCGTCATCAAGAAGCACCTCGACGAGGTCTTCGAGGTCATGGGCAAGAGCCCGCTGCTGGAGATCGCCGTCGAGCTCGAGAAGCGCGCGCTGGACGACGACTACTTCACCTCCCGCAAGCTCTACCCGAACGTCGACTTCTACTCCGGGCTGCTCTACGAGGCGCTGCGACTGCCGACCGAGATGTTCCCGGTCATGTTCGCGATCGGCCGGACGTCGGGCTGGATCGCCCAGTGGCTGGAGATGATCCAGGACTCCGAGCAGAAGATCGCGCGGCCGCGGCAGATCTACACGGGCGAGCGCGAGCGCACGTACGTTCCCGTCGACCAGCGGTGACGCCGCGCGGTCCCCGTGCCATGGACGCTCACGGTGCGGGTCGGGCCGCGCGTGAGCCGTGAGCGCTTCGACGCGCCGGGGCCCGCGTTGGAAGCGCTGCGCAGGAGGTTGGCGGGCGTCGAGCCGCTGCGGGCCCAGCGCGCGCTGACGCGCGAGTACGCCCCGGAGGAGCAGGTCGCGGCACGCGGCGAGATCCGCGGGCCGGGCCGGCTCCTCCCCACGGTCCGCGCCGGCGCGGACGTCCGCGGGGACGGGTCGATGGAGGCCTGGACGGGATGGCTGCGACGCACTGCCGTGGAGCCCCGCGACGACGAGGACGCGGTGGCGGCGCTCAGGAGGGTGCTCGGCGCGTGACGGGCGTCATCGGCCTGCTGCTCGTGCTCGCCGGCGTATTCGCCATGGCCTGGTCGCGGAAGGTGACCCCCGCCGCGGATCCCGATCGCACCGCGCCGCTCGGGCTCGCGGTGTTCTTCGCGGGCTGCCTGGCCGTCGCCATCGGGGCGATCCTGGTCACCGAGTGGTGGCTGGAGAGCTGACAGATCTTCCGCGTCCCACATTTCTGGGATCGACGCCCGCAGCCGCCGGTTCTACGTTCGCCGTGACGCGAACGAAGGAGGAGTGATGACCGGCAAGGTCCTCGTTTCGACCGGCGGGCAGCTCGAGGTGGGACTTCGAGCGGCCCAGCCGGAGGATGCCGACGCGTGCGGGCGGATCTGCTATGAGGCGTTCCGCGCGATCGGCGATGCGCACGGGTTCTCCCCCGACCTTCCCTCGGCCGAGGCGGCGACCGGCCTGATCGGGATGCTGATCGCCGATCCGGGGTTCTACGCGGTCGTGGCTCACCGTGACGGCGAGGTCGTGGGGAGCAACTTCCTGGACGAGCGCGCCGTCGTCTGCGGCGTCGGCCCCGTCACGGTCGATCCGGCATCGCAGGATCGCGGGGTCGGGCGCCTGCTGATGCGCGCCGTGATGGATCGCGCCAAGGAACGCGGTGCCGTGGGGGTGCGGCTGCTGCAGGCCGCGTACCACAACCGGGCGCTCGCGCTGTACTCGAGCCTCGGCTTTGCCGTGCGGGAGCTCGTCGCGTGCATGCAGGGCCCTTCGATCGGTGGGAGCGTGAGCGGTTGCGAGGTACGGCCGGCAGGCACGGACGACCTCGACGCGTGCAACGCGGTGTGCGCCGGCGTTCACGGCCACGACCGCGCGTGGGAGCTGCGCGACGCCGTCCACCACGGGACCGCACGGGTTGTCGAGCGCGATGGCCGCGTGACCGGCTACACGACCGCGCCCGCGTTCTTCGGCCACACCGTCGGCGAGGCGACCGATGACATCAAGGCACTCCTCGCGGCCGCCTCCGCGTTCGAGGGTCCCGGCGTGCTCGTCCCCGTGCGAGACAGCGCGTTGTTCCGCTGGTGTCTCGCGTCCGGTCTGCGCGTCGTCGCGACGTACACGCTGATGAGCACCGGGCTGTACGGCGAGCCGAGGGGCAGCTTCCTCCCGTCCATTCTGTACTGACCGGCAGCGCAGGTCAGCGCCCCGCGCGCAAGGGCACCGGCGCGCACTGCTGGAAGAGGAGTTGCGCGACCAGCTCGCGGCGGCTGCGAACGCCGACCTTCTCGAAGATCGCCTTCAGGTGGTCCTGGACGGTGTACGGCGAGAGGTGCAACGCCGCCGCGATCTGGTTCGTGGAGAGGCCTTGGATGACCCGACGCACGATCTCGCGCTCGCGCTCCGTCAGGCCGTAGGCGTCAGCGATCAGCGGGGCGATCGCCGGCGGGCGCGCCGGCTCGACGATGACCGCCGTCCGCAGCCCGGCGGAGGTCTCCAGCAGGGAGCCGTGCAGCACGAGCCACTGCCCGCTGGCCGTCTGGACGCGGGCTCTGGCGGCGCCGAACGAGGCGTCCTCCATGCCGCGGCCGATGCGCCGTGCGTGGTTCGCGACCGCGTACAACACCTCGGGGAGCCCGGCCGTTGCATGGGCCTCGAGCCGCACGCCGGCAAGCCAGCGCTCCGCGGTGAGCGTGATCGCCTCGACGTCGTGATCGCCGCGCAGCAGGACGAGTCCGGGTCCGTCGGGCGACTGCTCGGTGGAAAGCGCCCGGATGAGGACCGCGCGCCGCAGCCCATCGGCGATGCACCCCGCCACCTCCGCCAGGAACTCCCGCTCTCCCCGCTCGTATACGCGCTCTCCGCGCATGCGGTACATCGCGACAGCGCCCCAGCAGCTTCCGCCCTCCACGAACGCCGCGCGGAGCTCGTCGTCGAAGCCCTTAGGGGCGAGCACCTCGCGATACCGGCTGCTTCTGTGCGGGTGTCCGGAGGTCGCCTCGTGCAGTGTCGCCGCGCCGATCGCTCGCTGCGCCACGGCCGCGAACTTGTTGACGTCGTCCTCCAGGTACTCGTTGCGCGCGAGGCGCGGAACCTCGTGTGGCTCGAAGGAGTCCTGCGGCATGTGTCCGCTCACAACCCCGTCTCGGGGTCAAGGGTCAGCCAGCAGGCGCCGTCGAACGGAACGGCCCGACGCAACGAGCGGGCGGCAGCCGCGAACAAGTCCGCGGCGTCGAGCCCGCGGTGCGACAGCGTGGACAGCTCGCGCCGCGACCGCTCGCGTACGCGCAGCCGCTCCATCGCGCGATTGTCGTCCGGCGGTGCCGGCCACGGCAAGCCGCGCCAGATAGACGCGACACCTGGGCGCTCTTCGTGCGCCTCAGCCGCCGAGCTGCGAGAGACCGGCAGCCGGCGGGGGCGGAAGGGCGCGCAGCGCGAGCCCGTTGCGGCGCAGCCAGCGGCGCGACTCGTCGTAGCCGGGGCAGTGGTCGGCGACGAGCGCCCAGAAGCGCGGTGAGTGGTCCATGACGCGCAGGTGGCACGCCTCGTGCCAGACGACGTAGTCGAGCACCTCCACGGGCGCCATCACGAGTCGCCACGAGAACGACAGCGCCCCGGTCGACGAGCACGAGCCCCAGCGCGTGCGCTGATCGCGAACCGAGATCCGGCGCACCTCGGCGCCCAGCGCACCGGCGGCAGCGTGGGCCCGCGGCGCGATCGCCTCGTGCGCGGCTTGGCGCAGCCAGCGCTCGACCGCCGCCCCGCCGTCGTGCGGCGTGAGCAGGACGTCCCCGCGACGGTGCACGCGCGTGCGCTCCGCTTGCTCCACCAAGCGCAGCTCCCCGCCGAGGAACGGGATCGCATCCCCGCGGGCGGCGACGAGCGCCTGCGCCGCGGCGACGTCGGCGAGCTGCCTCTCGATCCACGGACGCAGCTGGGCGACCGCGGCCGCCGCGTCGCGCAACGCCGCCCGGCGCGGCAGCGTGACCTGCACGCCGCCCTGCGGATCGACGCTCACGCGGATGCGCCTCGCCCGATCGGAGCGCCGCACGGTGTAGTCCGCTAGGGGCATCGGCGCAGGATCGCAGGCGCAGCGGCCGGTGCTGGCGGGCTGGTCTACAGTCGCGGAGCGTGAGCGGGTCGATCGTCAAGCTCCCGAGCCACGTCCGCGGCGACTACGCGGTCTTCGTCAACGGCGTCCCGCAGCGCGCGGGGGAGGACTACGCGGTGGTCGGGCGCGAGCTGCACTTCAGCCGCGAGCTCAAGCAGGAGGGCAGGCTCGGCTTCTGGCGATGGTTCCTCGGCGCATGGGGCATCGGGACGTACCGCGAGAACGACTCGGTCGACGTCCAGTACGAGCTCGACGGCCGCCCGATGGTCGCCGAGGGCCTGCGACCCGAGCCGAAGCCCGAGTGAGCGCGGGCATGTGGCGCCGCCTTCCGCTCGCCCTTGCGGCGGGCCTCGTGCTCGCCGACTCGTCCATCGTCACGCTGGCGCTGCCGGAGATCCTGCGCGAGCTCGACACGACGGTCGCCGAGGTGGCGTGGGTGCTCGTGTCGTTCAACATCGCGCTCGCGGTCTTCGCCGTCCCCGGCGCGATGCTCGCGCGACGCCGGCCCGACGTGGTGCTGATGATCGGGATCGCGCTCTTCTCCGCGGCGTGCCTCGTCTGCGCCACGGCCGACTCGCTTGGGCCGCTCATCGGCGGGCGCGGCGCGCAGGGCGGCGCCGCCCCG
>Ga0081539_10003525_pt1 | contig 19058 bp, 3 predicted proteins | sample TabmetS4T2R2_FD_71023 | JGI IMG/M metagenome (GOLD analysis project Ga0081539, IMG submission 71023) | Tabebuia heterophylla rhizosphere microbial communities from the University of Puerto Rico - S4T2R2 | ecosystem: Host-associated > Plants > Roots > Rhizosphere ...
GAAAGTATCGGCCGAGACGATCTCGTATGTTGAAGCTCATGGTACGGGAACTTCATTGGGTGATCCCATCGAAATTGAGGGATTGACCACAGCCTTTCGGCAAGATACACCTTTGCGGCAGTTTTGCCCCATCGGCTCGGTCAAAACCAACATCGGGCACCTTGAGCCGGCCGCGGGCATCGCCGGTTTGATCAAAGTCGTATTGGCAATGCGGCATCGCCAGATTCCGCCATCGATCAATTTTGACAAGCCCAACCCAATTATTCCTTTTGCTGAGACGCCCTTTCGCGTCAATACAGATCTTTCGTCCTGGAATCCGGAAGGCCCTCGGCGCGCCGGCATCAGCGCGTTTGGCATGAGCGGCACGAACGCCCATGTCATTATCGAGGAAGCGCCCGATCTCGCTCCGATCAGGAATGAGATCGAACGTCCATTACATCTCTTCACTCTTTCTGCCAGAACCGAGACCGCATTAAAGGCGCTTGCCGGCCGCTGCGAAAAGATTCTGACCAAGGATCCATCTCTCAACCTTGCGAATCTCTGCTACACCGCGAATCTCAGCCGATCGTCATTTCCACACCGGATCACTTTGCCGGCCGAGACGACGGCGCAATTGTGCATAGCGCTGTCCACTTATGCTCGCGGCGACGAGATCCGCGGTGAATACCGGGGCACGGTATCGGGCGGCCTGCAGGATGATGGGGAAGTGGTCTTTCTGTTTACGGGCCAGGGATCGCAATATCCAGAGATGGGGCGGCAACTTTACCAGACACAGCCAGTCTTTCGCGAGGCTCTTGAATCTTGCGATCGAATGCTTCGCCCGCATCTGGAGCGTCCTCTGCTCTCGGTGCTCTATCCGGCGCCAGGCGAAACTCCATTGCTTGCCGAGACCATCTATGCGCAGCCGGCGATCTTTGCGTTGGAGTATGCGCTGGCGAGATTGTGGATTTCCTGGGGGATCAAGCCGGCGTCAGTGTTTGGTCACAGCATCGGCGAATATACGGCGGCCTGTGTTGCAGGAGTGTTTTCAGTAGAAGACGGATTGAAGCTGGTTGCCGATCGCGGACGGCTCATGCAATCGCTGCCGAACAACGGAAAAATGGTGGCCGTCTTTTCCAGCGAAGCCCGGGTGATCGAGGCCCTGGCTGCATTTCCGGATGATGTTTCCATCGCAGCGGTCAATGGTCCGCGGAGCATTGTCATCTCAGGTACGATCGAAGCTGTCAATGCAGTGGTGAGCAATTTGGAACGGGACGGCATCACGACGCAAGATCTGAATGCTTCGCGAGCATTTCATTCCCCTTTGATGAATCCGATCCTTGACGCTTTTGAGAAATCGGCGAGAGCCGTGCAGTACTCTACCCCGCAAATCCCGCTGATCTCCAATCTGACAGGCCGGCCGGTGGAATCCGGATCTATTCCGGGAGCGGATTACTGGAAGCGACAGATCCGCGAAACCGTCAGATTCGAGGCTGGGATAAACCTGCTCGGCAGCCAAGGATCTAGAGTATTCATTGAAGTTGGTTCGATGCCGACGCTCATCAATCTGGGCAAGAGATGCTTTTCCGATGCGTCAGCGCTCTGGTTAGCCTCGTTGAAACAGGGCCAGGATGAGTGGCGGACGATGGCCGACAGCCTCTCGAAGCTTTATCTCAGGGGGATAAAGATCGATTGGGAAGGGTTCGATCAGCCCTACCGTCGCTGCCGGATGGCATTGCCCACCTATCCATTTGAACGAAAGCGTTGCTGGGTGGACGCAATTGAACATGAACATGGAAAACAGAACGAACCGGCAGGAGCAAACGAGAGCATGGAGTTGAATAAACTTCCTTCAACTGGATCTCAGGGAAATGGGCACGTCAAGAGTCAGGTCTCGGAGGTTATTACATCAGGTCGGCATTCAGCGGTGGCCTCACAAGCCGGACGAAAAGAAGATACCCTGGAATTCTTACGGGTTTTCCTTGGCCGCGTGCTTGAGGTAGAGGCGAGAGAGATCGACATTTTTCAGCCGTTCCTGGAGATGGGAGCCGATTCGCTGGTACTCATCGAGGCCGTCCAGGCCATTCAAGAGCGGTTCGGTATTAAACTGGAGATTCGCCGGTTATTCGAAGAATGCAATACGCTCGATACCCTGGCCGGGTACATCGATCAACACGCTCCACTCGCACCGGCTATCGAAGCGGCCGATCCGCAATCTCCACAAGAGACAATCAGACTAAAGACTTCTGTCCAATCGCAATTGACGGCGCCTGACAGCCAATTGATTGCTGAACCGGAAGCGTTCGCGCCGCCCAATAGATCAGCTTCTCTCGAGTTTGTTACCGAATCCGGGGCCGGATCCGGAAGAGGATTGGAACAATTGATGGCGCAACAACTGTCCGCGTTTTCGCAGTTGACTGCACAGCAGTTGGCAATCTTGGGCAATCGCCCTTCTTTAGAAAATACGGCATCGAGCACGAACCGGGCCAGTTCGATCGATAACGGCGCCGGACAGAGCGTCCGGGAAAAATCCTCACTGCCCGCTCCAATTTCAAAGACGCCGGTGGTTGCCGAGGAGCAAGGGAAAGAGGGAACCTCCTGGTTGCCTTACCAGCCGCTCAATCCGGGCACGCTCGAAGATCTGAACGCGCGCCAGCGTCAATACCTAAGCGCTTTTATCGAACGTTATGTCGAGCGGACGCAGGAATCGAAGAGGATGACTCAATCCTATCGTTCCGTCCATGCGGATTTGCGCGCATCGGCCAGTTTCCGGCTTTGTACAAAAGAGATGCGCTATCCGATTATCGGGGCGCGATCCAGGGGATCAAAGCTCTGGGATGTGGACGGAAACGAATATATCGATTACACCATGGGATACGGTGTAAACCTTTTCGGCCACGGCGCGCCGTTCATTACTGACGCGCTCAATGAGCAAATGGGCAAAGGCATCCAGCTGGGGCCGCAAACGGAGCTGGCAGGCGAGGTCGCCGCATTGATCTCCGAGTTGACCGGTATGGATCGGGTAACTTTCGCTAATACCGGCACGGAAGCCGTGATGACGGCTTTGCGGCTGGCACGCCTGGCTACGGGGCGGAATAAGATCGTCCTTTTCGCCGGCTCTTACCATGGCACTTCGGACGGAGTGCTGGTCATCGGACAGATCAAGAACGGGATTCACAGTGCGTTACCGATGGCGCCGGGCATTCCGTCAGGCGTAGCCGAAGAAGTGATCGTGCTCAATTACGGTAGCTCGCGCGCACTCGAAGTCATTAAGTCTCGTGCGCATGAGCTGGCTGCCGTTCTGGTTGAGCCGGTGCAGAGTCGCCGGCCCGATTTGCAGCCGAGGCAATTTTTAGAGGAGCTACGGCGCATTACTCAGGAAGCCGGCGTCCTGTTGATCTTTGATGAAGTCATTACCGGGTTCCGAATTCTTCCGGGAGGAGCGCAGTCCTGGTTCGGGGTGCGTGCTGATCTGGCTTGCTATGGCAAGATCATTGGCGGCGGCATGCCAATCGGCGCTATTGCCGGCAGGGCGGAGGTGATGAGCGGTATCGACGGAGGATTCTGGCAGTTCGGCGATTCATCGCTGCCAGGAGCGAGCACCACGCTTTACACCGGAACCTTCTGCAAACATCCGCTCGCGATGGCCGCGGCGCGCGCCGTCCTCAACCGGATCAAGGATGAGGGGCCGGAACTCTACACGCAGCTCAATCAGCGCACCACACGCCTGGTCGAAGCGCTCAACCATTACTGCGAGGAAGGCCGGGTGCCGATTCGCGTGGTCCAATTCGGGTCGCTGTTTCGCCTCAGCGGACCGCTGCTTTTGCAAGCGCCCGATGTCTTGGACCTGTTGTTCTATCACATGATCGATAAGGGGATCTATGTGTGGGAAGGACGTAATTGGTTCACCTCCACCGTTCACACGGATGACGACCTCGAAGCTGTCATCCGCGCTTTCAAGCAGAGCACCGCTGAGATGTTCGAGGGCGGTTTTTTGCAGGAAACGGATTTGCGGCTACCATCCAGAAAAGTGCGTTCGAGCGCGGGTGCTGCCGGCACGAATGGCGTCGATGCGGAGCGGGCGCATTTACTGACGCTGGCGACGACTGAAACACAAAAACGGCTCTGGTTTTTATCGCAGGCGAGTGATGCCGATTCAGGGGCCTATCATCAATCGATCGCGCTTCGTTTGCGCGGCCCGCTGCGGTTACAAGCCATGCGACGGGCCTTTCAACAAGTGATCGATCGCCATGAAGCGCTGCGAACGACATTCGTTGATGGGGAATGGCAATGCATCAGATCGAGCGTCGGGATCGATGTCACGCTCGTTGATATTTCCGGGTCCCAGCCATTGGAACAAGTGGCCCAGGTCGAACGATGGTTGCAGATCGAAGAAAAACGCTCTTTCGATTTAAAGAGAGGGCCGTTACTGCGCGCTTGTCTGCTTAAGCTTGAAGAAGAGCATCATCTACTGGTTGTGACGGCCCATCATCTGGTGACGGATGGATGGTCAATCGGTGTGATCCTAAAAGAGGTCGGATCAGTATATTCCGCCGAGTGCGAGGGAAAGACCGCCCAATTGCCGCGACCGGTGCAGTTTCGGGAATTCATCGAGCGGCAGAATGCCCAATCGCGAAGAGCCGAGACGGTTGAGGCATACTGGTTGAAACGGCTCGCCGGAGCTGAAAAAGTTCCGGCCCTGCCCGCGGACCGGACTCGCACGCTGAGGCCCAGCTCTGCGGGCGCGAGATTGCATACCACTCTTGATCGCTCGTTGAGCGATGGGCTCATGGCGTTCAGTGCGAGAGAAGGTTGCACGCTGTTTATGACCTTACTCGCCGCCTATCGAGTGTTGATCTATCAACTGACGTTGCAGGAGGAGAGCATCGTCCTCATCCCAAGCGCCGGGCAAGCACTGACAGATTCAGCGCACCTGATCGGCGATTGCAGCAACTTGCTGCCTTTGCAAATGAAGATCGCGCCGCAATCGTCCTTCAGCAGCCATCTCGCAGCGGTCAAAGATGATTTGCTGAACGACTATGACTCTCTGGACTATCCCTTCACCAGCTTTGTCTCAAAGCTGAATCCGCCGCAGGATCCAAGCCGCTGGCCGTTTTTTAATATCGACAAACCCTTGGCCACGCCGAGATTTTTCGAGCTGGAATTGGATTTCATTCAACTTCCTGTCAGCCAGGCGAATTTTGATCTCAGCTTGAACTTCACGCAATTGGGCGCCGAACTACAAATGGCATTCGATTACAAAACGGACCTCTTCACCGGCAAGACCATTCAGGGCTGGATGGATCATTTTACCGAGTTGTTGGGCGTTCTGATGACGAATCCTGCAATTCCACTCTCGGAGCTGCCCTTGCCGCCGCTGCCGGAAAGGCCGGTCACGACGGAGCTTCAAGCGGCAAATTGGAGAGAAGCGCAAAGCCCAACCGGAGTTTGGGTCGAGCCGCGCACAGCCACCGAAAAAATGCTGGCGGAGTTGTGGACTCAGGTGTTACGTGTGGAGAGGATCGGAGTTCATGACGACTTTTTCGCGCTCGGCGGGCATTCGTTGCTGGCTACACAGTTGCTCTCTCGCCTGCGCGACCTGTTCCGGATAGACCTCACGCTGCGCCCGCTTTTCGATTTTCCGACGATTGCCGGACTGGCCGGCTATCTGGACCGGACTGAAGGCGCGACACTGGCGGGTGCTCCGCCAATAGTTCGGTCTGCGAGCGGGCGCATGTCGCCGCTGTCATTTGCCCAGGAGCGATTGTGGTTTATCGAACGAATGGAGCCGGGCAATATTGCATACAACATGCCTGCCGCCTTGCAAATCAAAGGACGTCTGAATGTCGGGGCGTTACAGACGGCTCTAAACGAGATCGTGCGGCGTCACGAGGTTTTGCGGACCGTTTTTGCCGATGTCTCCGGACAACCGGTGCAGGTGATCGAGCCGGCGGCAGAAGTCTATTTGCCTGTGACCGATCTGCGTCAGGTGCCGGAAGCAAAACGCAGAGCCACTATGCTGCAACGGGCGGAGGAAGAGATCAGGCGGCCTTTCGACCTCTCCCGCGGCCCGATGCTGCGGACTCATCTTTTGCGGACCGGCGAGGAAGAGCACGCGCTTGTGATCACTATTCATCACATCGTCGCCGACGGATGGTCGATGGGAGTATTGGTCGGAGAACTGACGGCGCTTTACAACGCCTATTCTTCGAGTGGGCCGTCGCCGTTGCCGGAGCTGGAAATCCAGTATCGAGATATCGCGATCTGGCAGCGCGAATGGTTGCGAGGTGAAGTTCTGGAATCGCAGCTCGGTTATTGGAAACGGCAGTTGCAGGGAGCTCCTTTGAAGACCGAATTGCCGGTGGACAGATTTCAGCAGACTCAACCCAGTTTTCGCGGCGCTCATGAATCGTTCATGGTGCCGGGCGCTTTGACTGAAGCGCTCAAGGAGTTAAGCCGGCAGGAGCAGGCGACTTTATTTATGACGCTGCTCGCGGCGTTCCAAACGCTCATCTATCGTGACAGTGGGCAGAAAGACATTATCGTCGGCACCGACATCGCCAATCGCAACCGCTCTGAAACGGAACCCCTGGTCGGCTTTTTCGTCAACCTGCTTCCGCTGAGAGCCGATCTATCCGGCGATCCGTCTTTTCGTGAACTGCTGAGGCAAGTTCGGAGGACGACACTTGACGCATATGCTCACCAGGACGTTCCTTTTGGAAAGATCGTTGAGATGATGCGTCCTGAACGCGGTGTGGTGCGGACGCCATACGTCCAGGTGTTGTTCGTCTTACAGAACGCCCCAATGCAGCCATTGAAACTTGCGGATCTCGAAGTCAGCTTGCTTCCGATCGAGAGTGGTACGGCTGAATTCGAATTGATTCTGGATGTTGAAGAGATCGGAGCTGGATTGAACTGCTCACTCAAATACAATACGGACCTTTTTGATCGGGAGACGATTGTTAATCTGGCTGTGAGGTATCAGCGGTTGCTGGAGGGCGCCGCTAATCGGCCCGATCAGCCTCTTTCTGCTATTCCGCTACTATCCGAAGCCCAATGTGGCGGTCTTGCCTTTCTCGATTTTCCAGATGCCGAACTGAATCAGAAAGATTTTGAAAACCTCGTGAATCAATTGCCCAGCCTCGACAAACCGTAAGACGCCGCATTGCCGAGGCCGGGCCAAATCATCACCGAGCTGGCAGCTCGCCGGCAGCGGGCCGGATGGGAGGGTGAAGTTTTGTCGAAAGAGAGATATCGACTTGCGGATTCGACGACTGTCGAGCCGCTCATCAATCAATGGGGAGTATGGTCGGACCTGATCGCGCCGGCGCCATACAGCATGCACCTTGAGCACTACCAGATAAAGACGATCACCTCTTATCTGGAGAATCCGGAGCTCCACCTCAAAGCCTGTCGCAATCCGAAGCTGATCGGCGGCCCGTTCGTTGACATCCCGGCGGAACGGGCGGGTGAGGTTCGGACCTTGCTGAGTTCAATGCAGGGGCAGCACGCCAATCGCGAGCTGGCGAAGGCGATCACCGATGTCTACGAATCACTGGCTCGGGAAGCAAAGGGACAAAGTCTCGAACCATTTTACGCCGGATTGCCCGAATGCCTGCGCGGTTATACGGAACTTGTCTACGACTATTACAATCACCCGATTCTGCGACTCATCGAAGGGTTACTCTATACCAGCCCCTATTACAACAAGAACGCCCAGTCGTTGCGGATCTTCACCACCGTCCACGAACACTCGCGGCGCTTTTTCTTAAGTACGCCGCACTTGCTTGATCAAGGAGAGATCGATTGGCAAATGCCGTTTGAAAGCCCGGAGATCGATGCGCTGTTCAGTCTGGAGTTCTCGCCGCAGCCCCTCGACCATCTTGGCGAAGTTCTGGGGTTGAGCGTTGAAGACCGAAAGAGACTCTTGCCGTTATTATCGTCGGAACCTGCTCTCCCTCCTGAGCCATGGCTCGGCAAACATCCTCGCATCCGATATCTCGGACATGCCTGCGTTTTGGTGGAATGGAACGGCGTTTCTATCTTGACCGATCCGTGGATTGGAGTCATGCCGCTCAATGGCGGATTAGAGCGCCTTACCTACCGGGATTTACCAGAGAAGATCGACTTCGCTTTGATCACACACGCGCATCACGACCATTTTGTCCCCGAGACGCTGCTCCGTTTGCGGCATCGTATTGAATGCCTGGTTGTGCCCAAGACCCATGGCCTGTTTTACACCGATCCATCCTTGAAGTTGCTCGCTCGCCAAATCGGTTTCAAAAATGTCGTCGAGGTGGATTCGCTGGAAAGTCTCGACATACCTGATGGCGAGATCGTGGCCGCGCCGTTTTTGGGAGAACACGCCGACCTGGCGCACGGCAAGAGCGCTTATGTGATTCGCGCCGGCAAAGATCGCATCTTGTTTGCGGCCGACTCCAACTGCCTTGATCCCAATTTGTATCGGCATCTGCGCCGTTGCCTGGGCGATCTCGAAACGGTGTTTTTAGGAATGGAGTGCGTCGGAGCGCCGCTCTCCTGGTTGTACGGGGCTTTGCTTCCATCCAAGATTCGCCACATTCACGACAACGAGCGCAGAACGAAAGGCAGCGATAGCAAGGCGGCCCTGGCCATGCTGGAAGCTGTCGGCGCAAAGCGCGTTTATATTTACGCCATGGGTAATGAGCCGTGGTTCCAACACAGCATGGGGTTGGGATTGTCTGAAGACTCATTCCAGATCAAGGAAGCAAACAAGGTCGTCAACGAGGCGCGCACTCGGGGTTTTACCGGTGCGCAACGCCCCTTTGGAGTGTACGACGTGCATCTTGGGAATGACGCCAATCCGCTGCCTCACACGCACCTCGCCATCCCGGCGAAGAGTTCCGAGTAAGACCGCGAGGAGACAGATCTATGAAACTAGAGAATGTCGAAGCTATTTACCGCCTGACTCCTCTGCAGCGGGACGTGTTGCGCCGCGAAATGGAATCAGGCGAACCGCCTCAGTCGCAAGTATGCAGTTATCGGTTGGAAGGGACTTTAACGCTCGACCAGATGGAACGGGCCTGGCAGCAGGAGCTGTATCGACATCAAGCTCTGCGAGCCTCATTTTATTGGGAGAACCTGGACCAGCCTGTCCAGGTCGTGCATCGTGTCATGACATTGCCGATCCACCGGCAGGATTGGAGCGAGCTGTCTGAGGCGGAGCAGGCGCGACGATTGGAGCGATTGTTGGCGGAGGAAAGCGAGCATCCGTTCGATCCGGGCAAGCCCCCCTTGATGCGAATTCATCTCATTCGCCTGGCCGAAAACAGCTCTCATCTCGTGTGGAGTTACCACAAATTGTTGCTGGACTGGGATGCACATCGCCTCGTCCTGAAAGAGGTCCTGGCAGCTTACGATGCGATTCGCGAGGGCCGGGAGCTGGTAGAGAATTCCGAACCTCTCCATCAAGAGTATTTCGCATGGCTCAAGCAGCAGGATCTGAGCGCTGCCGAAGACTTTTGGCGTCACACTCTGCGCGGGTTGCAATTGCTGCCGACATTGACCGGATCTGGGTTGCCATCCGATCAAGCGCGGCGACAGAAACAGCAGATTGAACTTTCCCTAAACACTCGCGATGCGGTACGGGATTTTGCGCGACAACATGGACTTGATGTGAAGACGATTTTGGTCGGAGCCTGGGCATTGCTCCTGAGTCGTTACACCGATAATCGGGACATCATTTTGGGAGTGTCTGAGGCTGCCGACCATCCCTGGAAAGCGGAGAAGCAGGTTGCCGTGGGCGCGTTCACTGTGTGCGTTCCATTCCGCATCGCCATCACGCCTCAAATGGAGGCGCTCTCGTGGCTCAAACAATTGCAAAGTGAATACGCGAGAACCCGCCGGTATGGGCATGTTTCGTTGGCGGAAATTCGGCAATGGAGCGAAATTCCGGCAGCCCAGCCGTTGTTCGAGAGCGTATTGCTTTTCAACAACCAGGCGATTGGTTCGCTCGTGTCGTCCGATAAGAGCGATCTGATAGTGCATGATCACCGTGCGAATCGTCCGGATGATCATCCTCTCGCGATCGAAATCTGCGAAGCACAAACATTCGAGATCAGCCTGACTTATGACGGCGCGGCTCTTCGACAAACGTTCATCGCCCAAATCCTCGATCACCTCCGCAATTTGATTGAAGTCATGATTGCCGGCTCCGATCGACGCCTTGCGGAGCTACCTTTACTGACCGGCGAGCAAAAAAGACGATTGCTGATCAGTCATGAGAGGATCGATGCCATCTCGAAGCCGGGATGCTGTTTGCCGGAGCTGTTCGAAATCCAAGTCGATCGCACTCCCGATCAAGCTGCTGTGATCTGCGGCGATGACGCGGTGAACTATCGCCAGTTGAATGAACGCGCGAACCAGCTTGCACACTATTTACGTCAACAGGGCGTCGGGCCGGAAGTTGCCGTTGGTATGTATCTCAGGCGTTCCATTGCGAGTGTGACCGCTCTGCTTGGGATACTCAAGGCCGGAGGCGTCTACGTCCCACTCGATCCGGAGTATCCGCAGGAACGATTGTCTTATCTGCTTGCAGACGCCGGGATCACGGTGCTCTTAACCGAACAATCCTTGATCTTGAGCTTGCCGGCATCTGCTGCCGCATCCGAGATTGTCTGCCTCGACTCGGATGGAGAAGCGATCGCGCGGGAATCGACCGGAAATCCGGAATCGTGCGCCGGGGGCGCGAATCTTGCATACATCATCTACACGTCAGGATCGACCGGGAGACCGAAAGGGGTCTGTATTTCGCACGAAGCGGCGGCCCGGCACCTGACGAGCATTGGGCAATCATTCGAACTGCGAGGGAATGACCGTTTTTTACAATTCGCTTCTTTGAGCTTCGATGTTTCAATTGAACAGACGCTGGCGACGCTCTTGAGCGGAGCGAGCTTGATCCTCCGCGACCCTCAGGAGGAGATACCGAGAGACTTCTATCGACAGGTGAAAAGAGATGGCGTCACAGTCATCAATGTTCCGCCGGCGTATTGGAACTTATTGACGCAGGAGAGTTCTCTGGCCGAGGAACTCGGTTTGGATGAACAGCTGAGATTAGTGATTATCGGCGGAGACGCCATGACTGCATCGACTCTGCGGCAATGGCAGCAGAGCAAGCTGGGATCGTTGCGATTGCTCAATGCATACGGACCGACGGAGACGACGATCACTGCCACGCTCTTTGATCTTCCGGTCAGGTATGGCGAACAGGAATCTTTGGCGCGCATCCCCATTGGACGCCCGCTCGCCGGCCGTTCCGCCTATATTCTGGGGAAAATGGGTGATCTGATGCCTCCGGGAGCGCCGGGAGAGTTGTGCATCGGTGGGATGTTGCTGGCCAGAGGGTATCAAAACAGCCAGGAACTGACGGCGGAGAAATTTGTTCCTGATCCATGGAGCGGAGTTTCAGGAGGACGATTGTACCGGACAGGCGATCTTGCCTGTTACAACGTTGATGGCGAGCTTGAATTTCTTGGGCGAATTGGTCATCAGGTCAAGATCAGGGGATTCAGGATAGAGCTGGCGGAGATTGAGAGTGTGTTGGGCGGGCTCGCGGCGATCAAAGAGGCGGTCGTGGTGGCGAGGGAAGAGGGCGGCGAGAAGCGGCTCGTCGCATATGTCGTGCCGCTGCCGGGAGCCGATGCTGAACGCATTAACCCAGGAGCATTGCGGGACGCTTTAAGAGGAAAGCTTCCGGATTACATGATTCCGGCGGTATTTGTCGTGTTGGATGAATTGCCGCTGACTCTCAGCGGCAAAGTAGACCGGCTTGCCTTGCCGGCCCCGGCCCCACATGCGGTTGAAGAACACGATGGATATTTAGCTCCGAAGACTCCGGTCGAGAAGATGCTGGCCGAACTCTTGACGCAAGTCCTCAATCTTGACAGAGTCGGCCTTCACGACAACTTCTTCGATCTCGGAGGGCATTCGCTCTTAGCCGCGCAAGTTGTCTCGCGGTTGCGCGAGATATTCCGAGTAGAAATACCCCTCGCGACCTTCTTCGAAAAACCGATTGTGGCCGAATTGGCCAAAGAGATCGAGTCCGCCGGCGCGATGATCTGTGATGCCGCTCCGCCCCTCGTGCCGATCGACCGCAATCAGGATTTGCCTCTCTCGTTTGCTCAACAGCGCCTCTGGTTTTTAGACCAACTGACGCCTGGAGTCGCCGTCTACAACGCGTCCGGCGTCGTTCGCCTGCTTGGGCCGCTCGATCTTGGCCCATTGGAACAAAGCCTCAGTGAAATCGTCCGGCGACATGAAGCCTTGCGGACGACCTTTGATTTTAAAGATGGGCGGCCGGTTCAAGTGATCAATGAGGCTCGGCGCATCACTTTATCGATCGAGGATTTGAGCGGGGTTCCCGAGAGCGAACGGGAAACAAAGGCCGAAAAACTAGCGATTGCAATTTCTAAACAACCGATCGACTTGACCTTGGGGCCGTTGACGAATTTCCGTCTGCTGCGCTTAGGACCAGAACGGCATATGCTGTTGGTGACTTTGCATCACATCATCTCTGATGGGTGGTCGATTGGCGTCTTTGTGCGCGAGCTGGCGACTCTCTATGACGTCTTTGTGCAAGAAAGACCTTCTCCCCTTCCTGAACTTTCAATTCAGTTCGCCGATTACGCGGCATGGCAGCGGGCACAAATGAGCGGCGTTGTTTTCGACCGGCAGCTCTCTTACTGGAAGGAACAACTTGCGGATGCGCCGCCCGTGCTGGAATTGCCGTCTGATCGCCGGCGTCCGCCGGTGCAAACTTTCAAGGGCGCGACTCACGTTCTGGCTCTCTCTCCCAGTCTGATCGAAGCGATCAAAGCGCTGAGCCGCGAGGAAGAAGCCACGATCTTCATGACATCGCTGGCATCTTTTGCCGTGTTGCTCGGATATTGGTCGGGCGAGGAAGACATTGTCATCGGCACGGACGTCGCGAACCGGAATCGGCTGGAGAGCGAGGCTCTGATCGGGCTGTTCGTCAACCAGCTGGTCTTACGTATCCGGATTGATAAAGAGCAGCGTTTTATCGATCTGTTGAAACAGGTCAAAGAGGTAACCCTCGGCGCTTATGCGCATCAGGATTTCCCGTTTGATAAATTGGTGGAGGTTTTGCGGCCCGAACGGAGTCTTGGCCGGAATCCGCTCTTCCAGGTCATGTTCAACTTCCTCAACGCTCAGACGCCGCCCCTGGAAACCGCGGGTTTGAAACTGCAACTCTTGGAATTCGACAACGACACAACAGTCTTCGATCTGGGCTTTAATCTGATGGAGGCCGGAGACGGGATGATCGGGCAGTTCCGATACAACACCGATCTTTTCGATGCCGCCACGATCAAGCGGATCGGACGCAGATTAGAAGCACTGCTTCATCTCATCGCATCGCGCCCATCTGTGACGGTCGGCGAGCTTTTTGCAATCCTCGAAGAGGTTGATCAACAAGAGCGTCTTCAGAATCGGACCAAGTTCGCGGCGGCGCGCCGAAAAATGGCGAGAGGAGCCGCTGATGCCGCGAGCGACGCCAGGAAACGATAGATATCGATGCCTCTTTTTTGAAGGAGTGTAACGGCCATGAGTGCTGAACAAACGAAAGAGTTGAAGAAGCGGAGTCCGTGGGCTTCAAGGCGAAAAACGGCGGAGCCCAAGGCCGTCAATATGCTGGAGGAATCCCTGGTCTATACGGAATACCTCGATGACGACGGCACGCTGCCCCTGGTCGTTAAGCCCACGGTCGAAGGAGTCAGCCTGATTGATTGGGCCTCACACCATCGAGACTTGATCGAAACATACTGCCGGCGGAATGGCGCTATTCTCTTCCGGAATTTTCAGATGAATTCGGCGGGGGAGTTTGGACAACTGATCTGCGCGATTTCAGGAGAGATGATGGAGTATGTAGAAGGCACGTCTCCGCGCAGCAGCGTGGCCGGAAATGTCTATACCTCGACCGATCATCCCGCGGACCAGGAGATCTTCCCGCACAACGAACAATCATACGCAAAGATTCTGCCGATGAAGCTTTACCTCGGCTGTTTGGTTCCCGCCGAGCAGGGAGGGCAGACGCCGATTGCCGATACGCGCAAAATTTTCCGGAGTATCTCGCCGAAGGTGAGGGAACGCTTTATCGAAAAGAAATGGATGTATGTTCGCAACTTCGGAGACGGCTTTGGCCTCTCATGGCAGACGGCTTTTCAAACTACTGAAAAAGACGAAGTCGAAAGATATTGCCGCCAGGCCGCCATCGATTGTGAATGGAAAGGCGGCGACCGTTTGCGCACTCGCCAGGTGCGACCGGCTGTGGCCGAACATCCACGAACCGGCGAAAAGGTCTGGTTCAATCACGCGACATTCTTTCACGTCTCGACGCTTGCGCCCGCGGCCCGCGATGCCCTGCTCGCCGAGTTCAAAACAGAAGACCTCCCCAACAATACTTACTATGGAGATGGTTCCGAGATCGAAGCGGCGGTCTTGGATGAATTGAGAGCCGCATATCTGGAGAACAGCAAGACCTTCGAGTGGGAGCGCGGCGACGTCATCATTCTCGACAATATGCTGACTACGCACGGACGCCGAGCCTTCACGGGCGAGAGAAAGATCATCTTCGGCATGGCCGAACCATATGACAGAACGGACATTTGACATGAAAGACGGAAGCACATTGATGGAACGACAGACGGTGACCGGCTACCAGATCTCGCAGCAGCAACTGGAAGTGTGGAGGAAACTGTCAGAACGTGCCGCAGCCACACCGCGTGAAGTATGCGAGATCATGCTGAGCAGTGAGGTCGAGAGCGAAGCCCTGAAAAGAGCATTGGAAGAGATGGTGACCAGGTATCAGATTCTGCGGACCGGGTATCGTGTCTCAGCCGGAATGAGTCAACCGTGGCAGGTGGTGAGCGAATCAAGTGTCCTGGGGTGGAGAGAAGAACGGGAGGCGGGCGGAGGTTGGGATTCATCGTGGAGTGATTGTGTGGTCGAGGCAATGGAGGCATGCGCGGCGGACGGCAGCGAGCCTGCTTTGCAAGCCTCTCTACATCGTCGGGATGGGCAGAAATCCCGCTTGTTGCTCAGCCTGCCAAGATTGAGCGTGGATCGCAAGAGCTGGGCCAATCTGGCGAGGGAGTTGTCCTGGAGGTATGAGCGGCTGCGTAAAGGCGGTCAGAAGAGAGAGGATGCCGATGCGGATACGGTTCAATATGCGGCATATGCGGCGTGGCAGCGCGAGTTGGAGGAGAGCGAGGAAGCGTCTGAAGGCCGGGCGTATTGGCGTGTCCAATCGACGGATACGGAGGCCGCCGATCTTTCACCGATCGCGGAAGCGAATCGGGAGCGAGAGCAGGAAGCGGAACCGGAGAGCGTGAGTGTTGAGGATGGTCTCGCGGCGGCAGTGGCGAGACTCTCCGAGAGTCTAGGGATAAGCGAGGAAGCGGCGCTGCTGGCATGCTGGCAGGTGTTGCTGTGGAAGTTGACGGAGGGAAGGCAGCAGTCAGTGGAGGTCTGGTTTGACGGGCGAACGGACGATGAGTTGGAAGAAGCCCTTGGGTTGTTCGAACGTTGGCTGCCGATGAGATCTGAGCATGGGGGCGATGAGAGCTTGAGAGCCGTGGCGCGTGAGACGAGTGAGAGGCTGGAAGAGCACCTGATGTGGCAGGACTGCTTCAAACGGAAATTTGCGACAAGTCTCCGAGATGAGACGGACCTCCAAAGCCGGTTGGAATATGGATTCGAATATGCGCAAGCAGAAGAAGAGCGGAGTCGCGGCCTGGATTCGGAAGAAGATGAGTCCGAATCTGTGGGGGCAGAAGAAGAGCGGAGCCGTGGTTTGGAGTCGGGAGAATCTGGTTCTGAGTCCGTGCATGCAGAGGAGGAACGGAGCCGTGGCCTGGTCTGGAGAGAATGCGGCAGGCAAGTGAAAGAAGGGGATTGGCAAATCAAACTCTCATGTGAGAGGCGAGGAGGGACGCTCCGCGCCGAGTTGCAGTTCGACCCATCGATTTGTGAGAGGGCGGAAATTGAGCGATTGGCGGAACGGTACCTTCAGCTGGTCGAGAGCGCTGCCGAGCGCCCGGATGCGCCACTGAGCGAGTTGTCGCTGGTGGGTCCGCGAGAGCGAAGACAACTGCTGGAGGAGTGGAACGCGACGGGACGCGTGTATCCCGCGGCAAGAAGCCGCGCGGCAAGAAGCCAGGCGGCAAGAATCCGGGCGGAGGAAAGCCGTCGCGAGAGATGCATCCATCAGCTGTTTGAGAAGCAGGTCGAGCGGACACCGGGAGCAGTAGCGGTCATTCATAAGACAGAGCGGCTAACCTATCGGGATCTCAATGAGCGAGCCAACCAATTGGCGCATTACCTGCAAAGATTGGGAGTCGGAGCTGAGACGCTGGTCGGCTTATGCGTGGAGCGCAGCCTGGAGATGATCGTCGGGTTGCTGGGAATCTTGAAGGCTGGAGGCGCCTATCTGCCGTTGGATCCGGAGTCTCCTGCGGAGAGGCTGAGCTATCTGCTGGAGGATGCACAGGCAGGAGTCGTACTCACACTGAAGGAATCGGCGGCGCGATTGCTTTCATTTGAGGGGCGGACGGTCTTGCTGGATGAAGAGTGGGAGAGGATTGCGGAAGAGAGCCAGAGAGAGCCGGAGAGCAAGGCAGAGGAAGAGAATCTGGCCTATCTGATCTACACCTCCGGATCGACCGGGAGACCGAAAGGCGTGATGGTTCAGCATCGGAACCTGGTCAACTACACGCTTGAGATCTGCCGGCAACTAGGACTGTGGGACGGAGGCGATGAAAGGGGACTACAGTTTGCCACGGTCTCGACGATCACGGCGGATTTAGGCAATACCTGCATCTATCCGTCACTGGTGAGTGGCGGATGCCTGCATGTCTTGAGTTACGAAGTGGCGACCGATGGAGAAAAGTATCAGCAGTATGTGGAAGAACATCCAATAGATGTGTTGAAGATAGTCCCGTCGCACCTGAGAGCTTTGCTGGATGCAGGGGCGAGAAGCACGAGGATGCTGCCGAGGAGGTATTTGATTCTGGGAGGCGAAGCCCTGAGATCTGAGCTGGTGGAGAGGATCGCAGAGCGTGAAGAGGGATGTCAATTGATCAATCATTACGGGCCGACGGAGACGACGATCGGAACATTGACGGCGCCGGTGATGGAGCGGGGGGCAACAAGGCAGAGCGTGACCGCGCCGATTGGGCGGCCGATTGGAAATACGCAGAGCTACATTCTGGACCGAGAGATGAAACTGGTGCCGGTGGGGATGCGAGGAGAGTTATATATCGGCGGAGAAGGAGTGGCGAGAGGATATCGGGGAAACCCGGAATTGACGGCGGAGAGATTCATTCCAAACGAATTCAGCCTGGAACGAGGAGAACGGCTGTACCGGACCGGAGATGTGTGCCGGTATCTGCCTGACGGAAGGATCGAGTTCATTGGCCGCGCGGATGATCAGGTGAAAGTGAGAGGCTATCGGATCGAGCCGGGAGAGATCGAGGCAGTTCTGGGTGAGCACGCAATGGTGAAACAGAGCGTGATCGTGGGAAGAGATGATGAGAGGGGTAATAAGCGGCTGATCGGATATGTCGTGGGAAGTGAAGAGCTGACTGCGGCGAAGCTCAAGCAATATATTCGAGAGAAATTGCCGGAGTATATGGTGCCGGAAGCGATTGTGGTCATGGAAGAGTTGCCTCTGACGCCGAACGGCAAGATTGATCGCCGCGCTCTGCCGGAACCGGGAATGCGCCAGACCGGCATCAATGAGGTACGAGCGCTGCCGCGCACACCAACCGAAGAGTTGTTATGCGGAATCTGGCAGGCCGTGCTCGGCATCGATGCCATCGGGATACACGATAATTTCTTTGATCTGGGCGGACATTCGTTGATGGCGGTAACCGTGATTGGGCGAATCCGGAAGACCTTCCAAATCGAGATCGCGGTAAGCCGTTTGTTCGAGCACCCCACTGTGTCGGTGCTGGCGAGCAACATCGATGAGGAGATCAGATCCGGCCGCGGTATGCGCACTCCGCCCATCGTCCCCACATCGCGGGATGGCGGGCTGCCGCTCTCATTTGCGCAGCAACGATTGTGGTTTATCGATCAACTGTCGCCCGGCAATGTGTCTAGCAATATTCCCGGCGGAATCCGGCTCACCGGCGCCCTCAACGTAGATGCTCTTGAGCGATCTCTCAGCGAAATCATCAGGCGGCACGAATCATTGCGCACCAGACTGGTCGGCACGCAGGGAGATGCTGTCCAGGTGATAGATCGGCCCGGCCGCTGGACACTGCCGGTGGAAGACTTGAGCGACTTATCTGAAGGAGAGATCGAAGCGGAGATCCAACGGCGGGCGACCGCGGACGCCAACCAGCCATTCAGCCTGTCTCTGGGGCCGTTACTGCGAATCAGATTGTTGCGGCTGAAGCCCGATGAACATGTGATCCTGGTAACTATTCACCACATCATCTCGGACCGATGGTCGTTGGGTGTGTTCAGGCAAGAGCTGTCAGCGCTTTATGAGGCCTTCTCTCAGGAGCGATCATCGCCACTGCCGGAACTCACCATTCAATATGGCGATTACGCTGTCTGGCAGCGAACACAGTTGCAGGGCCAAGAACTAGAACGCCTGGCGGAGTACTGGAAGCGGCAATTGAAAGATGCTCCTCCACTACTTGAACTGCCTTTGGACCGGGTGCGCCCGGAAAAACGGCGCTTTCGCGGAGACCTGTACCCGGTAGCACTATCGAAAGAGCTGACCGATGCGGCGAAGAAGCTCGGGCGCGATGAAAACGCCACACTGTTCATGACCTTACTGGCTGCGTTTAATGTCTTGCTCCATCACTACAGCGGACAGGACGATCTTGTGGTCGGGACCGATGTCGCCAATCGGAATCAGGCCGAAACTGAAAGCCTGATCGGCTTTTTCGTCAACCAGCTGGTGTTGCGAACGGACCTCTTCGGAAATCCAACATTTCGAGAAATTCTGCGTCGTGTGCGAGAGGTCGCGCTGGATGCCTACACTCATCAAGACCTTCCCTTCGATAAACTCG
>Ga0081539_10003526_pt1 | contig 19053 bp, 12 predicted proteins | sample TabmetS4T2R2_FD_71023 | JGI IMG/M metagenome (GOLD analysis project Ga0081539, IMG submission 71023) | Tabebuia heterophylla rhizosphere microbial communities from the University of Puerto Rico - S4T2R2 | ecosystem: Host-associated > Plants > Roots > Rhizosphere ...
CTCAGGACGCGCCCGCGCCCCGACGTGCTCAACCACAAAAAAGGCGGCGGGTGGCAGCACATCTCCCCCGCCGCCCTGGAGCGCCACACCCCCCCCCCCGCGCCGAGCGGCGAGGCCCCCGGTGCCGACAGCGCCGACCGCCCCGTGCGCGAGCAGCTGCAGCGCATGCTCGCCAGCGCCACCTTTCAGCAGGTCGATCGCCTCAAGCGCTTCCTCACCTTCATCGTCGACGAAGCGATCGCCGGCCGGCGTGGCGAATTGAAGGAGTACGTGATCGGCGTGCAGGTGTTCGGGAAGGAAGACTCCTTCGATCCACGCACCGATCCGATCGTCCGCGTGCAGGCGCGGCGGCTGCGCGCGAAGCTGGTGCGCTACTACCGTGAGGAGGGGCGCACGGACGAGTGGATCGTCGAGCTGCCCAAGGGCGGCTACGCGCCGACGTTCAAGCGGCGCGAGACGCCGGTGCTCGTCAAACGCTCCATCAGCGCCGCGCTCGTCAGCCGCAACACGATCGTCGTGCTGCCGTTCGCGGATCACAGCGCCGCCCGCGATCTCGATTACTTCTGCAAGGGCCTGCGCGACGAGATCGTGCATCACCTGGCGCGCTTCCCCAACCTGCGCATCCTCGCTGCCAGCGCGGCCGACAGCCCGGAAACGGGCGGGGCGTTGACGATTGGCGGCAGCGTGCGGCGCTCGGGTCAGCGGCTGCGCGTCACGGCGCAGCTCGTCGACGGCGGCAGCGGCTGCTACGTCTGGTCGGAGTCGGCCGACGTCGACCTGGACGACGCCCTCGGCGCGCAGGAGCGGGTGGCGCGGGCCATCGGCGACAAGCTGGAGCCCGAGCTCGGCGAGTCGCCGTCACGACGTGCGACCGAGAACCTGGCGGCGCACAATCTCTACCTGCAGGGACGCTATCACCTGAATCAGCGCACCGAGGAAGGCTTGCGCAAGGCGCTGGATTTCTTCGAGAAGGCGCTCGTCGAAGACTCGGAATCGGCGCTGGCGCACAGCGGCCTGGCCGACGCCTACGGCCTGCTGGCGCACTACGGCGTGCTGGGACCGGCCGACGTGTGGACGAAGGCGGCGTCGAGCGCGGCCGCGGCGGTGATGCTCGACGATCATTCGGCCGAGGCGCACACGTCGCTCGCGCACGTGAAGTCGACGCAGGACTGGGACTGGCTCGGCTCCGAGCGCGAGTTCCAGCGGGCGATCGCGGCCAATCCGCGCTATGCGACCGCGCACCACTGGTACGCGATGTCCTGCCTGGCGCCGCTCGGGCGCCTCGACGAAGCGCGCGACGAGCTGTTGATCGCGCAGTCGCTCGATCCGGTGTCGTCGATCGTCGCGCGCGATCTCGCGGTGATTCACTTCTACCGGCGCGACTTCGAGACGGCGCTCGAGCAGTGCGACCACACGATCGAGCTCAATCCCCACTTCGCGCCGGCCTACTGGATCCTCGGGGTCATCCAGGAGCAGCGCAAGGACTTCGACGAGTCGGCGGCCGCCTTCCAGCGGGCGGTCCACCTGTCGCCGCAGACACCGCGCATGCACGGCGCGCTCGGCCGGACCTTTGCGCTCTCCGGCAAGCGCAAGCAGGCGCTCGAGGTGTTGAAGAAGCTCGAGTCCTACGCCGCCCAGCGCTACGTCTCGCCGCTGGAGTTCGCATGGATCCAGTTCGCGCTCGGCGACATCGACCTGGGATTCACGTGGCTGGCGAAAGCCGGCGAGGATCGCATCTTCGATCTCATCTCGATCAAGGTCGATCCCCGATTCGATCCGCTGCGCGACGACCGCCGCTTCGTCACTCTCGCAAAGCAGCTCCATCCCGAATAGGTCGCGGCGTCGCGTCGCCGTCGACGAGGCCGAGCGCCCACCGGATGGCCTCGAAGTACATCTGCGCGACGTCGCGGTTGTCCCAGGTTTCCGCCGCATGACCCAGAGATGAATAAAAGACGCGTCCCTTTCCGTAGGTCTTTGCCCACGCGAGCGGAAAGTCGCCGTCGGCGCGCCGCATCTGCGGGTTCGGCGGCATCTTCGAAACGTCCAGCCGCAGCAGCACGCGTGACTTGTCGCGGCTGAATGCCTTCGGCTGGTAGAACTCGTCGATCAACGAGAACGTCGCGGGAAAATGTTTCGTCGCGGGAAACGATGGGTCCTCGTTGCTGATCGTGCCGGCGGCGGTGTTCCACGGATGATCGTCGTAGCGGCCGCCGAGCAGCTCGCCGAACTCGGGCCACGAATCGAACGCCGTCAGCGCCGTGTGCGCGGCGACGAATCCCTTGCCATCGTCGTGGACGAAGGCGGCGAGATCCGTCCGCTGCTGCGGATCGAGCGCCACCTCGCGGTGGCCGAGGAAGAAGATCGCATCGACGCTGGCGAGGCTCGGCCCGCCGCTCGCCGGCGCGCCGGTCGTCATCAGCGGCTGCTTGGCGACGATGTTGGAGTCGGTGCGGATGAAGGTGTCGTAGGCGCCTGACTCGTAGCCGAGCCGCTCGATGACGGCGAGCGCGTGCGAGACCGACTCGTGCTGCGCGATGCCGTTTCTCGTGTCCGCCCAGGCGAGCAGCGCCTTCCGAGCCCGTGGGCGCGCGGCCCCGCCACGGCCGCCGCGGCCCTGCGCCTGGGGAGTCTCGAGCAGTAGACACACGGCCCAACTCACGATCGCGACCGCGGCCACCGCTCGAATCTTCGGCATGGCGGGAAAGTAGCAGCAGGCGCAGCCGAAGGCATAGCGAGTTACGGTGTCAGCACCGTAGCAGGATGGCCGAGCGTTACCTTATATATTGGTCTGGATGAAGAGACGCATCCACGCGCTCGAACGTGCTGTTCGCATCCCGGCTCCCACCCCGGCCCTCGTTTTCGACCTCGATGGGACGCTGATCGACAGCGTCTACCAGCATGTCCTCGCCTGGCGGACGGCGCTCGAGAGCGCCGGCATGGAGCTGTCGGTGTGGCGGATCCACCGCCGCATCGGCATGAGCGGCGGATTGTTCGTCGACGCGCTGTCGCGCGAGACGGGTCATCACGTGACGGCCGCCGCGGCCGAACGGCTGCAGCGGCGCCACCGGCGGGCCTATCTGGATCAGATCGGACAGGTCCGGCCGCTGCCGGGCGCGCGGGCGCTGCTCGCGCATCTGTCGCGGGCCGGCGTCCCATGGGCGATCGCGACGAGCGGCCGCCTCGAGTCCGCGGCGCCATCGCTGAAGCTCCTCGGCTTGCCGCGCGACGCGGTCATCGTCACGCGAGACGACGTGGCGCGCGCGAAGCCCGATCCCGATTTGTTTCTGGCAGCCGCCGAGCGGCTCGGCGTCGACATCACGTCGACCGTGGTGGTCGGCGACAGCGTCTGGGATCTGCTCGCGGCGCGGCGAGCTCGAGCGATTGGTGTGGGCTTGCTCTCAGGCGGCTACGGAGTGGATGAGCTCGAACGCGCTGGCACGTACCGCGTCTATCAGGATCCCGCGGACTTGCTGCAGCACCTCGACGAGATAGGAATCCGCAATCCGCGATAAATCCGCACTCCGCAATAAATCCGCAATCCGCATTCCGCAATCCGCAATTGGAATCAGCGATCCGGGGCGCGATCGGCGCGATGCTGAGCCACCCATTGATCGCTCACGGATCCCACGTCGAGCGAGCTGCGCTTCGAGCCTCTGCTCACGACCACCAGCACGCCAAGCCCAACGAGAGCCAAGCCAATCGTGATCGTCACACCGGCCGACATCGGTGCCGATCATGCCGCACTCGGTGACCGGCGGGCAAGAACTTCGATCGCACGAGCTTCGCGCTTCCGCTACACTACGCGATCAGACGTCAGAGCATTGCGAAGGCTGATTCCGTACGGCATCGCCAGCGCTGCTGTGCTGGCCGCGGTGTTGATTCGAGTCGCCGTCAATCCGTGGCTCGGATCGACGGTTCCCTACCTGCAATTCTTCCCAGCGATTCTGATCGCCGCGTGGTACGGCGGCTTCGGCCCCGGCGTGCTCGCCACCTGTCTCGCGACGGCGGCGGCGCTCATCTGGTTCCTGCCGGCGACGCGCTATCTGATGCCGACGACCCCCGCCGGCCAGCTGGCGCTCTTCTTCTTCTTCGGCATCGGCACCGCCGTCTCGTACATCTGCGGCTCTTTGAAGCGCGCCGAAGCGATCCAGCGCCGCGCCGCCGAACAATCGCGCGACGCCGAGCGGGCGCTGCGGCAGAGCCAGGGCCTGCTGCAGGCGATCAGCGACAATTCCTCCGCCGTCATCTACGCCAAGGATCTGCGCGGCCGCTATCTCCTGGTCAATCGCCGCTTCTGCGAAATCTTTCACGTCAGCAACGAGGGCATGCTCGGCAAGACCGACCACGACCTGTTCTCGGTCGACGATGCCGAGCGATTCCGCGAGATGGATCGGCGCGTGGCGGCGGCCGGCTTCGCGCTGACCGAAGAAGAGCGCGTACCGCTCGACGACGGCGTGCACACCTTCCTGTCCGTGAAATCGCCGCTGCGAGACGAGAAAGGCAGCGTCTACGCCGTGTTCGGCATCTCGACCGACATCACGGAGCGGCGCCGCGCCGATGAAGCGGTGCGCGCCAACGAGGAGCGCACCCGCCAGATCGTCGAGAACGCCCTCGACGCGGTGATCACGATCGATGCCGCGGGCACGATCGTCGACTGGAGTCCGCAGGCGGAACGGACCTTCGGCTGGCGGCCGCGTGACGCGCTCGAGCGTCCCCTCGCCGACCTCGTCATCCCGGAGCGATATCGCGAAGCGCACCGGCGCGGCCTGCTGCGATTCCTCTCGACCGGCGAGGGGCCGATCCTCGACAAGCGCCTCGAGCTGTCGGCGCTGCACCGCGACGGCCACGAGTTCCCGGTGGAGCTGTCGATCACGCCGGTGAAGGTCGGCGGCACCGTCTCGTTCAGCGCGTTCCTCCGGGATATCACCGAACGCAAGGCCATGGAGCAGGCGTTCGTCGAAAGCCGGCAGCACTATCAGACGCTCACCGAATCGCTGCCGCATCTGGTCTGGACCTGCCGCGCCGACGGCTATTGCGATTTCCTGAGCCGTCAGTGGGTCGACTACACGGGTCTGCCGGCCGAAGAGCAGCTCGGATCCGGATGGGTCAACCAGCTCCACCCGGACGACCGCGAGCGCGTGCAGGCTGAATGGACCAAGGCGACGGTCAGCGGCGATCAGTACGACATCGAGTTCCGGATCCGGCGCGCGGACGGCGTCTACCGCTGGTTCAAGACGCGCGCGGTGCCGCTGCACGACGCCGCCGGACGGATCGTCAAATGGTTTGGCTCGAACACCGACTTCGACGACTACAAGCGCTCGGAGCAGCTGCTCCACGAACAGCTGGAGCGTCTCAATCTGCTGGACGCGCTGACGCGCGCCATCAGCGAGCGCCACGATCTGCAGAGCATTCTGCAGGTCGTCGTGCGCAGCCTCGAGGAGCACCTGCCGCTCGATTTCTGCTGCATCTGTCTCCACGACCAGACCAGCGACTCACTCGTCGTGAGCCGCGTCGGCGCGCGGAGCCAGGAGCTGGCCCTCGAGCTCGCGCTGACCGAGAAGGCGCGCGTCGACGTCGACCAGAACGGTCTGTCGCGCTGCATGCGCGGTCAGCTGGTGCACGAGCCCGACCTGACCGCGGCCACCGCACCGTTTTCGCAGCGCCTGGCGCGCGCCGGTCTACTCTCGCTGATCGCGGCGCCGCTCGTCGTCGAAAGCCGTATCTTCGGCTTGCTCATCGTGGCGCGCCGCGGCGCCTCCGGCCCTGCCTCGCCGGAGTCCGGTACGGGCGGAGGCGGATTCGGCGGTGCCGATTGCGAATTTCTCCGGCAGCTGAGCGAGCACGTCGCCCTGGCCGCCCACCAGGCGCACCTCTACTCCGCGCTGCAGAACGCCTACGACGATCTCCGCCAGACGCAGCAGGCGGTGATGCAGCAGGAGCGGCTGAAGGCGCTCGGCCAGATGGCGAGCGGCATCGCGCACGACATCAGCAACGCGATCTCGCCGGTCGCCGTCTATACGGAGTCGCTGCTCGACAGCGAGCCGAACCTGAGCCCGCACGCGGTCGATGCGCTGAAGACGATTCAGCGCGCGATCGACGACGTCTCGCAGACCGTCGCCCGCATGCGCGAGTTCTACCGCGAGCGCGAGCCGCAGCTGGTCCTGGCGCCGGTCAACGTCAACCGCCTCGTCCAGGAAGTCTTCGACCTCACCAGGGCGCGCTGGAGTGACATGCCGCAGCAGCGCGGCGTCGTCATCGACACGTCGACCGAGCTGGCGCCGGCGCTGCCGAGCATCATGGGCTCGGAGAGCGAGATCCGCGAAGCGCTGATCAATCTGATCTTCAACGCCGTCGACGCCATGCCGGGCGGCGGCCGCTTGACGCTGCGCACCCGCACCATTGCCGACGCCTCGAACCCCTCGAGCGCCGACGCCGCGCCGGGCGTGCAGATCGAAGTCATCGATACCGGCGTCGGCATGGACGCCGACACGCGGCGCCGCTGCCTCGAGCCGTTCTTCACGACCAAGGGCGAGCGCGGCACCGGCCTCGGGCTGGCGATGGTCTACGGCATGGTGCAGCGCCACAGTGCGGCGATCGAAGTGGACAGCACGCCCGGCCAGGGCACGATGGTGCGGCTGATGTTCCGCGCCAAGCCAGTGTCGATCGCCCTCGTCGACACGTCGGGAGCCTCCGGCGCGCCGCGGCCGCTCGCGCGCCCGCCGAAGCTGCGCGTCCTTGTCGTCGACGACGACCCGCTGCTCCTCCGCTCGCTGCACGAGGCGCTCGAGAGCGACGGCCACGCGGTCACCGCGGTGGGCGGCGGCCGCGCCGGAGTCGACATGTTCCGCGACGCACACGCCAAGGCACACGCCTTCGACGTCGTGATCACCGATCTCGGCATGCCGTTCGTCGACGGCCGTCAGGTGGCCCGCGCGGTCAAGCAGACCAGCCCGTCGACGCCGGTGATTCTGCTGACCGGATGGGGCCGGCGCCTGGTCGAGGAGGGCGAGGTGCCGTCGCACGTCGATCGCGTGCTGAACAAGCCGCCCAAGCTCTCCGAGCTGCGGCGCGCTTTCGCGGAGCTGACCGCGAACCGTACGTAGCATCGCTCGGCTGAAGCCTTCGCGCTCCATCCGAGCGACGACGAGTAGACGAGGCGACGAGCGGACGAGACGACGAGTTGGAGCGCGAGGCTTCAGCCGAGCGACCGTTCGAGCGCGGCCGCCAGTCCGTCGATCGCCTCGCGCAGGTCCGACGTCCGCACGACGCAGATGCCGCCGGCGCTGGCGGCCTGCCGCTGCTTGTCGTCCTTGAACGCCGCGGACACGACGACGACCGGAATGCGCGACAGCCGATCGTCGTCCTGCACGGCGCGGCGCAGCGCGAAGCCGTCCATGCCGGGCATCTGGACATCCGTCAGCACGGCGTCCGGAGGCGCCGCCGCCATTTTCTCCAGCGCGGCCTCGGCCGTGCTCGCGGTCTCGACCTTGAAACCTGCGTCGCGCAGGTGCAGCGTGGCCAGCTTCAGGTTCAGCGGGTCGTCGTCGACGACCAGCACGCGCCGGCCGCGGCCAGGTGCGCGCGCGGCGTCCGCGGGATCAAGGCCTGGCGGATGCGACATGGTCGTCGGGAATCGAGAAATGGAAGGTGGCGCCGCGGTCGACGGCGGCCTCGGCCCAGATGCGGCCGCCGTGGCGCGCGACGATGCGCTGCACGAGCGAGAGGCCGACGCCGGTGCCGGCGAACTGCTCCTGGCTGTGCAGACGCTGGAAGACCACGAACAGCTTCGCGGCGTATTGCATGTCGAATCCGGCGCCGTTGTCGCTCACGGTGAAGATGGTATCAGCGCCTTCGCGGCGCGCCTTCACCTCGATGACGCCGGTCGCCCGTCCCGTGGTGAACTTGAAGGCGTTGGACAGGAGGTTCGTGAAGACCTGCCGCAGGAGCGGCGCGTCCGCGACGATGGACGGCAGCGGATCGACGCGCACGTCGAACTGCCGGTGCGCGTGCTCGCGGCCAAGCGCGGAGACCACGTCGGCGACGAGCGATTCGACGTCGACGACCACCTTGGTGAGCGGCTGGCGGCTCAGACGCGAGAAGCGCAGCAGGTCCTCGATCAACTGGTCCATCCGCGTCGCGGCGGCCGCGACATCGGTCAGCAGCTCCCGGCCATCGGCCGGGAGCGCGCCGGAGTAGTCGCGCGCGATGATGTTGGTGAAGCCGCGGACCGCGCGGAGCGGCGCGCGCAGGTCGTGCGACACCGAGTAGGAGAATGCGTCCAGCTCCATGTTGGCGTCCTGCAGCTCGCGGTTCTTCCGCTCGAGCTCGTCGACGAGGACGGCGCGCGTCTCGGCGAGCACGCGGGCGGCGCGCTCCTCGCTGGCCTCGAGCTCGCGCCGCAGCAGCTCTTCGCGAATATGGCGGTTCTCGTCCTCGAACTGCTTGCGGCGGATCTGCGCCCGCACGCGCGCGCGCAGCACGTCGAACTCGCTCGATTTCGAGATGAAGTCGTCCGCGCCCGCCCCCAGTCCTTCGAGCATCGTCGCTCGATCCTCGAGGCCGGTGAGCATGATGAGCGGAATGTCGCGGACGACCGGCGCCGCCTTGATGCGCCGGCACGTCTCCTGGCCGTCCAGGCCGGGCATCACGAGGTCGAGGAGGATGCAGTCGACCGGCTCGACGGCGAGGAGCTCGAGCGCCTCCTGGCCGGAACGGGCGAGGATGACGTCGTAGCCCTCTTCGCGGAGCACGTCGGCGAGGCCATTGAGATAGGTCGTGCTGTCGTCGACCGCGAGGATCTTCCGCGGCCCGAGCAGGCTGACGGTTTCGGCCGTGGCACCCGTCGCGGCGCGGCGCAGTACCGCCGCGAGCTTGGCGAGGATGACCTCGTTGTCCTCGTCCTTGCTGACGAACGCGTCGGCGCCGGCGTCGAGGGCGCGCAGCTCGGCGCCGCGGTCCGCCGACGCCGTCAGCAACACGCACGGAATTCCGCGCAACGCCGCGTCGAGGCGCGTGCGCCGGATGACCGTCGCGCCGTCGATGCCCGGCAGCACCCCGTCGACCACCATCGCGCTCGGGCGCTCCTCGGCGGCGATGCGCAACCCTTCCTCGCCGGTCGTCGCGTCGAGCACCGTGTAGCCGGCCTGCTCCAGCAGGTCGTGCAGCTCGTGCCGGAACGTGGTGCTGTCGTCGATGATCAGCACCGTCGCGCGGCGCGGCTCCCGATCGAGCCGCCGCGCCCGCATCAGCTCGCGCGCCTTGGCGACGACGTAGCTCGTCTCGTACGGCTTCCCGACGTAGGCGTCGGCGCCGGTCTGCAGGGCACGGATGCGATCCTTCACCTCGACTTCCGCCGACAGCATCAGCACCGGCAGCGTCGCGCCGTGCGCAGACGCCCGGATCTCCTTCAGCAGGCTGACGCCGTCGCCGTCGGGCAGCAGCACGTCGAGCACGACGGCACCAACCGGCAGCGACGCCAGAATCTCGCGAGCCTCGGCGGCCGTCCCGCACGGCAGCGCCTGGAAGCCGGCCGAATCGAACGCTTCCGCCAGGTTCATCCGGACGGTGAGGCTGTCGTCGACGATCAGGACGGTGTCCGCGGCGGCGCTCATTTCGAGACCTCGCCGGGCAGGTACTTCAGGAATCCGGCGATGTCGCCCAGCGGCAGCACGCGCATCGCCGCGCCAAGACGCGCCGCCTCCTGCGGCATACCGTAGACCACCGACGTCGCTTCGTCCTGCGCGATCGTGAAGCCGCCGGCGCGGCGGATCGCCAGGAGGCCGGCGGCGCCGTCGCGGCCCATGCCGGTGAGCAGGCACGCGGTGACCGACCCGCCGCACTCGCGGGCGAGCGATTCGAACAGCACGTCGACCGACGGCCGGCACGAGTTCCGTTCGGGATCGCGCGTCAGCCGAAGGCGGCCGTTGTCGACCACCAGATGGCGATCCGGCGGCGCCATCACGACGCGGCCCGCCGTCGATGAGAGCAGCTCGCCGTCGACGGCGTAGGCGACACGGCGGCTGCTCTGGCCATCGAGCCAATCGGCGAACGCGGTGCCGAACGGCTCGTTGATGTGAAGCACCAGGAGCAGCGGCAGGCGGAACTCCTTCGGCAGCGCGCGCAGGATGTCGACGAGCGCGCCGGGGCCGCCGGTGGAGGCACCGATCGCGACCAGACGGCACGAGGGCGGCGCGCCGACTTCTCGATGCGGCGTGACGGGCGGCAGGGAGCGCGGCACGCCGAGCGCGCCCAGCCGCGCGCGCGGATGCGTGATCACCGGGATGCGCGCCACCAGCTTGAGCGTCTCGACGAACCGGCGCTCCCAGCTGCCGTCGATTTCATCGCCGCGCGGCTTCTCCAGCACCTCGACGGCGCCGGCCGCCAGCGCGTCGTAGGTCTTGAACAGCTCGCCGCGGTTGGTCGACGCCGAGCAGATGAGAATCGGCGTCGGACAGTGCGCCATGATGTACTCGGTCGCGGCGAGGCCGGTCATCACCGGCAGCATCATGTCCATCGTGATCACGTCGGGCCGCCGCTTCGTGCAGAGATCGATCGCCTGACGGCCGTCCTCCGCTTCGCCGATGATCTCGATGCCCGGATCGGCCTCGAGCACCTCGCACAGCCGCCGCCGCACGGTCAGCGAATCCTCCACGACGAGCACGCGCATCTTGCCCATCGGCCTACCCGACCAGGCGCTTGATGCGCGCCAGCAGGTCCGCCTGATCGAACTCGCCCTTGACGATGTAGCCCTGCGCGCCGGCGTCCAGTCCGCGCTGGCGATCGTCGGCGGACGAGCGAGAGGTGATGAGCAGCGCCGGGATGCCGCGAAGCGCCGGGTCGGCGCGGACGCGCTCGACGAACGTGAAGCCGTCCATGCCGGGCATCTCGACGTCGACCAGGAAGAGCCCGTAAGCCTTGCGGCGCGCGCTCACCAGCGCCTCCTCCGCCGACGTCACAGCGTCCACTTCGTAGCCGGCCGATTCGAGGATGCTCTGCTCGAGCATCCTGGTCGTCAACGAATCGTCGATGACGAGCAGCGGCAGCGGCCGCGCGGGCGCCGCCACCGGGCCGAGCGCCGTTTCCCGCGACGCCTCGTCGACGAGAGCGTCGGGATCGAGCACCAATTGCGGATTGCCCTCGGCATCGAGATACAGGCCGGCGGTCACCGCGTCGGCGGCCATGAGGCCGGGCAGCGGCCGCACCACGATCCGTTCGGCGCCGCGGCAGCGATCGACGCCGATGCCGGCCAGGCCGTTCGCGCCTTCCACGACCACCACGGGCCGCCGGGGGCGCGCCGCTTCGGCCGCGCGCGGCATGCGCAGCGCGTTCGCCAGCGGCGCGAACGGAATCACCCGGCCGTCGTAGAGCAGCGACTCGCCCCGCGGCGAGCGCGAGATCTCGGCGGCCGTGACGTGCGCGGTGTGCCGGACGGCGTCGAGCGGAATCGTCGCGCTGACGCCGCCCGCTTCGACCATCAACGCCTCGATCGCGGCCAGCGACACCGGCGTGACCAGCTCGAAGGTCGTCCCCTTCGTCGCGGCCGATACGACCGAGACCGAGCCGCCGAGCGTTTCGGCCACCTCGCGCACGACGTCCAGGCCGATGCCCCGGCCGGCGACCGCCGTCACGTCCCGCGAGGTGCTGATGCCGCCGTGGAGCAGCATGCGCATCAGCGCGTCCGCGTCGAGCGTCCGCACGTCCGCTTCGGCGGCGCCGCGCTCCACGGCGACGCGCCGCACCGCTTCGAGATCGACGCCGCGGCCATCGTCGCGGATGCGAAACACGACGCTCCGGCCGCGCCGCACGACATGCAGCGTGATGATGCCCGCCGGCGGCTTGCCGTGGGCCTGCCGGACCGGCTCGGCTTCGATGCCGTGCGCCACGGCGTTGCGCACCACCTGCACGGCGGCGCGCTGCACCGCCGACAGCACGTGGGCTTCGACGCGCACGTCGCCGCCGCTGCCTTCGAAGACGACCCGCTTCTTCAGGACGTCCGCGGCGTCGCGTGCGGCGCGCTCGAGCACCGGGAACATCGTGCCGGCCGGCACGAGCCGCAGCTGCTCGGTGGCGTGGTGCAGCTGCCGCAGCTCCCGATCGACCTGGTCGAGCCCGGAAGTCAGCTGCCGCTGCACACGATCGATCAGCTGCTCCAGCTCCTGCGCAGTCGCGCGCGCGCCGGCGTCCGCCGCTGCCGGCCGGCTGCGCGAGGCGCGGAGCATCAGCTGCGTGCTCAGGCCGCGGGCGACGTCGCGGACGCGATCGATCGTCCGCGCGACGCCGCGGAGCGACGCCAGCTGCGCGCGCGACTCGGCCACGCCGTCGAGCAACAGGTCGATGTCGGCGATCGCGGCGCGCAGCGTCTGCAATCCACCGTCGGACGGCGTCTGCTGCGGCGCGGTCGGAGCGGCGAGTCCCGACAGGCGGGCGCCCATCTCGTCGATCAGCTGCAGCAGCGCCTGGATGCGCTCGGGCGGCACAGGCGCCGACGACTCGCGGAACGGCGCCAGCGCGTCCTCGATCGCGTGCGCGCGATCCGCCACCTCGCGCTGCTTGACGACGCGTGCGGCGCCCTTGAGCGTGTGCGCGAGACGAAGGAGACGCTGCACGGTCTCTGCGCCGCCGCTGCCGCGCTCGAGATCGAGCACGCCCTGCCCGAGTTGCCTGACCAGATCGCGGGCTTCGGGCAGGAAGTAGCGGTACGGGTCTTTGCTGACGGCGGCCATGGCGACGATTCGATCAGGCGGCCTGCGGCTGCACCAGGCGCAGCAGGTCCTTCGACAGCAGGGTCAACTGCGACGCGGTCTGCAGCGTCTGGCCGGAGCTCGCCTCGGTCTCCCGCGTGGTCTGCGCGACGTTGGTGATCGCCACGTTCACCTGCTCGACCGCGGTGGCCTGCTGCTTCGTCGACAGGCCGATCTCCCGCGCCGCCTCGGTCGTCGTCGTCACCAGCCCACCGATCTGCTGCAGCGCCGCCAGCACCTCCTCGAAACGCTTGCCGCCGGCGTCGACCGCCTTCGAGCCGGTCTCGGTCGCCATGACAGTCGTATTGACCGCGCTGCGGACGTCGTTGATGAGCGTGCGAATCTCCTTGGTCGACCCCGCCACGCGATCGGCGAGCTTGCGGATTTCGTCGGCGACCACGGCGAAGCGCTGGCCCGCTTCGCCGGCGCCGGCCGCCTCGATGGTGGCGTTGATGGCGAGGATGTTCGTCTGCTCCGCCAGCTCCGAGACGATGTCGAGGACGGCGCCGATTTGCTGCGACTTCCCGCCCAGCTCCAGCATGTGACCGACGACGAGGTCGACCTGGCGGCGGATGGCGGCGATCGATTCGCGCGCGGTGACGACGGTCCGGTCGCCGGAGGCGGCGGCCGACGCCGTCTGCTCGGCAATCTGCGCCACGCGCTGCGCGCTCTCGGCAATCTGCCGCGTCGTCACCAGCAGCTCGCTGATGGTGGTGCTGATCTCGTTCATCGCGGTGGACTGCTCCTTCGCGCCGGTCGCCTGCTGATTGGCGGCGGTCTGGAGCTCGGCCGACGAGCTTTGGACGTGTTGAACGGCGGCGCCGATTTGCGAAGACAGCGACGTCGTGATGAGCCATCCCATGACCGCGATGAGCAGCACACCGCCGATCGTCCCGACCGAGACGATCAGCTTGGTCGTCTGCGCGCTGGATTCCGCTCGGCCTTTGCGATCCGCGCGCAGCGACTCCTCCTCGCGCTTCAGTTCGCCGACGGCACCACGAAGTTGATCCATCAGATTCTTCCCGAGATGGGAGGCGACCTCGCGGCTGGCTGGCTCCAGTCCTCCCGTGCGGCGCAGCTCGATCGTCGCGGCGAGCTGGTTGACCTTGGCGTCGAGCATCGGCGAAAGGGCGTCGAGTCGTCGTTGCTGGACTGGACTATCAGCGGTCAGGCGCCGCAGCTCGTCGAGCGTCCGCTTGATTTCGTCCGCGGCGGAGCGATAGGGCTCGAGATAGGCGTCGTTGCCGGTGATGATGTAGCCTCGCTCACCGGTCTCCGCATCCACCAGCCGCAACAGGAGCTTGTCGAGCCCGCCGAGCACCTCGTGGGTGTGCGTGACGAGACGATTGCTCTCGATCAGCTGGTCGACGCTCAGGTATCCGACGAGCGCAACGATCGCCAGGATCAGGCTCGCGACCGCAAATCCCGCGCCGACCTTCTTGCCAAAGGTCCACTCTCGCATCGCTAACGCTCCTTCTGACCCGTGTGCTGTGACAGCTGCCGTTTGATCGTGTCGAGCACCGATGGCACGTGCAGAATCGGATAGACGCCGCGCGGCGTCTGGACGACATCGCGCACGTCGCGTGGAAGACGAAGATGCCCCTCGAAGCCGCTGAGCAGCAGCGCCACCGGCTCCACGGCCGTCACGACGAGCCAGCGCGACGATCCCGTCGGCGCATAGCCCATCAGAACCGCCAGGTCGTAGACGGGCCGGATGGCGCCGCGGAATCCGGCGGTGCCGGCGAGCGCCGGCAGCGGCGTCGGGACTCGCGTGATGACTTTGTCGGCGAAGAGCCCCGCCACGTCCGACAAGCGGATTGCGTAGGGGTCGGTGCCAATGCGGACGTCGAGGAAGTCGTCGGTCGGCGCGGCGCCGTTCTGCTGCGGCTCGGCGAAGGTGCGATCGAACGCGCGAGCGAGCGTCGGGGCGTCGAGTGCCACTAGCGCATCGCCTCCAGCTCCGCGTGGCACAGCGCGATCAGCGTCTCGCGATTGAAGCCGCCGCCGAAGAACAGCAGCCGAGAGGCGTCCTCGCGCTGCAGGAGGACGATGGCCTGTCCCAACTCGCGTCGGGCGGCGTCGCGGTGGCCGGCGCGCCGCGCGAGCAGGCCGAGATGCAGACGCGGCATCGCGAAGAGCGGATCGAGATAAGCCGCGACCTGGTCGTGTTCTTCGGCGCTTCGCCGATCGCCGGCGCCCTCGCGGCAGAGCGCCAGCACGTAGTGCGCGCCGGCGTTCAGGTCGTCCCGCGCCAGCAGCTCGCGGCACGCGCTCTCGGCGGCCGTCAGCCGTCCGGCGTGCGCGAGCAGCAGGGCCTGGAGCAGAAGGACATCGGGATGACTCCTGGACTCGGACGGCAGCCGAAGCACCAGCTCGAGGGCTTCGCCGAAGCGCTCCTGCCGCAGCAGATCGTGCGCGAGGCCCAGCTCCGATCGCGGTGCCGAACGCGTGGCGCTCGCGCGAGGCTGCGCCTGAGTGAGCGCTTCGATGCGCATGGTCGCGCGCTGAATGACGTCCACCCACGTGTCGGCATCGTCGACGATCGCAGCGAGTGCCGTCTCGGCGGCGGCCGGCGGTACCGCCGCCGCGCGATTGCCGCTCGGACTTGGCTGGAGCTCGTCGCGGCGCTGGTAATAGAAGGTCCCGTGCGTGTGACACAGCTGAAAGTGCTGCGAGAGGCCGCGGAGCGTTTCGGCGTGGCCCAGAAAGAGATAGCCGCCGGGAGCCAGCGCGCGCGTCATCCGGGCGACCAGCGCCTGCGCGTGCTCCGGTGTGAAGTACATCAACACGTTGCGGCAGAAGATCACGTCATAGGCCGCCGCCGGCCACAGATCGAAGGCGTCGGCGGCCAGGTTGCGCTCGTCGAATTCGACGGCGCCGCGGATCGCGTCGTCCAGCACCACGTCGCGGCCCTCGGCGCGAAACCACGTCTCGCGGACGTCCGCCGGTGTTTCGCGCAGCGACCATTGAGAGAAGCGACCGCGCGCGGCGCGCTGCAGGGCCGCCGCATTGACGTCGACGCCGCGAATCGACACACGCCAGGACGGAGGGAGCCGGGCGTCGCGCACGAGCATGGCGAGCGAGTACGGTTCCTCGCCGGACGCACATCCCGCCGACAGCAGGCGAAGCATCTTGAAGCCGCCGCGGGCGCGAACGCGATCCGGCAGCGCGATCTCGGCGAAGGCCCGGAACTGATCCATGTGACGAAAGAAATAGGTCTCCGTCACCGTCAGCTCGGACGCGACTGCGCCGAGCTCGCCGCCGGAGGCATCCGTCTCGAGCTGCGTCAGATAGGCATCGACCGGTTGCCGCGTGGCGTGCGCGCGGCGCTGCACCGCCTCGATCAACATCGGCAGCTTCGCATCGTCGAACGAGAGGCCGAGACGATCGGCGACCACGGAGCGGAAGCGCTCTGCGCTGACGGCCGTCACGCGAGATCCTCCGGCACGATGGACGCCGTGCGAAGGACGATCAGCAGCTGGTCGTCCAGCGCGCCAATCGCCGTCACGGCGTCGCTTTCCGCGCGCTGCAGCAGCGGCGGCAGCTCGCGAACCGTGTCGCTCGGGAGCGTCCGAATGCCGATGACCTCGTCGAAGGCGAGCGCCACCGTGCGGCCGCCCGAACGGACGGTGACGAAGCGTCGGCCCATGGAAGGTGTCGGGCCCGTTGCGGCGGCGGCACCCAGGAGGCGCGCCGTATCCACGACCGGCACGGGCAGGCCTCGAATGACGGAGACGCCCTTGACGAAGGCGGGCGCTGTCGCCGATAGCGGCTCGATCGCGAGCGGCCGCATCGTCTCGATGACGTGCTCGAGCGGCAGCGCGATCACGCACGCCGGAAGCCGGCACAGGAGCACGCGGAGCGTACTCTCGCCGCTCACGCGGCGCTTCCCAGCACTTCACGCACTCTCCGCGCGAGATCTTCCGGAGAAAACGGCTTTTGCAGAAATGGCGTGCCGGGACCCAGCGCGTCCGGCTGCACGAGGCTCTCTTCGGTGTATCCCGACATGAAGAGCACACGGAGCGTCGGCCGCCGCGCGAGGAGTTGACGCGTCAGCGCGATGCCGCTCATCTTCGGCAGGACCATGTCGGAGATCACGAGATCGATCGGCGCCGACGAACCGGCGATGTCCAGCGCCTCTTGCGGCGTCGAGGCGATCAGTACGGTGTACCCCAACCGCTCCAGCGTGCGGCGGGCGACTTCGCGGACCGGTTCCTGATCTTCGACCACGAGAACGTGTTCGGAGCCGTGCAGCGAAGCCGAGGCCGTGGGCACGCGCACGACGTCGGCCTCGTCGTTCACGCGCGGCAAACAGACCGTGAACCTCGAGCCCCGGCCGACTTCACTGGATACCCAGATATACCCGCCGCTCTGCTTGACGATGCCGTAGACCGTTGCGAGACCGAGGCCGGTGCCTTTGCCCGTTTCCTTGGTGGTGAAGAACGGCTCGAAGATTCGCGCTTGCGTCGCGGCGGTCATGCCGACGCCGGTGTCCGTCACGGCGAGCATGACGTACGGACCTGGATCGCTGACGCCAAGGTGGCGAGCGGACGACTCGTCCAGCTGCGCCGTCGCGACTTCCAGCGTGAGCGTGCCGCCGTCCGGCATCGCGTCGCGGGCGTTGACGGCGAGATTGAGAATCACCTGCTCCATCTGGCCGGGATCGGCCTTGATCAAGCCTGGAGGGCCCGGCTCGCCGTTGGCGCGGACGACGATGTCGATGTGCTCGCCGATCAGCCGCTGCAGCATCGGCGCGATCGAGGTGAGCGAGTCGCCGAGATCGAGGACGCGCGGCTCGAGCAGCTGCTGCCGGCTGAACGCCAGCAGCTGACGCGTCAGCGACGTCGCCCGCTCCGCCGCGTGGCGAATCTCCGTGAGATCGGCGAGATCGGTCGCGTCGACGTTCTGCGCCGTCAACGAGTCGCCGAGCAGCGAGCAGTATCCTTGAATCGCCGTGAGGAGATTGTTGAAGTCGTGCGCGACGCCGCCGGCGAGCTGCCCGATGGCTTCCATCTTCTGCGCCTGCCGGTATTGCTCCTCGAGCACGCGATGGTCGGTGACGTCGAAGCTGATGCCGGCGGCGCGGACCGGGCGGCCGTCATCGTCGTAGGAAGGCCGGCCGATGCCGCTAATCCAGTGGATCGATCCGTCGGGCCACTCCGTGCGGTACAGAATGTTGAAGTCCGTGCGATCGCGGGTCGCGCGCTCGATGGCCTCGGCGACCGCGGCGCGGTCGTCTGGACAGACGCGTTCGAGAAACGCCTGGAACGTGCCGCTCGATCGGTCGGACGGCAGGCCGTGCAGCGACTCGAAAATATCCGACCACTGCATCGCGCCGGTCTGGATGTCGGTTTCCCAGACGCCGACCTGCGACGCCTCCAGGGCGAAACGCATGCGCGCTTCGGTCGAGCTGAGCGCCTGCTCGGCGTCGCGTTTGGCGCGCTGCAGGCGGCGATCGTCCATGACGCGCTGGACCGCCTGGCCGAGGCGCGCCATCCGGTCTTTGAGGAGGTAGTCCGAGGCGCCGCGCTTCAGGATCTGGACGGCGGTTTCCTCGCCGATGCTTCCCGAGACGACGATGAAGGGAATGTCGAGGTTGCGGGCCCGGAGCAGGTCCAGGGCGCGCATCGCGTCGAACTGCGGGAGATTGAAATCCGACAGAATGACATCCAGCGTCGGCCGCAGCGCGGCCACGTAGTCCGCCTCGTTCTCCACCCGCCGCCAGGCCGGATCGAAGCCGGCCTGCTTGAGCTCGTCCACCATCAGCGCGGCATCGGTGGCCCGATCTTCGACAAGCAGAATCTGGAGTGTCTGCCGTGTGTCCGACTTCATCACACGTCGAATCCGTCGGTATTTTCGTCCGAGACGGGTGCGCGCTTTAGCACCCGTAGCTCATCCGATCACGTTGTAGGCGAAAGGCTTACACTCCCCAATTGTCACGGTGCCTGGCACCGACATCGGCTCGAACCCAATTGTCAGGGGCCTGGCACCGACATCGTCTCGAAGGCGCGATCTCGGTGCCAGGCCCGTTACAAATCAGGCAACCTTTTTGGGCGACTTCGTCACTCATGCGCAGAAGCGCTGAGGAGGTGACTTATGGTCGTCTACAGATGCCTGGCGACGGCAATCGCGATCGTGATGTTGGGAACAGCCGCCGGACGGGCTGATGGCCAGACCACGCCAGCAGCGAGAGCATTCGAGCAGTTCAAGAAGCTCGAAGGCGTCTGGCGCGGCAAGAGCACGAAAGGCTGGACCGACCGCGTGACCTACAAGACGATCGCCCGCGGTTCGGTGGTTCGTGAGTCGTCGTTCG
>Ga0081539_10003527_pt1 | contig 19053 bp, 18 predicted proteins | sample TabmetS4T2R2_FD_71023 | JGI IMG/M metagenome (GOLD analysis project Ga0081539, IMG submission 71023) | Tabebuia heterophylla rhizosphere microbial communities from the University of Puerto Rico - S4T2R2 | ecosystem: Host-associated > Plants > Roots > Rhizosphere ...
GACGTCCACCAGCCGCAGCGGATCACGGTCGATATCGCCTTCGACGTCAACGTCGCCCACAACGTCTACATCTCTCCGCACGTCGTCACCGCAGACGCGCTGAACGATCCGCTACAACTGCGCGGGTCGTTTCTCGGTCCCGCGCTCCGCGAAGGCATTCGACTGTAGTGGACGACGTCGCTCGACGAATCGCGGAGCGGCGCATGACGCTGGCATCGGCATCGCTCGACGAGGCGACCACCTTGATTGACCGCCGACTCTGGCGAGGTGCCCTCAACCGACTCTATTACGCCGCGTTCTACGCGGCGCGAGCGCTGCTGGCAACGCGCGATCTGCAGGCGTCGAAGCACTCCGGTGTGATCGCAGTGTTTCAACAACACTTCGTCAAAACCGGAACCGTCGATCCGCACATCGCGCGCACCCTTCCCCAGACGTTCGAAGCCCGCGTCGCGGCCGACTACCTGGACACGAGCGAGCCCACAGAGGATCAGGTCCGACGCACGCGAGACGACGTCCAGCGCTTCGTAGCGGAATGCCGAAGTGTGCTGGACCGTCTGATCGTTTCCAGCGAAGACCTGTGATCTCACCGCGTCTCGAATCCCGGATACCGCGGGAGTTCCCCCGTCACGACTCGCGCAAGCAGGCGCGCCTGGATCTCCAGTACCCGCCGGTAGTTCACCCGATACCCGAAGATCGGATGCGTCACGAGCGCCTCCATCCGCTGTTCGTACGCCGTGATGAACCGCTTGCGCCCTTTCGGCGTCAACGCCACCGACGGCCCAACCTGAATGAAGTCATCCCTTGTCACCATCCGGGTGTTGATCGCCGTGATCACTGCCGAATCGACGATCAATGGGCGGAAGCCCTCCATCAGATCCAGCGCCAGCGCGGGGCGCCCGAACCGCGGCTGGTGATAGAAGCCGATGAACGGATCGAATCCGACGACGTGACACGTAATGGTGAGATCGCGCGCGAGCAGGCTGTACCCGAACGACAGCAGCGCGTTGACAGGGTCCCGCGGCGGCCTTCGGTTCCGCGTCGTGAAGTCGAACGTCGGTGATTCGGCCTCGTCCTCCGCCTTCAGCATCCCGGACAGATTCGAGAAGTAGTAGTGCGCCGCGGTGCCCTCGAGGCCGAGCAGCGTGTCGAGCGATCCGGCATCAGCGACCTGCCGTGACAGCCGCTTCAACGCATCGATCGCTCGCGCTGGCGGCTCGACGTGATTGCGCTGCAGCAGCGTCCGTTGATTCCGGATCTTGCTGGCAACAATGTCGCGCGCAGCGCCTGCACGGCAGCGCCCGTGACGGTGACATTGCCGAACACGCTGAGTTGCGAGATGTCGCGGATGCGCACCTCCTGTACGAGCTCTTTCTTTTCGCGGACCTGCAGGACGTCGTTGGACTTCCCAATCGTCAGGTTGAACCCGGTCACGTAGAGGGGCCGGAGATCGTCTCGCGCGGGTACGAGGCGGCGGACGTCATCATCGTTGGTCTCGTGAACCGAGCCGGCGTCTGCACTCGACTCGAACAACGCCAGCTGCGAAGGCGCGTCCTCGTCGTCGTCTGACCACGTCAGCGCAGCTCGCGTCTCGTCGGGAAGACAGATACCCACCAGCGAACAGCGCGGACACTTTGGACTGTCGACCAGCGGCGGCGGGATTGCGCCACGTGCGGCAATGTCGCGCGCGCGACGAAGGGCATCGAGCGTCTCCGCGATCAACTCGGAGCCGATGGGCACGCGAACGCGTTGCTTCGTCGCGTTGTAGTAGACGACGGCCTCGGCACACTGGTAGCCGTTCTCGCGAAGAATGATGGCCTGGGTACAGACCTGCGCACGGTCCGCCGGCCACGCCTCGAGGCCATCCTCTCCCTCGCGCGGGACGCCATGTTTGTAGTCGACCGGCGAGACGACACCGGCATCGCCGTCGACCAGATCGATCGTCGCGATCAACCGATGCACGTCGCTGGTGAGGGTCACGGATCGGGCGTGAATCCGATCGGCGTCGACATCCGCAGGTGGCGGCAGGGCATCGACCGTGTTCCCGAGCTTCTCGTGCCGTAATGCGCCTTCCACGGTGTCTGCGCTGTGCGCGAACACGCCTTCGACCCATTCGTAGAAGAAGAGTCGCGGGCAATAGACGAATTCGTTGAGCATCCGCGCCGGCAGGTACTCCGGCAGCGATGTCGGGCGACGGAGCGTCGCCTTCAGCGGAATCGCCCGCGCGGGGAAGCGCAGCGGGACCGGTGCCGGTTCCGAACTCATAGGTTTCAGGCGTTTCAGTTAAAGACGAGACTACTCGGCGCTGCCACGCGCGTCCCGCGACCGCTCACGAGCGATCAGAGTACGAAGCGGGGCAGGCGTCGAGTCCTCATGGTCGCGATCAACGACGATGCACGGCGCATCTAACGGGCTGTACGCACGACCGAGTGCGGTAATGACGCGATCACCCCGGCCCTCGACAGGTCCCAGGTCGACGAACAGCACCTGGTCTTCGCGATGGTTGATGATCTCACTCAGCAAATGCCGACATCGGGCCAGGTCTGTACGCGTCAGCTGACACTCGAACACCGAATATTGCAAGTGATCGCCGAAGCCACGCATCGTCTTGTGGACCTTCCGTAGGCGGAGGTCATTCGAGATGTCGTAGCAGACCAAGTACGTATTCCGCATTGCGGGAGTATAGACGCTACGCGCGCAGGGCCGCCTGAAGGCGGCCCCCACATGGTTACGGACCTCTATGCCTCCGCCCTTGATCGTTTGTGACGCGCGATCTACCTGCAGACGAAATTCGCGGCGTCATCCGTACTGCCGGTGCCTTTGTAGGTCGCAACCTGCGGCCATGCGCAGAGCGGACGCGTGCGATCGACAGCGCCATTGCGCACGCGTGACGCGGGGATGCTCGACGGCGCGGTGCCGGTCACCATCCAGTGATCGAGCGCGGCGACCATGTCGAACGTGCTCGTGCCATCGCCGCCACCGCAATGACCCATCCCCGGCACCATGAACAGGCGAACGGCATCCTTGGCGTCCTTCGTCTTCTTCTGCACCTCGCCGTAGTAGGTCACGACGTTCCGCGGCGGAATACCAGGCTCGGCCCAGCCCTGATACATCAACAGTCGGCCGCCACGGCTGGTGAACGCATCGAGATTGGGATCGGTCGCATCGAAGATCTTGTAGTTGTCCACCTTGGCGGCACGCGCCACATCGCCATCGAAGTTGAGCGTCTTGGGATCCCAATTGGGATCGTTGAAGACGATGTACTTGAAGTAATCGACCGCGTAGCTCACGGGCGTCGGAGTCCACAACGCTTCGCTTCCACGCTCGAAGCCGGGGAAGATGAATTCGCCGGTGCGAGGGTTGGAGGCGCCGGCGTAGATCTTTCGCGCCGCTTCCACCTGCGGCGCCGTCAGACACGAGTCCTCGTCGTGCCCTTCTTTACAGGCGATCGTGGCGGGATCGAACGTGCACGAGAGCGGGTTCTCGAGCACGCCGTCCTTCACGCCGTCATTGGCATCACACGCGTTGAGGACAGCCGCGTGCAGCGCCTGCTGCTTGTCGCGCGTGAGCGCGGCCGCGGGGCTGGCGGTCGCCTGATAGATCCAAATCTGTCCAAACGTCTGCTTCGACCCGAAGCTGGCCGGGGCGCCTGCGACGATGCCGTCGAAGTCGGCGGGATAGCGCTGCGCGGCGGTCAGCGCCTGACGTCCGCCAGTTGAACAGCCGTTGAAGTACGCGAACTTCGGCGCGCTGCCGTAGAACGCATCGACAACTTTCTTCGCCGCGGCCGTGGTCTCATGAATCGCCCGATAGGCGAAGTCGACGAGCACGTCCTGGTTCACGAACGTGTTGCTCGACGGTCCCGTGTGTCCGGTGTCGGTGCTCGCGGTCGCGTAGCCGGCCTTGAGCGCGGTCGCCATTGCCGGGTAGCTGACGGTCCCCGCGAACGCTCCGTTGCCGACAACCTCCAGCTTGCCGTTCCATCCACTCGCGGGCAGCCAGACTTCCATCTTGATGTCCGACCGGGGCGATGGCTTCAACGTCGCTGCCACGCGGCAGAACGCCGGCAGCGCCTCGAATGGATTCACCGCGTTCGCCGCTCCGGCCCTGCCTGCCGGTGGACGAAACGCTCCAGGCGCAACCGTTTGTGCCAATGTCACCGTGCGATCGGAAGTCGAGAGCGAGGTCAGCGATTCGCATGGCGCAGCGAGCGCTCCGACGGGAGCCAATAGAGCGAGTGTGGTGAACAGTAGCGCCTTCATAAGCGCCGATCCTACCGCGTCCCTGAGGGATGTGGTGGTACGCTGAGATGCCGGGCCTGACGACTTGTCGGCCGTAGCCTTGGCGAAGGCGGAAGGCCCGGCCTACGTGACAGCGGTCGCGAAGACCGGGCCAAAGCCGAGCCCAAAACCCAGAGCCCAGAGCCAGAGCCCAGAGACGAAAGACCAGAGACCGAAGACGAAAGACCACAGACCACCAACGAGAGACCCGAGACCACCATGCGCGAAGCCCTGATTGTGTCTGCTGTTCGTACGCCAGTCGGACGTGCCGGCGGCGTGTTGGCCGACGTTCGACCCGACGATCTCGCGGCGATTGCGGTCAAGGCCGCCGTCGATCGATCGGCACTCGATCCCGCGCTCATCGACGACGTGATCCTCGGGTGCACGAACCAGGCAGGCGAGGATAACCGCAACGTCGCGCGCATGGCGGCCTTGCTGGCCGGCCTGCCGATCGAGGTGGCGGGCCAGACGGTGAATCGCTTGTGCGGCTCCGGCCTGCAGGCGGCGGCGAGCGCGGCGCAGGCGATCAAGGCGAACGAGGGCGATCTGTTCGTGGCCGGCGGCGTCGAAAGCATGACGCGCGCGCCGTACGTGATGCTCAAGTCCGGCGTGCCGTGGAACCGCGACGTCCCGCCAATGGCCGACACCACGGTCGGCTGGCGATTCACCAATCCGCGCATGAAGAAGGACTGGACGATTTCGCTCGGCATGACGGCGGAAAAGGTCGCCAGGCAGTACGGCGTGACGCGCGAGGAACAGGACGCGTTTGCCGCCGAAAGCCAGCGGCGTGCCGGCTGCGCCATCAAGGAAGGGGTATTCAAGGACGAGATCGTCCCGGTCACCATCGCCCGCCGGAAGGGCGATCCGCTCGTCATCGACACCGACGAGCATCCGCGACCCGATACAACAATCGAGAAGCTCGCCACGCTGAAGCCGGCGTTCACGACCGAACCGGATGGCAGCGTGACGGCAGGCAACTCGAGCGGGATCAACGATGGCGCATCAGCACTGGTGATTGCCAGTCGTGATGCCGCGAACGGGATGAAGCCGCTCGCCCGCATCATCACGACCGCCGTCGCCGGCGTCGATCCGTCGGTGATGGGTATCGGCCCGATCCCCGCCACGCGCAAGGCGCTGCAGCGTGCCGGGCTGACCATCGACGACATCGACCTGATCGAGCTGAACGAGGCGTTCGCCGCGCAAGGGCTCGCCTGTATGAAGGAGCTGGGGATGGACCCGGCGAAGGTCAACGTCTACGGTGGTGCGATCGCCATGGGACACGCGCTCGGCTCGTCGGGATCGCGGCTGCTGACAACGCTCGTGCACGCACTGCATCGCCGCAACGGACGCTACGGTCTGGCGACGATGTGTATTGGCGTGGGGCAGGGAATCGCGATGATCGTCGAAAGGCTCTGACGCTCTATTTCCGCGGCCCCGTGTACTCCTCGATCGGCGGCGTGCCATGCGTGTGGAAGCTCTCGATCGTCTTGAGACCCCACGCCTGGCCCTTCTTGCGCTCGGCTTCGGTCCAGACGACAGTCTGCCAGTCGGGCGCGAGGATCAGGCGCGCGCCGGCGTTGGCCACTTCCACGCGAATGCCGCTCGGCTCGTAGACGTAGAGGAAGAAGGTCTGCTGGATCGCGTGCTTGTGCGGGCCGGTCTCGATGTGCACGCCGTTCTCGAGGAAGATGTCGGCCGCGCGCAGGACCTCCTCGCGCGAATCGAGGGCATAGGTGACGTGATGAAAGCGGCCGCGCGCGCCGTAATGATCGGCAGTGAACGCCACGTCGTAGCTCTTGTTGGTCGCCGTCACCCACACGCCGGCTTCCTGGCCGTTGTCGAGGACAATCTTCTCGGTGACCCGCATGCCGAGGATCTCTTCGAAGAACCGCCGCAGCGAGGAGACGTCGGCGGCGAGCAGATTCAGATGGTCGAGGCGCCGGACGTTCACGCCACGCGCCGGAAAGCGCATGGCCTGGTTCTTCAGCGACGGCTTCAACGCCGGCGGAGGCTGATACCACTCCGTCTCGTAATAGAGCTCCATGTTGTGGCCGTCGGTGGTCGTAAAGGCGTACGCCGGGCCGTGCCCCAGATCGCCATCGGTCCACCCTGTGCCAAACCCCGCCTGTTCGATCACCTTGACGCGGCGCTCGAGCGCCTCCGGGCTGGCGGCGCGAAACGCGAAGTGCCCCATGCCGGGTGTCTTCGACGCCGTGACCTTCAGCGTGTGGTGCTCGTAGTCGTCCCAGCCTCGCAGATAGACGGAGTCGCCGCGGCGGCCGCTTTCCGTCATCCCCATCACGTTGACGAAGAAGTTGACGCTGTCGTCGAACTTCGTACTCAGGAGCTCGATGTGGGCGAGGTGGGCAAGATCGAATGACAGGCGCGTGGGATCCATCAGGCGATCATAGTCAGGAACCACTACGCTTTACACGCCGATGGCGACCACTTCGAGTCGTTGGGCTCCTTCTTGAAGTTGGAGCTGGTGATGAACGGCTGCTGCAGGTACTGCGGATCCTCGACAATGGTCGTGACGACGAACCAGTCGCCGGCATCGGGATTCGCGATCCGTGTGTAGTGCTCGGTGATGACGGCGTTCTGGCTGTAGGGCGCGCCGTTGCGTCGCAGCCACCCCGGCAGCATGTTGGTGGTGACGACCTTGAGCGATCCCCAGCGCGGCGCGCCGCCGGCACCGCCGCCGCGCTCGAGGAACGCATCGAACGTACCGCCGCTGCGCTGCCACTCCGCCACGGAGTAGCCCTGGAGCGTGCGCGCCCCCTGCGCGGTGAGGACTTGTCCCGGCGGCGCGAAATGCAACAGTCGCGTCTGCTGACCGGCGTCGGTCTCGATCTTCAACGTCAGATCGTCCTGCCAACTGATCTTCAGGCGCGTCGGCATGCGCATGATGCCGCCCACGCCGTAGGCTTCACACCGGCCGTCCTGCGATGGATCCCAGCTGTTGGCCGCGGCGACGCCGGCCTGGTTGAGCGGGATACCAAGCGTGTCGCCTTTCGGCGGCGCGACCATGCGATAGCGCCAGTCTTCCGTGACGATCGAGACCCACGTGCCGGTGAGATCGACAGGGGCTGCGGCGCGACCGGGAGGAGGGGGCGGAGGAGCGCCCCGGCCTCGCCCTTGCGCATCGAGGCGCAGCACCGCACCGCTTCCGATCGCACACGTGAGCACAGCGAAAAAGATCGTTGCCCGCGCCGTCACTGGCCGCTCCCCTTTTGATTCTGGTTCCTGTTCTGGTTCGACGGCGGGCGTTGATTGCGACCGGCCGGCGGCCGTGGTGTCGCCGCAGCTTTTTCCGCAGCCATCTCCTTGTAAATCACTTCGAGGAACATCGCCGGCGTCCAGAACCCGTTGGGCGTGCCGTAGCGCGGATCGAAGTCCAGCGTCGGCTTCTTCTCCTTCACCTGATCGAGTGTCAGGCCCCGCTTCACGTACTCGCGGATGCGGTCGCGCACGATCGTCGTCATGTCGCGGTATTCGATGACGTCCTGTTCATCCGAGAGGCGCCCGTGCCCGGGGACGACCATCGTTCCACCTTCGTTGACGTTGCTGGCGACGGTGACGTCGAGAATCGCGTTCAGCGCACTGATGTACCCGTTGATGGTCCCGCCGTTGGCGGCATCGATGAACGGATACATGACCGTCGTATACAGATCGCCCGTCGCCACCACGTCGGAGCGGCGGAAGAAGACCAGGCTGTCGCCGTCGGTGTGCGCGCTCGGCTCGTGAATGATCTGCACGGCTTCGTCGTTGAAGAGCAGCTCCTTCTTGTCGTTGGCGAACGTCTCGGTGGGCCAGGCGCCGAACGGCACCTGCTCCTGTCCCGGCGCGGGCATGCTCAGGCGCAGCAGCACGTTCTCGTGCGCGATGACCGCCGCCTGGCTCGTCGCCTCGGCGCCGAGATCGCCGACGACGTTTCCCCCGGCCCGGGTGCGGCCAGCCTTGGCGATCGGCACGTTGCCCCCGATGTGATCGCCGTGCATGTGCGTGTTGACGACGTAGCGGATCGGACGATCGCCGGCAACCTGTTTGATGGCGCGCAGGATCTTGTCGCTCATCGGGGCGAACTGCGTATCGACCACCATCACGCCTTCATCGCCAAACTGGATCGTCGTGTTTCCGCCGGCGCCGACCAGCATGTAGACGTTGCCGCGGACGTGCACGACGTCGATCTCGATCCTGCTGAAATCCTGGTTCTGCTGCGCGACCGCGCGCGTGCCGGCGGCCAGCGCGGCGCCGCCCGCAATCGCGAGCGTCACGGCAAGGAGACGGGTCGGGAGGAGCGTCATATATAAGAGCCTCTGGCTATCGTTACGCCGGACCTGACAAGGTCCAGCCTACCGCGGCGGCCGCGACTGACCTGCCGGTGTCGTCGGTTGCGCCGGCGCCGGTTGCACCTGTCCAGCACCGAGCACGCGCGTCGCGCCCCGCTGCGGCGGCGGCAGCGGCGCGGGCTTGGGCGCCGACTGCAGCACCTTCTGGAACTCCGGATACATCGTGTCCACACCGCCGAGCACGCCAACGAGCGGGATGCCGTGACGCCGCGCGAACTCGTCGTGGAACGGATGTTCGCCCGGCATATACGCTGGAACGTCGCCGACGGCACGCGTGGCGATCTCGACGACCGGCTCACACACCCACAGCCACGTCTGCGCCGGCAGCTCGCGCGTGCTGCGCACGAAGTCGTGACTCTTGACCAGCGGTTCCGCGAGATACACCGGATCGATCAGGATGACGATGAGCGTCATGACCTCGCCGTTGCGCACGTAGTACTCCGTCATGCGCGCCTGATCGCTCATCGGCAGGCCGTTGCGGCGGACCCATCCCTGCTTCAGGTGTGACGTCTCGACGACGAGCATGTCGCCTTCGTAGTGACCGGTGGAGAATCCCATCCACGTGTGCGCGGCGTTCGGCCCGGGATGCGGCCGCCCGTCCATGTAGATGACGCGAGTTTGCTCGTAGGTGCTGATGTACTGGTTGATCGAGATCAGCTGCTGCGTCTTCGGATGCTTCTCTTCGAAGATGCGCAGGTTCGTGGGGCCGCGCAGGATGTACGGAGAGACGTGCACGCGGCACTGCTCTTCGGGCAGCGTGATGCGGGACGGGTCCCAGGTGTCGGCAAACTGTCGCGCCGCGTCGTTGATCGGCAACCCACCGTAGTCGACCAGCTCGGGACCGGGGATCCGCTCGGGTTGATCCTCGTGATAGCGCGGCTGCCACACGCCCGAGAAGTCGGCTTGCGCAAACGCCGCCTGGCCCGAAAAGACGAGCGCGAGTGCGGTGACTGCGCACGCACACCGCTGACGAATGTTCATGATCCGCTACCCACGATAGTTGTCCCTCGACCCGTCTCCTGCGGAACCTGCCGCAGCAACATCCGCGCTTCCACCAGCTCCTCGTCGCTCACCACGTGCGGCCGCCCGGGATAGAGTCGGAGGCGCACGTCGGCGCCGAGCGACGTCAGGATCTCGGCTGTCTCGTGAACGCGCTCCTCCGGCACCCAATCGTCGACATTACTGCCGGTGAGGAGCACACGCAGGCCGTCCAGCCGCGGCCCGTGGCGCCAGTGCTCCGTCGACGGACCAGCAATGCCACCGGTGAAGATCACCGCGGTGCCGCAGCGGCCCGGATACCGCAGCACGAATTCGGTGGTCAGACACGCGCCTTGTGAAAAACCGACGATCGCCAGCTGCTGGGGGCCGAGGCGCCCGTCTTCGCTCGCTTCATCCAACGCGCGATCACAGGCGGCGAGCGCCTGATCGAGCCACGGTTGATTGCTCTCGACCGGCTCCATGAACCGGTTCGGATACCAGCTGCCGCCAGGGGCCTCGGGAACGACCCACCGAAACTCCGGCACCTGCATACGCGCCGCAAGATCGATCTTCTCGTGCGGCGTCTTGCCGCGGCCGTGCAGGAGCACGCCGGCCGATCGCGTCTGTCCGCGCGGTGGACCGGTTTCGCGCAACTTCAATTCCGCATCCAGTGGCTTCCGGTGACGGATAACCACGAAGGAGACTCCTTCCTTCGTGGTTGTCGTCAGCTACGACTTCGGCTGATCTCCACCGACGAACGTCGCATCGGTCCGGCGCGAGACGTTCCGATGCTTGGCGTCCTCCTCCGCGGCGCGACGCGCTGCGTCAGCGGCCGCTTCCGAGAGGCCCGGCGCCGCCTGGCCGCTGCGCCCCGCGGCACGCGCGGCCGCCGGCATGTTCTCCTCCGGCACGGTGATCGGCTCCAGCATCTGGATGATCTCGGCCCGCTGATGTTCGAACCAGGGTGGCAGCAGGAGGTTCATCCCCAACTCCTCCCACGGTTCATCACGCGCGAAGCCGCCTTCCGCCGTCGCCGCGCACTCGGTCAGGATACCGCCGGGCGCCCGGCAATAGATCGAGTGGAAGTAGTTGCGATCCTTGATTTCGGAGCAGTCGGTGTAACCGAGCTCTTCATAGAGCCCCTTCTGCTCGGCGAGCTTCTCGTCGCTCTCGACCTCGAGCGCCATGTGATGGCCGGTTCCGGCGCCGAAGCCCCAGCTGCCCTGATTGCGATCCGGTTCGTGGTGAAGGATGACCGTCCGCCGGGGACCGCCGCCGTTCACCTCGTACTGGTGGTACGGACCTTCCTGCCCAGTCTTCTTGAACCCGAGCGCCTCCTGGAGGAAGCGTTCGTGCTCGGCGTACTCCCGGACCGACAGCACGATGCCGAAGAAGCCGCGCGACGAGACGTCGGGGCTGATCTCCGGCGTGGTCCAGCCCGTTCGCGTGTCGGTTGCGTCCTCGAGCATCTCGAACAGGAGACCCGACGGATGGCGGAAACGCACGAACTTCCTGCCCAGCCGCTCCTGAATCCCGCTGTTCTCGACGTTGTGGCGCTTGCAGTGATCCGTCCAGAAGGTCAGCGTGCCTTTGGGGACCGTGTACACCGTCGATTGGATCTGCCCTGATCCCGGACGTCCCGGCACCCGCTTGTACGGGAACGTCGTCATCACCGATCCGACCTCCGCATTCGCGTTGGCGTAATAGAAGTGATAGTGCGCATAGCGGCCATCGAACAGGACCGTCTGCTTGATCAGCCGCTGCCCCATCACCTTCGTGCAGAAGTCCACGTCTTCTTGGGCGCCGGACGCACACAGCGTGATGTGGTGGAGCCCCTTGATCAGACCTGACATTTTTCCTCCCGCGCTGACGGAACCCGGAGCCGGCCTGTCGGCCGCCGATCGCAGCTGCGATGAGCGGTCTGTTCGCGGCCCCGGGCTTGGAACATTACCGAATTTCCGGCTGACTCGCCACCCGGGTTGCCCGCTGCATACGAGGATCGATTGACGACGACGCCAACCGTCAATGCTGTCTCGGGGATCCGATTATTTCAACCTGAGCTTGATGCGACCTATAATTGCGCCCGGCGTATAAGTCGCGAATCGCACGTGTCCGCGACGGCGGATCGGCGCCGCATCCCACATGCACCCCGTCAACGTTCCCGACCTTCGTGCACGTGAATTGCTCACGGTCGTGACGCTGGCCGAGTACGGCAGCTTTGTCGCTGCTGCGTCACATCTCAAGACGTCGCAGCCGGCGCTGACGCGGACCGTGAAGCGCGTCGAGCGCGTGCTCGGCGTCACGCTCTTCGCCCGCAGCACCCGCCGCGTCGAGATCACCGACGCCGGACGCGAATTCGTGGCCGTTGCCGAGCGCGTCCTGAACGATCTGCAGCTCACGATCCGCAGCCTCGATGCGGTCACCCGGGAACAGCGCGGCCGCATCGTCATCTCGACCTACTCGGCCTTCGCCGCGCACTCCGTGCCGCACCTGGTGCGCAAGTATCGGCAGACGCGCCCCCTCGTCGAGGTCAAGATACGCGAGGGCCGTCAATCGGACATCGTCGAGGACGTGCGCAGCGGAGTCGCCGACTTCGGTGTCGGCTACGTCAACGCGCTGCCGGATGGTCTGGACAGCGTGCTGCTGCGCAAGGAGCCGATTTACGCGCTGATTCCCACGTCACATCCGCTCGCGCAGAAGAAGCGGCCGCGCATCCGCCTCGTCGACCTGCGTGACGAGCCGCTGGTCTCCGGCCCGAGCGACACCTACCTGCGCCGGCTGATCGACGGCGCTGCGGCCGCCGCCGGGTTCACGCTGCAGTACGCCGTGACCGTCGATCGGCTGCTCAGCGTCACGCATCACGTCTGTGCCGGCGTGGCGATCGCGATGCTCCCGGCGGGGTGCCTGCCGCTGATGCAGTGGGGCGAGGGATTCCACGCGGCGCTGCTCGCCGACCCGCCACTCTCGGTCTCAGTGGGCGTGATCACCTTGCACGGCCGCTATCTCACACCCGCCGCGACCAGCATGATGTCCCTGGTGCAGGAGTCGCTTAGTACCCGATCCAAGAGGGCGTAATCCCGACGGCGCCCACCCCGGGCAAATCACGAGGCACGGAGACACGGAGAGTTCCGGAAAATTAAAGCTCCGTGCCTCTGTGTCTCCGTGGTTCGTGAGGGGCCCGAGTCGCGACCCCTACGCAGTGGCAAGAGTCGCGCGACGGTTGGTGTGGTAATCGGTGAGCGCCGCGTTCGCCGACACGATCGTCGATAACTGCTCGACGATCGAGGGCAAGGTCGACGTGGCGACAACCACATAGAACTCGTCCTCCGAGATTCCCGTGTAGATCCGGTTCCCGACGCATCCGAGACTCGAGGCCAGGCGGCCCGACAGCGCCGCGGGGATGGCCATGCACGTGGGACGTCCGAGCATGGGCGCCACGCTCGTCGCGGCGCGCGTCGCCGCCTCCTGGAACAGCATCATATGCCCCGGACGGCCGGCCACCAGCACGACATCGGGATCGATGGGCGTCTCGGCGAGCGGCGCATACACGATCGCGGCGGGCGTCTGCGGCAATCGTGGGATCCCACCGACTTCCTCCATCCTGATGTAGCCGATGTCGCTCATCAGGGACAGCACGTTCGGCAGTTCCTGCTCGCGTTCCGCCGGCAAGGCGATGTTGTGGGTGTAGCTGCCGACCGGGCAGTTGTAGTGGTCGGAAGGCTCGGTATAGAAGACATCGCCCTTGGCTGCGAGTCGCCAGAAACTGCAGCCGGAGGGCTGGGTTCCCGTGAATTTCCGGACGCCGGTCGGTGCCGTGTCGCGAAACGAGACTGCGACGGGCCGCCGTTCGAGCCGCAGGGTCGTCGTGAGGATCTCTTCGATGCCCGCGTAATCGGTCATATCCGCACCATCTTAGCTGAGGGCGAGGTACACTCACGCACAGTTCCGGACAACATGAGCAATCGGGGGGAGAGCGACCCTGGGGTCCCTGCGTCTGAGGAGCGCCGCCGGCTCGACGCGCTGTTCAGCGCGGCGTACGACGAGCTGCGGCGTCTGGCGATCGTGATGCGTCGTGGCGAGCGCAGCGCCACGATCACGCCCACGCTCCTCGTCAACGAGGCGTGGTTGAAGCTGGCCAAGTCGCCCGGCTTCGAGACGGTGTCACATCTGCATTTCAAGCGGGTCGTCGCGCGCGCGATGCGCCAGGTGCTGGTGGAGGCGGCGCGCCGGCGCCGGGCCGACAAGCGGGGGGGCGACGCGCTGATGGTCACGCTCGACGAAGCAGGGATCGAACGAGCGTCGACGAGCGAGGAACTCCTCGCCCTCGACGGCGCGCTCGACGACTTCGCGCGCAAGCATCCACGGCAGGCCGCCATGGTCGAATGTCGCTTCTTCGGCGGCATGGACATCCCCGAAACCGCCGCTGTGCTCGGGGTCTCGGAAACCACCGTGCTGCGAGACTGGCGGGTCGCCAAAGCGTGGCTCGCGCGCGAGCTGCGAGGAGGACCACAGGCGTGAGCGAACAGGCGCACGGCACGACGGGCGACGCGCGGTGGGAGCGCGTGCAGGCGCTGTTCCACGACGCGCTGCGATCTCCAGAGACGGATCGCGCCGCGTTCATCGATCGCCAGTGTGGCGACGACCGCGAGCTGCGTGATGCCGTCATGAGCCTGCTCGACGAAGACGCGCGCGGCCCGTCCCTTCTCGATCGCGGCATCGCGGTGGCGGCCGACGATGTGCTGGACGGCGCTGACGATCTTCCAGTCGACAGAACGTTCGGTCCCTATCGCGTGACCCGCCGGCTCGGTGAAGGCGGGATGGGCGTCGTCTTCCTGGCCGAGCGTGTGGATCTCGGCACCACCGCCGCGGTGAAGATATTGCGCGACGCCTGGCTGTCTCCATCGCGCCGCGACCGATTCGCCCTCGAGCAGCGCACGCTCGCGCAGTTGAATCACCCGTCGATCGCGCGACTGTTCGATGCGGGAACGCTCCCCAATGGCACGCCGTGGATCGTGATGGAGTACGTCGACGGCGTGCCCTTGCTCGAGTACTGCCGCACGCACGTGCTGTCAGTGCTGGACCGACTGCGGCTGTTCCGCCAGATTTGCGACGCGGTCCAATACGCGCATCGAAACCTGATCATCCATCGCGACCTCAAGCCGTCGAACATCCTCGTTCGCGCCGATGGCGTCGTGAAGCTGGTCGACTTCGGTATCGCCAAACAGCTGGCCTCGCTCGATGCGCCGATCGATCGAACATCCACGTCGCTGCGCGTCATGACGCCCGCGTACGCGGCGCCGGAGCAAATCACGGGCGACCCGATCGGTATCCACACCGATGTCTATGGCCTGGGTGTCGTCCTCTACGAGCTGCTCACCGGATGCCTGCCGTTCGACGTCGCCGGTCGCACGACGGGCGACGTCGAGAGACTGATTCTCGAGCACGATCCGGATCGACCGTCGGCGGTCGCCCGGCGCGAATCCGCGACCTGGGCATCCGGGGTCGGCAAGGCGGCGTGGGCGGATCTGGACGTGCTTTGCCTGACAGCGATGCACCGCGATCCGCTGCGCCGCTACCCGACGGCCGATGCCGTGATCCGCGACGTCGATCACTTCCTGAGCGGCGCGCCACTCGACGCACGGCCCGACCGCCTGGGCTACCGGACGAGCAAGTTCGTCCGCCGCCATTGGCGGCCATTGGTCGCCGCCGCAGCGGTGCTGATCGCCGTCGTCGGTCTCGTCACGTTCTACACGGTGCGATTGACAATAGCCCGCAACACCGCCGTCACCGAGGCCGCTCGCACGCAACGCATTCAGCGGTTCATGCTGAACCTGTTCAGCGGCGGTGACCAATCGGCCGGCCCCGCCGACGAATTGCGGGTCGTCACGATGCTCGACCGCGGTGTGCAGGAAGCGCGCGCGCTGGACGCCGAGCCGTTCGTTCAGGCGCAGCTCTATCTGACGCTCGGCAGCATGTATCAGAAGCTTGGCAAACTGGATCGCGCGGATCCGCTGCTGCGATCGGCGCTCGAACAGCGCCGACGACTGCTCGGAGATCAGGATCCCGAGGTGGCCGAGAGTCTCGTCGCGCTCGGCCGCCTGCGCGAGGCACAGGCCACCTTCGACGAGGCCGAGCGGCTCGTGCGCGAGGGACTCGAGAAAGACAAGGCGAGGCTGGGACCACGACACCGCAGTGTGGCCAGAGACACCACAGCCCTCGGCCAGATCCTGGAGAGTCGCGGCGCGTACGAAAAGGCGATTCCGGTGCTCGAAGAAGCTGTCGCGCTGAACTCGCAGCCCGGCAGCGATCCGCTCGACCTGGCAGGCAGTCTGACCGCGCTGGCCAACACGCATTTCTACGTTGGTCACTACGACGTGTCGGGGACGTTGAATCAGCGTGCGATCGGCATCTACCGGCAGACGTATGGAAACACGCACCCGCTCATCGCCGACGCGCTCGTCAATCTCGGCGCGATCGAGCAGGAGCGCGGACGCTTCGTCCAGGCGGAACAGTTCCATCGCCAGGCGCTGGAGATCTACCGCGCGTGGTATGGCGCGGACCATCCCGAGACCGCTTCGGCGCTCACGATGGTTGGCCGCGCCGTCATCCAGCAGAATCGACTGGATGAAGGCGGAGCCATCATGCGCGAAGCACTGGCGATCCAGCAGCACGTCTACGGGGCGGTCCACCCGCGCGTCGCGTCGGCGCTCAACGAAGTTGGAAACGTCCAGACCCGCCAGGGTCGGCTCGACGAGGCCGAGGCGACGTTCAAGCGCCTGGTCGCCATCTATCGCGAGGTCTACCAGGACAAGCACTACTACATCGGCATCGCCCTCTCGAACCTCGCCAATGTGTACCAGGAGCGACAGCAATACGCGACGGCTGAATCGCTGTTTCGGGAGGTGCTTCGCCGTTACGCCGACACGCTGCCGGAGAATCATCAGCTGGTCGGCATCGCGCGCATCCGGCTGGGGCGGCAGATCGTGATGCAGAAACGGTTCATGGACGGAGCGCGCGAGAGCCAGGCGGGTTACGACATCCTGATGAAACAGGAGACCGCTCCCGATCGCTGGCTGAAAATGGCGCGAGAGGATCTCGCCACCGCCTACGAGTCGATGAACGAGCCCGCGCGCGCGCAGCCGTTCCGCGAGGCGCTCGCCAAAGTCTCCACCAAGTAGCCGTCGATCGGCTGCTGGCAAACTCTTCGTACTTGCCCATCCGGAGGCGCGGCGAATTCTGCGTACGCGCTCCGCGATCACCTCCCGGCGCCACTCTCGATCACGAACATTTCCCAACGATTTCGCTCGCACGGCGCGGGAGCAGGGCGCGGCATGGTCGTGGCAATGACGATGGTAAGATGCCATGCGACCAACACAGACGATGCAGAAGGTCACTGGACTCATCACCGCCGAGGAGCTCGAGAGGCTTCCCGCGTACCGACACGGATGGGAGCTGGTCAAAGGCCGGCTCGTTCGCATGAGTCCAGTGAATTGGGACCATGGGAAAGTCGTCGCTCAGATGATCTTTCTGCTCAAGCGGCACGTAGGCCATCAGAGCCATGGAGCCGTCGGGACCGAGGTGGGCGTTATCCTCGAACGAGATCCGGACACAGTCAGGGCACCCGACGTCGCCTTCGTGCGCCGAGAACGAATAGGCGCGATACCAGGCCGTGGGTTCTTCATCGGCGCACCGGATCTGGCAGTCGAGGTGCTCTCTCCGGACGACCGCCCCGGAGAGGTGCGCGAGAAGATCGACGAGTATCTCGAACACGGAACGGCGATCGTTGTTGTCGTCGACCCGCGGAAACACACGGTAACGATGCATCGGCGTCTTGCCGCGCCAGTCACCTTCGATCGCGACGACGACGTGATCGATCTCGATGATGCCGTGCCGGGGTTCCGCTGCATGTTGGGCGAAATCTTTGAGTAGACTCCGTTCGGAGGTCCCATGACGACTGTGACGACGCGACGAACAACCGCCAACGACATCACCACACAAGTGGTTCGCCGCTTCGAGACAGCGCCGCCGCGCCTCCGAGAAATCCTGCAGACACTGGTGAAGCATCTGCATGCGTTCGCGCAGGAAACGGAGCTCACCGAGCAGGAGTGGTTCGAGGGCATCCAGTTCCTGACGGCCGTCGGTCAGAAGTGCTCGCACAACCGTCAGGAGTTCATCCTGCTGTCCGACACGCTCGGCTTGTCGATGGTCGTCGATCTGATCAACCACCAGTTTGCCGGCAGCGCGACGGAGACGACGGTGCTCGGCCCGTTCTATCGCGAGGGCGCGCCCGAACTGCCGCCGGGCGGGAACATGGGCGAGGCCGATCCGACGGGCATGCCGCTGCTGATCTCGGGACGCGTGCTCGATCCGGCCGGCGCACCGATCGCCAACGCGGTGCTCGATTGCTGGCAGGCGAGCTCGGTCGGCGTCTACGATTCACAGGTGGGCGATGGCGAAGAGCTCGGGATGCGCGGCATCTATCGCACGGACAGCGACGGTCGCTACCTGCTGCGATCGACAAAGCCGAAGTACTACCCGATTCCGACCGACGGACCCGTTGGCGACATGATCCGGGCCACCAACCGTCACCCCTATCGTCCGGGCCACGTCCACTTCCGCATCACCGCCGACGGCTTCGTTCCTCTCGTCACGCACATCTTCGATTCGACCAGCGAGTATCTCGATTCCGATACCGTCTTCGCCGTCAAGGACTCGCTCATCGTCGACTTCAACGTGCAGCAGACGCAGAACGAGGATGCGAAGAGGCTTGGGCTCGAACCGCCGTACGCGTTCGGCACCTTCGATTTCGTGCTCAGCCCTGTGACGTCATAGCCGCCCTGATCACGTCCTCGACGTCGCGCGGTGTCACTCCGAGCTTGTGTGCGCCGCGCACGGCGTCTCCCAGGTCCACTGCATACCAATTTCGCTTCGACGCGTCGCACAACCCGGCGACGTTGAACCGGTCGACGGCACGAGCGACGTCCGGGTGCAGGTCTCTCCACTCGCGACACGCCTGAGCAAGCACGGCGACGTCGGCGGCGAAGCGCGCATCTTCGGCACACAGGAAGCCGCGTCCGCGCTTCTTCAGCCGTCGCGCCATCTCGCTGAAGCTTGCCGCTGCGAAGTAGAACATCGAGTAGGCCACGAAGTTCGGGAAGCGTGGAAAGGCGGAGTAACACCCCGCGATGAATCGCGCCGTGTGATCCGCCTCGCCAAAGGTCGCCGCCGCGTACGAGGAGGGCGGCACGAGCCGGCTGCCGCGGTCCACGGTTTCGAGCCATGCAGCGAGACGCTCGATGCCCAGCAGCGTCAGCGGAATGCCCGTCGAGAACAACGGATCGACGAACGCGGTCGCCGATGGCAGCAGCGCCCAGCCCGGGCCGGCGGCAACGGCTGATCGGGCGGCGATTCGTGGCATCCACGTGAACTCGCGTATCGCCCGCGCCTCG
>Ga0081539_10003528_pt1 | contig 19042 bp, 12 predicted proteins | sample TabmetS4T2R2_FD_71023 | JGI IMG/M metagenome (GOLD analysis project Ga0081539, IMG submission 71023) | Tabebuia heterophylla rhizosphere microbial communities from the University of Puerto Rico - S4T2R2 | ecosystem: Host-associated > Plants > Roots > Rhizosphere ...
CAACGTCTCACTCGAGATCAGCGAAGGTGAGTTTGTCGCCATTCAAGGCACCTCCGGCTCCGGCAAATCTACCCTGCTCAACATGCTTGGCGGACTCGATCACCCGACCACGGGGGACGTGTACTTTGCCGCCAAGCCGCTCGGCCCGTTCACGAAAAAGGAGATGGCGCGTTACCGGCGTTTTTCCGTCGGCATGATCTTTCAAAACTTCAATCTCATTCCGACGATGACGGCGCGCGAGAACGTTTCGCTGGCGCTGGCGTTCGGCGGGTTGCGTGGCCAACAGCGACGCGCGCGTTCGCGTGAATTGCTGGCGCGAGTCGGACTCGGCGACCGGTTGGAACACAAACCTTCGGAACTGTCCGGCGGCGAGCAACAGCGGGTGGCGATCGCGCGCGCGCTGGCCAACAATCCGAAAGTGCTGCTCGCCGACGAGCCGACCGGAAACCTCGATTCGATTCGCGCGCACGAGCTGTTGGCGCTGCTGCGTGAAATGGTTGAAAAAGACTCGCTGACGATCGTGATGGTCACGCACGATCACGAACTCGCCAACAGCTTCGCCGACCGCATCGTGTTCATGAAGGATGGGAGGATCTCGAATGGAGGCTCAAATGTCGAACCCGGCTAACCAGATGACGCTTGAAGCGCTTCGCTCCGTGCCGCTCTTCGCTTCACTCGACGATGATGCAGCGCGGGACCTTCGCAACCTGCTTTCGGAAAAAACCGTGACGCAGAACACGCGTCTTTTTCGGCAAGGCGACAGCGGCGACGCGATGTACCTGATCGAAAGCGGGCGCGTGCGTATCAGCATTCGCGACGACGAGGAGCAGGAAGTGACCCTCGCCGAGCTGGCGCAGGGAGATTTCTTCGGCGAGATGTCGATCATCGACGGGCGCCAACGTTCGGCGGACGCAAAGGTGATCGAAGATTCCAGACTGGCGGTGCTCTCGCGCGAGGCGTTCCTCTCGTTCGTGCGCAAGAAACCGGACGTAGCGCTGGAGATGTTGAGTGCCTTGAGCGAGCGGCTGCGGCGCACCGATCAACTGCTGCGTTCGCGGGTTTCGCGTAACGTCAACGAAGAAGAGCAAGCGCGTTTGACGCTGGCCGATCGCGCGGCGGACATGATTGCGGAGTTTGGCGGCAGTTGGAAATTCATCGGCGTCTCGATCGCGCTGATCATCTTTTGGATCATTTTCAACTCTTATCTTTTGGTCAAGGGTTTCGATCCGGCGCCTTACGCGATGCTGAATCTCGTGCTGGCGGTGATTGCCGGGATGCAGGCGCCGATCATCATGATGTCGCAGAACCGGCAGGGCGAAAAAGATCGTCTGCGCGCGGACCTGGATTACCAGGTGAACCTGAAAAACGAACTGTCGCTGGCGGAAGTGCTGCGGCGTTTGGACGTGCTCGAAAGCGAGCGTCTGCCGAAACTGGTTGAGGAAGTGAAAGCCCAAAACAAATGATCAAAGCCATCTTCTTCGACTTCAACGGCGTCATCATCAACGACGAGCCGATCCAAATGAAGGCCTATCAGGAAGTGTTGCGCGGCCACGAGATCGATCTGACGGAAGAGCTGTATTACGGGGGTCTCGGAATGGACGACCGCACTTTTTTGCGATCGATCTTCGCGAAGTCGGGCAAACCGCTGACCGACGCGGTGCTGGATTCCGTTATCGAGGCGAAGACCGCGGTTCATCGCGAGACGATCAAAGATGAGCTGCCGTTGTTTCCGGGCGTGCTTACGTTTCTGAAAGCCGCCGCGCGACAGTTTCAGCTCGGGCTCGTCAGTATGGCAAACCAGACGGAGGTCGGTTACGTGTTTGAGCGGGCGAAGCTCGGGCCGCTGTTTTCCGTGGTGGTCACGGCGGAAGACACGTCGGTCTGTAAGCCCGCACCAGATTGTTACGCCTGCGGGCTGACAAAGCTGAACGAAAAGCGGCAGCGCGAACGGCTGTTGCCGCTGCTGGCGTCTGAATGTTTGGCGATTGAAGATGCGCCGCCGGGAATCGAGTCGGCGCGTGCGGCGGGCATGCGAACGCTCGCGGTGACGAACACGGTTGACGAAAAAGCGCTGCGCGCGGCGGGCGCGGACGTGGTGACGCACAGTTTGTCCGATTGGACGGTTGACGCGGTCCACCTGGTTTACGGACGTCATTGATTCCCGATGAGTTTTCTGGACATTCTTCATCTCTCGCTCAGAAATCTGCGGCAGGCGAAGTTGCGCGCGGCGCTGACGATGATGGGCGTCATCGTCGGCGTGGCGGTGATCGTCACGATGATGTCGTTTGGGCTCGGTTTGCAAAGCAACATGCTGGCGCGTTTCAAAGCGCTCGATCTGTTCAACGAGATTCTCGTTTACGGCCGCGGGCTTGGGAATTTGGCCGGACTGGATCGGCCTGCACGCCGCGATGACGAAGGACGCCGCGATGCGAGCGACCGCGCCAATAAAGCGCCGACGCGCATTCTCGACGACGCCGGCGTCAAAGACATCGCCGCGATCGATGGGGTCGCTTACGTCGAGCCGAGTGTGAATTTTCCGGTTTACGTGCGCGCGAATGGCAAGTTGCTGACTCAGGGTGTCGGCGGCGCCAACATTCCTAACGGCGCCAGCCGCTTTCAACACTTCGCGGCCGGCAAGATGATCTCGTCGCCCACGGCGAACGAGGCGGTGGTGAGCGAACGTTTTATTCGCGACTATGGATTTGAGAAAGCGGCGGATGCCGTTGGCCAAACGATTGAGCTACTCGGGCCGCCTTCCGAAAAATCGTCAGACAAACCACCCGACAAGACGACGGAAAAGAAAGAGGAGGCGGAAGACGACAGTCCAAACTTCTTCGGCATCCCGTTGGACGATCCTGGTTTGGACGAGTCGTCGCCGGACGTGGAGACGCGAGCGTTTCGCATTGCCGGCGTGTTGAGCACGGAGAAGGAAGGTGCGGGTCAGGGTGGCATGCGCGGGATGTTGCCGAGCGCCGGCATTTACATTCCCTTGCAGATGGCCCACGACTGGATCACGACTCATCGTTCGCCGATGGGCCAGGTGGCGCTCGCCCTGGCGCGCCGCGGCGGCAATCTCGCCGAAGGCCAGACCGAAGGTTACGACTCGGCGGTCGTGCGCGTGAGCGATCCGGTGAAGCTCACAGCGGTGCGGCAGAAAATCACTGACCTCGGGTTCGGCAGTTTTTCCATCGTCGACGAACTGGAACAGATCCGCACCGTGTTTCTGATCATCGACTCGGTGCTCGGGCTACTCGGCGGGATTTCCTTGCTCGTCGCGTCGTTCGGCATCGCCAACACGATGATCATGTCGATTCTCGAACGCACCCGCGAGATCGGCATCATGAAAGCGATCGGCGCGGAGGATCGCGAGATCAGGCTGATCTTCTTCGTCGAAGCGGCGGTGATTGGAGTGGTTGGCGGCGTGATTGGCGTGTTGCTGGCGTGGGGAATCGACGGCCTCGCGAACCGTCTGGCTTATCGCTTCATTCTCAAACCGCAGGGCGCGTCGTTCATCGACTTCTTCGACCTGCCGTTGTATTTATCGGTGGGTGCGATCCTCTTCGCCCTTGGCGTCTCAATCATCGCCGCCCTCTATCCCGCCTCCCGCGCCGCCCGAATCGATCCGGTGCGCGCGTTAAGACACGATTGACCCGTGTACGTCCGTGTAATCCGTGGCTCAACTTGCCAGCGACGAGCCGCAGCGATTACAGAACCGGGCGGAGACGTCTTTCTGCGCGACGCCGCACTTCGGACACGTCCTTCCGACTTTCAGATTTTGCGCCGCACGACGAACAGAAATCAGAACCCACCACGTTCGCGGCGCCGCAGGTGCCGCAACGTCCGGGCAGCGGCGGCACGTAGCCGCCCGCTTTGCGCGCGATATGATCTTCGATTATCTTCCACGCGTCTTCTGTAAGTTTGTATTGCCAGTATGCGCCGAGCGCCGCCAACGCCAGCAGCGGGGCGAAGACGATCGCGCCGACGGCAGCGACTGCGGCTTTGTCGAACCACTTCTGCATCCCGATCTCCACGCGCGTCCCGCTTGATTCGGGCGTGATCTTGATCGTCAGCGCCGAAGACAAGCCGGTGAGATCGCGCAGCACGTTGGATTTTCGCACCTGCACAATGCTGGTAGTCGAAACCTGGAACGTCTGCACTTCATATTCGCTGTCAAAAAGGTTCCGCAGTTCGGTGGTTAGTTGCGGAACGTCGAGTTCGACGTTTGGATAATAACGACTGTCCATTAATCAGCGTCCTTTCGCTGCAGACTCATTCGCATTGTACTATGAGAAACCTTCTCGTCCTGCTACTCCAATTACTTCTGCTTACGTCACCTGCTCTTACCCAAACGACCGCGCCGCTCGACGGGTTCACTGCCGAAAGCGCCGCTGCTGAACGTCGTTGGGAAGAGCAGTTTCGCGCCGTACCGTCGCCGGCTTCGGCCCGTGAACACTTGCGCCGGTTGACGCTCGAGCCGCACATCGCCGGTTCTAAAGAAGACTACGCGACCGCCGTTTACGTGCGCGATCAGTTACGTAGTTACGGCCTCGACGCGCAGATCAGGGAGTATCAGGTCTGGATGAACTATCCGAAGTCGCCGACCCTGCTCGAGCTGATCACTACGCATCGCCAAAAGCTCGAGACGCGCGAGGCCGTCGTTGCCGGCGATCCGACTTCGTCGAACCCGAAGATCACGCCTCTGTTCAATGGCTACAGCGCGACTGGCGACGTCACCGCGCCGGTGGTCTACGCCAATTACGGTCTGCCGAACGACTACGAGGAGTTGCAGAAAGCCGGCGTCGACGTCAAAGGCAAGATCGTCATCGTGCGTTATGGCAATTCGTTTCGCGGGGTGAAGGCGAAGGTCGCGCAGGACCACGGTGCGGTCGGTTGCATCATCTACTCCGATCCGGCCGACGACGGTTACATGCAAGGTGACGTCTATCCGAAAGGACCGTGGCGGCCGATCGCCTCGGGTCAGCGCGGCTCGGTGCAATACCTGTTCGACTATCCGGGCGATCCGTTGACGCCCGGCCGTCCGGCAATCGAAGGCGTGCCGCGTTTGAAACCGGAAGAAGCGTCTGACCTCACGCGGATCCCGGTGCAGCCGATCGCTTACGACGTTGCCCGGCAGATCATCGCGCCGTTGAAAGGGCCCGTGCGGCCACGCGGGTTTCAGGGCGGACTGCCGTTCGCCTATCACGCCGGCGGCACTGACGACGTGAAGGTTCGTCTCAAGACGGATATGGATTACAAGCAGCGTCCGATTTGGGACGTGATTACGCGGATCGAAGGCGCGGATCTAAAGGACAGGTGGGTGGTGCTGGGGAACCATCGCGATGCGTGGGTGTTTGGGGCGGTCGATCCAAACAGCGGCACGTCGGCGATGTTGGAAGTGGGCCGTGGTTTCGGTCAGTTATTGAAGTCGGGTTGGAAGCCGCGCCGCACGATTGTGTTGTGCAGTTGGGACGCGGAGGAGTACGGCTTGATTGGGTCCACGGAGTGGGCCGAGGAGTTTGCGGGTGAGCTGAAGGACAAGGCGGTTGCTTACCTGAACCTGGACGCAGCCGTGTCTGGCCCGCACTTTGGCGCGCAGACGGTGCCGTCGTTGTGGAAGCTGATGCGTGGGGTAACGCGCGACGTCAAAGATCCGAAGACGGGCAAGAGCGTGTACCAGCAGTGGCAGGATCGAACGAGCGATTTGCGCACCGAAGAGGAGCGACACACCGAAGGCGAAGCGCGCATCGGGCCGCTCGGCTCGGGTTCCGATTACACGCCGTTTCTCCAGCACCTCGGCATTGCCTCGACCGATATGAGTTTCGGTGGTGACTACGGCGTCTACCACTCGGCTTATGACTCTTTTTACTGGATGGACCACTTCGGCGATCCCGGTTTCGTTTATCACGTGGCGGCGGCGCAGGTCTGGGGTACGCTGGCGATGCGCCTCGCGGATGCTGATGGATTGCCGTTTGACTACACGGATTATGCCTTCGAGGTACGCGGGTTCTTCCGGGAGGCGATGAGATTGGCAGGGTGGCGCGGTTTGGTAGACAGCCTCGACGATAAACCGCTGAACGCGGCGCTCGACGACTTTGCCAAAGAAGCGGAGCGCATCGAGAAGGCGCGTCAGGACGCGATCAAGTCGAACGATCGGGCGAAGCTCGTGCGGATCAACGACGCGTTGATGAATGCCGAGCGGCAGTTTATCGATCAGCGTGGGCTGCGCGGGCGCACGTGGTACAAGCACCAGATCTACGCGCCGGGAATCTACACCGGCTACGCGGCGCAGCCGTTAACAGATTTCCGCCAGGCGCTGGACGATCGTAATGCGGCGAACGCGAAGGAAGGATTGGAGCGGATTGTTGAAGCGCTGAAACGCGCCGCAAACACGCTCAAGCAGGGACACTAATTCTTTTTACTGGTCTTCTTTCCCTTCTCAACTTCGGGCGGTAGTTTTGTGACGGCTTCGAGAATCGACTGAGCGTCTTCGTTGAGCATCTCGAAGCTCGCGATTTCCGCGTCGCCCTTGGCGCTGGCGCTCAGCGGTTTGAGCTGTTCCATGATCGTGTTCACTGCTTGAGCGAGTTTGCGCAGTGACTTTCCGATCAAAGGATTGCGTTCGTCGCGGGCGCTGACGTCGTCGATATTCGTGATCGCTTCGTCGAGAATGCGCGCGATATCGCCAATCAACTCGGCGCGCGAGCCGGTCGGCAAGTCTCCCCAAAGCTCCGCGTCTTTTTTCGCCTGCTTCGTATTAGCCGCAGCGGCGGTACCACCATTCAACACGAGAATGCGCCGGTTGGCGGCCTTGATGAAGACGTCGATGCGTTTGTCGAGCACCTGCGCTTCCTTCACCAGATCGACTTCCTGCGGCGTGAGATGATCGCGCGTTTGAGCGTTGGCGTTATGGGTAAAGGAAACGGTTAGACCGAGCAGCAGGAGCAGGGGCAGAAGGCGATTAATCATGGCTGGTTACTCTTCGGACTCTGAGGAGTCGGGCTTTCTTTAGGTTTGTCTTCAGGTTTTTCCGGAGCGGTCTTCTCGCGCACGACGGTGTGACCGTAGAAAGAGTTCAGCGCTTCCGTCCGTCCGGCGCGCGCAAAATCCTCGACCTTCTTGATCCACACGGCAAACTCGAGTGGCGTAACGCGCCGCATCGACGTCAACCGTGGACCATCGGCACGCAGCGCGAGTTCGAGTCTCTTATAGAGGTCACGGGTCTTGTTGCTGTCTTGTTTCAGCGAGCTCAGGTTTTCGAGCGCGTCTTCGATGATCGCGTGATAAGTGCCGACTTCATTCGACGCAACTTCATATTCCGTCTGCATCGTCAATTGTTCCGCCCGGGTGAGATGTGCATCGGCGAAGTCGATCGAGAGACGCAGCCGTTGCTTCAGGTCTTTCGCGTCGTCGAGTTGTTGCCGCTCCTCTTTGGGAATGACTTTCAGCGGCGGCGGGGCGGTCAGAGGCGTCGGCGACGGTTGCGGATTCTGCGCCTGAGTAGACGCGGGACACACAAGCGCCAGCAGCAACACTGTGAATAGCAACATCAGCCCGCGCTGTAGTTCTAAAGACATCTCGCGATGCGCTCAGGGCTTCTTCTTCGCGCCCTCTCCCAGTTGGATTTGCCGGCGCAAGCTCGGCAAACGCAGTTTGACTTTATCGATCTCTAGCTGGTTTGTTCTGGCGTCGGCGACAGCCAGAAACTTTTCATACGATGCGAGTGCTTCCGGGTATTCTCCAAGATAATCGTGTGCGGTGGCAATAAAATAATGCGCCACCACCATCTCCGGTTTCGCCGCGACGATCCATTCGTACTCCGGCAGCGCTTCCCCATAACGCTTCAACTCGTACAGTGCGGTCGCGAGATTTGCGTGCGCCACATAGTTTTCCGCATCGACGCGGACGACTTGCCGCAAGATCGCCACTGCTTCGGCAAAGCGACGAGCCTGGACCAGCGCCGACGCGTAACCGAGCGCGTACTCGGGCGCGTCGGGTTTGAGCTCGGCTGCCTGTCGATAGTATTCGAGCGAGCGCGACGGGTTGTCTGTACGGTACGAAGCACCCAGGCGCGCGAGCAGCATCGCGTTGTGCGGGTTCTTCTCGAGCAGTTTCTCGAGCGCTTTGCGCGCGACGACCGGGTCGGCACTGTTTGCCGCTTCGATCTCTTCCGGCGCGCCGATAACACCGGCGTTGTTTGCCGCCTGCGGCACTTCAAGACCGCCGGCCTTTGCGATCTTCAAAGCTTCCTCGGGTTTGCCGGCTTTCTGATACGTGCCGGCCAAACGCGAGGCAATGGCTTTGTCTCCGGGTTTGAATTTCGCAGCGAAAGTTAGATCCGCGATGGCTGCGTCGAAGCGTTTTTGTTCAGTTAACAGATCGGCGCGTTCGATGAGCGCGGCGACGTTTTGCGGTTGGTCGGCGAGTATGCGGTCGAGAGTTGCTTCCGCGCCTGTTTTGTCGCCGGTGGCCTTTTGGGCGAGTGCGAGTCCGATCCAGGCGGAGGCGGGTGCGTCCGGAAGCGCAGTCGCGCGTTTCGCAAATTCGAGTGCCTGTTTCGGATCGCCTGCGCGCAGCCTGATGTCGGAGAGCATTCGCAAAGCGAGTGCGTCCTGCGCGTCGATAGTCAATGCTTGTCGGAACGATTGTTCAGCTTCCGCGTCGCGCTGGCGGCGCAGCAACAACGCACCGAGCGCGGAATGGGGCAGCGACCAGTTTTTCTTCAACGAGATCGCCGCGCGAAAGGCGCCTTCGGCTTCATCGAGTCGATTTAAAGTAGCGAGCGCGTTACCGCGTTGGAACTGTGCTTCGGGAAACTCCGGCCGCACTTTGAGTGCCTGTTCGTAAAATCCGAGCGCCTTTTCGAGTTCGCCGCGCGCGTGCGCGCTTTGACCGCGTTCGAACAGCCTGACGGGATCGGTCGCATCGTCGCCGAAAGCTTCTTCGGTCTGCGCGGCGGCAGGCGGAGCAGCGGTCAATGCCAGCAGCAGAATGCAGCTCGCCGCGAGGAGGAGTTTGTTCGAGAAGGAAATCCGCATCGGAAGCAGTCCGGGGAGGTTCTGATAGTAGCATGGCGGCGTAGCGACAAAAAGGCACAGCGAAACACGATGAGTCGGCTGACTTTGTGCTTCCGCTGCGTCTTTGTGGCTCGTGTTTGCCTTGCTGTTAAAGCATGAGCTAACATGCCGGGCACTCAATGCAAAATCTCCAGCACAGGGAAGAGAGCGACGATTGTTCGACTCTCAAGGAGCAAAGGCTGCGCGAGATTTTTCGCCGTCTGGGTTCCGTGATCGTCGCATACTCAGGCGGTGTTGACAGCAGCTACGTCGCTTACGTCGCCAACGCGGAACTAGGACCACGCGCGCTCTGCATTACGGGAGAGTCAGCGAGCCTGCCTTCGCACCAGCAAGCCGAAATCCACCGCGTCGTCAGCCAATTTGGTTTTCACCACGAAATAATTCAGACGGAAGAACTGGAGAATCCGAGTTATCGCGCCAATAACGCAGACCGTTGTTACTTCTGCAAAGACGAGTTGTACGGAAAACTTGCGAGTGTCGCGGCGAGCCGCGGCATCGAGTGCATCGTCGATGGCTCGACGACCGACGACCTGGGAGATTTTCGTCCCGGACGTCAGGCCGCGAAGCAACACGCGGTGCGTAGTCCGCTGATTGAGGTGGAGCTGAGTAAAGCGGAGGTGCGCGAGTTGAGCCGCCGCGTCGGGCTGCCGACGTGGGACAAGCCGGCGAGTCCGTGCTTGTCGTCGCGCATTGCGTATGGGACCACGGTGACGATTGAGCGGTTGACCAAAGTGGACCGCGGTGAAGAGATTTTGCGCGAGTTTGGGTTTCGAGAGTTTCGTGTGCGCCATCACGACACGCTCGTGCGGCTGGAAATTGCTCCCGCGGAGTTGGACCGTGTGCTGAGGAGAGAAGTAGTCGAGCAACTGGCGGCGCGTTTTCGTGAGCTGGGCTTTAAATATGTCACTTTGGACCTGCAAGGGTTTCGCAGCGGGTCGATGAACGAGGTCTTGTCGTAACGGAGAGGCTGTTATGGTCAGCATGTATAGCACAATCTACGTCGATGATATTCGCGAGATAAAAGAAGAGAACCCGTTTGAGTCGATGATGTCGCGCTTCGACCGCGCGGCGCAGTTATTGGACCTCGACCCCGACTTGTATGCTGTGTTGAGAGTTCCCAATCGGGAGCTGAAAGTCTACATCCCGACGCGCATGGACTCGGGCCGGATTCAGGTGTTCGAGGGGTATCGGGTGCAGCATAACTTCGCCCGGGGGCCGGCAAAGGGCGGCATACGCTATGCGCCGGACGTCAGTCTCGACGAAGTGCGCGCTCTTGCGGCGTGGATGACGTGGAAATGCGCGGTGGTAAACGTTCCGTTCGGCGGCGCGAAGGGCGGCATCATTTGCGATCCGCAACAGATGTCGACCGGTGAGCTCGAGCGCATGACCCGGCGCTACGCGGCTGAACTGCTCGACTTCATCGGCCCGGAGAAGGACGTGCCGGCGCCCGACATGAACACCAACGAGCAGACGATGGCGTGGATCATGGACACCTACTCGATGCACGCCCGGCACACGGTAACGGCCGTCGTGACCGGCAAGCCCATTGACCTGGGTGGGTCGTCCGGGCGACGAGAGGCCACCGGCCGCGGCATCTTGTTTGTTGTCAACGAAGCCATCAAACGATTCAAGATGGAACCGGCGCAGACCCGCGTCGTGGTGCAAGGCTCAGGAAACGTTGGCGGTATTGGCGCGCGCTTGATGCACGAGTCGGGCTATAAGGTTGTAGCGATATCGGACATCCACGGAGGTATTTACAACCCGAAGGGGATCGACATATCGCACGCCTTGCAGTACCTCGCGACGACGAGATCGTTTGAGGGGTATGAAGGGGTGGAGTTTGTAAACAACCAGGAACTGCTGGAGCTTCCGTGTGACGTGCTGGTGCCCGCGGCGACGGAGAACCAGATTACTTCTCAGAACGCGGACAAGCTGCAGTGCAAGGTGCTCGCAGAGGGGGCGAATGGACCGACGACAGCCGGCGCTGATGAAATACTTCACCAAAAGGGCATCTTCGTTGTACCTGACATTCTGGCGAACGCGGGCGGTGTAACCGTGTCGTACTTTGAGTGGGTACAGGACCGCATGGGGTATTTCTGGCCGGAGGACGTGGTGAACGAAAGGCTCGCACACAAGATGGTGGCGAGCTTCAATGATCTGTGTCGTTATGCCGACGCGCACTCGGTCGATACTAGGACCGCGGCGTACATGTTAGCGATAGACCGCGTGGCCTATGACACGCGCATGAGAGGCATCTATGCGTGACCGAAAAAACATAAAGGGACGGCGCTAAATAGTGAAAAAGGCTTGATTTCGGTTTTAAGGTAGAGTATGGTCTGGCAGGATTTACGACTCGGACCAGCGTTAAGATTTCTCAATATTTGCGCGACAGGTTTGAGGGACGAAATCATTGACAAGGGGTAGTTCATTCTCTATAAGAAATGAACCAAAGAAGAAATTGACTCGGGTATAGCGTAAGTAGTCACGATGGAGTACTGCGAGAGCCGAAGTATTCTGTTTACATCGCAGTCCGAGCGTAGCCGCTGGACCTAGTGGTCCAAGCGGTTCTGTGGTTTGACAAGTGTAGTTGGGGCCTCCGCGGCGACAAGGTGTTTTCGTGCTTGTTCGGTACGGCGGCACTATTACATCGATTCTTATTACTCATTTCGCAGGAGGAATGCGATGAGACTCGCAACTAGGGCGCTCTTAGCTGCGCTCGTAACGTTGGTGCTGTGTGCCGCAGTATCAGCACAAACAATCAGGTCAGAGAAAGACCCGCGCAATCAGTCTCCAGCAGTTGGTACCGGTGGTCCAGAAGGTGGACCAACCGGGCTTTTTACTATTTACGACGGTTCGACGCTGCGCCGCGGCGAGTTCACGTTCAGCATTGCTTACAGCAACTACGATCGTGATCCGGGAAACGTCGACATCGTTGAGGTGCCGTTGAGCTTTAACGTCGGCATCAACGACCATATCGAAGTTTTCTTCAAGACCACCGGTTATCGCGGAATCAAAGTCAACAATCCGCAGAACCTTTCCAGCTTTTATCTGCCGAACTCGCAGCTCTTCTGCGGCGCCGTCCTGTGCCGTGGCGCGGCAATCGTTTTGGCGCCGTCTGGTCCAAACGTCGGCACGCTCGCAAATACCGCGGTGTTTCGTCCGCTGAACAATCAGCCGTTCGTTCAGTTTCCGTTTACCGGCGGCTCGGCAGGCACGTTCGGTTTGACGGCTGGCCAGATCGGTCAGCAGTTCGGCTTCCCGGGTTTCAATGCCCTGCTGGGACCGCCAGTGGTCCAGCCGAACAGCGGAAATTTTGGCCCGGCCGATAACTTCCCGGGCATCGGCTCGCCGGTAGGAAGCATCCTGCCTGGCGTTGTCCTGGCTACCACCACGCTACCGGCGACGGCGTTGACGCTCCCGATTACGGTGCCACTTACGTTCACCGTTGCGCCGACTTATCTTCCAGATGCGCCGTTCATCAACCGCCTGTACGGTGAGAGCAGCTTCAACAATCTCGTGTTTGGCGCGAAGATTCGCTTTACCGGTCCGCACAATCCGCTGGGCGTCGGCATCATCCCGTTCTATCGCTGGTGGCTCGACAAAGCCAACGACTTCTCCGGCTTCAACCAGATGCAGCGTGGCTCGGGTCCCGGTGGTGACATCGGCGACTTCGGCTTGATCGGTTTCGTTGATGGCCGTCTCGGCACGCACGTGAATGTGTCGGCCAACGGCGGTTACATCCTGAACAGCAATCCGAAGGGCCTCGGCGGCGATTTTATCCTGTTGGATCGTCCCGATGAGTTTCTCGCCGGCCTTGGTTTCGACTTCCCGATCAACAAGCACATCCAGCCGGTCGCCGAAGTTCGCTCGACGACCTACGTTGGTGGTCACACTCCGAATGCGTTCAACAATAATCCAGTTGACGTGCTCGGCGGTGTCAAGATTTATCCGCGTCGTTGGTTTGGTTTCGGTCTCGCTTATCGCCGGCACCTGAACCAGCAGGATATGGATCACTTCAATCCGGTCGATTTCAATATCCCGATTCAGCAGATTACGAACGTCAACGTGCGTGGCCGTGGTCTGGTGGTCGTCCCCGGCACCACCCGCCCGGTGACCTCGTCGGGCTTCCCGATTGGGTTCAACTTCTCGGATGAGCCGAATGGCTTCATCGCTCAGTTCTTTGTCGGTAGACGCAATGCGAGAACTCCACCGAAGCCGCCCAACCAGCCACCGGTGATCAGCGCAGTGACAACGTCGATCAGCTCCATCGTGCGGCCGTGCCCGCCGGGAACGAGCTCCTCGACCTGTACGCCGAGTGGAAACGAAGTGACGTTGACGGCAAACGCAACCGACGTCGACAACGACCAGTTGCTCTACACCTGGTCAGTCACAGGTGGCCGCTTGACTGGTGAAGGCCGCTCGGTGACCTGGGATCTCAGTGGCGTCGCGAACGGCACTTACACGGCAACCGTGGAAGTGAATGATGGCAATCAGCACACAGTGAGCAGCTCCGCGACCGTGACGGTTGCTGACTGTACCGACTGCGTGAAGCCGCCACCGCCGTGTCCGACGGTTTCCGTGAGCTGTCCGAGTGACGTCGATGCGGGTCAGGCCATTACGTTCACCGCAAGCGTTTCGGGTGGCGACTCGGCCGCGACCTATACATACAACTGGTCAGTCTCGGCCGGCACCATCAGCAGTGGTCAGGGAACGTCGACGATTACGGTCGACACGAATGGCGTCGCCGCTCAGAGTGTGACCGCGACCGTCAGCATCGGAGGTGCGGACCCGAGCTGCACTGGCACGACCGCGTCTTGCACCACCGGCATCAGGCCGGCGCCCAAGCCGCCGTTGAAGTTTGACGAGTATGGCAACATTAAGTTCAACGACGAGAAGGCCAGACTCGACAACTACGCCATCCAGTTGCAGAACGACCCGACCTCGACCGCGACGATCATCGTCTACGGTAGCTGTGCCGGTGAGGCGCAACAACGTGGCGACCGCGCTAAGGACTATCTCGTCAACACGCGCGGAATCGAAGCTGGACGTATCACGGTCGTGGACGGCGGTTGCCGTGCCGACCTGACAGTTCAACTTTGGATCGTGCCGTCAGGCGCAACGGCACCAGCAGCCGATACGACTGGCGCCATCTCGCCGTGTCCGGAATGCCGGAAACGACCGGCTCCGCGCCGGCGCCGAGGTGACGAGGAATAAACTTACGGCTCGTCAGCTAAACGCTGGCAAGCCTTAAATCAGCGGGCGACGTTCTTCCACAAAGAACGTCGCCCGCTCTCCTTTTGCAACTGACGCTTAATCCGGCGGCATCCTATCTCGCTCCCCTAGCTTTTCAGACACAAAGCAACGAAACTGTAATAAACTATGGGTCAGGTGAGCGATGTGCTCCGGTTGATGAAAACCCTGGATGAGATAACGATGAGAATGATTTTTGTGCGGCTCCCCCTCGTAATCGCTTTCGTAATACTGCTCTCCCTGACGGTTCCGGCCAATCTCGCTGTTACGCGCGGCGATGGCGGCGGTGCTACCGATCCTGCGCTGTATTCAAGCGACTGGCGCACTACCGGACCTCCGGGAGGCGACGTGCGCGGTCTCGTAGTCGATCCTTCGAACCCGGATCGTTTTTACTTCGGGACGCTTGACGGCCAAATCTACACGTCGGCCGATGGCGGTCGACAGTGGCAACTGCTCTACAACTTCGACAAACCGAAACTTTTCGTCGATCACATCATCGTCGATCCCCGTAATCCGAAGATCCTGTACGTCGGCGCGCACCGGCACAACGTGCCCGGTGGTTTCTTCAAATCCACTGACGGTGGAGTCACCTGGAAAGAAAGCCAGCAGTTGAAGAACGAAGCGATACATTCGCTGGCGCAATCCGAGGCGAATCCCGATACGCTGCTTGCCGGCACCTTCAACACCATCTTCCGTTCGGACGACGCCGGCGAGACCTGGAAACAACTCCCCACCGCAAACGTTCCCGGCTTACTGCACGTGGAGTCGCTTGCGATCGATCCGCGCACGACCAATACGATCTATGCCGGTACCTGGTACTTACCGTACAAGTCAGACGACGGCGGCCAAACGTGGAAATCGATCAAGAACGGCATCATCGATGACTCCGATATCTTTGCCATCGATATCGACCCGCGCGATCCGAACCACATCATCGCCTCCGCTTGCAGCGGTATCTACGAAACCAAAACTGCCGGCGACAGTTGGCGCAAGGTCCAGGGTATTCCTTCGCAGTCGCGTCGCACGCGCGCCATCCTGCAACACCCGTCGATGCCGGGCATCGTGTTCGCCGGCACGACCGAAGGCTTTTGGCGGTCTGACAAGAGCGGCGACTCTGATTCGTGGATGGTGACTACGTCGCGCCAGCTCGAGATCAACTCGATCGCCGTGCATCCGTCGCGCCCGGACATGGTCTACATCGGCACCAATAACTACGGCGTCATGGTTTCCAACGACGGCGGCAAAACGTTCCTGCCAACGAATGGTGGTTTCAGTGGACGCTTCGCGAATGCGATCCTCGCCGATCGCGAAACTCCGAATCGCATTTACGCGTCGACCATCAACACCGCCACCGGCGGGGGCTTTCTCTTCGTCAGCAACGACAATGGCGAGACCTGGAAACCGTCGATGCGCAGCATGCCTTCGCGTTTGATCACTTACGCCATCGTGCAGGACACGCGCGATGCAAACATTCTCTACCTGGGCACGAACCTCGGTGTTTATCGTTCCACTGATCGCGGTACGTCGTGGGCGCCCGTGTGGGCTCCAAACACGCCCGAGAAGAAGAAAGCACCAGCCGCGAAGCGGGGAAGAGCTAAGCGGGCAGCAACCGCAACGGCACAGTCCCGCAGCACCGCTCCCAAACTCGACGACGAAGCGGTCCTGCAAGCACAGCAAGCGCTAACCGACGCCGGTTATCACCCTGGTGAGCCTGACGGCAAAATCGGCACCGACACTACTGCGGCGCTGAAGAAGTTTCAGACCGATCATCATCTTCCCATCACCGGCAAGCTCGATGCGATCACGATCGCAGCGCTTGGTATCGACACCTCGAATGGTCCGGCTACGGCGGAGCGTTCGAACCTGATTCTGGCCGACGCCGTGAATGCGCTGGTTCATACCTACGACGTCGAGACTCAGAAACCCGGATATCTCGCCGCCACCAACACGGGTTTGTATCGCAGTTTCGATCCTAATAAAGGCTGGACGAAGATCTCCTACGGCAGCTTCGATCCCCGGACGACCTGCGTTTCGACGAACCTGAAAACGCCGGAAACGATGTGGGTCGGCACGCCGAACTCAGGCATTCTTGTCTCGCACGACAGCGGCCAAACGTGGCACCACGTCGATGGTATTCCGCATGAGGTACCGGTGAATACTATCGTGCAGGATCCGCAGCGGCCGGATTACATTTACGTTGGGACCAAACAAACCTTTTTCATGTCGCATGACGGCGGCCGGACCTGGAACCGTCGCGGTGGAAATCTTCCCTTCGGCGACTTCACCAGCATTCTCGTCAATCCACGCAATGGCGACGAGATCTTTGCCGGCAATGCTTATCAGATAGCCGACGTGGGCGGCGGTGTTTTTCGCAGCACGGATGGCGGCAAGACGTGGGCGCGAATCGATCCGAAAGGCAGGCGTTTGCCGAGTCAAAGGATCTGGGCGCTGGCGTTTGATGCGTTCGATCAGAATGTGCTGTTTGTCGGTTCTCACTCGGCAGGTGTCTACGTTGTTCCACGAACATCGGACGCGTTGTCCGTGGCGCAATAAGCAGCCGCGTATTTACATACATGTTAATGAATGCTGGCGCGAGCGCTGTTGCCTTGACATGCGCTCGCGCCGCCGTGTACAGTGCCGCCCTACCCGGAAAAATCGGCGGCGGGTGTTTGTCGGACCAAGCGGGGTGACTAAACGGCAGGGCGGTAATCGAAACTAATTAGCTCGACAATTCCAAATTCCAAACGGCTCGCTTCCTCGCCAGCTTCAACTCCCGACAACGCCAAGGTCAAACAAACTATAAGCCGCCGTGCACTGTCTGCCAGTCAGCGAAGACCTGCGCTGATTGTTCCAGTCAAGTGAGCGCGATATGATCGTCACACGCGCTGAAATTTACCGGGAACTACAGGAGTGTGCATGTCTAGCGAACAACCCAAGCTGAATGACAGCGAGGCCGACAACCAAACAACACCCGGCAAGGCAGAGCCTCAGCCGCAATCAACGATAATGGCTTCTCAATCCGGAACCGCAACCAAAACAGACGTCGATGACAGCGACGACTCGCGCTCAGGCGGCGACGTCGACTTCGGACAACTTCTCGATCAATTCGAACAGGAGCAAGCGACTCTTGAAGAAGGTGAAGTCGTGCGCGGCACCGTGGTCGGACTCAGTGAACGCGGCGTCGTGATCGACTTCGGCTACAAGTCTGAAGGTATCGTGAATCCGGCCGAGTTTACGGAGAACGGCCAACTCACTGTCAAAGCCGGCGACGAAGTCGAAGTCCTGGTCAAGAGCATGGAAACCGCCGACGGCCTCCCGGTGCTGTCGCGCGCGGATGCCGTGCGCATGAAAGCGTGGGACGACCTCGAGAAAGCCTATCGTGAAGGCACGAACGTTAAAGGCCGCGTGGTTGATCGCATCAAGGGCGGATTGCGCGTCGATATCGACGGCATCGCCGCGTTCCTGCCGGGCTCGCAAGTCGACGTGCGCCCGGTCAGAAATCTCGACAGCCTTCGTAACCAAACCATCGAAGCCAAGGTCATCAAACTTAATCGCAAGCGTTCCAACGTCGTGTTGTCGCGCAAGTCCGTCATCGAACAGGAGAACACCGGTCGCAAGGACCAAACGCTCCAGCAGATCGAAGAGGACATCGTCGTCGAAGGCCAGATCAAAAACCTCACTGACTACGGTGCGTTCGTGGATCTCGGCGGCGTCGACGGCCTCTTGCACGTAACCGACATGTCATGGGGCCGGCTCCAGAACCCGAACGAGCTGTTCAAAGTCGGTGACACGATTCAGGTGAAGGTGCTGAAGTTCGATCGCGAGCGCGAGCGCGTGTCGCTCGGCTACAAGCAACTGCTGCCCGATCCGTGGTCGAGCGTCGAAGAACGTTTCCCGGTCGGTACGCGCGTCAGCGGACGGGTCGCGAGCGTTGCCGATTACGGCGCGTTCGTAGAACTCGAGCCCGGTGTTGAAGGATTAGTCCACGTCTCGGAGATGAGCTGGTCCAAGCGCGTCAAGCATCCGAGCAAAGTCGTCAACGCCAGCGACATGGTCGAAGTGGAAGTGTTGAGCGTCGATCCGAAGGCGCGGCGCATCAGCCTCGGCATGAAGCAGGTGCAGGAGAACCCGTGGCAAACGCTGCACGAACGATACCAGGTCGGCACGCGCGTTCACGGCCGTGTCAGAAACCTGACGGACTTCGGCGCTTTCATCGAGATCGAAGATGGCGTCGACGGCCTGGTCCACGTGTCGGACATTTCCTGGTCTCGCCGCATCAAGCATCCGAGCGAAGTGCTGAAGAAAGGACAGGAGATCGACGCGGTCATCACCAGCATCGACAGCGAGAACCGCCGGCTGTCTCTGTCGATCAAGGATCTCGAGCCGAACGCCTGGGAGAAGTTCACCACCGAACACAAACCCGGCGACGTGGTGCGCGGCAAAGTCGCGCGCTTTGCAAACTTCGGCGCGTTCATCGAACTCGACGACAATCTCGAAGGTCTTTGCCACATTTCCGAGCTTTCCGAAGAGCGGGTGGCGCGGCCGGAAGATGTCGTCCAACTCGGACAGGAACTCGACTTCAAAATCTTGCGCATTGACCCCGACACGAAGAAAATTGGACTCTCCGCCCGCGCCGTGGGCAAGGACGAACCGATCGTTGACACGAAGATCTATTCCTCAGAAGCCGGTGGAGGCATGGCCTCGCTCGGCGAGCTTGC
>Ga0081539_10003529_pt1 | contig 19037 bp, 21 predicted proteins | sample TabmetS4T2R2_FD_71023 | JGI IMG/M metagenome (GOLD analysis project Ga0081539, IMG submission 71023) | Tabebuia heterophylla rhizosphere microbial communities from the University of Puerto Rico - S4T2R2 | ecosystem: Host-associated > Plants > Roots > Rhizosphere ...
ATGGCGCGCCTGCGCGAGTTCTGGCGGCGCGTCGAGCAGACGGCGCCTTTTGCCGTCGCCTCGATCTTCATGCGCGGCATCCAGTCGTTCTTCGTGCCGCGATCCCTGGCCTTCGGCGGCGTGCACGCGCAGGTCGGCCTGGACGCGGCGTCCTACTACAGCACGGCGCCGCTACGCGAGACCCTTGGCGAGCTGGTGAGCCTCGAGTGCCTGAACGCAAAGCGCACGCGCCTCACGGTGGGCGCGGTGAACGTGCGCACGAGCGCCATGCGCTATTTCGACAGCCGCGACGCCGCGCTCTCGATCGATCACGTCATGGCGTCCGGTGCTTTGCCGCCCGCCTTTCCGGCGGTGCGGATCGACGGCGAGCCCTACTGGGACGGGGGCGTTTACTCCAACACGCCGATCGAGGCGGTGCTCGACGACAAGCCGCGTCGCGACTCCGTGATTTTCGGCGTCAATGTCTGGCAGCCCTCGGGCCCGGAGCCGCAGTCGATCTGGCAGGTCCTCGGGCGGCAGAAGGACATCCAGTACGCGAGCCGCGCCGACAGCCACATCCTGCGGCAGAAGCAGATCCATCACCTGCGGCACGTGATCAGCGAGCTCGCCGCGCGCTTGCCGCCGGAGGTGCGCGAGAGCGCCCAATGCCGCGAGCTCGCCTCTTGGGGCTGCCGCACCACGATGCACGTCGTGCGACTGCTCGCGCCGACGCTCGACAGCGAGGACTACCTGAAGGACATCGACTTCACGCCGGCGGGCATCCGCGCCCGCTGGCAGGCGGGGCTCGCCGATACGCGGCGCATGATCGAGCGCGCGCCTTGGGATACACACGTCGATCCGATGGAGGGCGTCATCGTGCACGAGCTTTCTGCCCGTACCGGCATGCAAATCGCGGAAGCGATCTAGTTACTGCTCGAATAGGCGCGCCACGGCGTGGCGCAGCACCTTGAGCTGGCGGCTGAAGTTCCTGCAGGCGTCACAGAGCGTGAGATGCAGGCGCAGCCGCGCCTGCTCGCCGAGCGCCAGCTCGCGATCCATCGACTGCGATAGCAGCCGCGACGCCTCCCTGCAGCTCAACCTCACCGGCGAAACCATCCTTTTTCAAGGCACTCGCGCAGCGCCATGCGCGCGCGGTACAGCAGCACCCAACAGTGGGTCGAGGTTATGCCCAGTTCTTTACAGATGTCGGCCGTGTCGACACCGAGGTGCTCGCGCATGAGAAACACCTGGCTCGTGCGCGGCGGCAGCGCCTTCAGGCACTGCTCGAGCGCGGCAAGGAACTGCTTCTCGTGCAGCGCGTCCTCGGGATGCGGCCATGCCTGCGGCTGCTCGCGCCAGTGGCCAGTGTCGTCGAAAAGGGCGTCGAGATCGTCCGTGGCCGCCTCGTCGCCTGGACCCGCCAGCGGCTGTTCGCGGCTTGAGCGGCGGATCGCGTCGACGATCTTGTGCTTCAGTATGCCGGTGAGCCAGGTGCGCAGGTTCGAGCGCCCGGCGAAGCTCGCCTCAGCGGCGAGCGCGGCAACGAGCGTCTCTTGCACCGCATCCTCCGCGGCGTCGCTATTGCGCAGCTGCATCGAGGCGTAGCGAAGCAGATAAGGCCGCTGCGCCTCGATCTCGGTTCGAAAGTCGCTAACCAAGGTGCGCCGATGATACCGGCGCGCCGGCGCTTAGTAGCGCTGCTGCCCCTTGATCGACCAGGGAATCACCGGTCCGCTCTCGCCGTCGCCGTTGTGCTTGGCGGCGTCCTTCTTCGGCCGGCCGGGCCGATAGGTGACGGAGAAGATCTTGAGCGGTGGCACCTTGGGCGGCGCCTCGAGGAAGCGGCAATCCGACTCAGTCGGCGCCGAAAGGAGAGCACCCAGGCGCTTGCCGTTCAGGAGCACCGTGTAGCGCAGCATGTGCATGGAACCGGGCGCGGGCTGGGCGAGGATGTCGTACTTACCGAGCTTGTATTGCTTTCTCTCAAGCATGTAGGAGGGGAGGGGCCGAGGGAAAAGGCAGCATTGTACCCCTAGACGAGGGTGATCCCCGCACCAGAAAGGGGCAATGTGCGTAGCGGCTTGCCATCGAGCGCGAGAAGCGCATTGGCGAGGGCCGGAGCGATGACCGGGGTGGCCGGCTCGCCAACCCCGGTCGGCTTCTCGCTCGAGGGCACGATATGCACTTCGATGCGGGGCATCTGCGGCATGCGCAGCACCGGATAGTCGTGAAAGTTCGACTGCTCAACCACTCCGTCCTTCAGCGTGATCGCCCCGGTGAGCGCCGCCGAGAGGCCAAAGCCTATGCCCGACTCCATCTGCATGGCGACGATATTCGGATTGACCGCCACACCGCAATCGATCGCGCACACCACGCGTTCGATACGAACACCCTCTTTGCGGCGCGCGACTTCCACCACCTGCGCCACCACGGTGTTGAACGATTCGTGCACAGCGATGCCGCGCGCCCTGTCTTTTGCCAGCGGCTTGTCCCAGCCCGCCTGCCTGGCGGCGAGATCCATTGCCACGAGATGGCGCGTATGGCCGGCGAGCAACTGGCGGCGCAGGGCGAGCGGATCCTTGCCGGTCGCATCCGCGATCTCGTCGAGAAAGCACTCTGTGGCGTACGCGGTGTGGGTCGAGCCGACCGAGCGCCACCATTGCACCGGCACGCCGACCTTGGGCGAATGCAGCTCGAGCAGCCTATTAGGAATCGCGTACGGCAGATTGGCAGCGCCTTCGACCGAGGTCTCGTCGATGCCGTTCTTCACGAGCATCGGCTCGAACGCCGTGCCGGTGAGGATCGACTGGCCGACGATCGTGTGGCGCCAGGCGATGGGCTCGCCGTGCGCGTCGAAGCCCGCTTGGACCGCGTGGTAGTACATCGGCCGGTAGTAGCCGGCGCGCATGTCGTCCTCGCGTGCCCACACCAGCTTTACCGGCGCGCGCCCACCCGCAGTCATAGATGCGGCTTTCGCGATCGCCGCGGCTTCGAGCAGGTAGTCGGATTGCGGATTGGCGCGCCGGCCGAAGCTGCCGCCGGCGTAGAGCATGTTGAGCTTCACCTGCTCGGGCTTGAGACCGAGGAGCTTGGCGACCGACATCTGGTCCACCGTCTGGAACTGCTCGCCATTCCAGATCTCGCAGCCTTCGACCGTCAGCGCGACAGCGCAGTTCATCGGCTCCATCGCCGCATGCGCGAGATACGGAAACTCGTACGCCGCCGCGAGGGTCTTCGCGGCGCCGCGTAGCGCCGAATCGACATCGCCCTGCTTGTGCGCCACCGTGCCGGGCGTCACCGCGAGGCGCTTGTACTCGGCCATGATCTCGGCGGAGCCCAGGCGCAGCGCTTTTGTTTCGTCCCATTCGGCGACCAGCGCATCGCGGCCTCTTTTTGCCGTCCAGTAGTCGCGCGCGAGCACCGCAACGCCGTTGGTCGCCGGCGTCTCGAAGGGCACCACCTCGACGACGCCGGAAATTTCTTTCGCCTTCGCGGCATCGAAGCGCGCGAGCTTGGCGCCGAAGCGCGGCGGATGCAGCACCACTGCGGTGAGCATCCCGGGCAGCTTCACGTCCTGAGTGTAGATGGCGCTGCCGTTCGCTTTGGCGCGCGCATCGATGCGCGGCAGTGCCGCTCTGCCGATGTAAGTCAGGCTGCCCGCGTCCTTGATCGGTACGTCGACGGGCACGACCTGCGTCGCAGCGGCGGCGGCGAGGTCGCCGAACCTGGCGCGGCGCTTCTTCTTGCGGTGCTCGACCACGCCCTTGGTGATGGTGATTTCCGCCGGCGGCACTTTCCATCGCTCGGCCGCCGCGGCGACCAGCATCGCGCGCGCGGTGGCGCCCGCCTTGCGCAATTGCTCGTAGGAATTCGGCAGCGAGCTCGAGCCGCCCGTGCCCTGCGCTTCACCCCACATCAGGTTGTGATAGCGCTTCCCATCGGCAGGCGCGGCTTCGACGCGCATCTGCGCCCAGTCGGCGTCCAGCTCTTCCGCGACGAGCGTCGCGAGGCCCGTGTACGTGCCCTGGCCCATCTCGAGATGCTTGGCGATCACGGTCACGGTGTTGTCCGGCGCGATGCGCACGAATGCGTTCGGCTCGAGGCTTGCGGCGTCCTGCGCGGACGCATCGGGCAGCGCCACGGCGAGCACCAGCGCGCCGCTCGCCTTGAAGAAATCGCGCCGCGAGAGGTTCTCGATCACGCGAGCGCCTTGGCCGCGCGCTTGATCGCTGCGCGGATGCGAAGGTACGTGGCGCAGCGGCAGATGTTGCCCGCCATGGCGGCGTCGATCTGCGCGTCGCTCGGATCCTTGTTCGAGCTCAAGAGCGCGACGGCGCTCATGATCTGGCCGGACTGGCAGTAGCCGCACTGCGGCACGTTCTCCGCCACCCAGGCCTCCTGCACGACGCGCCCCGTCCTGAAGAGGCCAATTCCCTCGATCGTGGTGATGCGCCGTCCGGTCACTGCGCCGACCGGCGTGATGCAGCTCCTCGTCGGGCGGCCATCCACGTGCACCGTGCAGGCGCCGCACTGCGCGATGCCGCAGCCGAACTTGGTGCCGGTGAGCTCGAGGAAGTCGCGCAGCACCCACAGAAGCGGGGTGTCGGACTCCGCGTCCACCGCCATCGGCTTGCCGTTCACGCTTAACGGTGTCATTCGCGCTCCTAGGGCTCGGCGTACCTGAGCGGCGGGTAATCGCGGCTGTACTGCGGGCCGGCGATGAACGCCTTCGGATCGTATTTCCAGAACTGGCTCACGTTCTCGTAGGTCGCCACCGTGACGTTGACGAGCTCGCCATTTCGCCGCTCCACCTTGCGGATGTAAACGTTGAGGATCGGCTTGCCGTACTCGTCGAGCCGCAGCGGCCCCATCGGTCCGTGGTCGAGCTTGACGTCGTGCAGCGCTTTCAGAAACGCCGCCTTGTCCTCGAACTTCCCGTTGACGAGCTTCAGCGCTTCCTCGATCCACAGGCCGGAGGTATAGGTCGCCGCGGTATAAAAGCCCGGCGTCACCTTGTATTCCTTGCGGATCGAGGCGACGAACCGATGGTTGTCGGGCGTGTCGTGGTCGACCGCGTACCAGCTCGCGGTGTAGACGCCGAGGGCCTCGTCGCCCATGTTTTTCAGGATGCCCTCGTCCGTGAGCGTCGGATTGCCGAAGACGGTCGTCTTCAGCCCGTACTCCCGGTAGGCGCGCAGGAACCGCAGCGGGTTCGAGCCGGCGAAGCCCGCGTACACGCCGTCGACGTTGCCCTTAAGCTGGCCGATGAAGGAGCCGTAGTCGGGTGCATTGAGCGGTGGCCAGAGCTTCTGCACCGCCTTGCCGCCGGCGTCCTCGAAGGCCTTCTGGAAGCCCGCTGCGCCTTCGTGGCCGTAGGTGAAGTCATCAGCGATCATCGCCAGGCGCTTCACGCCGAGCTTGGTCGCGGCGTAGTCGCCGAGCGGGTACATGGCCTGCGCCGCGGTGCCGTAGGTGTGGATCACGTAATCGCTCTGCTTTCGCTGCGCGAGGTCGTTCTGCGCCGCCGACATCGGCGGCAGGAGTGGCACCTTCGCCTGCAGCACGTATTCATCAAGCGCGAGCGCTTCGAAGGTGGCGAGCGGCCCGACGAGGACATGCACCTTCTCGCGCTCGACCAGCTCCTGCGCCTTGGTCTTCGCCTGCGCCGGCTGCCCGGCGGTGTCGGCGAAAAAAATCTGCACCTTGCGGCCCGAAAGCGTGTTGTTGCGCTCCTTGAGGAAGAGATTGATGCCTTCCTCCATCTGCCGGCCGCCGGCGGCGAGCGGGCCGGTGCGCACTGTCAGGAAACCGATGCGCAGCGGCTCCTGCTGTGCGAGCGCGGCGGTGGCGAAGAGAGCGGCGAGAAACGCGCCGAGCGCGCGTAAACCGATGGTCATTGGGCCTCCTCGAAGCGCTCCATATTACGGTGACGGTGGCTCCGCCGTCTTAAGCGCATGGGCGCCGACGCCGAGCAGGCGCACGGGGCGCGCGCCGGCCTCGGTACGCTCGAGCAGCATCTGCGCGCGGTTCACGAGGTCCGGGCGCGAGTCGGTGAAGTATTCCGTGGTATGGCTGCGCGTCACGGTGCTGAAGTTGTTGTAACGCACCTTGATCGTCACCGTGCGCGCGCGCAGCCCCTTGCGCTTGAGGTCGCCGGCGACTTCCTCCGCCAGCGCCTGGATCTGCTGATTGATCTCGCGCAAGTCGGTGAGGTCCTTGGCATAGGTCGTCTCGCAAGACACCGACTTGGTCTCGCGGTTGGGCTCGACCTGCCGCGGATCGTCGCCGTGGGCGAGCTGCACCAGCCAGTCGGCCAAGCTGCCGACGGTATTCGCGAGCAGTGCCTTGTCGGCGGTGCGCACTTCAACCAGGCGCTCGATGCCGATGGCGCGCAGCTTCTTCGCCGTCACCGGCCCGACGCCCCATAGCGCCTCTACCGGCAGCTTTTGTAGAAAGCTTTCCACCCGCTCGGGCGCGATCACCGTGAGGCCGTCGGGCTTCTGCCAGCCGGAAGCGATCTTCGCGAGGAACTTGTTCGGCGCGACGCCCGCGGAGGCGGTGAGCGCGAGCTCGTCCTTGATCGTTTGCTTGATGCGCTGGGCGACGTTCATGGCGAGGGGCTCGCTCCATCGGTTTTCGGTGACGTCGAGGTAGGCCTCGTCGAGCGAGAGCGGCTCGACCAGCGGAGTCGCCGCATGCAGGATCTCCATTACCTTGTGCGATGCCTCGCGATAGCGCGTGAAGTCGGGCGGCACGATGACGAGCTCGGGGCACAGGCGCACGGCGCGCGCCATCGGCATCGCCGAGCGCACGCCGTACTTGCGCGCCTCGTAGCTCGCCGCGGCGACCACGCCGCGCGACTCGGGCGAGCCACCGACCGCGACCGGCTTGCCGCGTAGCTCCGGCTTGTCGCGCGCCTCGACCGACGCGTAGAACGCGTCCATGTCGATATGGATGATGCGGCGCGGGGACTCAGCCAAAGCTTAAGTAAGATGCCATGAAATTTCGCGAGGAGGCGGCATGCAGGGCAAGATTGGGCTCGAAGAGCATTTCGCGATTCCCGAAACGCTGGGCGATTCGAAGGGCTACCTGCCCGACCACACCTGGCCCGAGCTCGAGTCGCGCATCCTCGACATGCAGGAGCGGCGCATCGCCGAGATGGATCGCCACGGCATGCAGATGATGATCCTGTCGCTCAACGCGCCGGCAATCCAGGGCATCGCGGATGCAAGGCGGGCGACGGAAGTGGCGCGGCGCGCCAACGATTTTCTCGCCGCCGAAGTGGCGAAGCGGCCGTCGCGCTTGCAGGGGCTGGCGGCCCTGGCAATGCAGGATCCGGACGGCGCGACGCGCGAGCTGCGGCGCTGCGTGAACGAATTGGGCTTTCGCGGCGCGCTGGTGAACGGGTTCTCGCAGATCGGCGATCCGAACTCGATGGTGTACCTGGACGACTCGCGCTATCGCGATTTCTGGGCCGAGTGCGAGCGGCTCGACGTGCCGTTCTATCTGCATCCTCGGAACCCGCTGCCGTCGGCCGCGCAGATCTACGAAGGCCATCCGTGGCTCCTCGGCCCGACCTGGGCGTTCGCTCAGGAGACTGCGGTGCATGCGCTGCGGCTCATGGCCTCCGGCCTCTTCGATCGGCATCCGCGGCTGCAGATCATCCTCGGCCACCTCGGCGAAGGCCTGCCCTACAGCATCTGGCGCTGCGACAACCGCAATGCGTGGACCAAGGCGCCGCCGCGCTATCCGGCGAAAAAAAAGCTGGGCGAGTATTTGCAGCAGAATTTTTATCTCACGACCTCGGGAAACTTCCGCACGCAGACGCTGATCGACGCCATGCTGGAAATCGGCTCGGACCGCATCATGTTCTCCACCGACTGGCCGTTCGAGAACGTCGACCATGCGGCGATCTGGTTCGATAGCTGCAGCATCAGCGAAGCCGACCGCCTGAAAATCGGCCGTACCAACGCCGAGCGTCTCTTCAAGCTGAACTAATTATTTCGATCGGTGAGCTGTCGCACGCCGCCGTAGTAAGCGAGGATCCCGGCCAGCTGGATCAGATGGTAGAGGTCGTTGTGATTGAAGTGGCGATGGAGATCGACGCCGCTTGCCTGCACCAGGCCGGCGACGACCGACAGCGCCACCCCGGCGAGGATGGCGCCTGAGCCGCGCTGACGCCAACGCCAACGCAGGGCATGCAGCAGCGCGACCAGCGCAAACGCGATGCCCGTATCGGCGACCACCCAGATGAAGCGGTCGTCGCGCCACACCCACGCCCAGAAAAGCGCGAGCTTCAGCGCCGCAAGGGCGAGAAGCGCCCGGCGCAGCGCGCCGCCAGTGGTGGCGATAGCGCTGCCGGCGAGCATCGCGGCGCTCGCGACGCCGATTACCATGACCGTCGGCAGCCACAACGACTCCACGCGAAAGCCATGGTGGGTGCCGCCGAGCGCCGCGCCGAGCGCGAGAGCCATGAAGGCCGCAGCCCACGCGCGGCGCGACGCCTCGCCGTGTGCCGCTCGCAGCGTCAAAACGCCGGCCGCCGCGGTGACCGCCGCGAGCAGGTAATCGGTGACGAGCGTCATCGGCTCGCTGATCACGCGGTCCTCGTGGCGTGCACGACGAGCTCGCCGCGCGCGAGGGTCAGCTCGGGGTGCATGGCGGCAAGGTCGGCCCATTCGCGCAAGGCGAAGCCATGGCGCGCGAGCAGCGCGGCGAGCTCGCTACGCGGCACGGCCGAGCGGAACGGCTCCTTCCAGAGCGCGAGGATCGCGCGCTCAAGCGGCGTGGCGTTGTGAAAGCGAATCGCGCCGTCAGGCGCCGGTTCCATGACGGTGAAGACAAAATCGCCTCCGCCTGCTTGCAAGCGGTGAACGGCGACGAAGAGCGCGGCCGCTTGTGCAGCCGTGAGGTACATGAGCAGGCCTTCGGCGACAAAGACGGCGGGCTCGGGCCCGAGCGAACCGGCGAGCGCGGCGGCGAGCGGCGCGCGCGCAAGATCGACCGCGACGAAGCGAATGTTGCGCGGCGCAGTCAGGGCTGCGCGCTTCGCCGCCTGCGTTGCCGGATGATCGACTTCGATGAAGCGCACGCCGGGAAATTCGGGCGCGAGGCGCACCGCGAGCGTGTCGTAGCCCGCGCCGATCACCACCACGTACCGGGCGCCGCGGGCGAGCGCGCTGCGCACCGCGTGTTCGATCCAGCGCTTGCGCAGCACGAAGTGCAGGCACAGGCCGGGAATGGTGGCGCGCTCGAACGCCCACGCGAGCGGCCGCAACCGCGCGAGCAGCCGCTTGCCGGGTGTCAGGCACCGCGCGCAAAGCTCCGCCGCTCCGGGCGGCACGTACTGGGCAAAGCGGCGATCGCGCGCCACGTAGGCGGTCGCCATGGCGATGAGCGTCGCGGTCGAGCTCGGCCGGTCGGCGCGCACCGATCGGTTAGCCGAAAAACATCTTCTTGTAGTGGCGATACCAGTCGCTCTGGAAGAGCTCGGCCGGATCGTATTTGCGCTTGAGCTTCAGGAACTCCTGGAACTGCGGAAACGCAGCTTCGACCTGGCGCTTCAGTGCGTAGCGGTGATAGGTGGGGTAGTAGCTGCCGCCGTAGCGCAGGCCGATGTCGATCAGCGCGCGGAACGCGTCGGAGGCGCGGATCACGGCGCTCGAGGTGCGCTCGACGTGCAGGTTGAAGATGACGCACGCGTAAGGCTTCTTCGCCCAGGCGAGGAAGCTGTCGCGGTCCTGCTCGATCAAGCGCACGGTGCCGTAGACGATCTGCGTGCGCTGCGAGAGCGCGTAGGCGCGCACCTCGGCCATGAAGGCCTCGAGCGCGTCGCGCTCGCAATAGATCTCGGTAATCACCTCGGTTGCCCGGTTGGCGGCGCCCATGCGCTGGTCGATCGCGCGGTGATAGTTCTCCGGATAGATGCTCATCTGCTGATCGTCGGACCAGTAAAGCTGCCCGTTGGTCGACTGGTAATAGTCTGCGTAGCGCTTGAAGGCGCCCGACTTGTTGGCGTGCGCGAGATAAAGGAGCTCGGTCCAGTCTTTTTCCGAAAGCTCGCGCTGCGAGCCGGGGATCGCGCGCGACGACTCGACCGGGCGGTAGCAGGCGAAGACGCCGCGCCGCAAGAAGTCAGGCGAGGCCTCGTCGATCGCGTACTGAAAATCGCCGTAGAGGTAGCCCTCGGCGATGCGCTCGGCGAAGGCGCGCGAAAGGCCCTCGATCGTGCGCACCTCCACGACCCGCTCGAGCAGGCGCCGCGGCACGAGGCGCAGCGTCACCGAGTAGATGAAGCCGAAGAGGCCATAGCCGCCGATTGCAAGGCTGAAGAGCTCAGGGTTCTCGGCGCGGCTGCAGGTGAGGAGCCGGCCGCGCGCGTCGAGCAGCTTGATCGCCTCGACGTCGCCGACGATCGGCGGCAGCGCGAGGCCGCGACCGTGGGCATTGGCGGCGAGCGAGCCGCCGAGGGACAGCCGGTCGGCGCCGGTCTGCTTCTGGTTGAAGGCCCATTTGCGCTCGCCCGGTTGCGCGTAATTCAGCGCCTGGAGAAGCTGCGGCCACTGCATGCCGGCTTCGACCTCGATCAGGCCGCGCTCGTCGTCGAAGGAAAGAACCTTGGTGAGCCGGCGCGTATCGACGAGCACCCCGTCGGTGGCGAAGGCCTGCGAGCCCATGGAATGGCGCCCGCCGGCGATGCACAGGGCGCGTTTGTCGGCGGCGGCGAGCTTGAGCGCCGAGCGCACGCCGTCGAGGGTGTCCGGCTGCACGATGCGGTTGACCCAGGTGGCCGAGAGCTGGCCATGCACGTCGTTCACCAGGATGCCCTCGGGCGTCTTCGCCTTCTGCGCCCAGGCGCGCGCGGCGGGCCACATCGCGCTGGCGGCGGCGAGGCGCAAGAAGTCGCGGCGATTGCCCATCGATCCTCCCCTTGGTTTTTCGCATTCTAGAATGGGCGCATGCAAGCCGAAATCACTTACACCCGCGACACCGGGGAAAAACTTGTCAACGAGACTTATGGCCCGAACAACATCCGGCGCCGCACAAGTGGCACGGAAGAGAGACACCGTGTAGAGATCGCCAACGGCCGCGAGGCGCGCGATCTGGCGGTGGACGCGAACGGCTTCGTGCTGGTCGAGCACCGCACGGCGGTAAAGAACTTTTTGGACCCTGAAGAGCTCAAGCGCGTCTATTACCCCGAGGTGGTCGCGCTCATCAGGCGCGTCTCGGGTGCCGAGCGCGTGGTGGTGTTCGACCACACGCTGCGCTCCGGCAATGAGGCCGAGCGCGAAGCGAAGCTGCTTCGCGAGCCGGTGCTCTCGGCGCACAACGACTATACCGAGTGGTCCGGCCCGCAGCGCGTGCGAGACCTGATGGGCGAGGAAGCCGAGCGCCTGCTCGAGCGGCGCTTCGCCATCATTCAGGTGTGGCGGGCCGCATACGCAAATGCGGCCGATCCCATCCGCTCCAATCCGCTGGCGATGGCGGATGCGCGCTCGGTAGCACCGGAAGACCTGCTCGTGGCCGAGCGCCGCTACCCCAACCGGGTGGGACAGACCTACCGGCTGAAATACAACCCGCAGCACCGCTGGTTCTATTTCCCCGAGATGCGTCGCGACGAAGCAATCGTCTTCAAGGTGTACGACTCGGCGAAGGACGGGCGCGCGCGGTTCACGCCGCACACCTCCTTCGACGACCCGAGCACGCCGCCGGGCGCGCCGCCGCGCCAGAGCATCGAGGCGCGCGCCATCGCCTTCTTCTAGCTAGGTGACCTGAGCGGCCGCTTCGGTTTGCGCGCGAGGACGAAGAAGAGCGAGCCGACGCCGGCGAGGAGCGCGAGGATGGTGAAGCCGGTGCGATAGTTGCCGGTGAGGTCGGCGAAGATGCCCGCGATCATCGGGCCGCCGACCTGGCCGATGACCACGATGAGGAGCGAGAGGCCGAGAATCATGCCGATCGCGCTCCTGCCGAAGTAATCGGCGCGCAGCGCCTGCATGAAAGGCCCGCGCAGCCCCCAGGCGGCGCCGTGCATGACGGCAAAGGTGAGCACCATCGCCATGTTGACGGCGTAGGTGAGCAGAAGAAGCCCTACCATGTGCATCAGCATGCAGCCCGCGGCGATCAGGCGCTTCTTGTAGCGGTCGCCGATCCACCAGCCGATCGCCACGCCGCCGATCTGGGAAATCGTGAGCAGCGTGTAGACGAACGCCGCCTGCTCGACGCTGTAGCCGAGCCCCTGGTTCATGTGCGTGATCGAATGCACGCTCACCGCGTGCACAACCAAGAGCGCGAAGCCGTGGCCGAGCGAGAGGAGCCAAAAGGCGCTCGTGCGCACCGCCTCGCGCGCGGTGAAGTCGCGTTCGAGCGTGAGCGCCTTTAGCTCCTGCGTGGTCTCCGGCGTCTTCGGCGGCAGGCCGTCGACGCTGGTGCCGTAGTCTTCCGGCCGGCGCTTGATGACCATCGCCAGCGGAAAACCCACCACGATGGCGATGACGCCGGAGGAAAAGGCGGTCGCTCGCCAGCCGAACGTCTGCAGCGACCAGGCGACCAGCGGTACCGAGATGCCGCCGAGCGCGAGGCCGATCGACATCGACGAGAGCGCGCGCGCGCGCCAGCGCTCGAACCAGTTGATGAGCGCGACGTTCACCGGGAAGAAGCCGCACAGGCTCGAGCCCAGGGCGATGACGAGAAATGCGGCATAAAAGCCGAGCAGGGTGTCCGTTCGGCTGACGAGCATCAGGCCCGAGCCGAAGACCAGCACGCCGACGCGGATCATGCCCTGCGGCCCGAAGCGGTCGATGAACCAGCCGAGGAGCGGCCCGAGGAGCGCACCTTCCATCTGCTGCAGCGCCGCCGCGCCGGAGAGCGCCGTCTTGCTCCAGCCGCGCTCGGCCTGCAGCACCGCCACGTAGGCGCCGAACGATTGCGTCATCAGCCCGGACTGCAGGAACTGCATTGCCGAGCCCGCCGCGACCATGTACCAGCCGTAGAAGAGCCGCGGCGGCTTAGAATCGCCCTCCCTTTGCCCGGAATTCTTATTCATGACCATTTCAATGTATCAGGCTTCGGCGCCGCGCTTCGCCAGCATGCTGCGCAACCTCGCGGCGCTCATCGACAAAGCGGAAGCGCACTGCGCGGCGAAGAAGATCGAGCCCGCCGCGTTGACCGCGTTCCGGCTCTATCCGGACATGTTCCCGCTCACCCGGCAGGTGCAGATCGCCTGCGACACCGCGAAGGGCGCGGTGGCGCGGCTGGCGGGCGTCGAGATGCCGAAGCACGAGGACACCGAGCAGACCTTCGCCGAGCTGAAAGCTCGCATCGCCAAGACGCTCGACTTCATCGAGTCGGTGAAGGCCGAGCGCATCGATGGCTCGGAGGAAAAGGAGATCGTGCTACCGATGCGAAGCGGCGAGCGTCGCTTCAAGGGAATGCCGTACCTGCTCGGCTTCGCCTATCCGAACTTCTATTTCCACGTCACCACCGCCTACAACATCCTGCGGCACAACGGCGTCGAGATCGGAAAGGCAGACTTCATCGGCAAGCCGTAGCCGAATTGCGTACGACGTACAGAACTATTGTTTGAACGGGGCGCCGAGGCGCTCGCACTGCTCGCGCGCGTATTTCGCGCCGATGACGTTGGCGTCGTCGGGGCCGCCGTTGACGGCGACGATCTTCTCGTTTCTGAGGACGAAGCTCATCGGATAGAAGCCGTCGTAGGCGCCCTGCTTGTTCTTGTCGTTCACCCAGACGCACACGCCCCAGCCGTACTGCTCGCCGCGCACCGGCGTGCCGCGCTGGTAGAGGTGCTTCGGCTCGGTGCGAAATTCGACGATCGCGGCCTTCGGGTCGGTGAGCCGAAGATTGAGATAGCTCTTGATCTCGTCCTGATAGTTGAGCGGCCGCGGGCCGTATTCGGCGGTCTCCATCTCTTGTTTCGTGACGGTCGTATCGCAGCCCGTGATCGCGGCCCAAAGGACGGCGACCGGAGCGATGGCGAGCAGGCGGTTCATCGGCGCTCCTTGGCAAGGTCGGAAAGAAGCTCCGCGGTCTCCCGCGGCATTGAAACGTGAGGATAGTGATGCGTGGCGAGCTCGTGGTAGCGCCAGGCGGGGTCGTTTCGCGCGCGCTCGGCGAACGGCACGAAGCTCGAGGGTGAATAGCCGCTGCAAAAGATGTACGCGCGCGGCCCGCGGTAGCGTCCTTCGAGCGCGAGCGGCTCGGTAAAGCAGCCGCGCGGCTGCGCATCGCGCCGGCCGTCGAGCCAGGCGATTTCCGCCGCATCGCGCATGCCCTGGCGCTCGGGCGTGGGCGGCGGCACTTGCCAGCCCTCGTCCGGGAACGCGGCACGCACCGCGGGCGGAAGGAGATCCATCAGCGCTTGGCGGTTCTGGGGCACGAAGGCGTCGAGGTAGACGAGCGTCTGGATGCCCTCGGGCGCACGGTCCGCAACGCCGGTCACCACCATGCCGCCGTAGCTATGGCCGACCAGCACCACCTCGGAGAGCCGCTCGTAGCGCAGGCACTGCAGGACGTCGGTGATGTGTGTGGAGAGATTGACAGCGGGCGAGGCAAGGTGCGAGCGCTCGCCGATGCCGGTGAGCGAGGGTGCTTGAACATCGTGGCCGGCCTGGCGAAGAAGCGGCGCGAGGCGCGACCACATCCAGCTGCCGCCCCAGGCACCGTGGACCAGGACGAACGTCAGGGGCTCTTCTGCGCCTTCAAGACGCCCGAGAGGTCAACCTCGTCGATCTTGACGGCCGCTTTGCGGCGCGCCTCGAGCTCCGCCTGCTTGCGCGGCGTCTCGGCGGTCGCCTGCTCGAAAGCCTCGGCGAGCTTGAAGCTGAACGCGGCGAGCGCTTTCGGATCGGGTTTTCGCTGATCGGTGCCGGCGAGCGTGCCGTAGACGCGCGCCGCCAGGTTGATGAAGATGCGCTCCGCGAGATCGACGTAAGGATCCTTCGCCGGCGCGGCCGGCGTCTTGCCGGGAGCTTCGGGGCCGCTCATGGGGCGAGTCTACTCCTAACCTCGGACTCATCCTCGGTGAGCGTGCGCTTGAGCTGATCGCGCAGCTCGTTGGAAACGATGACGTGCGCGGCCGGCGACTCCTTGTGCACAGCGTAGAGCTTCGCCTGCACGACGTGATCGTGCTCCGCGAAGGCGCGCACCGCGCGCTGCGCGCGCTCGGGATCCTGCGTCATCACGGCAAGCGCCGTCTCGCCGAGGTTCAGCGCCGAGAGCCAGGTCTCGCGCTCGACCATTTCGACACCGAGGTCCCGGAGCTCGAACATGTGACGCATATCGTGCGCGCGGGCGATGATGCGAAGGCGCGGGAAGTGCGTGCGCGCGGTGCGCGCAAGGCGCGTGATCGCCTCCGGGTTGTCGAGCGCAATGACGAGGAGATCGGCCGTGCCCGCACCCGCGGCATGCAAGAGATCAAGGCGCGTCGCATCGCCGTAGAAGACGCGAAAGCCGAATTTCCTCAGCTCCTCGACGTCGTCCGGATCGTCGTCGAGCACGGTCGGGTGAAAGCCGCTCGCATTGAGAAGGCGCGCCACCACCTGGCCGACGCGTCCGAGGCCGGCGACGATCACCTGCGAGGGCTCGGGCTTCTCGGCCGGGCGTGCCGGCACGTCGGCGAAGCGCGGCGCGATGAAGCGGTCGTAGGCGAGGAGCAGGAAGGGTGTCGCGATCATCGAGAGCGCCACCGCCAGGGTGATCGCCTGCGCGGCCTGCCCGTCGACCGCGCCATTGTTCGCCGCGAGGCCGAGGATCACGAAGGCGAACTCACCGCCCTGCGCGAGGAGCAGGATGAAAAGCGGCCGCTCGCTCTGCGGCAGCCGTGCGCGCTCGGCGATCAGCCAGAGGAGCGCGCCCTTCAGGATGAAGAGCACGACGATGATGCCGACGACGAGCCACGGCCGCGCAAGCAGGATCGCAAAGTCGACGCTCATGCCGACCGAGATGAAGAAGAGCCCGAGGAGTAGGCCCTTGAACGGCTCGATCGCCGCTTCGATCTCGTGCCGGTATTCCGATTCGGCGAGGAGCACGCCCGCGAGGAATGCGCCAAGCGCCATCGAGAGGCCCGCCACCTCGAAGAGGAGCGCGATGCCGAGGACCAGCAGCAGCGCGAAGGCGGTAAAAATTTCACGCAGGCGCGTGCGCGCGATGTGACGGAAGACCGGACGGGCGATGAAGTGGCCGAGCACCAGCGTGCCGACGATCACCGCCACGGCGAAGGCGACCCCCTGCCGGGAAAAGCCGGACCAGCCGCCGGAGGTGCCGAGAAGCGGCAGCACGGCGAGCATCGGGATCACGGCCAGATCCTGGAAGAGTAGGATGGCGAAGGTCGCCTGTCCGCCCTGCGTGCCGAGCGCGCCGCGCTCGCTGAGCGGCTGAAGCGCGAGCGCCGTCGACGAGAGGGAGAGCGCCATTCCCGCGACCAGGGCGCCGCGCATGTCGATGCCGCCCGCGAGCGCCGCTGCGCCCACGGCGGCGATCGAGCCGAGCACCTGCGAAAGCCCGAGGCCGACGAGGCGCGTACGCATGCTCCAGAGCCGGCGCGGCTCGAGCTCCAGGCCGATCACGAAGAGGAGAAAAACCACACCGAGCTCGGCGAAGCTGTGGATCGCCTGCGGCTCGTGGATCAACTTGAAGCCCCACGGACCGATGGCGATGCCGGCGAGGAGATACCCCGCCACCGAGCCAAGGCCAAGGCGGTGCGCCGCCATGACGGCGATCACGGCGGCTGCAAAATAAATCGCCGCCTGCAAAAGCAGTGCGTTCCCTCCCTCCACGCTCGCAGTATAGTTGCGACAGGGAGGGAGTCATGGGAAGTATCGAAGCGCTCGTGCTCGAGCGCATCGAGGGGGTGTTCGCGCGCTGTCCGGAACTATTCCGCTTCAGCGTGCGCGATCGTACCGGCCTGCCGGATCACATCGATCCGACGACGCTGGAGGGCGAGCTCTTCATCTTCGAGATCGCGCTCGCTCCGCGGCTTGGCAAGGCGCAGTACGACGAGGTCTACGGGGCGATCGCCGCGGCAATCAGCGCCGCCTGCTCGTCGTGGCCGGAGGCTAAGGAGCTGCTGCGCGGCAAGACCTTCGTACGTTACTTGCACTGAGGCTCGTTTTCCCCGGGCACGGGGCTTGCGGGACAGGCCGGCATGAAGCCCGTCCAGCTTGCAAACCTGAATGCCGAGCTGCCCCCGCTCGAAGAGGACCTCGCTGCCCGCCTCGACGTGATCTTCGAGCGCTGCCCGCAGCTGCACGGTTTCACCGTCCAGGACTCCTCCGCCCTGCCCGAGGAGCTGCGCTCGCTCGCGCTCGAGCGTGAGCTTGTCGTCACGGACATCGGCGTGTTCCCGTTCATCAATGCCGAGCAGTGCGAGGTGATCTACAACGAGATCGCCGTGGCGCTCCTCGACTTCATGTACGAGCGGCCAAGCGCCAAGGACGTCCTGCGCGGCCGCACGTTCGTGCGCACGCTGCACTGACGAATTCGGGGTCAGAGCCCTATTTCCGCGCGGCTAGAATGGCCGCGTGCCCGTCGATGCGTTCGGGAGCGCGGTCGAGCTGGCCGCGGCGATTCGCGCCCGGCGCTGCTCTGCGTGTGAGCTGACCGAGCTCTATCTCGCGCGGATCGCCCGCTACAACCCCTCGCTTAACGCTATCTGCACGCTCGATGAAGCGGGCGCGCTGCGCCGCGCGCGCGAGGCGGACGCGGCGTTGACGCGCGGCGAGCTATGGGGCCCGCTGCATGGCGTACCGATGACCATCAAGGACGCGCTCGAGACCGCGGGCGTGCGCACCACCGGCGGCCATCTGCCGCTCAAAGACTACGTCCCTGCGCGCGATGCCACGGCCGTGGCGCGCCTGCGCGCGGCCGGGGCCATCCTCCTCGGCAAGACGAATGTCCCGCCTCTCTCGGCGGACTACCGTGCCGACAACGAGATCTTCGGGCGCACGAACAATCCCTGGAACGTGGAGCGAACGCCGGGCGGATCGAGCGGCGGTGCGGCCGCGGCGGTCGCGGCCGGGCTCACCGGTTTCGACGTCGGCAGCGACCTCGCCGGGTCGGTGAGGACGCCGGCGCACTTCTGCGGGCTTTTCGCCCTGAAGCCGACCGAGCGCCGCATTCCGAACACGGGCCATATACCGGAGCCGCCCGGATTGCCGCGCGCGGTGCGGCACATGAACGTGCTGGGGCCGCTCGCGCGATCGGTCGAGGACCTTGTGGTGCTGACGAGAGCGATGTGCGGCACCGACGAGGCGGAATGGGATGTGCCACCCATGCCGTGGATCGAGCCGCCGGAGCGCGAGCTCGGCTCGCATCGATTCGCGTGGAGTGCGAACTTTGCCGGCCTCCCAGTCACGCCGGATACGCGTAATGCGATCGCGCGGCTCGCGGACCAGCTCGCCAACGTCGGCTGCGCCGTCGAGGAGCGCAATCCGGATGCACTGGATTGGAACGATCTGTGGGAGTGCTGGGGCGAGATCGCCATCACGGAGCGTGCCGCCACCGGCGGCGATCGCAGCCGAGAGCGCGTCGCGGCGCTGAACAAGACACTCGGCGATTCCTATGCCGTCGCCCGTGGCTCGGCCAAGGGCATGAAGGCCACGGTGGCCGATTACGCCGCGGCGCTGACGCGCAGGGATGCCCTCATCACCACGCTGGAGAAGTTCTTCGAGCGCTGCGACGCCTTCATCTGTCCGGTCACCGTGAGTCCGGCGATCGGGCACGTGCCCTTCGGCACGCCGATCGACGTCGGCGCGGGCACCGTGCCTTATTTCATCGCCGGCACCGCGTACACCTGCCCGTTCAATCTGACCGGCCATCCGTCCGTGGTGATTCCATTGGCGAAAAGCAAAGAGGGCCTGCCGATCGGCGTGCAGCTCGTGGGCCGGCGCTGGAGCGAGCCGGCGCTACTCGCGGCTGCGCAGAAGGTAGTGCTCATCACCGGTCCCTTTACGCGGCCGCCAAACTACCGATGAAAATCGACTGGGACGTACCCGTCCGCATGGATGACGGCCTCGTGCTGCGGGCTGATGTCTTTCGTCCCG
>Ga0081539_10003530_pt1 | contig 19031 bp, 14 predicted proteins | sample TabmetS4T2R2_FD_71023 | JGI IMG/M metagenome (GOLD analysis project Ga0081539, IMG submission 71023) | Tabebuia heterophylla rhizosphere microbial communities from the University of Puerto Rico - S4T2R2 | ecosystem: Host-associated > Plants > Roots > Rhizosphere ...
TCGTCCCGTCGATACTGCGGCCGGGTGATTTCAGTCCAAGACATCGTGTCCTCCCTCGAATCTCGCAAATCCGAAGGAATCACAAAGGACTGGAATCACCTCATTCTTTTTCGGCCAGCCTCTGAGGAGCCGCGCACTTGCGCGGCGTCTCGAAGGATGGCCGCACGTCCGGCTCTTTCGGCTATCCTTCGAGGCTCGTCGCCGAGGCGACGAGCACCTCAGGATGACGGCGTTCCAGGTAGCGCGTGCGGGACACGACCTCACTGCCCCGCGGCCTCGGCGCCGCGGGTGCGCGGGTCGGGGGCACCCAACGGTCCGTTTGGCGTCACTGCGATGGAATTGGCGGAGGTCTGGCCGAGCGGCACGACGATCACATGGCCCATCGCCTTCAGCGCCGCCAGCGTGTCGTCGGCAAAACCGCGCTCGATACGCACTTCATCCGGCAGCCACTGGTGGTGCAGCCGGGGTGCGGCGACCGCGGCGGCGACGTCCATTTGATAGTCCAGCACATTGACGATCACCTGCAGCACCGCGGAGATGATGCGGCTGCCGCCCGGCGATCCCGTCACCAGCACAGGCTTGCCGTCCTTCAGCACGATGGTCGGCGCCATCGACGACAACGGCCGTTTGCCGGAACCGGGCAGGTTGGCCTCGAAGCCGACCAGCCCGTAAGCGTTGGAAGCGCCGGGGGCGGCGGTAAAATCGTCGAGCTCGTTGTTGAGCAGCACGCCGGTGCCTTCGGCCACCAGGCCGACGCCGTAGCTGAAGTTCAGCGTGGTGGTGTTGCTTACCGCATTGCCGCGGCTGTCGACCACCGAGAAATGCGTGGTATTGCTGCCCTCGCGCGGCGGCAGCGCCGGCAAGGCGTCGGTCCACGGCGTCGCGCGATTGAGGTCGATGCCGAGGCGCTGCTTTGCGGCGTAGTCCTTGGCGACCAGCGCCGCAATCGGAGCATTGACGAAGGCGGGGTCGCCCAGATAGCGGGCGCGGTCGGCATAGGCGCGCTTCATGGCCTCGATCATGAGGTGCAGCGACGGCGCGGAGCCTTGCGGCAACTCGCGCATTGCAAAGCCTTCAAGGATGTTCAAGGTTTCCAGCAGCACGACGCCGCCGGACGAGGGCTGCGGCATCGACACGATGTCGTAGCCGCGATAGCTGCCGCGCACCGGGGCGCGGATCACTGGCTGGTAGGATTTGAGATCGTCCAGCGTCATGATGCCGCCGGCCTCGCCAATCGACTTCACCAGTTTTTCGGCGATCGGTCCCTCGTAGAATCCGCGCGGGCCCTGTTCCAGTATCGCCGTCAGCGTCGCAGCGAGATCGCTCTGGACCAGCGTGTCGCCCTCGCGCAGCGAAGAGCCGTCGGCGCGGGAAAATATCTTTGCGGATGACGGCCATTTCGCCAGGCGCCTGTGCCAGTCCGGCAGCGTGTCCGCGCTGTCATCGGCGATCGGCATTCCCTTGGCCGCCAGCTCGATCGCCGGCTTCAGGACCGCCCGCAGCGGTAGCTTGCCCGAGCCGTATTTCTCCAGCGCCAGCGCCAGCCCCGCGACGGTGCCGGGGACGCCGATACCCAAAGCCGAATCGCGGGATTTGGCGATATCCGGCTTGCCATCCGCGCCCAGGAAGATATCGCGGGTGGTCGCGGCCGGCGCGGTTTCGCGATAGTCGATGGCGATGTCTTCCCTGGCGTCCGCCGAGTGGATCACCATGAAGCCGCCGCCGCCGATATTGCCGGCGCGGGGATAGGTCACCGCCAGCGCGAAGCCGGTCGCGACCGCCGCATCGACCGCATTGCCGCCCTGGCGCAGGATGTCGGCACCGATCCGCGCGGCGAGTTTTTCCTGCGCGACCACCATGCCGAATTCACCGGGCACCGCATGAAACGTGCCGGGAGCCGGCGGTGTGTAAAAGCCGCGGCGTCCTTCCTGTGCATTCGACGGTCCGCAACAGATGACCGCGAGCGCCAGCGCAACCAGAAATGCGCGCCGGCCTGCCGCAAACGGGATCATGCTATGCTCCGACAAATAACGCTGGTCTCGCGATGATGCTATAGCGTCCGCTTGCGTTGGCAAACGATTCGGCGAGAAAACGACCATGGCGGCCCTTGCATCCGACGCGCGCAACGCTGGCATGCAACCGGCCTGGCCGCCGCGCGCTGCCGTGACCGCGTGGATATTCTTCGACTGGGCCGCGCAGCCTTACTTCACGCTGATCACCACCTTCGTATTCGCACCCTATTTCGCGACCCATGTGGCCTCCGACCCGGCCCAGGGGCAGGCGTTGTGGGGATTCGCCACCGCCGCCGCCGGGTTGCTGATCGCGCTGCTGTCACCGGTGCTCGGCGCCATTGCCGATGCCAGCGGCCGCCGCAAGCCGTGGATTGCCGCGTTCGGCGCGCTCCTGGTGACTGGATCGAGCCTGATGTGGATCGGCGGTCCGGGCGACCCGCGCGTGATTCCACCGCTGCTGATCGCCTATGGCATCGCCACCATCGGCGTCGAGTTCGCCACCGTGTTCAACAATGCGATGATGCCGACATTGGTGCCGCCGGATCGGATCGGGCGGCTGTCCGGCACCGGCTGGGCCACCGGCTATGTCGGCGGAATTTTGAGCCTCATCCTGGTGCTGGGCTTCCTCGCCGCCAGTCCGCAAACCGGCCGCACCTTGTTCGGCTTCATGCCGTTGTTCGGGCTGGACCCTGTCAGCCACGAGGGCGACCGCATCACCGGGCCGCTCACCGCGGTATGGTTCATCATCTTCGTGCTGCCGATGTTCCTGCTGACGCCGGATTATCCCGCGCGGCGCCCGGTGCGCGAGGCGCTGCAGGAAGGACTGAGCGATCTGCGCCGCACTTTGAGCGAATTGCCGAAGCACAAGTCGATGGCGGCGTTCCTGCTGGCCAATATGGTCTACACCGACGGGCTGGTGTCGCTGTTTGCGTTCGGCGGCATCTATGCCGCGGGCACGTTCGGCTGGAATACGATCCAGATCGGCACCTTCGGCATCCTGCTGGCGATCGCCGGCGCGCTCGGCGCCTGGATCGGCGGCAAGCTCGACGACAGGCTCGGACCGAAGCGGGTGATATCCGGCAGCCTGATCGTGCTGCTGCTGTCGGTGATCTGGATCCTGACGGTCGACCGCGACCATGTGCTGCTGATGCCGGTCGCGCCGGCGGTGCCGGGCGGCGGCCTGTTCGCCGCGACCGCGGAAAAAGTCTATCTCCTGCTCGGATGTCTGATCGGCATGGCCGGCGGCCCGCTGCAGGCGGCGTCGCGCACGCTCCTGATCCGGATGGCACCGAAGGACCGTATCGCGCAATATTTCGGATTGTTCGCGCTGACCGGAAAGGTCACCTCGTTTGTCGGGCCCTTGCTGATCGGTTTCGTCACCTGGGCCACCGCGAGCCAGAAGGCGGGCATGGCGGTGTTGGTCGTGTTTTTCCTGGGCGGCCTGTTGCTGCTGCGCAGGGTGAGGGATTGAGTCACCGCGTCCTGCGCGGGCTTGACCTGCGCATCCATCCCTCTTCACAAGAGTCTTTCGAGAGGGATGGATTGCCGGGTCAAGCCCGGCAATGACGAGTGCAATCAATGCCGGAAATGCCGCACCCCGGTAAACACCATCGCAATACCGTGCTCGTCGGCGGCCTTGATGACCTCGTCGTCGCGCATCGAGCCGCCGGGCTGGATCACCGCGGTCGCGCCGGCCTCGATCGCAACCAAGAGACCATCGGCGAACGGGAAGAACGCATCCGACGCCACGACCGAACCTCTGGTCATCGCTTCGCCAAGTTTCGCCTCGTCGGCGGCATCCTGCGCCTTGCGCGCGGCGATCCGCGCCGAATCCACCCGGCTCATCTGGCCCGCGCCGATGCCGACCGTCGCGAGATCCTTGGCATAGACGATGGTGTTCGACTTGACGTGTTTTGCCACGCGGAACGCGAATTTGAGATCGCTGAGTTCGGCGTCGGTCGGCGCGCGCCTGGTCGCCACCTTCAGCGGCATGTCATCGACCACGGCGTTGTCGCGGCTCTGTACCAACAGGCCGCCGGCGACGGTTTTGGCGGTGAAGCCGACGCTACGCGGATCGGGCAGGCCGCCCGCCAGCAGCAGCCGCAGGTTCCGCCTTGCGCCGACGATGGCGATGGCTTCTTCGGTCGCGTCCGGCGCGATGATCACCTCGGTGAAGATTTCGGTGATCGCGCGCGCGGCCTCGGCGTCGAGCGTGCGATTGAGCGCGACGATCCCGCCATACGCGGACGTCGAATCACACGCCAGCGCCTTGCGATAGGCACCGACGAGGTCGGCGCCTTCGGCGACGCCGCAGGGATTGGCGTGCTTGACGATGACGCAGGCGGCGGTGCGCGTGGCATCGAACTCGGCGATGCATTCGTATGCCGCATCGGTGTCGTTGATATTGTTGTAGGACAGTTCGCGGCCCTGCAGTTGCCGCGCCGTGGCGACCCCGGGCCGGCGATCCGGCGTGCGATAAAATGCCGCCGTCTGATGCGGGTTCTCGCCATAGCGCAGCGGCTGGATCAGGCGGCCGCCAAGGCTGCGAAACTCCGGCGCGTCGTTTTTCAACACCGCTGCGAACCAGTTCGATATCGCCGCGTCATAGGCCGCCGTCCGCGCATAGGCTTTGGAGGCCAGGCGGCGGCGCAGCGCCAGCGTGGTCGCGCCCTTGTGCGCGGCGAGTTCGTCGAGCACGGCCTGATAGTCTTCCGGCTCCACCACGACGGCGACGTCGTCGTGGTTTTTCGCAGCGGCCCGGATCATCGCGGGCCCGCCGATGTCGATATTCTCGATGCACTCCTCGAAGCCGGCGCCTTTGTCGACGGTCGCCTGGAACGGATAGAGATTGACCACCAAGAGATCAATCGGCGCGATGCCGTGATCCTTCATGGACTGCGCATGCCCGGCATTGCCACGGATCGCCAGCAGCCCGCCATGCACTTTTGGATGCAGCGTCTTGACCCGGCCGTCCATCATCTCGGGAAAACCTGTGAGGTCCGACACGTCGGTAACCTTCAGCCCGGCCGCCGCGATCGCCTTCGCGGTGCCGCCGGTAGAGACGAGATCGATGCCCTGGCCCGCAAGCGCGCGGGCGAAGTCGGTCAGGCCGGTTTTGTCGGAAACGGATAACAGAGCGCGGGTTACGCGGCGGTCGGTCATGAAGTCAATCCTGCGGAATAAGCCCGCCGCCTAGCATGATTTTGGGAGGCGTGAAACCGGGGATTCAACGCACTCCACCGTCATTGCGAGGAGCTCTTGCGACGAAGCAATCCAGTCTTAGTCGTGCACCGCTCTGGATTGCTTCGCGGAGCCTGTCATCGGGCGCGCGTTCGCGCGACCCGTTGGCTCGCAATGACGGTTTCGCTTAAGCGAAACCTATAAGGGCAATTCCGGCTCGCGCCGCGCGTTGCGTTTCGCCGTGGTCGCCGAGGCAGAGGTGCTGGAGCGGACAAAACTCCAGCGGATGCTGGAGACGGCCCGCGCGTCCTGCTTGATCACGATCTGGGCGGTGCGGCGCGGGCCGTCATTGCCGGCGAGGAAGACGCTGTCTTCCAGCTCAACCTTGTCGTCGAGCGCCTCAAAGGTCCAGACGTCGCGGTTGGGCAGCACCAGCATCACGCCGCGGGCGTCGCTGAGCCGGCTCGCCTTCACCAGAGGGTGCAGATGAAACCGCAACGCATAGTCGCTGTCATTGCCCTTGATCCGCCCGCCCGGCGCCGGGTTGAGCGTATCCTCGCCGTCCAGCCGGGTGCCGTCATGCGATACCATCAGCACCCGCTGATGGATCACGCCGAATTTTGCAAGGTAACCGTCATGCGATGCCGTCAGCAGCATGCCGTCGGTCGCGGCCTCGCGGAAACTTTCGACATGGGACGGGCCGCTGACGATCGGCGAGCCCTGCAACAACCGCTTCACCGCCGATAGCTCGACGAACTGGCAGGAGGACGCGCCGTGATAAGTCAGGGTGGAATGCGCCGGCGTGCCGCGCGCGACGACGCGCCAGTTGTCGCGGCCGGTGGCGGGCATGCCACAATTGATCACGATGCGGCTTGGACCCGAAGACAGTTCGAACGACAGACACCCGGCGTGGGCGTCATGGCTGACACTGGCCGGCGGCGGCGCGCCCGTGTCCATGATCACGGTCATCGCGCCGGCATCGAGGCGCTGATAGCCGGTGTGGGGCATGTTCACCATCGGCGCGCCGTGGGTGTCGTCATAGGCAAGCAGGGTGGCCAGGAGATCGGAGGGCGTGCCGCTCATGCCGTTGAACAGCGCAAAACTGCCGTCGCCATGGCGGAAGAAGCGCAGCATCGGCATCATGCGGTCGATCGCATTGAGCAGCGCCGGCGGCGGCGCGATGTTTCGTGCAGCAAATGTCTGGCGCAGCGGCAACAGGTCGATCAACAGCTCGATCAGCGCGCCGGGGTTGCGCGAGATGTGGCCGCCGTCGGGAAGGATCTGCCGCTGCAATTCATCGGACAGTTTTCGCGTCGCGGTGCGGATGTGACGCGCCTGGTTGGCAAGGCAGAGCGAGGCATAGCACAGCGCGATCAGCACCTGCAGCCGCGGCACGCCATCGGGAATGTCCAGCATCGTGTAGCGCAGATAGCGGATTTCGCGCGTCAGCCCGCGCAAATACCGCCGATAGAATTTGCCGTCGGTATCGCCGAGCACCAGAGGGGCCTGCGACAATAGCGAGATCACGCGGCGCGCCAGCACGTCGGCGCGGCGGCCGATCGGGCGCTTGCGGTTCGGATTGGATATCCAGTCGTCGACCAGCGAGCGGGCATTGGCGCGGGTGATCGCGGTATCGGCGGCGCGCAGATGGCGCAGCCAGCCGAAGCCGAGCAGGTTGACTTCCCAGTCTTCCGACGGCGGCTCGAGGTCGAACACCGAGCGGCCATGGCAGGTGACGATCTTGCCGGCGAACACGAAGCGGCCGGCATAGACTTCGGCGGCGCGGGTTGCATCGGCAGTGCGCAGATCGTGCGGCGCGATGATCAGCCGGTCGGTGCGGCCCGGCCACAGTCGCGACAAGGCCACCGACCCCCCGCTCGCGCGCGCCATCGCGGTCCGCGCGAAGCGGCCCATGATCAGCGTCGAAATACGTCTGCGTTGAGCGACCGACACGCGCGCCTTGGTTTTAAGGGGAACTCGCTTGGGAATCCTTTTAACTTGAGGAGGATTCTCTGCGAATCCTTATTAATCCGGAAACGCGGTCACGACACCACCGGAATGCACCGAATCTACAAATTGGCCTGTAAATATCAGGATTTAACCAGCCGCGCCGCATAGAATCCGTCAAGCCCGCTTAGCCGCGGGTCGGAGTGCGGCAGGTGACAGGGCAAGGTACGCAGATCGCCCTCCGGGGTGAGGATTTCGGCCAAACCCGCCACCTCCCCGGCATCAATGGGCGCGCGGCGGAGGCCTGACTCAGCGACAAGGAGCGCGGCGAGGGCTGCCTCACCTTCCTCCGGTTCCAGCGAACAGGTGCAATAGACGAGGGTGCCGCCGGGTTTCAGCAGCGCGACCGCCTTCTGCAGCAGGCGCTTTTGCAGCGCCATCAGCGCGCCGATATCCAGTTCCTGCCGCAGCCAGGCCACGTCGGGATGGCGTCTGATGGTGCCGGTGGAGGCGCAGGGCGCGTCGACCAGCACGCCGTCGAATTGCCGCTCGTTCTGCCACTCGGTCGCGTCCGCCACCACGGTCTCCGCCTGCAGCGCCAGCCGTGCCAGATTGTCACGCAGCCGCGCCACGCGAGCAGGCGAGCGGTCGATCGCGGTGACCTGTGCCCCGGCCTGAACCAGTTGCGCGGTCTTGCCGCCCGGCGCCGCGCACAAATCGGCGATGGCTCTGTCCTTGACGTCGCCGAACAGCCGCGCCGGCAACGCGGCGGCGGCGTCCTGCACCCACCATTGCCCTTCGGCAAAGCCCGGCAGCACCGTCACCGAACCCTGCAACAGCGTGCGCACGGTTCCGGTCGGCAGCATCTCGCCATGCAGCCGCGTCGCCCACTGCGCCGCGTCGGATTTTACCGTCAGATCGAGCGACGGCTCATGGCTGAGCGCGATGGCGATTTGTTTCGCCGTGGCTTCGCCGTAATGCGCGACCCAGCGCGCCATCAGCCAGGGCGGAACGTCCAGCGTTTGCGCTTTGACCTCGTCGATCAGCGGCTGGCCCTCGCGGGCGCAACGGCGCAGTACCGCGTTGACGAGGCCGGCATATTTCGCAGCGCGCCGGTCGGATTGCACCAGGCGCACCGACAGGTCGACTGCGGCGTGATCGGGCACGTCCATCCAGAGAATTTGCGCGGCGCCGATCAACAGCGCGCTTTGCGCGCGCGGTGCGTCGGTGGGAACGCCGCGGTCGAGCAGCCGCGACAGCACGTGGCCCAGCGTTCCCAGCCGCCGCAGGATGGTCGCCACCAGCCGCCGCATCAGCGCACGGTCGCGATCGGACAGGGTTTTCAGGCCGGGATGGGCGCCGGCGCCATCGAGCTGGTCGTCAAGGGTGCGCCGCTTGTGCAGCACGCCGTCCAGAATATCGGCTGCGATCCGCCGCGCCGCCAGGCCGGGCACCTCAATGGGCGGTGCGAATCGTACGGGAGGCATAAGGTGCTGATCGCTTTCGGAACGACGGATGATGGCGCGGCGCGGAACATGTGTGACATGGGAATATGCCAAATGTAAGAATCGCCATGGCAATTTCACAGTCCGGATATGATCTATGGACTGACGTTTGTGTGAGGGCGAACCCCTCCGGGATGTGGGATACTCGAGATGACAGCCGATTCCTCTCAGCCGCCAACGACACCGCCGCCGCGCAAACCATTGCCGCCCGCGGCCCAGCGCGCTCTCGCCGAAGCCGAAGCGCGCCGCGCGGCCGCCGCGCAGGCAAAATCCGAGCCTGCGGCGAAAGAGTTTCAGGGACCCAAGGGCCCGGAGCCGACGCGTTACGGCGATTGGGAGAACAAGGGGATTGCCTCGGATTTTTGACGGCCGGGCTTTGCAATCGCGGTGACAAGGTTTTCCGTGGAGTGACGAGCGGTGATCCGCACGGACCGGCTGACGCTTCGGAAGTGGCGGGAGTCCGACAGAGACGCCTTTGCCGTGCTGAATGCGGCTCCCGAGGTCACGCAGGATCTGGGTGGCCCGCTTAGCCGCAGCGCGAGCGACGCCAAATTCGATCGCTATGTCGCGGCCTTCGAGCTGCGCGGCTTCTGCCGGTGGGCGCTCGAAGACTCCAGCGGGCAATTTTTGGGCTATACCGGCGTCATGCCGTCGCGGCCCGGTCATCCCCTTGGCCCTCATGCCGATATCGGCTGGCGGCTCATGCGCGCGGCTTGGGGTAGAGGCTATGCCACCGAGGCCGCAACGGCATCGTTGCGGGATGTGTTCGAGCGGGCGCAGCTGAAAGAAGTGCTCGCCTATACCTCAGTGGACAATGTCCGATCCTTGGCCGTCATTCAGCGATTGAAATTGCAGCGCGCGGCTTCGCTGGATTATTCCGAGCCGCTCGGCGCACGAATGTGGCAGGGCATGGTGTGGGTCGCCCGGCCCGAGGTGCTCGAGCCTGTCGGGGCGTAATCTCTCCACGTCATTGCGAGCGAAGCGAAGCAATCCAGAAGCAACGAGCGAAGACTGGATTGCTTCGTCGCAAGTGCTTCTCGCAATGACGTGGCAAGCAACGGACCGACAAAAAAGCCGCGCATCAGCGCGGCTTTCGTCGTCTCGAAATGGCGCAGCGGCCGATCAGCGCGTCACCACCACCGGCGTTCCGACCGACACCCGCTGGTAGAGGTCGCTGATGTCAGCGTTCAGCATGCGGATGCAGCCATACGATACAAAACCGCCGACCGAGCCCGGCGCATTGGTGCCGTGGATGGCATATTCGCCGCCGGAAAGCGTCATGGCGGCGACGCCCATCGGGTTGCGCGGCGAGCCGCCGGGAATCACGTCCGGCATCGACGGCTTGTCGCGTTTCACTTCACGCGGCGGCGACCAGGCCGGGTTGCGGTATTTGCCGTCGATCCGGGTGGTGCCGGCCCATTGCTTGCCGGCGCGGCCGACGCCGACCGGATAGCGCACGGCGCGACCCTGATCGACCACTAGATAGAGCCGGCGCTCATTGGTCTTCACCACGATGGTCCCCGGCGAATAGTCGCCGCGAAAACCCACCACATCCGGGCGCGCCTGCGCCGCCTCGGTCATCACCAGGCCGGCTCCGATCGTGGCTGCCAGCGCCACGGCAATCCTCAACGACATCGAACTCTCCAGTTTCCCAGTGCCGCCCGCTCCGAACGGCTCATTCCGCGCACACCTGCAAGGCGCGGATGTGCGATCTTCGCCCACGCATTTTTAACCGCGCGCCTTAACCAACAGGTTTCAGCCAGCGCCCCGGACCAATTCCGTCAGGCTTACAGAAGAAAAAGTTGGCAACAAAGTAAATGACTTGAAAACAACACTTGTTCGGAAACCGCCGGGGAGCGGCCCGTCGCGGTCACAATATTGTTGACGGGCCGCGACCGCAGTCGAACCTGCTGCTATTGGGACGGCACTAAGCTGTCGAACCCGCTTGCGAGTCCCGCTCCGTCCAATGGCCGTCTCCCGCCGCCGTTTCCTTGCCGGCAGTGCCGCGCTCGCGGCGGTGCCGTCGTTCTCCAGCGCGCAAGCCGCGCTCCGGCGCGCGCCGCCGGCGCCCTTCATGCTGGATGACGCGAGCCGGCTCAATGAAACGCCGATCTCGCGGGCTGCAATCCTTACCTCGCGCGGTGACGCCAGGCTGCTGCGGGAGTTGCGCGCCACGCTGGGAGAGGCGGCAACCGAAGGCCGGCCCATCGCGGTCGGCGGCGCGCGGCATTCGATGGGCGGGCAAAGCCTGCCGCGCAACGGCATCGCCGCGTCATTCTCAGCCGCCGTGATCGAACCCGACCGCGAGAAGCGGATCTACCGGGTCGGCGCCGGCACGCGCTGGCGCGACGTCATCCGCGTGCTCGATCCGATCGGCTTTTCGCCCGCGGTCACCCAGTCCAATCACGATTTCAGCATCGGCGGCACCTTGAGCGTCAATGCGCATGGTTGGCCGGTGCCGTTCGGTCCGTTCGGCTCAACGCTGCGGCGCTTTCGCATCATGCTGGCCGATGGGTCGGTGGTGACGTGCTCAAACACGGAAAACGCCGAATTGTTTCGGCTGGCGGTCGGCGGCTACGGCCTGTTCGGGATCGTGATCGACGCCGACCTTGCCATGGTCGAGAACAGCCTGCTGACGCCGGTGTGGGAGTTGCTGAAGGCCGACGCGTTCGCGCGGCGGTTTGTGGCGCGCGCCAACGATCCATCGCTGCGCATGGTGTATGGCCGGTTGTCGGTCGCGCGCGAGGGCTTTTTGCGGGAGGCGTTGCTGGTCGGCTATAAGCCGGTGTCGCAACAGCCCGATCGCCTGCCGCCGCCAAAAAACTCTGCGGCCTTTTCAGCGCTGTCACGAGGCATCTTCCGTGCCCAGATCGGTTCCGAGCGCGGCAAGCGCGCAAGGTGGATGGCCGAAACCCGGCTGATGCCCAAGGTCGGTCAGGTCGCCCTCACCCGCAACACCTTGCTGAACGAGCCGGTCGCAGCGCTGGCGGATCGGGATTTGAGCCGCACCGACATCCTGCACGAATATTTTGCGCCGCCGGATCGTCTCAACGATTTCCTCGCCGCCTGCCGCGAGATCATCCCCACGCACAAGCAGGACCTGCTCAATGTCACGCTGCGTTACGTCGAGGCGGATACATCGAGCGTGCTGACCTACGCGCCGCAAGCCCGGATCGCTGCCGTGATGCTGTTCGTCCAGAAACGAACCGCTGAGGCCGACGAGGACATGAGGGCGATGACGGTCAAGCTGATCGATCGCACGCTGGCGATCGGCGGCAGCTACTATCTGCCATATCGCTTGCATGCGACGCGCGAGCAATTGCGCGCCGCCTATCCGCGCCTTGACGAGTTCGTCGCCGCCAAGCGGCGCACCGATCCCCAACTGCGGTTTCGTAACGCGCTATGGGATACGTACCTCGCCTGACGGGGGGGCCAAACAAGGCTTTCCCCGCGGCGTTCTCAGTGCGCTTAGTAAGTTTTCTTGCAACGGCCCTGATAGGCAAGTTGCGCCCGGGCCGCCCGGCGTTCGCAATCATTGCCATATGTTTTGCCGTCACATCCGCAGACCGGCCGGAAGATGCGCGGGCAGAATCTCGGGATCACATCACATTTACCCTGGCCATCGAACACCTTGCATTGCCCTGCCGGATGCTGGCACCACAGACCGTTGTCGCAGGGAATCGGAAAAAGCCCGCCGCAGGTCTGGCCCTTGCCGACCGCCGATGCGCCGGTCGATCCGAAGGCTAGGCCGAGCACGATGATGAGCGCAGCAACGGCGCGACTGATCAAATGAGTTTTCATGAAACCCTCCCAGGTTTGGACGGTACACGTCGCGTTTTTCTCCTTAGCATCGCGATCATAAATCGCGATCGACCGCAGGACAACCTGAAATACGCGTTGGCGCGAAGTAGATCGCAAACCGTGTAGCCAGTACCCTATCCGGGGTTGAGTTCGCCGCGGGGCATGACGTCCGCTTGGTATCTCTCAAGAGACCGCGGCGCAGCGAGCATAGGGTGGGGGGCCATTGTCTACGGTCATCTTAAGGAGTTGCGCCCGATACGTCTTGAGATCGGTGGCCGTGGCGGAGAACGTGTCGTCAAATATCAAGTTTCCATTCGGCGCTCTGTAATACACTTTACCTTCCGTTGCTACGGCATTGCCCGCGCTGGTCTGCTTTCTTATCCACTCGGCATCCGTAACCGGCGCAGCAAACAAGGATGGATCAAGGATAAATGTTCGGAATCCTGAACCTCCCTGCACTTGAACCGTCGGAGCTACGTGATAGCGCCATGAGACTGAGCAAGTTGGGTCGTTCGCTGTTCGGACATTAAGGTCGCCGTATAACCACAGGTTTCCAATCATCGCCTGGGCGGAGAGCCGGCGATACATTTCGTGAGCGCGGGCCCAACAACCATCTCGAGGATATCGGAACGGGATGCAAATATCCGTAATGCGCAACGGATCACAGCTTAGGTCGGCGACACTATTGAAAAGTTCGCGGGCTTTCTGTTCTGTTATCGGACCTGCTGCTGCAAGGGGAAGAGGCGACAAAATTTGGGGCGCAGCAGGTCGTACGTCAAAAGGGCTTAGCGCGGGATCGACGGACAAAATGCTATTGTCGATATCCTCCGTAATAAGCACTTCAGATTGAGACCTGATGGCATCCGACAATTTTCGTTCGAGCGTTGCAAAATCAGGATGCGAACGTTTCAGCGTGTGAACCGCATGAGAAATTTCCAATTCAACGTCCAGGTCGCCTTCAGCGTTCTCTTTTAGATTTACGACCCGTTTTTGAATCGGAACGCGAACATCTGCGATTTTCTTGTCATCCGACAAGGTGACGTAAGCTGGAAGCCCGTCGTAATGCAGGCTCTTCAGCAAGCCCATCAATGCATGAGCTTTGGGATTCGATAGCTCAAGTGAAGCCGTAGTGCCGTCGGCAAAACGGATATCCGGGAGTTTTTCCGACAAAGCCGGATCGGTAATTCGACTTTCTCGGATCTCGGCGATATGAGAGACAATTACTTCGGCCATTGAAGTCAATCCCATCGAGTACGGACGCAGGCAGCAACACTGCAACCTTTAGTGAAGTACAGATCGCTTAGCAACTCCGTCTGGCCGGGCGCCGATCTGCAGTCCCGCGAGGTTGTCCGCCACCATTGGATCGGCCCGCGTGCCGAGGTGTCGCGGAGACTGCGGGATTCGTCCTTGGCGATCTTACGCAGGATGCATGAGCTAGCCGGAGTTGGCGATCGCTCGTGACTGTCCTATGCGCGGTGATCCCGGCAAAAACTCGGTGCCGACGGAACCCGCAGCCTTTTTCCTGATCTCAATCCGGTCAGCGGATTGCGCCTTACGCCCCCGCCGCCTTCTTGTTCTGCCGGTTCTTCACGAGGTCATCGACCACCGCCGGATCAGCCAGCGTCGAGGTATCGCCGAGGCTGCCGGGTTCGTCCTCGGCGATCTTGCGCAGGATGCGGCGCATGATCTTGCCGGAGCGGGTTTTCGGCAGGCCCGGCGCGAACTGGATCAGGTCGGGCGAGGCGATCGGGCCGATGTCCTTGCGCACCCACGCCACCAACTCCTTGCGCAGGACGTCGGTCGGCTCCTTGCCATTCATCAAGGTCACATAAGCGTAGATACCCTGGCCCTTGATGTCGTGGGGATAGCCGACAACGGCGGCTTCCGACACGGCGTCATGCGCGACCAGCGAACTTTCGACTTCCGCGGTGCCCATGCGATGGCCGGAGACGTTGATCACGTCGTCGACGCGGCCGGTGATCCAGTAATAGCCGTCGGCGTCGCGGCGGCAGCCGTCGCCGGTGAAGTATTTTCCCTTGTAGGTGGAGAAATAGGTCTGCTCGAAGCGAGCATGATCGCCGTAGACCGTGCGCATCTGCCCCGGCCAGGATCTTGCGATGCAGAGATTGCCCTGGGTCTCGCCTTCCAGCACCTTACCGTCGGCATCGACGATTTCCGGCACCACCCCGAAGAACGGCCGCGTCGCCGAACCCGGCTTCAGTTTCGTCGCGCCCGGCAGCGGCGTGATCAGGATGCCTCCGGTCTCGGTCTGCCACCAGGTATCGACGATCGGACAGCGGTCCTCGCCGATCACGCGGTGATACCATTCCCAGGCTTCCGGATTGATCGGCTCGCCGACCGAGCCCAGCAACCGCAAACTCTTGCGCGAGGTCTTCTTCACCGGGCCGTCGCCAGCCTGCATCAGCGCGCGGATCGCGGTGGGCGCGGTGTAGAAGATGTTGACCTTGTGCTTGTCGACCACGTTCCAGAATCGGGAATTGTCCGGATAGTTCGGTACACCCTCGAACATCAGCGTGGTGGCGCCGTTCGCCAGCGGCCCGTAGAGGATGTAGCTGTGGCCGGTGACCCAGCCGACGTCGGCGGTGCACCAGTAGATGTCGCCGTCGTGATAGTCGAACACGTATTGATGCGTCATCGACGCGAAGATCAGGTAGCCGGCCGAGGTATGCAGCACGCCCTTTGGCTGTCCGGTCGAACCCGAGGTGTAGAGGATGAACAGCGGGTCCTCGGCGTTCATCGGCTCGCACGGACATTCCGTCGTCACCATCGCGCCGGCTTCGTGATACCAGAGGTCGCGGGTCGGGTTCATGTCGACGGCGCCGCCGGTGCGCTTGACCACCACGACCCAATCGACACCGCCTGATTTTGTGATCGCCGCGTCTACATTGGCCTTCAGCGGCACTTTCTTGCCGCCGCGCAGGCCCTCATCGGCGGTGATGACGATCCTCGACTGGCAATCGGTGATGCGCTGGGCGAGGCTATCCGGCGAAAAACCGCCGAACACCACCGAATGAATGGCGCCGATCCGCGCGCAGGCCAGCATCGCATAGGCCGCTTCCGGGATCATCGGCAGGTAGATGGTGACGCGGTCGCCCTTCTTGACATTGCGGGTGCGCAGGATGTTGGCGAACCTGCAGACCTCGTCATGCAGCTGGCGGTAGGTGATGTGCTTGGACTCCGAGGGGTCGTCGCCTTCCCAGATGATAGCGGTCTGGTCGCCGCGCTTTTCCAAATGACGGTCGATGCAGTTCCAGGCGACGTTCAGCACGCCGTCCTCGAACCACTTGATGGAAACATTGCCGGGCGCGTAAGAGGAGTTCTCGACCGTGGTGAAAGGTTTTATCCAGTCGATGCGTTTGGCGTGTTCGGCCCAGAAGCCTTCGGGGTCGTTGACCGAGCGCGCATACATCTCGCGATACTTGGCGTCGTCCACCCAGGCGCGCTTGGTCAACTCCGCGGGCACATCGTAGATCTTGTCGGACATTCGTTCCTCCACCCTGCCGGGTGCGTTAGCGCACCGCACGACGTTTCATTGTTCCAGCGATTATGCGTTGCCCCGCGGGCCCGGGACAAGACGGAAGACCATTGGATTTTGGTTGGCGCGCGCCTTCCGGAGCGGTCGACGCGATCCCCAACGGATCACGATCGCGTTTGAGCAGGCGTCGAAATTACCCTTACCGCGTCAAAGGCGGGGACAAACGGTATCTTATAACCTCTATAAGGCGAATGAGGACTCGCAATACCCGGCATTACCCCCTAAATGGCCCCCTCGTGGCCGGCGCCGGCGCCGGAACAAAAAATCCAATCCCAGCATTAGCGGATAGCGGGCCGGTCGAGGCGTTTAAAGTCATGATGGATCAGCATAATTTCGAGCGAGCCAAGACCGTCCCCGACGATCCCGCTGCCGCGCTCGCCGAAGCGCTTGGCCAAGGGCCCAAAACCCCGCCCAAGGCTAAACTGAATAGCAAGAGTTCGGTGGAGGAATTGGCCGAGGAAGTCGGCCTGACGCTCGGCGACCAGAACGAACTGACCATCCGCCGCATCAAGCGCGGCAAGGGCTATTCCTTTGTCGGGGCTGACGGCAAGGCGATTCGCGATCGTGGCGTCATCAAGCGCCTCAATTCCCTGGCCGTCCCGCCCGCCTACGAGGACGTGCGCTATTCCCCCGATCCGAATTCGCACTTGCAGGCGGTCGGCCGCGATGCCGCCGGCCGGCTGCAGTACCGCTACCATTCCGATTGGGAGAAAGTGCGCGAGCAGCGCAAGGCGCACCGGCTGGCGCGGCTGGTCGCGGCGCTGCCAAAAATCCGGCGCAACGTCTCCTTGCATCTCTCGGGCGAAGAGCCGACCCGGGAATTCGCTTTGGCCGCGGTGATCGAGCTGATTGCGCGCACCGCGATCCGGCCGGGCAGCGAGTCCTATGCGCGCCTCAGCGGCACCCGCGGCGCCAGCACTCTGCTCAAGTCGAACGTCTCGATCGAGGACGACTGCGTCGTGCTGAGCTTCAAGGCCAAGGGCGGCAAGGCGGTGCGCAAGGAATGCGAGGCTTCAAAACTGGTGCGGGCGCTCGCTATTCTGCGCCAGCTGCCGGGCAAGCGCATGTTCCAGTACCGCGACGACGCCGGCAACATCCGCGTCGTCAATGCCACCCAGGTCAACGAATTCTTGCGCGAGATCGCCGGCATCAGGATTTCGCTGAAGGATTTCCGCACCCTGATGGCCTCCGCCGTGGTGCTGGAATCGCTGTCGCGGATTTCGCCGGCTGCAAGCGCGCGCGGCCGCAAGCGCCAGGTGCTGGAAGCCGTGCGCACCGCAGCGGACGAACTGTCCAACACGCCGGCGATCTGCCGCAAGAGCTATGTGCACGACACCATCGTCACCGCCTTCGAGGACGGCATTCTGGAGCGCTTTGCGGCGACGATGAAGGGCTATCGCTCGCAGTCGAAGCGCGAGCAGCTGCTGGCGCAAGTGGTGACGGCGGCGGCGGCGTAACGCTGTCTCCCGGCGGTGGCTTGCGGTCCATTACGCGGATCGTCATAACATCAAAGTATGACCGACCGACGCCCTCTTCTGCGCGCGATTTACGATGCCGCCGTGGCCGCCGCGCATCCCGATTTGGTGCTTGCTGCTCACTTGCGTGCGGTGCCGAAGGGCAGGGTGATCTGTCTCGCCGCCGGCAAGGGCGCGGCCGCCATGGCTGCGGCAGCGGAGCGGCATTACCTCGACGCGCTGGAAATGGAGCCGTCGCGGCTCACCGGCATCGCCACCACGCGTCACGGCCATGGCGTGCCGACACGGCGGATCAAAGTGGTCGAGGCCGGCCATCCGGTACCTGACGAGGCTGGTCTCAAGGGTGCCGACGACAGTTTGAAGTTGGCGGCGGAGGCAACCGCTGACGATCTGCTGCTGGTGCTGCTGTCCGGCGGCGGCTCTGCCAACTGGATCGCGCCGGTCGAAGGCATCTCGTTTGCGCAAAAGCAGCAGGTGACCCGGGCGCTGCTGCGCTCCGGCGCGCCGATCGGCGAGATCAATACCGTGCGAAAGCATCTGTCGCGGATCAAGGGCGGCCGTCTGGCCCGCGCCGGCCGGCGCGCCGAGATCGTGACCTTGGCGATCTCCGACGTGCCGCGCGACGATCCGTCCGCGATCGCGTCGGGACCGACGGTGCCGGATCCGACGACGCTTGCGGATGCCCGCGCGCTGGTCGCGAAATACGATCTGAAGCTCGACGATGCGATTGGCCGCGCGCTGAACGATCCGGCCAATGAAAGCTGCAAGCCGGGCGATGCCGCGTTCGCCCGCGCGCAGTTCGAACTGATCGCGCGCCCGCGCAATTCGCTCGATGCGGCGATAAAACTCGCGAAGGACGCCGGCTACGAGATCGCCGACCTCGGCGCCGATCTCGAAGGCGAGGCGCGCGATGTGGCCGCCGAGCATGCGAAGCTTGCGCTGCAGGCGCGCGCCGAGGGCAGCCAGCTGGCGATTCTATCGGGTGGCGAGTTGACGGTAACGGTGCGGGGCCAGGGGCGCGGCGGTCCGAACCAGGAATACGCGCTGGCTCTGACCGGACTGCTCAAGGACGTCAGCGGCATTTCGGCGTTGGCCGGTGATACCGACGGCGCCGACGGCGGCGGCGGAAGCGCGAGCGATCCGGCGGGTGCGATGATTGACGGCGGCACATTCGCGAAAATGAAGTCGCTCGGGCTCGATGCGCAGAAGTATCTCGACAACAACGATGCGACGACTTTTTTTGAAGCGACCGGCGATCTGCTCGTTACCGGGCCGACGCTGACCAACGTTAATGACATCAGGGTGATATTGATCGATCGGATAGGCTAGCTCTCCGCACAGCGCCGTCATCCTGAGGTGCTCGCCCTCTTGGGCGAGCCTCGAAGGATGGCCACAAGCGCGTGCGGCCGATCCTTCGAGACGCCGCGCAAGGGCGCGGCTCCTCAGAGGCTGTGAATCTTTAGCACGATTTGGGTTGCCGAAGTGGGCGACGGGTGATTCTCTGGTCGGTAGGAGCGCCGGAGGGAGCGATGGCCGACGAGACACTGTTTGCGGA
>Ga0081539_10003531_pt1 | contig 19029 bp, 14 predicted proteins | sample TabmetS4T2R2_FD_71023 | JGI IMG/M metagenome (GOLD analysis project Ga0081539, IMG submission 71023) | Tabebuia heterophylla rhizosphere microbial communities from the University of Puerto Rico - S4T2R2 | ecosystem: Host-associated > Plants > Roots > Rhizosphere ...
CGTGATCACGCACACTTCACGTGGCATGCTTCCACAGGTTCAAACCCTCTCTGCAGCGCGACTGAATGTAACAGACGCACCGACGGAACGAGTGCAAAACCGACGAATGAACAGGCGCGCCGACGTTTGAAGACACACTTTTTCTCATGCGACCATTGTACAGTCGCACCGACGTCGGCACTCGTCAGAAGTATAGAGTAAATAACCTGAGTTCTCAGAGTGATCGTTGAAATATAGCAATTTTACAACAGTCGCGCCTCCGTTTGAGTAAATAAATGGCTTTTTCCAGGAAAAACGAGCGCTGAGGAACAGTCGCGGAACAGTTTCGTAGTTTTTCCGAGAACTGGATGAGAACAGATCAAAACAGGCAGAACAGTCGCACAGTTGCACTGTGATAAAGTGTTTTGCCAATTCTGTCAATGTTTAGTCTGCTCAGTCGTTGGCGCGAAGTGGTTCGGAGAGGTTGTCAGTGTCAGTCGTGTCCGTGAGCTGACTCGTCGAAGTGTGTAAAAGACGAACGGGAGTTAATTACGAATGAAATTTGAAATTTACGGTTTCTAGATAATAAAGCGATGTAGCAGAGTGAACGGTTTGCTCATTCTGCTACTCGGTATGTCGTCAGTAAGTATTTTTTTTTCTGCATGACAGAAGCGAAAAGTGTGCGATGGGAGAGGAAGGAAGGGAAGGGTTATAAATCCGAAAGAAACGTCCAAATGCGAGAATCAAATGTGAATCAATCGATGTAGGCTAACTGTGTAGGCTAACGGTTATTTTGTCTCTGTTTTCCTTGTTCGAGATGTGTTTTGACCTGTGTTATCAGTGTGAAAAGTGTTTGTCCCAGGGGAAAATGTTTTTTAACTCTGGAAAAAACGAGAGTAGGCTATGTAGGCTAATATTGCAAAGGAAATGTAAAGCAGACAAGATGTAGACGTTTTTTGGACAGACATACTGTGCCTGAGAGCTTTGCACTGTGACGTTGTACTTTTTTTGGGTGTCTGGACGCTTCCCTTCCCTCCCCCAGAAATGAAGCCTAGGCATAATTGTTTTGTAAGAAGTAACTGATTTCATCTAAGTCGTGGATATCTGAATGTGAACGTTGTTTGGAAGCTTTGCAATATGACGTCATGCTTGGGTCAGGCCCCTCCTCCCCCCCCCCCAGCGTCAGTCACTGTTGGAAAGAACACTTTGCCCATCCTGTTACACTTTCAATGTGTTTTGAATGCGTTTCAGATTAACTTTATTCCTTTGCGTAATACCAACCACTCCCCCTCTCCCCCTGGTGCATGACGTCATACTGCAAAGATAACATGTTTGTGTGAAAAGCATCGCATAGCCTAGGCTATGTGTTGCTGAAAGGAATTGGTGACGTCGTTATGCTACATGCCTAGGCATAGAATCTCAATGGGTGAAACATAGGCTAATGCACAGCTGTCTTGAGGGAGGGGATGAGTTTGATTTTGTTGTTTTTTGTGACCTAACAGGGGAGCCAGTAGAGCCTAGTTGCCTGGACAACAAGACGCCAGGATTGGCTGGGCTGTGGGCTAGGTTGTCTCGACTAAATGGCACTCGTCGAATAGTGTCACTCGTCTCATATGGGCACTCGTCTGATATGAGCACTCGTCTGATAGGTGTGGGTTTATGGAAGAGTGAATAGTCTGAGCTGTATCCATAAAGCGATTAGAGTGTTTCATTTTGAAGACGTGATTTGATAGGGCAATGGAGTCGGACACGGACCCAGACCAGCAACGTGCAAGAAAGCGGTGGCGCGTGAGTAAACAGAGGAGGCGGGAGAACGCAAAGAGGAGGAGGATTTTTCATGAGGATGTGACGGAAGAGGTGAGACGGGAACGAGAACAACAACTACTGGACGAGATGAAAAGAAGGCTATTGGAAGCGAGCGAGGGCGTAGAATTGCGAGAGTATGCAGGGACCGCGACGGATGAGAGTGGTGAAGACGAAGTGGAAAGTGAGAGGGGAGAGAGAAGAGCAGGGTCGTCTGAGCAGTCGTCTGAAAGTGAAGAAGAAGGTGGAAATGATCCAGGAGTTGTAGAATTGAACGCATGGCAGGGAAGTGTGACAGAGTCAGAGCAAGTTGAAAGCGAAGCAGAAGATGTGGTGGCAAGAGTGGCGGAGGAGCAGAGAGATGAAGATGTGATTGATAGACCAATAGAGAGAGTGGAAAGTGAAGGAAGTGAGGAAACACAGGGAGTGGAAGAAAACGAGGTATGGGATGACAGCGAGGGAGGGGATGTCAACGAGGGAGGGGATGTCAACGAGGGAGGTGAGCACAACGAGGGAGGTGAGGAGGGAGGAGAGAGTGAAGGTGCAGAGGAGAGCGACGAAGACGAGAATGAGGATAACGATGTGCTGGCGGCAATGCAACCAGACGAAGACACGGACCTGGACCAACCAGAGGCATATGAGAGCGACGGTGACGAGGGCGAAGGGTTTGGACCTTGGGTGGGGGTGAACGAGGAAGCTGACGAGGAAGCTGGGAACAATGGAATGCTGCGGTTGAGGAGTAAACTGGAAATTTGGTTTCCCCAAGTGGTGGGTAAACTTCCGTACGAAGACGGTGGGAATTTGCTGAGAATTCTACGTGACGAGTGCTACCCTGACCTCCCGATTGATATGCGGACGTATCTGGACAGAAGCGGAGCATCTTCAGTGACGTACGACAATCACGAGGGTGGAACATATGCGCATCTGGGACTGAAGAAGGGTCTGCGACATCTCTTGAGAGGGTTTACGCCAGACGAAATTGGAGAGAACGAGTCAATAAGACGAGTGAATTTTTGGATCTACGTGGATGGAGTTTCAAAGTATTTCAACCCAAGGGAGGCAGCTGAGTGCTGGCCAATTCTTGCTCGTGTTGACAACGTCGCAGCAGTGAAGAGGGATGTGGTGACCGTCGGCCTCTACTACGGCAAGAAGAAGCCGACGAGTGGAATTCTCTTGGACAAATTCATGGCGGAGTACATGCGTCTGAAGCGTTTTGGGTTGAAACTGAGTGCGGAGGACGAAGACGAAGACCGTGTGGAAGTGAGGCTGACGGGTGTGATTGCAGATGGACCAGGGCGCCAGTTGGTGAAAGGAATCGTTGCTCACAACGGGATACATGGATGCGAACGTTGCGACTCGGAGGCAGAATCCAAGTTTGGACGAACAGTTTTCTCCGGTGTGACAGTCGGAAATCCACGGACGAATAAAACCTTCAGAGATCCGAGGCAGCAAAGACAACATCATCATGGATTCAAAACGGGACCAGGACAGAAGACGTACGAGGCGAGTGCTCTGCTGGAAGATGAAGACTTTGATATGGTAAGAGACGTCGCGCTTGACCCAATGCACCTTTGCGCCCTGGGATGTGGGAGACGCTTTCTGATGTACCTTTTGTGTCAGTTGGGACCCACCGGGGTACGGAACAGGCCAACGTTCTTCATAAGTGCAAAACTCAAGACACGAATGGACGAGCTGCATGCAGGTTATGCTGAGTATACCCCCATGGAGTACAACAGACCGCCAAGAACTCTGAAACCGGGATATTTCAAAGCGACCGAGTTACTTCTGGGAATGTGCTACACGTACTGCGTGCTCTTCTACAGCGCCAGAGTCCACGAGCCACCTCCTGAGAAGAGGAGGGATATTGTGGAACTTGACGAGAAGTTGTTTGAGTTGGTTCTCTACCTCACCATCGCAATGAGAATCTTGTGTGATCCTGTGTTGTGTCTCAGCAAGAGGCATCTCAAGATAGCAGAGACAAGCATCAGGAACTTTGTCCAGCTGTCTGTGGACAATTGTGGAGACTCCTTTAATGTGTACACAATACACTCAATGCTGCATCTTGTGGACGAGGTAAGGCACTGGAAGAGGCCATTGGTTGACTTCTCGGCCTTCATCTCAGAAAACCACTACCGACACTTGATGAAGGGAATCCGTGGTTCGATTTTTCCGTTGATTCAGCTGGTGAACTTTGTCCTCATGAAAACAGCAGCAGAGAGAAAAGCATTTCCAGGTGGGGCCAAGGCCAGACCAAAGGTGCCAGATTTTGATCTTCAACGATTCATGGTGGCCAGGAACAAGTACTCTCGGTGTGTCACTCCTTCGTTCACCATCGATTGCAAGAGGGAACAGGACTGCTACGTGGAAATCGACTTTGGAGGAACAAACAGGCTGCCTGTCCGTTGTCTCGCTTTCAGTGTGAAACATGGTGTGAAATACGTTGACGTTGTGCTTCAAAGGCGTCTTGACCGAGAGTTTTTCTCACTGAAAGGATTTCCTGCTTCTGACCTCTCAATGAGAATAATAAGTGGGGAGATCGATGGCGTGAGAACTGTGCCACTCCGCATGATGAGGCGCAAGCTGTTTCGTTTGCCCATTGTTGATAGGCAAGAGAACGAACCCAGGGAAAAGTTTGTTGTCATACCAATGTTGCATACCAAAGAACAGAACGACGAGTGGGAATTGTGAAGAGGACAGCGAGAACGAAATGGACGGATGGGCATATGCCAGCATCCAGACGAGTGGAGGGACGAATGAATTCAGTTGTCCCAGACGAGACGAGGGAGGGATGAACATAAGTTATCATCCCAGACGAGAGGATGGAGGGTTGAGCAGATGTTAGCATCCCAGACGAATGAACGACGAGAGTTTCTGTAAACCCCAAAGGTAGGATTAAATGCAAATGTTGTAGGCAGTTATCCCCTCTAGGCAGTAATCCCCTCCCTCTTGTGTCATACACTCGTCCCCCTCCCCTTGTCGAAAAGAAAGAAACGAGCGAACAGCAGTAAACTTGCCAGCACTGTTAACAGGTGAATAGCGTCTTGCAAAGTGAACTGAAACGTGAGCTATGGAGGGTGAAAATGTGGACGAGGCGATCTTCGATGGGATGAACGAGTTAGATGAAGAGACAAGGGAAGCAGCACTGGCAGCGATGCTCGATGACGAGGTTGACGTCAGCGCAGCCAAGGCGGATGGACTGGATGAGACGAATGAGATCGACTGCAGCAACGGAGCAGCGGATAGGCGCAGCGGCAACTTCGACAGGGAGCCGGATGAGGAGAGCAACATGAGCGCAGCGAGCTTCAGCAGTCGTGCGTCATTCCCTGTCGGAGAGTCGGAAGCGTCGAAGGCAGTGAAGTCAGCAGCAAACTCAGAGATGCATTCGTTTGATGCGTTCATCCCTAGCGCCGAGAGTAGTAGCGAGGCAGAGAGAATGTACAAGGATATCCAGAGCGTCATGGAGCATGTGGCAGTGATATTCTGGGACAAGAGCACAGAGCCAGTGTTGAGGAAGGCACTGCATTACGACCTTGAGAAGAACATGATGCGCTGCTTCCATCGCGAGTTGGGAAAGGGGCCTCCTGTCAGCCATCTGCTGTTACGCGTGCCGACGGAGAATGACTTCCACATCTGTGAGTTGAGAGAAATGTTGAATTTGTGACTGTTGCCAAGTGTTACGTGACATTGTACTTGAATTTCATAGTCACAGAGTATATATGTCATTTGTAACAGATGTAAGTGACTGTATGCAAAGATTAGCAAACAGAAAATGTTTTTGTTTAGTCTGAAGAGGCAGAGCTTGTGACATTCTTGCATATTTGTGTCACTTGTGTTGCTTGTGCTGATGTCATCTGTTATTGAACAGTTTGGACGAGTGAACATATTGCGAATTGTTGTCTTTTTTTGCTTACAGCGAAGTACGACGCAGAGAAGCGTTGCCGAGTGTTCGAGGAGAGGATGGTGGAGAAAGAGTGGGATCCAGCAGCAGGGAATGACAGCGAGTCAACGAAAAGAGGAGGAAATAATCACTCACTCAGACACCGAGAGCTCCTGAGGAAACGTGCAGACAAGTTCGAAGAGGAAGCTGCTGCCTTCAAACTCGAAATGGACGAGAAGAAAGCAAGGGCACTGCTGAGGAGGCTGAAGAAGGAACGAGAGCAAGTCCCTCGAGTGCCAGCGTCGAACAAGGAGAAAGTCAAACGCAACTCAGCACAAGGCGATGACGAGGTCGAACAGGAGGAAGAAGAGGAGAGCAGTTCCGAAGACGAGAATGAGAAACTGAAGGCAGCAGCTGACAAAGCAGGCGGCAGTGGGAAGAAGAACTCAGGACAGAAAGCAGCAGCAGCGATCCATGATGGCCGCAAGAGGAAAGACGAGCTGACGGAGCTGGAGGAGCTGGGTGGAGGCAGACCTGAGCAGAAGAGGAGGATGACAACAGGTATGTGGTGCGACATTTTCCATGTGAGATGTGAGTAATGTTTTGAGTTGTAGGAGATAAAACTGCATGATGCATGCATCAAATGTGAAACATGACCATGTTCTTTTTGGTCAGACTTGGCACTGTAATGCAATTGGCGAGTGTAAAGAGAGTGTTGTGATGGTTGAATGTTGTGTTCTTGCACAGTGGCCCAAGTCAAGCAGACACAGTTGCCATTTCATTGAAATGTCTCAATTGTACCACTATATTTCCCTTCAGAAATGGGACGTACTGGTGCTGGTGTTTCATCATCGCCAGGGCGTGACGGAGAAGACGAGAGGTCCACCGGTGCAGGTGTCTTACCATCGCCGGAGTACAACAGACAGCACAACTCGCAAGGTAAACGGGGGGGGGGTGTAAGTTTGAAGTCGACGAGTCATTTTGAAAATATGACGAATGGGATTTGCTGGAAAAGTGCAAGTTCTCTGCTATTGGTAAAGTGTTTTCAGACAACCTTTCCCTGAAGCAAAATGTCGGCCAAAGTGATTGTAAAGAATTAAGCACTTTCTTTCCTTCCCTTCCATCCCTTCCGTAGGAAACGAGGATCGTTCGATGAATGAGCTGAGTGGAACTTCGGTGCTGCATCACTCTCAACCGATCGGCAGTGTTGCTGGAGGACATCGCCCTCGTCCCCCTGCTGTGACACCGACGAGTGCGACTTTCCCTGCTGCTCCTCCACCAAGTCCTGCTTCTGCAACTGCTCCAGCACGCAGCAGGGATGCAAGGACATCAGCTACTGCAGCAGCAGCGGCAACGAATGCTGCTGCTGCGTCTCGCGCCGGATCCAACAGCAACAAAGGCAGAGGAGGAGGAGTGCAGATGGCGAATGAGATAGGTGAGAAAGGTTACGTTCTTCAGGAAATGAATGCTTGGTTTTTTTATTTTTTTGAATGACGTTGTTGCACATTTGACTTACAGCAAGTGTGTTGAAAGAGAAACTTCTGTTCGAGTGGCGTCAACTGAAGAAGAGTAATGAGCATGACGTAAATGTTGCAAGAGTTGTCATGTAACGATTGAGCTAAGGAATATATAAAGCTCTTCCTTGCTTCCAACAGGCGAGAGGCCGCAGACGAGTGGTGCAGACAAAGGCAAGCGAAATGGGAAGACGAATCCGAAGAACGGTGAACAGGCCGAACAGGCAGCCGGGACGAGTGCAGCCGGGACGAGTGGAGCTGACAGCAGCAGAAGAGGAATCACAGCGGAGAATCTGTTCGTGGCCAAAGGTCAGTGTGGCAGCGTGCGTGAAAGAGGGAGATGTTTGCAATTTGTGCTGGCCGGCCAGTAGTATGAGAGCATGTGTTGTTGCAAGTGAGAAGAAGAAGAGACATGCAGACGTGCCATTGATGTCATTGATGTCTCGTAACGTATCTACAATGAGTGAAATTCTGATGTTACGACGAGTGAAATTCTGATGTCCTCTCATTTCCCGTTTGCAGGACGAGCGCCGCAGATGCTGCCACGTTCGAATGCTGCGACGAACCCTCAACGCACCAGTCAGGGATTCCCGTATGTTTCACAGTCGGGGATCACTCGTCTCGAAAACTTCATCAGCAAGGCGGTGGGTGTTCTCAGCAGAGGAGCTACGACCGACCAGAAAAGCAATGAAACGAGACTGGAGCTGATTGAGAAGAAAGTCGACAGTCAAACTCAGTGGACGAAATGGATGCTGGAGGCGACGAAAGCGCTTCATCGCACGATCGTGAAGCACATCAACAAAATCCCGCTGGATGAAGACGAGGGTGATGCTCCGCTTGACGTCCAACTGCCACCACTGCCCGACGTTATTGAGGTTGTCAACCCCGACCTCCTGCCAGTGCAGATACCGATCGACGACGAGGGAAAAGGAGTCCAGTTGAAGCACTTCGTTGACCACTTGAAAGACCAGAGAATGAAGAACATGGTGATCATCGTCGTGAAGCAGGCTGTCATGGCACTCGGCACACCGCCAGGCAATTACTTCGGTCAGACTCTGAAAGCAGCAGAGGATGTCATGACTGTCATGTTCTCAAGGAGGTTCATGAAGTACTGGACCATCAGGGGGACGAACAAGAGCACACTAAAGAAGTATGCAGGAAACCCGAAGTTCGAGGCCAGGAAGGGGCTGGAGAAGATCGACAAGCACAAGAGGATCTTCGATGTTGTTATTGGTGCGTTCTGTAAGGTGTCTGGATTTTGTGTTCCCAACGAGTGAAGTGGAACGGTTGCTTTTTATAGCATGAGAATGGAACGAGTGACAGCTGATGAATATTTATGAGAGATGACTGCGCATCAGGATTTTCTGTGGCTCTTCAGAAATGCATTTGCTTTCATGTTTCATGTTAATTCTTTTTAAACCCATCGTGCACAGGGGCAACGACGCTGGTGTCCGGGTCGAGTGGGCTGTCGGGTGCTGAGAACAAGGCGGTGCGGGACAGACTGGCGACTTTCCTGAAACACGGAAATGAAGGCGACAACAGGGCAGAACTGGAGGGGTTGCGAAAGTCTGTTCCAAAGCGTCCACGAAACAAGAGCACGTGTCGCGAGAAGAAGCAACGCCGTCAGGAGAGCGACGAAGAGAATCTTGAAGGTAGGTTTGTGAGTTTTCTGATTTAAATGTGAATTTCTGTTCTTCTCTGTGTCTTTCATTCATTCATGTCACTTCATGCTCTCAAAGGGAAGCCTTGTGAACTCTGAGACACTGAGCAGAGTAACGAAAGGAAACAACTGTTTTGTTTGTTGAACGGTTTTGTTTGTTGAACGCTTGCTGGGGTATGGCGGTAAGGCAAACAAAGTTGAGCAGCTCTCAAGCTTTTCCAAATGTTATTCACGTGTGCAGAAGCCGCCACCAGCAAGCAGAACAGCTCGGGATCGTCTTCCAGTCTCTCGTCAACAGATTCGGCCACGCTGAGTGCTCACTCGTCGTCACCGTTCGGATCACCAAACATGGAGGACTCTGCATCCGCTGGTCTGGGTCCGCAGTCGTCATCTTTGGCGAACATCAGCTTCAGCAATTCATCAGGATCGAAGGTATTGTGTTGTGACCATGATATGGATTGCAAGAATTTTTTTTGTGTGATGGACGAATGAGAAGTTATCTTATGTTTCTGTTGTTACCTGATATGCATGTGTCAGAGGACCGTGTCATCTGAGAACACGTCAGTCATTACACGCATTACATACACTCATTGCAGAAAGCTGAGACGCGCAAACATCTGCAACAAGTGGTGGACTACGTCGCTGGTCGAGACGGAACACTCCCACAATGGGACGAAGCAGTTGAAGGTGTGCAACAGCAGCGGCAGCAGAAGCATGGGAGACAGCTCACTCCGATGGCAGTGCGTTCAGGCGGGCAGACAACTCTGAAGACAACACGAAATGCTGACGGTCAGACAACGCTTGGCCTGCAGCGAACAGATAGCGTGCAGCAGCATCATCACTTCGAGCAAATGCAGCAGCCTCGGCAGCTGTTCAATCGCAGGACACCACAAAAGGTCATGAACCCAGCACAGCACTACCAGCAGCACTCCTCCGTTCGTCCACATCAGTTCACAAGTCAACTCCAGCACGGTCAAGAGTACACCCTGCCGCCGAGTGCACCGCACGCAGTTCGTGTGAATCCCTACGGCTCTCCCCCTCCTCCTCCAGGCGTCAGTCCAGAATATCCACCACCACCTCGAGGAACAGGTTAGATTGCATCGTTGTTACTGAACTATTTTTGCGTAGCACTGATTGATTTTTGAATTGGCAATTTGGGAAACATACCGGGAAAACTCTGCAGGGGATACTGAGAGGATATATGTTTGCAAGGAAATAATATATATTGTGTCTGTTGTGAATGTGTTCTTGTCACATTTTTTACATGTTGTTTTCTACAATCACTTCATTTCACAGGGCACTTCACCACGCTTCTGCGCGAGGCGACGAATGCAGCATCGATCGCCTACGAGGGAGCTGTCGACGGAATGACACCGAACCAACACGGCAACGCGCATGACCATGGAGCAGCCGACCACCAGCGTGGCTACTTCCAGCAGGGGGAGCAGAAGGCGTACGAGCAGCAGTACCAGTGAGTTGCGAGAAAAGGCATATCCGCTTTCGTTTGAAATGGACAGCTTCAGAAGTGTTTCTTGACGAGTGACCATTTGTGCGTAAAATTAGGGAGTTGATGAGAGATCCCTGAAGTGTTCAGAAAAGAAGGAAAGAAACGGACAAAAACTGCATTATATATTCAGTGGTCGGTCTCTGGACAATCTGGTTGATGCACGTGAAATATTCTCAGTTAGCATGGTTGTGATGGTATCAAATGGTGGTTGCCATACCGAATGACGAGCGACATTGCATGCGTTTTCTTAGGGAGTTGATGAGAAATCCCTGACGAGTGAGCGAGCGACATTGCATGCGTTTTCTTAGGGAGTTGATGAGAAATCCCTGACGAGTGAGCGAGCGACATTGCATGCGTTTCTTTAGGAAGTTGATGAGACATTCCTGACGAGCGATATTGCGTTGTATTGAGGAGAAGCAGTAAACGAAACAGTGCATTTTAGATTAGTCATGTGGGATGCTGAGTCCGATGAAGGTGCTGAATGAAACTGGTCGTAATAATAAGCATAATATTCAGAAGTCATTTGCCTTTCAGACAGTGCAGGCACTGTGATGAGTTAGTCAGTAATTTTCCAACTCCATGCGAGGTTGTACCAGACGCTTACTGAAGACGCTTAAGATTTTACTTTCTTACACTTTCTGTGTGTTTATTCCAACTGCTTTGGAAAGACGACGAGGAACTTTCTTTATGAATTCTGGAAACTTTCTCGAGTACTCTCCGTTGACTTGTCATGGAAGTTGGAGTCCTAGGTGTACATTTATTTCGTTTGTTCGTACACTTTCTTTCGTAGGCAATTGCTCTGTCAATTGGAGGGTGTTAGATTTTACGGTCGGTTTTAATTTTTTGTACGGAGGAACTTTTCGGTTTTATGGAGAACTTTTCGTTTTCTTTTAGCTTTTTCAACTGTATTCAGTTGTTGATGATGACGAGTGCGCGCATTTCATTGCAATGGCATTTATTCAGGTATGATTTCTTCTGAGTAACTTATTGCTATACGAACTGGCTGATGGGGACATAAGAGTAGCTTTGTGTGCAAAACATTCTCGTAAAGTTTGACATTCACAAGCACAAGTGTTCTCTGTGAGTAGTGTGAGGACTGGACGAGCATGGAGGGGAGAAGGTATAGTGACGAGGAGAAGAGACGGTTGTGGAGTGGAGGTCCAGGTGATTACATTGCGTATGGAAGAGTTCCAGACAGCAGAGAATTGTTCAGCAATGCTGTGCTGCCACCGGGAGTTGGTCGAGACAGATATGGTCGGTTTGTTTTTCACCGATTGATGTCACGCGTCGAAGTGGGAAAAGCCAAAGGCCAGTTGTACAAGATGGCATGCGAGGCAAACAGACAGAGAGAGGCAGAGGGCTTGCAACGTTTCACACACAGAGAGATGAACATGAGCAGTGGGCTGTCCAATGCAAAGAGATCAGAGCGTTTTGCAGCAAAGAAACAGGAGTGGTCACAACACAAGCAGGAGAGGGACGGGCCCATGAAAGCTGAGTGTGCAGAAATGCAGATAACATACAGCCAGTGGAAGGGAATGACAGTGCAAGAAAGAGAAAGTGAGTTGGCCAGGGTGAGAGCAGAGAGGGCAGCAGCAGCTGAAGCAGAGCAGCAGCAACAACACCAAGAGCAGCAGCAGCAAGAAGAGGAAGAGCAGCAGGAACAGCAAGAGCAGCAGCAGCAGGAGGAAGAGGAGGAGGATGAGATGCATTTTTTTGCATCGTTGCCTGAACACAATGTCACCGCTGGCTACTACGCAGAGAATATTCCTGAAGATGAAGACATCGTGGACTTTGGTTTCGGAGATCTGCCGTACTTCGAGAGCAATTATGGGAATGAAGCAAGAGGCCAGAGGGTTGTTGAGAGGAGGAAGAGGAAGATCGAGGAAGTGACGAGTGGCACGGAGGAGGGTCGGATGCAACACTCACGCATCGAAACAGCAGCAAATCAACGCCAACGAAATGAAACTCTCGAAAGGGCCAGGGAAGCCATTCGTCGAGATTCAGTGCAAAAGAGGCGTAAGCTGGATGAGACGAGTGAACAGTGGGGAACTAGAGAAGCACTCGTCGAAAGCCAGGACATGCCAAGAAAGTTTGATGGTTTTCAGAAATGGAGGGAGAGGGTACAGAGTTTTCAACAGACGAGTGCATCGGAGACGAGTGAGAAGCATGAGAGGAGGGGTGTAGGTATGACCAGCACCCCGACAGAACAAGCGAGACAGATTGAAAGCATCAGAGAGGACGAGTATGGAGGAGAAGAAGAAGAACAGAGCGACATTTCGCGTTCATTGATGACTGAACTTGACAGGTTGCCACTGGAGGAAAGGATTCCCCGAGAAATAGAGATGGCCAAGTCTGCACAGGCAATGGCTGATCAGAGAGACAGACATTGGGGAATCAGTCGAGAACAGCGTAGGCGAGAGAGACGAGAGGAGGAAGACAGGGAACGGGAGAGACAGGGACTTCTGCCAAAATGGAAGAGGGCGTCGAGTACAAGTTTACACAACATCATGCCGCGATTTGTCCCACCTCCTCCATTTGTTGCACCTGTTGTCAGCGAGGAGGAACAGAAGAGGAAAGATGAAGAGTATGACAGGTTGCACAGGAAGGCTGATGAGGAGATGATTCAGAAGAATTTGCGCAGAGGCGACGAATTGAGACGGGAGAGCTACTTGAAAGGCAGTCGTCAGTGGAATGAACGAGCAGAGTACAGACAGAAGTGGGGTGTTTCTAAGAACCGCGTACAGCAGCAGCAGCAGCAGCAAGAAGAGGAGGAACAATGGAGGGATACGGAAGAAGCTGCAGAGGAAGAGGGAGACACAGGCAACTTACAAGAACAGCATGATGTGGAATTCGGTGTGAATGCAGAAGATGAATATGAGGAGGGATACTCTTACACAGGGGACCAGCAGCAACATCAGTGGGAAGAGGAAGAGCAGAGCAGACAAGACCGGAAAATGTGGCAGGAGGAAATGGTCGTGAAGAGGATGGAGCAGAGGAGGGAGATGCTCGAGTTGAACAAGGCTGCAGAGAAAGAGACAGATGACGAGTGCAGGAGGGAGTATCAGCTGTTTAAGACGCAAAGACGAGTGCTGGCTGAAAGAGCAAGGGAGCGAATGAAAGAGGTGGTGGAGGAAGGTCTGAGTGAAGAAGAGTCTGAGGAAGTGGGGGCCACATATACAGTTGAGGAAGAAGATTGCAAAGATGAGAAGGAAGCAACGATGAAGAGAATAGCCATGTTGATTGGTGAATGGAGTGGAAAGCAAACAGACACACAGGGAGAGGTGAAAGACACGTACAGCAGGAGCCTGAGTCAAATGGTGACAGGGGAGAATCGGACGAACGAGTGTGCAATGAAGACTTTTCTTCAGCAATTCCCTTCCCATTTCCACACGTCGGGCTTGACTGTTCTGTATCAGCAGAAACATCGAGAGTATCCTGTTATTACACCGTCGTCTGGCCATTTCAAAGTTGTTCTCATCAAGAATGCGAAGACAGCGCGAGAGATCTGTGAGAAACTGCAGCAGGGTGGAATAACAGCATTGGGTGTCGACACTGAAGGGTACAGACATGTTCGAAATCACTTTGCCAACACTGTATTCGAGCAGCAGAAACGACAGGAGTTTTGGCAGAGAAAACATGCAAACAAACAGTCAGGCAACGAACGTACCAGGCAACAGGGCAACCTGCAGCGGCAGCAGGAAGGACGTCAGCAGCAGCTTTGTGACGATCATCCACCGATAGCAGTGAGCAGTGAGGAAATCTATGCAGCAGCGGTCGATCCTGTCTGGGCAGAACTTCGGAAACGCCACAAGCCAGTGCAGCCTCCGTCAAACTGGGGGAACTGGGGGAAGACAGACGACGGTGGCCCCCCCTCTCATACACATTTGGGAGGCCCTCCGGAGGTGGTGGAAGCCCGACGGCGCGATGCACAAGCTGCTGCTGCTCGGAAGCCAGGAAAGATGACGAAATCTCAGAAGAGGGAGATGGCTGCGAATATTGAAAGCATGAAGAGAGGTGAGATTCCACCACCGTTGAAGTCTGAAGGAGTGTGGAAAGAGGCGACGAGTGGCATTCGTCTGGTTCAGATCTGCGCCAAGAAAACTGTTTATGTGTTCTACTTGAGTCCTGGACGAGAGAAGGAGCAGTTTGATGCGTTTGGGCTGAGAGAGCTGTTGCAGAATCCGAACATTGACAAGTTCTTCTGCGGCGCAGATGGAGATATCAGTGAGCTCGAACAGATTCACGGTGTGAAGGTTGCACGTGCAGTTGACATTCAGCAGCTTGGGTCAGCACTTTTCTTCGATGTGACAGGTTTGAAGGGAGAGAACAACCACCCGATAAGCTGGAGCTCGAATGTTCTGGGAATCGCCTGCACAGGTTGGCAGCCTCAGTTTGCAAAAATCCACAATCTCGCCAATGTTTTCCAATTCGGAAGAATGTTTGATGACGTCGACCGCTTTCATCATTCGCGGCACAAAGAATCCAGTCCCGCTCGTCATCAGCAGTGCCGTGATCGTGTCTGGTACGCAGCGACAGATGCACTTTTCGCACTTGAGGTTGGGCTTCACTTCCAGAAACTGTGCCTATCTGAGGCAGGTCAGCGTGGCTTTTCCTTCCATCACAATCGAACATTCTTCGGCCCTGACCAACCTGTCACTCAGCGTCGCCTGCAGCAGCAGGAGCGACGTGAGTGAGAAGGAAGACAATGCATAGTGACGAATGAGGAGGGATGGTATGTTCGCATCCCAAAGCGACGAATGAGGAGGGATGGTATGTTCGCATCCCAAAGCGACGAATGAGGAGGGATGGTATGTTCGCATCCCAAAGCGACGAATGAGGAGGGATGGTATGTTCGCATCCCAAAGCGACGAACGAGGCGTCCCTCGCTGCTCACTCTAATCAGCTACCCGTCCCTGTCAGCCAGAACTGCAAATGAACGAAACTTCCGAGATTTCCTAATTTCTATGCATGTTTGGTTCATTTGTAATAATTTTGCATGCAATAAATGAAAATAAGTGTTAGGTGGAAATAGAAAATCAAGTGAAGATGGGAATGCTTGCGAGAGGAAAGTGCCCAATGTGGCTCAGGATCAAGTACGGGATGGCTACGCCTGAGCAAATCCTAGCCAACTTGAACGTCAAAGTGATCAGAGGCTGCATCCCTGAGTTCACAGAAAAGCAACTCCGAGTGGTCGACAAGTATGCGGACAGGTGCGACAACAATCATGTTCCGCAGTACGTTGGCTCACTGCATGAGATGCAGATGCACATGATAATCGACTCGGACACCGGACTACCATGGGCGACAGAAGAAGACAAAGTCAACACAGGCCGATCTGTACGCAACCGTATGAAGACCCTGATCAAAGAGAGCGTGTGGTACCTGGCATGCGTGATGCACCCCTCCGAGCTGACACGTGTGATCTTCGTCGAGTTCACATTTCACATGCAAGTCCTCCAATGCCTGGTATGTTTGAATATGGAGACTTTTTTCCCTTTTTCCCAGTACCATGCCTGCTGTTACCTTGCATCACAATGACACTTATTTCTTGTGAAGCAACTGTTCCTGCCCAATATCGTTATTCCTCCCACATGTTATTCTTCTTTGCTTCGTCTTTCCTCATTCAGACGATCAGACGATCAATCAAGGGCAAAAAAGACGGCGACAAAGATCCGAGCGCCATACAAGCAGCCGCTTTTTATGCTCAATACAAGGTCGAAGTGAAGGCGATCGTCGCCATTGAAGTGAAAGCACTGGAAGAGATGACCGCTGAGAAGAAGAAGAAGACAACAGCAGCAGCAGCATCGAAACCAGCAGCAGCATCGAAGACAGCAGCAACATCGAAACCAGCAGCAACGAAACCAGCAGCAGCGTCCAAACCACCAGCAGCAGCAGCATCGAAACCAGCAGCATCAAAGACAGCAGCAGCAGCTGGTGCGTCAACGGAAGGAACTCCCAAGAAGAAGAGAACAACTCGTCGGTCGAGCAACTTGACACCCGAGGAGACCGAGGAGATGAGGCAGAAGTTGATTAAGGAAACTGCCAAGTTGGACATCAGGCGTAAGGCAAAAATTGAGAAGATTCAACAACTGGGCGGAGGTGGTGCAGCAGTGCCAGAGACAGCAACTGCTCCTGCTAAGGTACTTTTTTACATCATTCACAACATTATCTCAGTCTTTGATCGTCATCACTCAGTGTTTACTTTTCTTCGAAGTATTTACTTCAATATTACAAATCGCTTCCCATTCCGTTCATTTCCACGCTTTCGCGTCAAAAGTTGAACTCGTCATTTTCCTTTCCCCACGCGACCCGGTTTACTCAATTTCGCTATTCCATTCGTCTGGACGTGTGCACAGTCTCGTCGCAAGGAGAAACTTCCAGTGTCCTTTCCTTTCCTTCAGCCTGGCGGACGAGGGAAGCCGAAATCGAAAGCAGAAGTGAAGGAGTTCCCCTCCTCGTCCCACCGGAAATCTTCAAAGAGCAGTTTGAATAAAAGCGGCAGCAGCAGCAGCGAGGGGGAGAAAGAGGATGAGGATGAAGAGGATGAGGATGAAGGAAATGAAGGTGAAGGGAATGACGGTGAGGCAGAAGAGAAAGGAGATGACAGTGGGAGTGAGGACGAAGAGGAGAGGAGGGGTGGGAAAGGGTCCAGCATCCCTGAGACCAACAAGGACAGCGATGAGGAAAGCAGCAGAGATAGCAGTGTCGAGGAAGGCGAGAGGAGGGATGGGAAAGGGTCCAGCATCCCTGAGACCAAGGACAGCGATGAGGAAAGCAGCAGAGATGGCAGTGAGGACGAAGAGGAGAGGGGTGGGAAAGGGTCCAGCACCCCTGAGAACAGCAGCGCGGATGAATTCTCTGACCCCGAAAAGAAGCGCTCTAAACGCTCTGCTGCTGCAAAATCATCCGAAACGTCTAAAGGCCCAGAGAAACGTAAAGGTACCACATTCGACGCCAACAAAAAGGTACCGTTTAAGAAGAGGAGAGTTGAAGAACTTGAGAACGTGGACGTGGAGGACATTAATGAGGATGGGAGCGGAGTAGAGATTGATGAAATGGACGAGTTCGATTTGAATGCAAGAAAGGCAGATCTCGTGGTGCAGTTGAACATCCTGAATGCCAAGTCACCACGTAAGAGAGATGTTGGAGATGGTCAGAGACTGACTGTGATGTGGGAGGAGGTGCATGCAATTAATGCTCGCTTAGCTGCCTTAGCTGGTAGTAGCGGGGAGAAGGTGCTCGAGGAGAACAAACGAAGAGAGAAGGAGAAGAAACAAAGTGAGGGAGTGAAGAATTTGGCGCTGATTGAGACTGACGCATCGCAGATCATCCAGAAGAACTCGGTCACTGGGAGGTACGAGGACAAGAAGAGGACGAGTGAGAAAGAGTCAACCAGCACTTCCACCAAGCAGTCAGGCAAAGGTTCCAGCAAAGAAAAGCCAAGCGCTGGTTCAGAGAAGAGGACGAGTGAGAAAGAGACGGCCAGCACTTCCACCAAGAATTCAGGCAAAGGTTCCACCAAAGAGAAGACGAGTGCAGAGAAGAGGACGAGTGAGAAAGAGACGGGCAAGGAAAAGAGGAAGTCAACGAAAGAGAGGAAAGACGATGACGGTGATCTCGATTCGGTGCACAGCTCAGCCAGCAGCAAGCGTGGGAGGAAAACAACCAGTGACCACAGACCCATTGTGGTCTCTCCATCAGCCCTGAAAGCGGTACTCGCGTCTGGTATTCGGGAATATTTCCAGTCACAGTCACAACCCGCTTCTCAGCCTTCGCAAGACATTGCTCAGGCCGGTGTTGTTCCTTCAATCGACTTCTCTCCAATCGCCTGTGATCCTGAACCGCTGAAGGATCTCGTCGATGACAAGGAGGTGCCAGCTGAGCATAAAGAACTCGCAGCTGACATTATTGACTTCAGCAAGCAATTGACTGCACGTCTTAACAAAGCCGCGACGGAACGGGGAGTATTGGGGCCAAAAGTGCAGGCATGCGACGAGTTAGTCTCTGACGCAAGTAATAAGACCAAAGCTGCTAGAAGCAGTTCAGACGAAGCGTTGGCAACATTCCTTGCTGCTGCTGATGCCGCCATGCAAACAATTGAACAGAGTGTGGAATCAACTCGCCAAACACTGGACAAGGCACTCGAAGACGCCAGGACTGCTATCCAAGGAGCAAAGACGACATTCACAGAATCTGCCACAGCAGCTAAGAACAAGCTGTCAGCTGCCACAGAGGAATCAACCAGCAGTGCACTTAAGGCTCAAAAGGCAATGAATGCAGCATGCAAGCGACTCGTTTCTTTCTCTGAGTCGACAGCAACAGACAGCACAGATGCAACGGATGGCCTCGATGCATTGCTCACCCGTTTGTCAGACATCGCTGCGCTTGACTGTGTCAAGAGAAAATCTTTAGACGAGAGGGAACGGCAGCTTGACGTCGAGACAAAAACACATTGGGAGAATTTCAAAAGCAGGATGACTCATGTCCTGAACACATCTCAACCCACTGGCGGGCCAGTGATCAGTGGCAGCCAGTCCAGCCAGATAGAACAACACACTCCGGGGCATCCCTCACTCGTCAATAAGCCCGTCCCTCACTCGTCTGGTGATCTCACGCAGTCCTCTGCTGCAGCAGCTCCAGTCAGTGTCACGCAGTCCTCTGCTGCAGCAGCTCCAGTCAGTGTCACGCA
>Ga0081539_10003532_pt1 | contig 19014 bp, 16 predicted proteins | sample TabmetS4T2R2_FD_71023 | JGI IMG/M metagenome (GOLD analysis project Ga0081539, IMG submission 71023) | Tabebuia heterophylla rhizosphere microbial communities from the University of Puerto Rico - S4T2R2 | ecosystem: Host-associated > Plants > Roots > Rhizosphere ...
CCCCCCCCCCCCCCGCCCCCCCCCCCCGCGCCCCCCCTGCCCCGCGCGCCCCGCCCCCCCCCGCGCGCGCACCCCGCGCCCTGCCCGCCCTGTCCCGCGCGCCCCGCCCCACCCCGCGGCCCGCGCGCCCCGCGTGCCCGCCCCGCGCGCCCCCGCGCGAGGGCCGATCTTGCACTTCTCAGGTGCCAAACCAGAACATATCCACCTGAAAAATCCAAGATCGCCCCTACCCTGGGGCGACCCAGCGACGATCTTGCATTTTCCATGCGGCATACCGAACATATCTACCTGGAAACTGCAAGATCGGCGCCTTGCCGGGGGGCGGGGCGGGGCGAGGGTGGGGGCGGGGGCGAGGGGGGCTTGCACGGGAGGGCAGGTAGAGCGGACGAAGGGCGAGCAGGGATCAGGCGGAACTTGCCGCCCGTACCTCGTCTGCGATCCGCTCGGCCACCGACCGAGCCTGCTCCTCGGTCGCCGCCTCGACCATCACCCGGACGAGGGGCTCGGTTCCCGAAGGACGCAGGAGCACCCGCCCGGTCTCCCCCAGTTCGTTCTCCGCCAGCGCCACGGCCGCCTGAACGGTCGGGGCCGCCGCGCCGGCCTGACGGTCGGCCACCTTTACGTTGATCAGAACCTGTGGGAGCTTGTGCATCACGGCTGCCAGGTCGGCCAGGCTCTTGCCCGAGGCGGCCAGCTGGGCCATCAGGTGCAGGCCGGTCAGGACTCCGTCCCCGGTGGTGGCGTACGCCGGCATCACGATGTGCCCGCTCTGTTCGCCGCCTAGGGCCAGGGCGCTGGCCTGAAGCTCCTCGAGGACGTACCGGTCGCCGACCTTGGCCTCGATCAACTTGATGTTCGCCTGCTTCATCGCCAGGCGCAGTCCGAGGTTGCTCATCACCGTGGCGACCAGAGTGTCGTCGGTGAGCGTCCCGGCGTCGCGCATGGCGAGGGCCAGGATCGCCATTATCTGGTCGCCGTCGACGATGTCGCCGGAGGCGGTGACGGCCAGGCAGCGGTCGGCGTCGCCGTCGTGCGCGATCCCCAGGTCGGCGCCCTCGGCCAGGACGGCGTCGCGGACCGCTCCGAGGTGAGTCGAGCCGCAGTTGTCGTTGATGTTCAGGCCGTCCGGCTCGGCATGGATCGCGACCACCTCGGCGCCGGCCTCCTCGTACGCGGCCGGACCGACCTCGCTGGCCGCGCCGTTCGCGCAGTCGACCACCACCTTGATGCCGTCGAGCCGGTACGGCGTCGACGCGACCAGATGCTTGACGTAGTGCTCGGCGCCGTCCAGCAGGTCGTGCACCCGGCCGATCCCGGCACCGGTGGGACGCCCGACCAGGCCGTGACCGTCGGCGATCGCCTTCTCGATGCGCTCCTCGATCTCGTCCGGCAGCTTGTGCCCGCCGGGCGCGAAGAGCTTGATGCCGTTGTCCGGCATGGGATTGTGCGACGCCGACAGCATCACGCCCAGGTCGGCGCCGGCCTGGCCGACCAGGTAGGCCACCGCAGGGGTGGGCAGCACGCCGACCCGTACCACGTTGGCCCCCACACTGGTCAGGCCCGCCACGACCGCTGCTTCGAGCATCTCGCCGCTGGCCCGCGGGTCGCGCCCGACGATGGCGAGCGGCTGGTGGCTGCTGTCGGTCTCGATCAGCACGCGCCCGGCCGCCACCGCGACCGACAGGGCGAGTTCCGGGGTCAGGTCACCGTTCGCGAGTCCGCGTACGCCGTCGGTGCCGAACAGTCGCCCCATTGTGGCTTTCCTTTCGCACAGGCAGGAAGAGGATGGAACACGGGCAAGAGCACAGAAACCAGAACGGCCGGGCGCGGCCCCAAGACACAGGGCGCACCCGGCCGTCCGTTCAGACGCGGCGCAAGATCAGCGCTTCGAGTACTGCGGCGCCTTGCGGGCCTTCTTGAGGCCGTACTTCTTGCTCTCCTTGACCCGGGCGTCCCGGGTGAGGAAGCCGGCCTTCTTCAGGACAGGACGGTCGTCCGGCTCGCTCACGATGAGTGCGCGGGCGATGCCGAGGCGCAGCGCACCGGCCTGGCCGGTGATGCCGCCGCCGCGGAGGTTGGCGATGACGTCGAAGACCTCGGCCTTTTCCGCGGTGACGAGCGGCTCCCGGATCAGCTGCTGGTGCACCTTGCTCGGGAAGTAGGCCTCGAGGTCCCGGCCATTGCAGGTGATCTTGCCGGTGCCGGGCACGAGACGAACCCGGACGATGGCCTCCTTGCGGCGGCCCACAGTCTGGATCGGACGGTCACCGGGACGCGGGGCGCGGACCGGAGCCGGAGCGGGTGCCTCGACCACGACCACGGTCTCAGCGGGCTCCTCGACGGTCTCGACGACCTCGGGCTCGATGATGTCGGACATGCTGCCTTCTCCTGCGCTCACTGCGCGATCTGAGTGATTTCGAACGGCTTCGGCTTCTGTGCTGCGTGCGGGTGCTCCGCGCCGGGGTAGACCTTCAGCTTCTTGATGATCTGCCGGGCCAGCTTGTTGTGCGGGAGCATGCCCTTGACGGCCAGCTCGATCGCCTTCTCGGGGCGCTTGCTCAGCAGCTCGTCGTATCCGACCTGCTTGAGACCGCCGGGGTAGCCGGAGTGGCGGTAGGCGACCTTGGTCTGCCGCTTGTTGCCGGTCAACGCGACCTTGCCGGCGTTGATGATCACGACGAAGTCGCCGGTGTCCATGTGCGGCGCGAACGTCGGCTTGTGCTTACCGCGCAGGAGTGTGGCGGCGTGAGTGGCCAGGCGGCCCAGGACGACGTCAGAAGCGTCGATGATGTGCCACTGACGCTCGATCTCACCCGGCTTCGGGCTGTACGTACGCACAGAATTACCTTGTCTCGTCGTCGGTCTGGGAGCGCGCGCTGGTCGCAGCAAACACGAACATCAAGCGTACCCGACCGGGCACGCTCGCAGCTGTCGCACAACAGCAGGCAACAATACCCGCCTGCGCGGCGCTCGGTCAAAATGGGGGACCCCGAATTCAATCCATCGTCCAGCATAGCCGCCCTCCGGTGACTCTCCGAAGCGGCCCCTCTCGTCACCTTCCGGTTACGACCCGCCACGATCGATGCCTCTTAGCAGGCTCGAAACAAATGGGACGCGAGGCTGAAATTCCCCGGCGGCACGCTTCCGGCATGGCAAGTGGTGCGGCTACCTCGACGATGCGGTCTGGGTCTCGTCCGGTGATCTCCGGAGAGAGAAGCATCACTGCAGAGCCATCGTCAGGGTTGAGGACGGACCTGACGGTGCCGGCCGGGCTTCGGCCCGGCCTAGGGGAGTCGCGGCGTGCGCCGGTCGGAGGTACGGCGGAGGACGCAGGCGTGGCATGGGGGCGAGTCCACGCCGAGGACGGCGATCTCCGGGCGTGCCCTTCGGTGGACCGTTCGGCCAGGCCGCGGCTCCCTGACGAACGAGAAGGTCCCCTCGGGGCGGACGTACGGGGACGCACCCGCCCGGCCGGCAAACGAGAACGACCTCACCCGGCCGAAAGACGAGGGTCCCGTACGGCTGCGGCACGTACAGAAAGCCCGGAGAAGCGACAAGGATGACGGATCGCACGGGGGGCACTCGGCGGACCGTGATCACCGCGTCAGCGCTGGCGGAGCCGACCGCGGCGCTGTCCGGGTACACCGTCGGAGTAACTGCCGACCGCCGCCGCGACGAACTCGCCGGCCTGCTGGCTAACCGTGGCGCCCGTGTCGTGCTGGCCCCCGCGCTCCGCATCGTGCCGATCGCCGACGACGCCGAACTCCGCGCCGCCACGCGCGCCTGCCTCGAGGTGCCACCCGACGTCGTCCTGGTCAACACGGGTATCGGGATGCGGGGCTGGCTGGAGGCGGCCGAGGGCTGGGGCCTGGCGGAACCGCTCCGGGTCGTACTCTCGCAGGCGTATCTCGTCGCTCGTGGGCCGAAGGCGCGCGCGGCGGTCCGCTCGGCCGGATTCCAGGATCAGTGGTCACCCGAAGGGGAGAGCTTCGAGGAGGTCGTCGATCACCTTGCCGCGCGCGGCATCACGGGGCTCACGGTGGCGATCCAGCTGCACGGCGAGAGCCAGCCCGAGTACACCGAGGCGCTGCAGGGCGCCGGTGCCAGCGTGATCGAGGTACCGGTTTACCGCTGGGCGGCGCCGACCGATCCCGCTCCGCTGTACCGCCTGGTGGACCTGGTGGCCGGCCGGCTGGTCGACGCGGTGACCTTCACGTCGGCTCCGGCCGTCGGCGCGCTGCTACGCGCGGCCGGGCCCGAGTGCGACTCGGTCCTCGACGCCTTCAGGACAGACGTGTTGGCAGCCTGTGTCGGTCCGGTCACGGCCGCACCACTGCGGCGGTACGGCGTTCCGATAGTCGCGCCGGCTCGGGCTCGACTGAGCGCATTGGTACGGCTCATCGTCGACGAGCTGCCGAGGCGCGCGGTCACCCTCCAGGTCTCCGGCCACTCCCTGACATTGCGAGGTCACGCGGCGATCGTGGACGGCGAGCTCCGCCCGTTGGCGCCGGCGCCGATGGCCGTCCTCCGCGCCCTGGCTTCGACACCCGGGCGCGTGCTTCCCCGTGCGACGTTGTTGCGCGCGCTTCCGCGCGGCGCCGACGAACATGCCGTCGAGATGGCCGTCGCCCGCCTCCGGGCAGGCTTGGGCACGGCCGGCATCATCCAGACGGTAGTCAAACGCGGCTACCGCCTCCCGGCATGAGGCATGCCGTCCGGCCCACTGCCGTCCAGCCGTATCGCGCGGCGTCACGGCCTGCTCGGAAGGGCGTCGGCCCGCAGCGTGCTTCCTGCGGGACGATCGGGCGAAAGGGTGATCAGCCGACCGGCGTCGGATACCCTCGCCCCTGTTCCTTCACCAGCGTGGCCATCGCGTGCTCGACAACCTCAACCAGCACCGACTTCACCGAGTCGCGATGCCGGGCGTCGCACATGATCAACGGCACGTGTGGCGGGATGGCCAGCGCCTCCCGGACTTCGTCGGACTCGTAGCGGGGTGCGCCGTCGAAGCAGTTGAGGGCCACGAGGTACGGAAGATGCCGGTTCTCGAAGTAGTCCAGTGGCGCGAACGCGTCCGCGATGCGCCGGGTGTCGACCAGTACCGCAGCACCGACCGCACCCCGGATGAGTTCGTCCCACATGAACCAGAAGCGCGTCTGGCCCGGTGTGCCGAACAGATAGAGGATCAAGTCATCGGCCATGGTGATCCGGCCGAAGTCCATGGCGACCGTGGTCGTCTCCTTGCCCGGCACGTTGGAGGCGTCGTCGACGCCGACGCCGGCGGATGTCATCACCGCCTCCGTGGTCAATGGCTCGATCTCGGAGATCGCGCCGACCAGTGTCGTCTTGCCCACGCCGAAACCGCCCGCCACGATGATCTTCGCGGAGGTGATCTCCTTGGGTTGCGCCCCCGCTCGCTTAGAGCCGGCGAAGTCCACTCAACACCCTTTCCAGCAGATCCATCCGCTCCGTGAAGCCTTTCCTCGGAGCGGCACTGTGCAACGACAGCAGTCCATCAGCGACCAGGTCGGCGACGAGAACGCGGGCCACACCCAGCGGGAGCCGGGAGTACGCCGCGATCTCGGCCAGCGACCTGGCGCGCGATTCGCACAGCACCGCGATGCGGTACTTGTCATGCCCGGCGAACCGGGCTTCCTGGACGGCTGCCTGGCTGGCGACCAGAACCGCTTCGATCGGGATGTCGCGCTGCGGCTCGGTCCGGCCGCGGGTGACCGCGTACGGACGAACCAGCGCCCCACGCGGCTCGTGCGGTTGCTGGGGTTGTCCCATCGCCCGGTCACCTCCGTTCGAGCGTGTCGAAGCTCGTCAGGCTCGATGGCCGACGGCTTCCCGCGGCGCCGGCACCAGCGCGGCGCCGACCCGTTCGACGAGAAGTGCCATCTCGTAACCGACCTGACCGACGTCGCAACTGCGGGCGGCCAGGACGGACATCGAGGAGCCGTCGCTGATGGACATCAGGAACAAGTAACCGCTCTCCATCTCGATGATGGTCTGCTGGACCTGACCGGCGTTGAACATGCGCGAGGCGCCGTCGGTCAGGCTGACCACGCCGGAGGTGATGGCGGCGAGCTGATCGGCGCGTTCCGGCGGCAGCTCCCGCGACGAGGCGAGAAGCAGGCCGTCGGCGGAGACCGCCACGACGTGCGCGATGCCCGCGACGCTGTCGGCGAAGTTGCTGAGGAGCCAGCCCATGTCCTGCATGGTGGGGGGCCTGGTCACTTTTCGTTCTCCTTCGGAGCAGAGGCGGCACTACCCGCCGTACGCCCTCGTTGAACCCCTCGGTGGTACGCGGAGAGGAGGCCTCGTACCTCATCGGGGCTGCGGCGGTTCTGGTTGCGCGAGCGGCCCTCCACCCCGCCCGGCACGAGCTGAGCCTGGGGTACCCGCTTCGGCAACCCGGAGCGGGTGGTGCCGGCGTCGGGCGGTTCCGACGCTGCCATGGCGCGCTGCCATCCTTCGTCGGCGGCGGTACGCCAGGGATCATCGGCCGGGGTGCGTGGCCGGGGTGCCGGGGTGCCGCCGAGATCAGGGCCGGCGGCGGTCGCCGGTCGGACACCATTCTGCCCGGAAAGACCTGCGGAGCCACCCTTCGATGGCGGCGAAAGTGAAACCGGAGCCCGCGGCGGTCTCTGCGGCGGGTCGGCGGCCGCCGCAGAGGGTTGCGCCTCCCCTCCCGGCGTGGGATGGGACTGCGGGGCCGGAGGAGGCGCGTAGCCCGCGGTCGGCATGGTCCAATCCTGGTTGCTGACGCCGTCATGCCGCTCGAACCAGCTGGCTTGCATCTGCAGAAAGATCGGTGCCTCGACGCGCTCCTCGACAGGCGGCGGTGCGGGCGGTGGCGGCGGAGGCGGCATCGCGGCGAGCGCGGCACCCCAACCGGGTGGGTTCGGGCTGGCCGGGAGCGGCGCCGGTGGGTTCGTCCGGCCGTTCGGCGTGACGAAGTCGGCCGCGATCTGCGAGTCCGGCGAAGCGGGCTGCACGGTCGGGTAGGTCTCCGTCGGTGAGCCGATCGTCGCGCCGGCGGCCGGTACCGCCAAGGCGGGTTGCGCCGTGGGCACGGGGGTGACCGGGGCCGTGGCTCGCCCGGGAAGCGACGGCCGGTCCAGAGCCGGTGACGGCGCGTCCGGCTGCGACCGACGTCGCGACGGCAGGCGGGGCAGTTCGGCCGGCCCGGCGGGAGCAGGCTCGGGCACCATCGCCGCGGGCAGGGAGGCCGGGGCGGACCGGCCGGCCGGGAGCGCGTCCCAGCCGCTCGACGGCACGCTGTCCAGTTGACGTGTGCGAGGGCCGGGCAACTCGATGGACCGGTTCGGAAGCACCACGATGCTGCTCGGGAGGATCACCTGCGCGACCGTGCCGCCCTCGATGTTGACCCGCAACTCGACGCGGATTCCGTACCGGCTGGCGAGGCGCCCGACCACGGCGATGCCCATCAGTCGGAACGCGGCCACGTCGACGGTCGGCGGTTCGGCGAGGCGGCGGTTCAACAGGTCCATTTGTTCCGCGGACATGCCTAGTCCGCGGTCCTCCACCTGGATCACCACATAGTCCCGGATCCGCCGGCCGTCCGCGACCACCACGGTTTCCGGCGGCGAGAACCGGGTGGCGTTGTCGAACAGTTCGGCAAGCAGGCGGACCACGTCGTTGACTGCGAGCGCGGCGATCGAGACGTCGGTGTCGACGGTGCCGAACTCGATGCGATTGTAGAGCTCCACTTCGGACTGTGCGGCGCGCAATGCGTCCACCAGCAGCGCGTCCTCGCGGCGCGGGGCACCCGGGTCGGCACCCGCGAGGACCAGCAGGTTCTCGTCGTTACGGCGCATCCGGGTGGCCAGGTGGTCGAGCTCGAACAGCCGGGCGAGGCGCTTCGGGTCCTCCTCGCTTCGCTCGATCTGGTCGAGTTCGCCGATCATCCGGTCGACCAGAGCCTGCGAACGGCGAGCCAGACTGAGGAACATCGTCGAGACGCTCGTCCGCAGCGCCGCCTGCTCGGCCGCGACACGCACCGCCTCCCGGTGTACCACGTTGAACGCCTGCGCCACCTGGCCGACCTCGTCGCGGTTCCTCAGCTGGATCGGGTCGCTCACCTGCCGAACGATGTCGTCGGCGCCGCCGTCACCCAGGTTCCGCACGTCGCGCAGCCGGGCCACCGCATCCGGGAGATCGCGGTTGGCCACCGCGAGCGCGCCCTCGCGCAGTCGGCGGAGTGAGATGTTGAGCGAACGGGCCAGAACAACGGCCACCACCACGGCGACGATCAGCACGATCAGTACGAGGATCGACTCGACGGTCGCCTGCCGCGTGACCGATCGGCTCTGGTCGGCGGCCGCGGCGACGCTCTGCTGCTCCAGCCGCTGTTCGGCCCGCCGCATCAGGTCGACCACCGCGCCGAGGGACCGGGTGATCTCGGCAGGCGCGACCGCGCCGCCCCGGCCCAACCTGGTGGCGACCTGGTCGGCCAGCTTGACCGCGTCACCGGTGACCGTGCTGTCCACCAGGGTGCGCTGGGCCGGGGTAGCGACCCGCGAGAACGCGCGGATCGCGTCCTGCCGGCTCATCTGCGTGGCGATCAACGCGGACCGCTGCCCGGCACTGACGTCGCCGGAGGCAAGGGTTGCGAAGGTGATCGCCTCCTGCTCCGCGGTGCCCGCCTTGGCCCGGGTGAAAGCGGACAGCGCGCGCAGCCCGTCGGCCACCTTGCCGTCAGCCTCGAGCCGGCTCAGCACGTCGCCGTAGGCGACAAGGTCGGTGATCACTGCGCCGTACCGCGTCACCGCCTCGGTCGCCGCGATTCGGTCGCGGTCGACGACCCGGTCCCGGGTCGCACCCATGGTGCGCAGCTGGTTGTCGATCCGGACCAGCCGCTCCTCGATCGACTCCGGCGGGCTTTCCAGCCCCCGGCGGGCACCGTCGTAGCGCTGGATCGCGCTGTCGGTCTGCGCGATCGCGGCGGCGTACGTTTCCTTGTCGGCATTCGGGTCGGCGAGATGTCTCGCCGCGGCCATTCGTTCCTCGTGCAGGACCTGAGTGAGGTCAGAGACGTCGGTGTAAAGCCGGGTCAGTTCCTCGACCTGGACGGCGGCCAGCGCGCGACCGCCGACGTCGACGAGCCGGACGGTGGCGAGCGCCAGCACGGCGGCCAGTGGAACGATCAAGATCAGGACCAGCTTGGATCGGATGCCCACGTCCTGCAGTCGCGGAAAGCCACGCCGTACAACCGCGGGTGGGACGGAGTAGGTCGCAGGCTGGGCCGCACCGGTGCTCACGACATCTCCTCGCTGGTCATCCCCGCTGCTCTTCGCCCACCCGACGCCTTGGACATGGCCATACCCATGACGGCGGAAGGGCACGAGCCACACGCGGCACGGCCGCGATTTCATCAGACTCGGAACGTCTTTGGGAAGCCTGAGATGTTCCGAAAAGGTCTTACCGAGCCACTCATCGTCGCCTTTTCGGACCGACGATCGGCAGCGCGTCGCCGTTGACGTGCGCGAATATGGTCATGGCGACGCACTGTGCCGACGCAGTGACGGAGACTCCTTAAGATTCCAACCATTATGTGGGACGGGCGTCCCACGTGGATGATCAACCAGGGCTTGACCAGGAACCTTCACGCGACCGCCTCCGAGAGGTGCTCGGGACTCCGCGGATCGACGGCTGTCCGGCCACGCGACGCGCCGGGGGCGGAGGCACCCGCCGCGCGGCGTCCGAGGGATTCGCCGCAGCTCTAAGCGTTTCCTTAAGTACGGCGTCGACGGGTGGCGGGCGTCATGGGCGATTCCGTAACCTGCCCGGCATGGCATTTCGGACCTGGATCAAGTTACTGGGCGCCACGCTGGGCGTCGCTGCCCTGGCCGGCGCGAGCCAGCTGGGTGTCGCGTACGGGCTGGGCATCCTGCAACTGACCCGGTTCCTGGACGTGACAACCCGTGACCAGTGGACGGCACAGCTGGCCTGGGTGGCCTGGTTCGCGATGATGGCCGCGGTGCTCGGCGGACTGGCCGGGAGCAGGCTGCGCGATCGCTGGCGTGCGGCCGCCGGCCCCGGTACGTCCCTCTCGCTCGCGCTCTCCGCGGGTGTGGGTGCGGCAGTGGTCGTACCGCTGACCATGCAGCCGGCCCGGACGGCGCAGAGCGTCGGCGTGCATCCGGTGTTCGTCATCGGGCTGTGCGCCGGGTTGGGTGCGTTGGCCGGTACGTTCGCCGCTTATGCGGCATTGACCCAGGTGGTGGCGCGCTGGAACCTTCGGCTTTTCGGGCTGATCGTCTGGACGGTGGCGCTGATCTCGGTGGGGCCGTCACTCGCGCCGGGTAACCTCCTTCCCGCGGTACGCCTCGGAGTCTTCGATGCTGACTTCCTTCCACCCAGCGTCAGCCAGCGGACGGCGTTGTTCACCATGCCCGCGGTGGCGCTGGTCGTCGGGGCGGCGCTGGGCTGGGCGGCCCGGAGACGGGCGATGCCGACGCTGACCATCGCACTGGCCGGGCTTCCGGGGCCGGCACTGCTGACGTTGTCGTACCTGATCGCCGGCCCCGGTTCGGACAGCGACCGCTATCAGGTGGTGCCCTACTGGGCGGCGATGACAGCGACCGGCGCGGGGGTACTGGGTTCGGTGCTGGCGGCGGTGATTCGTCGCGCCGACGAAGAGTCCGGCGGGGAAGGCGGAGAAGGCGGGGAAGTCCACCAGAACACCACGGAACTCGCCACTCCCCCCATCCCCGGCCAGCGGTCGGCGTCGGACGAACCGGCATCCGTTCCCGACCGCTCGGCTGCCGGATCGGCGGCGGCCGCCGGTCGCCGATCCAGTGCCGCGGAAACCTTCACCGGCCGCTCCGCCGAGTGGCCAACCCGAGGCACCGACCAGCCCGGCTCCGCCGGCCGGGGCTCGGCCTTCCCGGGCACGACCGACTCGGGTGACACCGGCGGCCCTGACACGACCGGCCTGAGCAGAAGCGGGCTCGGTAATGCCGGCTGGGACAGTGCTGGGTGGGACAGCCCTGGATGGGTAGGTGCCGGCCGGGACAACGCCGGCCGGACCAGTAGCGGCTGGGACGACGTCGGCCCGGCCGGCCGGAGTGGGCGTGACCGGGGTGACGTCGGCCCGGGTCGTACGGACGTCGGCCCGGCCGTCCGGAGCGGGGGCGGCTGGAGTGGGGGCGGCTGGAGTGGGGGCGGCCCGGATCGGGCGGAGGTGCGCGGGCCGAGACACACCGGGATCGCGCTCGGTGAGTACGCCGAGGGCCAGCCGGAGCGGTTCGGGGCCGTCACCCTGCCCCAGTCCGATGTGCCGGCACCGAGGCCGCCGGGGGACATCGAAGAGCCGCCGGCCCGAGGCGGCGGTTTCTTCGCCTGGGCCCACCTGCCCTTCGGGCGTGACCGTGGCCGGGAAGCCAAGGCAACCCCCGACGTACCTCAGTCAAGTCGGCAGCCCCAGAGCGGCCCGCTACCCCACGTAGGTCGACCGGATTTCGTGACGCCGGCGAACGAGCCGACCTGGCCCGGGCGCAATCCGTTGCCCGACACCCGGATCGCTCCACCCGGCCGCGGCCCTCTTGTGCCCGAGCCGCGGGCGGCCTCCGCTCCACTACCCCACCCCAACCCGATCACGCCGCCACTACCGGTCACCCCGGCACCCGACTCGATCGACAACCGCCGCGGACGCAAGCGCCGCAATGACGCCGAGTTCGTCGACTGGGTGAACGGCCTGGGTGGACGGCGGCGAAAGAGCCAGTGAGCTACCGGACGTCCCAGACCGGTGCTGGTGTCTCGATCACCTCGCCATCGCCCTGAAATAGCACGAATCGATCGAACGAGCGGGCGAACCAGCGATCGTGGGTTACCGCGATCACAGTTCCCTCGAACGCCTGCAGCCCTTCCTCGAGCGCCTCGGCCGACGCCAGGTCGAGGTTGTCCGTCGGCTCGTCGAGCAACAGCACAGTGGCTCCGGAAAGCTCCAGGAGCAATACCAGAAACCGCGCCTGCTGCCCGCCGGAAAGCGTGCCGAACTTCTGGTCACCCTGGCCGGCCAGCTCGTACCGGTTGAGCGCTTTCATCGCACCGGCCCGGTCCATTCCGGACCGGTGATCGTCGCCGCGCCAGAGGATCTCCACCAACGTGCGGTCGAGCAGCTCCGGCCGGTCGTGCGTCTGCGAGAAATGCCCCGGCCGGACCCGGGCGCCCAGCCGCGCCACGCCCGCGTGCGCGACGTGCGCGAGCGGCGCGCCGTCGACCGGCTTGTTCTCCACGTCCGGCGCGGTGCCACCGGCCGCCAGCAACCGCAGAAAGTGCGATTTGCCGGTTCCGTTTTCGCCGAGCACGGCCACCCGGTCGCCGTACCAGATCTCCAGGTCGAACGGGAACGTCAGGTTCTCCAACTCCAGGTCGGTGCACATGACCGCGCGTTTGCCGGTACGTCCGCCGCGCAGATTCATCCGCAACGACTGTTCCTTCGGCGGCAGCGGCGGCGGACCAGACTCCTCGAACTTGCGCAACCGGGTCTGGGCGGCGTGATACCGCGACGCCATCCCGTCGTTGTAGGCGGCCTTCTGCTTGTACATCAGCATCAAGTCGCGCAGCTTCTCGTGCTCCTCGTCCCAGCGACGCCGGTTCTCCTCCAGGCGTTCGTGCCGGTTCGTCCGGGCCTCATGCCAGGACGCGAAACCACCCGGATGCGTCCACGCGCTACCGCCCTCCACGGCCACCACCCGGTCGGCGGTCTGGGCGAGCAGCTCGCGGTCGTGCGAAACGTACAGCACCGACTTCGCCGACTCCCGCAGCCGCGACTCGAGCCAGCGCTTACCCGGTACGTCCAGGAAGTTGTCCGGCTCGTCCAGGAGCAGCACCTCGTCGGTACCGCGAAGCAGCAGGTCCAGCGCGAACCGCTTCTGCTGGCCGCCGGAGAGCGTACGCACCGGGCGGTGCCTGACGGACTCCCACGGCCGGTCCAGCATCGCGACCGCGACAGTGTCGAAGAGCACCTCCGCCTCGTACCCCCCGATCTCGCCCCAGTGCGCGAGCGCATGGGCATATTCGAGCTGCGACTTCTCCGACTCGTCGAGCGTCGCGGCGGCCTTCGCGAGCCGTTCGCCCGCCTCCCGCAGGGCAGGTCCGACCAAAGACAAAGCAAGATCGTCGAGGGTACGGTCGTCGCCGATCATGCCGATGAACTGGCGCATGACGCCGAGTCCGCCGGACCGCGCGACGGCACCGGACTGCATCGGCAGATCGCCCGCCACCATCCGCAGCAGAGTGGTCTTGCCGGCGCCGTTCGGTCCGACCAGCGCCACCTTGGCCCCTTCACCGACCCGAAACGACACGTCAGCGAAAAGCTCGCGTCCATCGGGCAGCACGAAGCCTGCGCCGGCGACATCCACATAACCCATGCCCGCATCCTCCACTGCGGAGGCGATCGGGTCAGTCGGTTTTCCGGGTCACCCGCAGCACTCGGAAACCCTTCTGACTGGCCGTACGCGTCACGTGCCAACCCAGCCCGGTCAGCCAGGCGTGCAGCGAATCTCCCCCGAGATTCCGGTTGATCACCAGCCAGGCGGTGCCGTCCGGGGTGAGCCGCGACAACCAGCGTTCGAGCAGCGCGTGCAGTTCGGCCTTGCCCGCGTGGGTGGGCGGATTACTCCAAATCTGGGAGAAGGCCACGTCCTCTGGAACCTCGTCCGGCGCGGACACCCGGACATCGAGATCCAATGCCTTCGCGTTCTCGGCGGTGAGCTCCCGGGCCCGAGCGTTCACATCGATCGCGTAGACGGTAGCGGCCGGCGCCTCACTCGCCAGCACGCAGGCGATCGGGCCGTAACCGCAGCCGAGATCGAGCAGCTTGCCTTCGGTCGCGCCGGTCGGGAGCGAACCCTTCTTCAGCAGTACGGCGGTGCCCGGGTCCAGCCGACCCGCGGAGAACACTCCGGACGCCGCTACCAGCCGGTAGTCCCGTCCGGCGACGACGAACTCGACGTCGGTGCGGTGCGCCGGTGCACTCGGCTCGGCGGTGAAGTAGTGGTCTGCGGTCACCCGGCCATTGTCGCCCAACGACCGGCCCGGGTTCGGCGCCGCACAATCTGTGCGTTCATTGATCACCATGCCCTTCTAGCGTGACTCGCATGCTGCACGGTCACCCCACGCGCTCTGCCCACCGCGCGGCCTCCGGCGGCCTCACCCTTCTGGCGCGGCAGACCGTGACATCGACGAGTGGCCAGCACCGACAGCCGGCCACCCGGGCGCAGCGGCGCACCCTGTGCGAACCGGAGCGCGCCATGCAATGCCTGACCACCGGCTTGGGCGCACTCATCGTGCTCGGCATTCTGGGGCTGGTCGGCTTCTTCATCGTGGCGGACGAGCGCCGCGGCCATGCCGAACCCGCGGGAGCGCCGTCACCGTCCGCGCCGTGGGCGATCAGTTCCCGCGCCGTGGACCCGGAGCCGCTCAGCCTGGCCGAGGTCTTCCCCGACCCGGAGATCACGCTTCTCTCCGGCAGTCAGCCGTACCGGGTCACCGCGACCGACATCGGCACGGACTGCGACCTCGCGACGACCGGTGCCCTCGGCGGAATCCTCGCCGCGCGGGATTGCAGCCAGGTGGTCCGGGCCTCGGTGACCGCGCCGTACGGCGGATATCGGGTAACCACCGGCGTCTTCAATCTGGCCGACGAGGCGGGCGCCGCGCGGGTCGGCCGGGAGCTGCGGGACGTGGTCGAGACCGGTGTTGGAAATTTCGCCGCGATGGCGGACGGCGGCGCGGTAAGCGGGACCGACCCGCAGGCTCCGCCGTCGTCGCAGGTCGGCTGGCACAATATCGGCCATTTCCTGCTCTACTGCGTGATCGAGCGCCCGGACGGCCGGGCGATCAGCGCCGACGACCCGTACGCCGGCCGGATCACCGTGGACCTGCTGGAGTCCTACCTGAGCGGCGACGTGCTCGCCGCCCGCATCGTGAACCCGTGAGTCAGGCCGATCTTGGACTTTCCAGGTTCCTCGATCTGCGGAGTTCTGCGGGGGCACCGATCCTCCTCCCAGGAAGACCAGGTGGCCTCGCCCGACACCGATCCTCCTGGCAGGAGATCCGGGTCGATCCTCCGGCAGGAGATCCGGGTCGATCCTCCCGGCAGGAGATCCGGGTCGATCCTCCCGGCAGGAGATCCGGCTCGATCCTCCTGCCGGGAGGTCCGGATGACCTTGGGCGAGCAAGATTTCCGGAGTCGGACGCGAGGAAAGGGTGCGAGGCTAGGCGCGTAGGCGGCGCGTGGTGTCGGCGCGCTGGGCGTACTGGGACTCGGCTGGGTAGCCGACGGCAACCAGGGTGAGGCCGTGGGCCGGTGCCACGGTCACCTCACTCGACCGCTCGCGAAGGCTCAGCAGTCCGGCCGGCCAGTCCGGGTCACGGCGCCCGTCCCCCACGGTCAGCATCGCCCCGACCAGGCCGCGCACCATGGCCTGGCAGAACGCGTCGGCCTCGACGGTGGCCACGGCTACGCCGTCTGCCGCGCGCCGCCAATCCAGGCGGGTGATGGCACGCACGGTGGTCGCGTGCTCCTTGCGTTTGCAGTACGCGGCGAAGTCGTGCACCCCGATCAAGCCGGCGGCGGCCGCCCGCAGTCGATCCAGGTCGAGCGGCCGTACCCATCCGAGCGTGTCGTGCCGCCGCAGCGGCTCAGGACCCCACGGCGCGTCTGAGACCCGGTATTCGTACCGGCGGAACGTCGCGGAGAACCGCGCGTCGAACGTCGCCGGCACCCGCGTCACCGCGCGCACCCTGGCGTCCGGCGGCATCAACGCCGCCAGTCGCCGCACCAGCGATGCCTCGAGCGCCACGTACGCCGCGGCGGGCAGATCGATGTGGCAGACCTGTCCGGTGGCGTGCACGCCGGCATCGGTCCGCCCGGCCACGGTCAGTCCCAGCGGGATCGACGGACCGACGAGACGGCCTAGGGCCTCGGAGAGTACGCCGGCGACCGTACGCCGGTCGGGCTGTGCCGCCCAGCCGGAGAAGTCGGTGCCGTCGTACGACACGTCGAGCCGCAGCCGGACCACATCGCCCGGCCCGGACGGACTGCCTACGGCCTCGACCACGACGGCGCCCTCCTGCTGTGCCGGGGACTGTTCGAACGCTCGTACCACAAAGGACCGCAAAAGAAGTAAGCCCGGCAACCCACTAAGGGTGCCGGGCTCACTGAGAGGGATCAGGCCTTGGCGTCGGTGTCTTCGCCCTCGGCCTGGTCGCCGGGTCCCTCGGCACCCTTGTCGCCGGAGGCGTTCACCGGCGGCTCGGAGTCCTGATCCGGTACGGCGGCCGGAGCCTTCTCCTCGCGGGCGAGGGCCTCGACCTTGTCCTGCTGCGAAGCCGCCTTGCGGGCCGTCTTCCTGGCCGGTGTCGCAGCGGCGGCGACCTGGAGCTCCTCGACCAGCTCGATGATCGCCATCGGAGCGGCGTCACCTTTGCGCGGGCCGGTCTTGGTGATCCGGGTGTAGCCGCCCGACCGGTTTCCGTAACGCGGAGCGATCTGCTCGAACAAGGAGTAGACGATGTCCTTGTCCCTCACGACGGTCAGGACGCGACGGCGAGCGTGCAGGTCGCCGCGCTTGGCCTTGGTGATGAGCTGCTCAGCCAGCGGGCGCAGGCGCTTGGCCTTCGCCTCGGTGGTCTTGATCTTCCCGTGCCGGAAGAGCTCCGTGGCCAGGTTGGCCAGCAGCAGCTTCTCGTGCGCCGGGCTGCCGCCGAGGCGGGGACCCTTGGTGGGCGTGGGCATGTGGATGCGCTCCTTGTCGGTTTTCCCTTTTTGCAGTGCGGCGAAGCCGCCTCTGGCAGCAGGGCCTTACCTTGCAGTGCGGCGGAGCCGCCTCAGGCAGCAGGTACTACAGCTGCTCGGTCTCGCGGTAGTCGTCGGTGTCGTAGTCCACGTCGCCGAACGAATCCACGACGTGCGCCGGATCGAAGGACGGCGCGCTGTCCTTGAGGCCCAGGCCCATTCCGGCGAGCTTCATTTTCACCTCGTCGATCGACTTCTGACCGAAGTTCCTTATATCCAGAAGGTCGGCCTCCGTCCGTCCGATCAGCTCACCGACGGTGTTGATGCCCTCGCGCTTGAGGCAGTTGTACGACCGGACGGTGAGGTCCAGCTCCTCGATCGGCAGGGCAAGGTCGGCGGCCAGCTGAGCGTCCTGCGGGGACGGTCCGATGTCGATGCCCTCGGCGGTCTCGTCCAGCTCACGGCAGAGACCGAACAGCTCGACCAGCGTCGAGCCGGCCGAGGCCAGCGCGGTACGCGGCGAGATCGACGCCTTCGACTCCACGTCGATGATCAGGCGGTCGAAGTCGGTGCGCTGCTCGACACGGGTCGCCTCGACGCGGTAGGTCACCTTCACGACCGGCGAGTAGATGGAGTCGACCGGAATGCGGCCGATCTCGGCGCCGGCGTTCTTGTTCTGCGCGGCCGTGACGTAGCCACGACCCCGCTCGACGGTGAGTTCCATGTCGAGCCGGCCCTTGCTGTTCAGCGTGGCCAGCTTGAGGTCGGGGTTGTGCACCGAGACACCGGCCGGCGGCTGGATGTCGCCCGCGGTGACGTCGCCGGGCCCCTGCTTGCGCAGGTACATGCTCACCGGCTCGTCATGCTCGGAGCTGACGGTGAGGTCCTTGACGTTCATGACCAGCTCGACCACGTCCTCCTTGACACCGGGGATCGTGGTGAACTCGTGCAGCACGCCGTCGATCTTGATGCTGGTGACCGCCGCGCCCGGGATGGACGACAGCAGGGTCCGGCGCAGCGAGTTGCCGAGGGTGTAGCCGAAGCCCGGCTCCAGCGGCTCGATGGTGAACCGGGAGCGGGTTTCGCTGAGCGCCTCTTCCGAGAGGCTCGGGCGCTGGCTGATGAGCACGCGATTCTTCTTTCTGTCGGGGCACCCGCTATTTGATGCCCGTCCGATGTTCCCTGTGCAGGATGCGGACACAAGGGGTCCGCATCCTGCGCGAGCGCTACTTGGAGTAGAGCTCGACGATGAGCTGCTCCTGGACCTGGGTGTCGATCACCTGGCGGGCCGGGAGAGAGTGGATCAGGATCTTCAGATCGCTCGGGATGGGCTCCAGCCACGCCGGAACCGGGCGGGAACCCGCCTGCGCCTGCGCGACCACGAACGGAGTCAACTGGCGGGACTTGTCGCGGACCTGGACGATGTCGTGGTCCTTGACGCGGTACGACGGTATGTCCACCTTCACGCCGTTGACCAGGAAGTGGCCGTGCTTGACCAGCTGCCGGGCCATGTCCCGGGACGCGGCGTAGCCGGCCCGGTAGACGACGTTGTCCAGGCGCGACTCGAGGATCTGCAGCAGCACCTCACCGGTCTTGCCCGGCTTGGTCACCGCCTCCTCGTAGTAGCCGCGGAACTGCTTCTCCAGCACGCCGTACGCGCGGCGGGCCTTCTGCTTCTCGCGGTGCTGGAGCAGGTACTCGGTCTCCTTGGTCCGGCCGCGGCCGTGCTGCCCGGGCGGGAACGGCCGGGACTCGAACGGGCACTTCGGACCATCGCATTTGCTGCCCTTGAGGAACAGCTTCATCTTCTCGCGGCGGCAGCGCTTGCAGTCCGCACCTGTGTAACGAGCCATCTCTCTCTAACCTCTCAGACCCGGCGACGCTTGGGCGGACGGCAACCGTTGTGCGGCTGCGGCGTGACGTCGGAGATCTGCCCGACCTCGAGGCCCGCGGCCTGCAGCGAACGGATGGCGGTCTCCCGGCCGGAGCCGGGGCCCTTGACGAACACGTCGACCTTGCGCATGCCGTGCTCCATCGCCCGGCGGGCGGCGGCCTCGGCGGCCAGCTGCGCGGCGAACGGGGTCGACTTGCGGGAGCCCTTGAAGCCCACCTGGCCGGAGGAGGCCCAGGAGATGACCGCACCGGTCGGGTCGGTGATCGACACGATGGTGTTGTTGAAGGTGCTCTTGATGTGCGCCTGCCCGTGGGCGACGTTCTTGCGTTCCTTGCGCCGGACCTTC
>Ga0081539_10003533_pt1 | contig 19013 bp, 21 predicted proteins | sample TabmetS4T2R2_FD_71023 | JGI IMG/M metagenome (GOLD analysis project Ga0081539, IMG submission 71023) | Tabebuia heterophylla rhizosphere microbial communities from the University of Puerto Rico - S4T2R2 | ecosystem: Host-associated > Plants > Roots > Rhizosphere ...
GACCGGCAGCATCGACCAGACCGGTCCGGTTGAGATACTTGGCGTGAGCACGGTAGTAAGCGCGGTTACCAATCTTTCCGCCGTATTGGACGCAGCCAAAACCTGATTCTTCAGAACCGCCGCCCGCTGTTATCCGTCCGCCCTGCGTTTCTTGTGCCCGCTTGGTAATGATGTTGATCACACCATTGACCGCGTTAGCGCCCCACAGCGTGCCGCCAGGGCCTCGAATGATCTCGATCCGCTCAATATTTTCGAGCGGCAGATTTTGCTCCTCCCAGTAAACCCCCGAGGTCTCTGATGAGTAGATGCTTCGTCCGTCAATGAGAACCAGCAACTTGTTGGCAAATCGCCCATTGAATCCACGGGCGCTGATTGCCCATTTATTGCCGTCGATTCGCGCCACCTGGAGCCCGGGGGCTAGTCTCAGCAGCTCAGGCAGATTGGAGAGGCCCGAGCGACGGATATCTTCTTCAGTAATGACATAGATCGCGGCCGCGGTCTGAAAGAGCTTCTCTTCTTTCTTCGAGACAGAGGTGACTTTGACATTCATCAACTCCTCAAGACTCACCGTCGTCAGATCAGGAGTGGAGGGAGGATCCTGGGCAGAGAGCGGAGCCCTCCCCAGAATTATCATGGCCCCGATTAAACAGGCATACAGGACACGCTTCATGAAGTTTCCTTTGATCCGCTCGAACGAATGGGCGAGCGACGGCTATTTAATAATGACAGGGAATAAATAAATTATCAGGTGTGGTTGACGCTAATTACGATGCCTGCATTGTCTATGGCTTGGGCGGTGATGGCAAGCGAATTTTCGCCGGAAGCGTCTGAGCGAGAACTGCGGGAAATTCCCACCCGCCGGGCAAAAATCCTCAGCAAGAGAGTCGAATCTACACATCACCCAGGCCATTCATTCAATTTCTGTCGGGCACGCCCCTTGCTCTACCTGAAATTGAGTTGAGATTGACGAGACGGCACACGCCTAACTGATGGGAGGGTGAGAATCGTGAAGAAGAGGGTATTTACGACGATTGATGGTAATGAAGCCGTGGCTCATGTTGCCTATCGCGTCAACGAAGTCATTGCGATCTATCCCATTACGCCTTCGTCGTCCGTTGGCGAATGGGCCGACACCTGGGCGTCGGCCAAGACGCCTAACATTTGGGGATCCGTCCCTTCGGTCGTGGAGATGCAAAGCGAGGGGGGCGCCGCCGGTGCAGTCCATGGGGCGCTTCAAACCGGATCATTGACGACAACTTTTACATCATCACAAGGGTTGTTATTGATGATCCCCAACATGTATAAGATTGCGGGTGAACTCACGCCAATGGTCATCCACGTTGCCGCGCGGTCTCTCGCTGCACAGGGGCTTTCAATCTTCGGAGATCACAGCGATGTGATGGCCACACGCGCCACCGGCTTCGCCCAGCTCTCTTCCGCTTCAGTCCAAGAGGCGATGGATCTGTCGCTCATTGCGCAGGCAGCCGCGCTCGAATCGAGAATACCGTTCCTGCATTTCTACGATGGATTCCGGACCTCCCACGAAGTATCAAAAGTTGAATTGTTATCCGAGGACGAGCTGCGTGCGATGATGGACCTTGATCTGGTCCTGGCGCATCGAGCTCGCGCCTTATCCCCTGACCACCCTGTCCTGCGTGGTACGGCGCAAAATCCCGACGTCTACTTTCAGGCTCGCGAGACGGTTAATCCTTTTTATGCCGCTTGCCCGGAGATTACTCAGAGGGTGATGGACAAGTTCGCACGGTTGGTTGGAAGGCAGTATCACTTGTTTGAGTATTACGGTGCTCCTGACGCCGAGCGTGTCATCGTCCTGATGGGATCAGGCGCTGAAACGGCCCAGGAGACTGTCGATTATCTCAATGCCCAGGGTGAAAAAGTAGGGTTGGTTAAAGTGCGGCTTTATCGCCCATTCGAGATGAAACGGTTTATTGAGGCGCTTCCGGCGACGACCAGAGCCATCGCGGTGCTCGACCGCACCAAAGAACCGGGAAGCATCGGAGAACCGCTCTATCTGGATTGCGTAACCGCGCTCAACGAAAGGCTGAACAATGATTGGTGCGGTTTGCGAGCCATGCCCAAGGTGATCGGAGGCCGCTATGGGCTGGCGTCGAAAGAGTTCACTCCGGCCATGGTCAAAGGAGTCTTCGATCATTTGGCGCAGGTCAAGCCGAGGAATCATTTCACCGTTGGTATCAACGACGACCTCACCCATACCAGCGTCGTTTATGATCCGGAGTTCTCAATCGAATCAGAGAGCGTGATCCGTGCGCTGTTTTACGGCCTCGGAGCGGATGGCACGGTCGGAGCCAATAAGAATTCGATCAAGATCATCGGCGAGAACACCGACTATTATGCCCAGGGGTATTTCGTCTATGACTCGAAGAAATCCGGCGCCGTTACCATCTCGCACCTGCGTTTCGGCCCCGATCCCATCCACTCCACTTACCTCGTCACAAGAGCCAATTTTGTGGCTTGCCATCAGCCCTTCTTCCTGGAGCGCTACGACATCGTTACTCCGCTCGTGCCGGGCGGAACATTTCTGCTCAATACTCCATACGCACCTGGAGAGGTCTGGAAGCACCTGCCGCAGTCAGTTCAAGAGCAGCTGATTGGCAAGCGCGCGCGTTTCTTTGTGATCGATGGCAGACGCGTGGCCCGCGAAAACGGAATGGGAGGGCGGATCAATACGATCATGCAGGTCTGTTTCTTCGCGCTCTCCGGGGTTTTGCCGAAGGACGAGGCGATTGAGGCGATCAAAGAATCGATTCGCAAGACTTACGCCAAGAAGGGCGATGAGGTCGTGCAGATGAATCTGATGGCGGTGGATCAGACGCTCGCGCACTTATTCGAAGTCGAAATTCCGGATCGGGCAGACAGCCTTGACGAGATCTCTCGTCCGGTTCCTGAAGGAGCCCCCAAGTTTGTTTGTGATGTGCTTGGAGAGATGATCGCGGGGCGCGGCAACTCGTTGCCGGTGAGCGCGCTGCCGTGTGATGGCACCTATCCGACCGGGACCTCGAAATGGGAGAAACGAAATCTCGCGCTCGAAATCCCGGTCTGGAATTCCGACCTCTGCATTCAGTGCGGAAAGTGCGCCATGGTTTGCCCGCACAGCACCATTCGCATCAGAGTTTATGATCCGAAGCATCTGGATGGAGCGCCGTTGACTTTCAAGTCCTGCGAGGCGCGAGACCGCGAATGGAAAGGGATGGACTATACGATCCAGGTCGCTCCGGAAGACTGTACCGGGTGCGGCATCTGTGTGGATGTCTGTCCGGCGAGGAGCAAATCCGAGCCTCAAGTTAAGGCGATCGACATGCAACCGCAGCCGCCGCTTCGCGCCACAGAGGCCGAGAACTGGGATTTCTTCCTGACACTACCGGAGGTCAACCGCCGCGCATTGAAGGTCAGCAGCATTCGTCAGCAACAACTTCAAGAGCCGCTCTTTGAATTCTCCGGAGCCTGCTCGGGATGCGGACAGACACCTTATCTTAAGCTGGTCTCTCAGTTGTTCGGCGACCGCGCCGTGATCGCCAACGCGACAGGTTGTTCTTCGATCTATGGCGGTAATCTGCCGACCACACCGTGGACGAAAAATGCCGAAGGGCGCGGGCCGGCGTGGGCCAATTCACTCTTTGAAGACAATGCCGAGTTCGGGCTTGGATTTCGCCTCTCCATCGATAAGCAGCGAGAGTTTGCTCAGGAACTGCTCGTGAAATTATCCGGAGCTGTCGGCGAGGACCTGGCACAAGCGATTCTCACCGCGACACAGCAGCAGGAAGCCGAAATCTATGAGCAGCGTGAGCGAGTGGCAATACTCAAACAGAGATTGCAAGCGATTGATACTGACGACGCCAGGCAACTTTTGGGGATCGCCGACCAGCTCGTCAAAAAGAGTGTCTGGATTATCGGCGGTGACGGTTGGGCTTACGACATCGATTTCGGCGGCTTGGATCACGTTCTGGCGAGTGGACGCAACGTCAACATCCTTGTGCTCGATAGTGAGGTCTACTCGAATACAGGCGGGCAAATGTCCAAAGCGACGCCACGCGCGGCTGTGGCCAGGTTCGCCACGGGCGGTAAGCCCACGGCCAAGAAGGACCTCGGATTGATGGCCATGACATACGGCAATGTCTATGTTGCCGGTGTGGCGCTGGGGGCGAGAGATGAGCAAACGCTCAAGGCATTTCTGGAGGCCGAAGCCTACGAGGGCCCATCATTGATCATCGCATACAGTCATTGCATCGCACACGGCATCAATATGAGCACCGGCTTGCACCATCAGAAGGCGGCCGTCGATGCCGGGCAATGGTTGCTCTATCGCTATCATCCGGAGCGGGCGAAGCGGGGCGAAAACCCACTTGAACTCGATTCACACGCGCCGAAAATCCCCATCGAGCAGTTCCTCTCCATGGAGAACCGCTTCAAAATGCTCTTCCAGAATCGCTCGGAAGAGGCCCAGCGGTTATTCGAGGAGGTACAGCAGGACGTGCGGTTGCGGTGGGACACCTATCAATACTTGGCGGCACGTCAGTCGGGCGTGGACGATAAAAACAGACCTGGGATTGCCTCCTAGTTTTAACCGATAACCGACCTTGAGATCACCGCGGATCCAGCCGGCATGCTTATTGCCGATTACCGGATGGAAAGGAAAATTTATGTCGCATAAAAAATTACCTCTAATGAAATATCTGGAATCCATTCAGCGGCCTGGGGAAATGCTCCAGGCAAAATTGACTTTCGAGAGATGAATTGGATCGCCGAGGCGCAACGGATCGCGGTCGTGGATGAGGAACTGCACATTGAAGAGTGGGAGGAGTTATGAAAAATCGAATGAAGATTTTATTTGCCTATGATGGCTCGGAATGCGCTGATGCTGCGCTTGATGATCTGAAGTGGGCGGGATTGCCAGGGAATGCACAATTTATCGTGCTTTCTGTCGTCGAAAGCTGGTTGCCTCCGCCGTCGGGCGTGGAGCTCTTTGAAAGAGTAGACAAGATTCAGGAATTCAAGGTCCTGGCACAGCGGGCCGCCGGCCGATTACAAGAGTTGAACTCCGGCTGGGAAGTCAAGACGGAAGTACTCTTAGGCTCCCCCGCATCCTTAATCATCCGGAAGGCCAGCGAGTGGAACCCTGACTTGATCGTCATGGGATCACACGGGCGCACCGCTTTGGGCCGATTCTTTTTTGGCAGCGTATCGCAGAAGGTTTTGCACGGAGCCCATTGCTCAGTCCGCATCGCGCGAGGACGAATTAAGAAGCAGGGAATACCAGCTCGCATCATCATTGGGATAGATGGATCGAAGTATGCGGATGGAGCAGTTCAGGAGGTAATTTCCAGGAACTGGCCGCAGGGAACTGAAGTATTCCTGGTCAATGGAATGTGGGATATTCCGCCGACAGTTTCCGATCACATGCTCACGTCAATTGCCGACTGTGTGGCCAGGGAGAAGGCAAGGGCTCAGGAGGCGATCGATTCAGCCTTGACCAGATTAAAGTCAGCCGGGTTGAACCCTCTCTCATTGTCAAAGATGAAGAGCCGAAGCAATTGCTCTGTGGCGAAGCCGAAAGCCGGAGAGCCGACTCGATCTTTGTGGGGTCGAGTGGCATCAGTGGGCTGGAGCGGTTTCTGATCGGGAGCGTTTCATCCGGCGTTGCTGCTCGCGCTCACTGCTCGGTCGAAGTCATCCGAGTGCCGGAATAGCTGGTATTTCGAATGTCTGAGGTGACAGTTATGTCAGGAACTGTTTGATCTTCTCATTCACGGAATCCCAAAATGTTTCATCTTTACCGTCAAAGATGATGTGGCCATCTGAGAGCATCAGCACTTCGGTATTAGTGAGACAGAAGGCATGATCCTCCTGACGTAAGACCGGCTCGCCGCTCGGCGACGTTTCATAGAGATGTGAGCAGAGATATCGGACTTCATCGAGATTTTGCGTGACATAAATTGAGCTGACATTGTCGATGTCGCGTTGACGGATCGTTTCGCGCATCATCCGGCGGCTGATGATCGGATCAAGTCCTGAGCAAGGCGAGTCGTAGAGCATGATCTCCGGCGAGCCTGCCAAGGCTCGCGCAACTGCTGTCCTCCGGCTCATCCCGCCGGAAAGTTGATCAGGCATTAAATCGTCAGCTTGATCGAGACCGACAATTTGAAGGACACGATGGACCTCTGATTCGATCTCTTCATCGGTCCATCCCTGCTGCGGCAGCCGATAAGCCAGGTTCTCAGCCACGCTCATCGAAAAGAGCGCGTCGGACTGCATGACCATTCCAACTTTGTTGCGTAATGTCAGTAGCTCCTCTTCAGGCATTGACGTGATCTCTTGACCTTCGAGAAAGATCTGTCCGCTGTCCGGCTTCAGCAAGCCAATCGTCATCTTAATAATCGTCGATTTGCCGCAATTGGATGGGCCGACAATGATCTTCATCCCGCCGTAAGGCACCCTAAAACTGATGCGGTCCAGCAAAACCCGATCGTCAAAAGCGATCGAGACATCTCGAAATTCAATCGCGGACGTATTGATCGGCCTTGATTGTGATCCGGTCCCGGTGCGGCGATCTAAAATAGCAGTTTCAGACATCAGGCGCTCCAGATTTAACTGACGGTGGTCGAAAGGTACGAAGTGGAGGGCGAATCGGTTCGTTTTGCCAAACCTTCCTGCTTTGATGAAGTATCCGGCGAGTCCTCGTCATCGCGAGTGAAATCGAGCAGGAATTCGTCCTGAGCGGCCCACAATTGTTCATCAGTTCCGTCAAAGACGACCTTACCCTTGTTGATGACCAGCAGCTTGGTATTGGTCAGGCAGAATGCTTGAGCTTCTTCCTGGATTTCGATCCTGCCATCGGCGGTTTTGACCGCGCAGTTTGAAGAGAGATAGCGGACATCCGCCAAGCGGTGTGTGACGAACATCGAGGTCACTCCTTCGAGGTCGCGCAAACGAATTGCCGCCTGGCACAGTTTTCGAACGGTCGGTGGATCGAGCCCAACTGTTGGCTCGTCAAAGAGAATGATCTCCGGGTAATCTACGATCGCCCGCGCAATTGCCACCAATCTTCTCGTGCCGCCTGATAACGAATCCGGCAAGACATCGGCAGCCTCGCTGAGCTGGGCGAACTCCAGCACTTCTTGCACTCTGCTTTCAGTCTTTTCTTCCGGCCATCCGATCTCGTGCGGGCGATAAGCGATGTTGTCGTATACCGACAGACTGTCGAAGAGTGCCCCTTCCTGAAACACCATACTCATTTTCCGCCGGATCTGATTAAGTTCATCTTCGTTCATCCGAGAGATCTCTTCACCGTCAATGAAAATCTGTCCGGCGTTCGGTTTGAGCAGTCCCAGCAACAATCGGAGGATGGTTGATTTGCCGGAGCCGGATTGGCCCATGATGACTTTCATCTCTCCTTGCTTGACGCGGAAACTCACGCCGTCAAGAACGACCTTCGAGCCAAAAGCCAGATAGACATCTCGAAATTCAATCTTATTCAATGATGACATCTTTCCTACTCCATGGTGCCGAACGGTTGGCATTAGCATTTCTCGATCAATTGCCCGTTCTGCGCGGGGCCAACCAACCGATCACAAGTCCAAACACCAAACTCGCTCCGAACGTGATACTCACCGAATCGATTATCTAAAAAACCTAATAAGCAACCATTGTGCCGCCATCGGAACGGTGTCACTGAACGAATTTATGAGAAGACAATCCGACAAATGGGTGAGAATCCACACCTCTGAGCGATAAAACGCGCAAAATTACGCGATGCCGATCATGGCCGGTTGGATCTGTGCTGTTAATACAGGCTATCAGCTCAACTTTGTCCTTTTTGTGGCGCAGCCGCTAGCGCCTGCGCCACAAAAAGACAAAGTCAGCACCATGATGCAGATAGGTCATTTGCCGCACGGCTAACAATTAAACGGGGCTTTGTCCATTCTGAGATCGGCGCTGCGCCGATCTCAGAATGGACAAAGTCGAGATCACAGATGGTCTGAAAGTTGCGAAGGTTTTAAATGTTTAAATATCGACCTCGCGATCCGGAGGTCACAGGCAGGAGGAAGATCTGAGAACGGAAGGAGGACCAAGGTTTTTGCCCCAGTTGAGTCTGAAGAAATGGCTGTATCGCGGTGGGCATCCCAATTGGGCGGCATCCATCATCAACCGGTGCTGGGCTGCGATCCACTCATTCGGGGTTGCTCCGAACTATCTAGTTACCTTGGAAGTGCGGGGCCGGCGATCCGGGCGCATGATCGGTTTACCGCTGGTCATGGTTACCGTCGAAGGTGAACGTTATCTGGTCTCTATGCTCGGAGCAGAGGCGGATTGGGTACAAAATGTGAGGGCGGCAAACGGCAATGTCACCCTCCATCACGGACGCCGTGAGGACGTATATCTCAAAGAGATCGCCGCGGATCGGCGTGCCCCGGTGCTGAAAGCCTACCTCAAGCGGGCGCCCGGCGCGAGACCGCATCTGCCCATTGATAAGGATGCACCGCTTTCCGAGTTCGAGCGGGTGGCCGCGCAGTATCCGGTATTCCGGGTCTTCTCGACCATCTGAATGTCTAGAGAAGGCTTTATCCTCGAGGCCCCTCTGATGAAATCTGTCGTCTTTTCTCGAGCCAAAATGAACACTTCTCAGACACAGAATGCCATTATCGAGCGCGCTCAACTCCAGCGATTGATCGATGTCTTGGCAGAGAAGGGATATCGGGTGATTGGTCCCGTTGTCCGAGATGGCGCGATCATTTATGACGAATTTTCTTCAGTAGAAGAGCTACCCGCTGGATGGACCGACGAGCAAAACGGCGGTATGTATCGTCTGAAACGGCGCGGCGACGAAGCTCTTTTCGGTTTCGCGGCCGGTCCCCATTCGTGGAAGAAGTTCATGCACCCTCCGCGCCTGCGTCTGTGGCAGGCGCAGAGAGAGAGCTCGGGTTTTCGGATATGAGCACCCGCGCTGGGATGAAGTTGCGTCTGACGCCTCCGCACAGCGTCTGCATCGAATGTAAACTGCGCCAGACAATCTGTGTCATGGTTGCGCATGGCACGCCATGTCTCGGCCCAGTCACTCACGCCGGATGTGGCGCGATTTGCCCGGCATATACACGCGGCTGCTATGGTTGCTTCGGACCGAAGGAGACGCCTAACACACAATCGCTCAGTGCGTGGTGGTCGAAGCTGGGAGTGCCGAACGAAGAGATCAGCCACATCTATCGTAGTTTTAATGCCTGGGCTGAAGCCTTTCGACAGGAGAGCGAAGCGCGTGAAGAGAAAGTCGATCAAAGTTGATTATCTGGCCCGAGTCGAAGGCGAGAGGGGGCTCGATATCAAGGTCGAACAGGGCCGCGTCGCCGATGTGAAGCTGAAGATCTACGAACCACCGCGTTTCTTCGAGGCATTATTGCGCGGGCGGAAATTCGGCGATGTGCCGGACATCACATCGCGCATCTGCGGCATTTGCCCCATCGCGTACCAGATGAGTGCGGTCCATGCGATGGAAGATGCTCTCTGTGTGAAGGTCGAAGGACAACTGCGTGCATTGCGCAGGTTGATCTATTGCGGCGAATGGATCGGAAGCCACGCCCTGCACATCTACATGCTTCACGCGCCGGAATCATCGGCATCGGCAATGATTATCGCCGCGATGACGCGGCGGGGCTGATGGCCGCACGCCTCATCACCTCTCAGCATCTTTCTGACGTCACAGTTATTGAAGCTGATGGAGAGGGTACCGCACTGATGGAGATGTGGCACGATGCCGATTTTGTCATTTTAATAGACGCTGTCCGTTCAGGCACAGCTCCTGGAACAATCCATCGATTTGATGCCAAGAGCCGGCCGCTCTCGAGTATCTTCTTCAATTATTCGACCCATACGTCCGGCATCGTCGAAGCCGTGGAACTGGCGCGAACGCTCGACCGGCTTCCGTCAAGACTCCTTGTTTATGGGATTGAGGGGAAGGAATTTGCCGCCGGCCTTGGACTCTCCCCCGAAGTAGAGAGAGCCGTGAAGTCTGTTGTCGGCGAGATCATGGCCAAAGTGGCGAAGTGATAAGCCCCAGGATTGTTGCCGGACAGGTCCCAGCCCACGTCGTCACACTCGCTCCATCGGCCAGAAGGCGATCTTGTCCGCCCGATAGAACCCGCCGTCATGCGTCTCCCCGCTCGGGATGTCATTGCCAAGCATGGTGCCGTCCCACAGGTCGATGTGCCCGCCGTACATATCACCCTTGGTCACCACCTTTCCCTCCGGCACCCCGCGGTCGAAATAATGATACAGCACCACTACTCCCTTCCAGCGGCTGCGGATGAACCGCAAGGCGGCCACCCCCGGCATCGGCTCGGGCTGGAATGGCTTGGCCGCTTTCCACACGTGCGCCATGCTGAGCGGCTTCCACTTCTCAAAGTCGTAGGGATTGGAGAAATGGTGGAGGTGCCCGGCTACCCAAGACTTACCGCACTTATCCCCGGTCAGCCCCTTCAGGCTCACCGTGCACTCCTTCAGGGTGTCGCAGAACCGCATCATGCATTGGCCGGCGCCGGCGGGGCCGTCGCACACGCGGATGTGTGGGTTCCGCGAGTACGGGTGGTTCCGCCAGAGGTCGGCGAACAGCACCCCGAACGATAGTCTCCTCAAGCGGGAGGTCACCGTCACTGGGACAGGGTGGGCGTAGGCGGTGAACGCCAGCGTGTTTAGCCGGGCGATCAACTCCGTCTGCCCAGCTGCCACCCCGGTCACCTGCACCAGAAAGCTGTCTCCGTCCGTCACCTCGATGGTTGGGATGCGGTACGAGTAATACCCGTCAGTGTGGACCGCGTCGGCGTTCAGGCTGTGTTTGGTCGGGTCTTGGAGTCGCACGACGCGATCGCCGGCGGCCACTCCGTTATCCTGACAGTACGTTGATACCTCGCTCGCGCCGGGTGCCGGCTTCTTCAGCCGTAACACCTTCGTTTCTCCCTCGGCGAGCGTGAGCGACTTGACTGGCTGGCGGGTTACCACATCAGTGAAGAATTCCATGATCGTCTCCTTGTGCGGGTTGGTATGACTACGCGGCCGACGCATATTTAAGCGACCGACCACGGGAAACCGGACTGGAAAACAACGCCTGTGCGGATAGATGCTACACCCGATATTACTGCGTCGGGATCGTTGGCTGCAACGACAGGTTCGGCAGCGCATCTCTCAGCAGTTTTGCTCCCACTTGGCTCTGGGGTGGCGGCGATAACTTCGATATGGGCTATCATCTCAAACAGGAGATTCGCAATATTCATTTCCTCACTAACCAGATACCTGCGGTAGACATTTCCAGGTAGCCAAGCTAATCTGAAGCGCTGCTAATAACCGACGTCCTTGAACCGGTAATGATAACGGCCTCATAGAGATTATGCCAGTGCCCATTGGACCAAAAGAACAACACACGATTGAGCACTCACTGGAGATCCACGCCTCGGCCGAGTCAGTTTGGCAACACATCACCGAAGTCGATATCGCGTCATTTCGACATCCGATATACTTCTCGGTCTTGGGGATCCCGAAGCCACTCCGAGCGCATGTCTCCAGCCCCGGCGTCGGTGGTACGAGAACAGCTTTCTTCTCCAACGGCCGCCGCTTCTCGCAACAGATTACTGAATGGCAGCCATCTGAACGGTATGCTTTCACATTTCGAGCAGACCCGGGTTTTCGAGTGGCATATCTGCTCGACCTCTCGCACGGGCCGTTCCGGATGAAAGCCGGAGCTTATCGAATAGAACCCGGTCAAAGCGGCGTCCGCCTGTCGCTCTCCAGCCAGTACGAGCTTTGCGGAGTAATCGGGATCTGTCTTCGCCTCCCCGTGAGGCTTGTTCTGGACATCTTTCAGCGTTATCTGTTGAGAGGCATTAAAGCGAATGCTGAACGGCAGGGAATGACTCTTGGCGTCGCTCGTGAGGAATCTCGTGCCTAGGGAAGTGCTTTCAACCAAGATCGATGCGCCTTGCGACACCGTCTTCAATCTACTTCATGACTACAATCGGCGTTTGGAATGGGACTCCATGTTGAGCGAAGCGCGTTTGCTGGCCGGCGCGACAGCCGCCGGATACGGCGTCCGTTCTCTGTGTGTTGGGACATGGCAGAGCGCGTTCCTGGCGTTGGAGACCAGGTATATTCGGTTCGAGCCTGGTCGAGTGGCAGCCGTCACCCTGACGATTCGTCCACCGTTTTTTGAGCGTTTTGCCGCAACTATCCGGCATGATGCTGTCGGCGAAGCTCAATCGCGCATCACGTATATCTACTCTTTCCGCGCCCGCCCTCGATTCTTGGCTTTTCTCCTGGAACCAATCATGAATGCCATGCTGAAGCGAGAAGTGCGGAATCGGCTGAGATCCCTTTGCCGCTTCATCGCACCGAGTGCGGTATAATCAGTGTTATGCCGCCAATGCAAACCCGCACCAGAATCGTGCGGAGTTTGCGGCGCATTGCTGCGGAAATTGTCGGTTGAGCCGGTGCCCTTCGTCTGTGGAAGCATCGGTTCCTCCGTTTCAGTTGATTCATTATGAGGGAGAGTAAGATGACAGAGATTGCAAAAAACAGAATTTGTCTGTGGTATGACAGAGACGCCGAGGAAGCGGCGAGATTTTACGCCAAGACCTTCCCCGATTCATCCGTCGGCGCGGTATACCGCGCTCCGGGAGACTTTCCGTCCGGCAAGCAAGGGGATGCGCTGACGGTCGAGTTTACCGTCATGGGGATCCCCTGCCTGGGGCTCAATGGCGGACCTGCATTCAAACACAACGAAGCCTTCTCATTTCAGATTGCAACCGTTGACCAGGCCGAAACGGATCGTTACTGGAACGCCATCGTCGGCAACGGCGGCGAAGAGAGTGCGTGCGGCTGGTGCAAGGACAAATGGGGAGTGTCCTGGCAAATTACGCCGGTCGCTCTGACCAAAGCGATCACCGATCAGGATTCCGCCGCCGCCAAACGCGCTTTCGATGCGATGATGCAGATGAAAAAGATCGACATCGCTGCAATCGAGGCGGCTCGTCGCGGTTGAGTGGCGCGCCGATCAGTCACCACCAGGCCGGCCCACCGGGCCGGCCTTTCTGCGGTTCAGGAAAGCCGTTACGAGAGAGTTCCTGAATCTGTTATCCACGGCCTCACCCGTCACTAACACACGATAATAAATAGGGCCGACAAGTTGATCTACCGCATGGTCGAGATCGGTGTCCGCGGCTAACTCTCCGCGCTCGACGGCGCGTTGAAGCGGGACGCGATCTACTTCGCGCTGCTGCCTGAGATAGTCTCTTCGAAACCGGGCCGCCATCTTGGCATCGTGCTGCGCCTGGCCGGCCAGCGCGCGAAAGACCGCCCCCGCATCCGACTGAGTCAAGAACTCGGCCAAATTGCGCAGATGGGCTCGCAGGTCGCGGCCAAGATCGCCGCTATCCTGCGGAATCAAATACTCGATCGCATCGTCGAGGAAGGCGTCCATCAGGACGTCGGTTTTTGACCGCCACCACCGATAGATCGTCTGTTTACCGACGCCCGCACGCGCCGCAATGCCCTCGATCGTCACAGCGGCAAAGCCAATCTCTGCCAGCAGGTCATCGGCTGCTTCCAGCACTGCCTGGCGCGCTTCTTCACTGCGACCATAGCGATTTCCGCAATGCTTGGCGCGCTGCGAGGCGTTCACCTTCGCGCTTGCCCTGACGGGCGCTTTTTCGGCAGCAGCAGCTTGTTTTCGCCTGGTTGTTTTTGGCATGTCACTCTCAATTATTTGACAAGACGGTGCGTCTCGTCTATGCTCAAAATTATATGATAACTCTCTACACTTCCAGAGTACGCACTGTGCTTGACCGGCTGCTTGCCGCAAGCGCGATTCAAGAGACGTCGCCACCGGCCATGCCGCCGGGTTTTTCGTTCGAAGCGAGCTCTTCGCAAGAACGTGCCGACGCCATGGCCGCCGTGTATATGCCGATCTCTGCCCGAGGCGGCGATCTGCTCTATTCGCTGGTGAGAGCGATCCGCCCGGACACCATTGTCGAGTTCGGATTATCGTTCGGAATCTCTACAATCTATCTCGCCGCGGCGGTCGCCGACAACGGCAAGGGGCATATTTATACCACTGAATTGAGTGCCGCCAAGATCGACGCCGCTCATCGCAATCTGCTCGAAGCCGGCCTGGCGGATCAAGTGACCATCCTCCCCGGAGATGCCCTGGAAACGCTCCGTCAGGTGCCGGGACCGATCGGCCTCGCCTTGATCGATGGATGGAAAGATCTGTCCCTACCGGTGCTTAAACTGCTCGAACCGCGCCTCGCTGCTGGAGCGCTGGTTGTCGGCGATGACAGCAGCTTCCCGTCGATGGCCGATTATCTGAACTACGTCCGCGACCCGGCAAATGGTTATGTCTCTGTTGAGTTTCCAATCGAAGACGGCATGGAAATCAGTTGCAGGGCAGGTCTGCACAGCGAGGCAACGGCATAAGTAGGCACATCGGTTCGAGAGAAAAACTGAGTAGAGGCTTGCAGAACTCGGGCGCGGGTTGAAACCCCACGCCACAATTCATGGAATTTCGTGCTCCGCGCTTCACGACCAGGCTGAGCCAACACAGATCCGAGCCCGTGGAGCGGACGAAAGATCATCAGCTGTCGCCCGCCTGCGCGGGCTTGGATCAATGTTCACGCTTAACCTGGGGTTCCGCGCTGCGCGCTCTACCCCAGGCTTGATGCTGACGCGGGCTTCGCGCGCTGAAATTGCTTGTTATTCCCCCTTCTCATTTCGGCGCAAACTCATAGGCAAGAGGCGGGTCAGATGGCTATGCGATGAACTCAATGGCAGATCAATACGCGTGTAAGTGTAGCGCAAAGAAGATGGCCAGACCGGCCAACGACGCAATCAGTAAAATCCACCACTGAACCTGCTCGAATTTGATTACCGGCTGTCTCATAAAATCACCTCGACTGGCTTTGAACCGCCAGATCCTTTCGATCATATCGGTCTCAACATCTTGATCAAGGCAACCCGAGTGCCGAACTTAAATGAAGTAACCAGGCCCGATAGCATTTGGCAGGACAGTGGATTGCGTAAAGTTACAGATTTCTCTGGGTAAAAACACGCAATTTTATTGGCGTATATGTTGGCTTTCAATGGCCGCAGTCTGCTGTGCCTTGCCTTCGTTCGGGCCTTTCCAAGCTAATCAGGTCTGCCTCAATGAATGCAAGCGCGGCCAATATTTGGCGTGCATTTGTTTAGCCCAACCCCAGAAGCGTCCTTGATGTAGAGCGGGAAGATCTTCATCCCAAGGCTGATGGCGTAAATAGATTGAGTCTTGGCCGCCTTCGTCGATGACCAACAACAGTTCATGATCGTATTTCACTTTGGGCTCGCGGCCTTCGATCTCGGCGGCCAGATTGGCCGCGGCGACCTCGCCTTGCAAGGCGGCCATCTGCCCCATCTTTGGTCCCGGAAAATCGACGCAATCTCCGGCGGCATAGATCCTGTCAGTGCCGGTGACACGCAGCTGGCGATTCACGCGAATATAATCATGCCGGTCGGTGATGCCCATGTATCTCGCGACGACTGAACCTTGAAATGGCGGGATCAACATCAGCAAATCGTAGCCGATCCGATGACCGTGACTCGCTCTTACCTCCGTTTCGGTAACGCAGTTAAGAGGGAAGTTGTTGATGCGCTCGATACCGCGCGCTGCAAGCGCGCTCTCCAAGGCAGGCGCAATTGTGGATCCGCCCAATAATTCACCTGTTCCTTCTGGGGTGACGATAGTAATCTTCGCGCGATCGCGTTCGCCACGAGCCCGCAGCAAACGATCTAAAGCAAAGGCGGTTTCGTAAACCGGCACTGCGAGCCGCGCACCCTGACAGTAGCCGATTACGGCGTGGCCCTGGTGAAAGTTCTTAAGAGCCTCGCCGAACTTGAGGGCCGCTCCCACCGATAGCAGGTGATGTGCGTGTTCGTGAAAGCCTGGGACAAGCTCTGAGACGAGTCTTCGGCCCAACGCGAAGACCAGGTAGTCGTAGGGGATGCGTTGCTCATATTTGCCGCGTGGGATGATCAGATAGCGCTCATCCGGATGGTAATCGGCGACCTCTGCCTGGATCAATTCGATCTGCCGCGACCGCATTGGACGGACCAGATCGAAGAAGACCTCCTCCAACCGGCAGCGGCCAAAGGCCAACCGGACGAGCGATGGAAAGAAGGTGAATTCACGCTGGCGCGAAATCAGTGTGATCTGATGTGCCGGCCCCAACCGTTGCGCCAGAGATTCGGCGGCGATCAGGCCGGCGAATCCGCCGCCCAAGACGACTACTCTGGCCATATTCAGCTCCCGCTTTGGCTTGCCTGACGGCAGCGCACAATTTCAACCGAACAGTCGGCATGCGAAACCACAGCATTTGATACCGAGCTGCACTCAGAACCATCGACCGCTAGAAAGATTTTCATCACAGCCTCCTCTCTCAAGAGTGTTTGTGAATTCGTGGTGAGGATTGGACAGGGCGTCTGTCGCGAGATACGTTTCGCCCCTCAGATTGCCTCACCAGGTCGATTACAACTCCGGAAGAATCTATTACCTGCTTCAAGTTGTCAGGGAACGGCATTTGCCAGATCTGCGATTTGAACTAAAGCAACTCTTGATGAGCAATCCAGAGGCCACACCGGATCGACCATTAAATATTGCTTCGGATCGTCTGAAGAGCCATCACAAAACAGTTATGAATTCTTGGTCAAGATCGATCAAGATGATTAAGAGATAGCTCTGCGTAAGGTTACTCACTGCTTCCCGAATTGGTGGGTGAAATCTCCCGATGCCGATGAGATCAGGGAGACATCTATTGGTTTTTCTCGCTCTTTCCTCTCTTCTTTTGGACTGCGCGGCTGAAGTCATAGCGCAGGATTAAGGAATGGCTGGGACGGCTGCGCCCAAAATCGCTGGAGAAAATGTATTGCGCCAACCAGTCCGGTTTGAACCGCCATCCCGGGCCGAGATTCGAGAGGTGGTATTTGTCCGCACCTGCATCGAAGCCAAAACGGCTCGGTTTGAAAAAAAGATTTCCTTCTTTGACGGCAAGAAAGGATCCGCTCACAAAAAGATTGCGCCACAAATCGGTCTGTGCTCCTCCATGAAGCGAATAAAAGCTTCCTCGCGGGCGATCGGTGTAGTTGGCCCAGGCCAGCCCGGTCGCCAGATCAAAGCTCAACACGGTGCGCGGGCGCAGCACATATCCAATCCCGATGCCGAGCGTTCCTCGTTTTGCCGAGGGGGCAACTATAAAGTTGTCGATGTTGGATCGCTCGAAAAGCAGAGTGCTTTCCACGCTATAAAGCAGCCGTTCGGTGAGTGAACTGCGAAAGAGCGCTCCGAATTCTGAAATGCCGCTGCTGTCTTCACTGAAACGAGGGCCTAGCGCTCCCTCCAGATTCGGATTTCGAATTCCTCTACTGAGAAACTGCTCTTTGTAATTTACCTCCTGGTGGCTCGAATTCATGCTTTGCCGGTAATAAGCTCCCAGTTTAGAGTTGCTGCCGAGATCATGGGTAATTCCGAAAGAGAATTGCAGGCGGCGACCGTCGCCATCGATGGTTTGACGCGAAAGCCGCTGGTAGGAAATGGGAAAGTCGGATTCCATAATCTTCTCGGCCACGAATTTCCCTTGCTCTCGCAGATAATCGAATTCAATCCCCAAACTGGTGCGTTCTGCGCGTCCGAAGCGGCGGGCGGCGATGAATGAGAGATATCCCGTTGCGCTCCTGGCCGTGGCGCTGTAGCCATTCACCTCCTCCCCATCCCCCTGTTGTTGAAGTCGAGTCTGTTCGGAACTCCGGAGACCTTTGTGGGACATGGCCACAATTCCTCCCACGGTCATTTTGGACCCGATGGGAGCAAAGTAGGAGGCCTGAGCCGTCGAAGCGTAATTGATTGGATCCACCACATCCCGCTGCAGTTTGCGGAGAACACAATTCAAGCATGGTGGTAAATCCGCCAAAGTAGAGATCTGTCGATTGGGTTGTCTCAAAGATGGCTGGAGATAGATTTGCCCTGTCTGTTCTTTGAATTCGGCAGCGTAGGCCGGATTTTGAAAACTGTCATAAGATGAATCGGGAAAGGCCAGAAAACGCGCGGGCCTCGGCTGGTCAAAGCCGTGGATGAGGCTATTGATCGAATCATTATATGTATCATAGAGGTCATAAGCCCCGGCTATGGTTTGAGGCCGGTTTTTCATCGCATTCAACTCGCTGCCGGGGCCGGAGGAAACCAGGCTGATATTGCCGCCGGGGCGGACAATCACATTGCGGCCTGGTCGAACGAGCGCGTTTTGTTGGGGATTGACCAGACTGGCAACTTCCACCAGGCCTTCATAGACTCGGACATCGGTTTCATAATTCGATTCAACCTGGACCAGAAAATCGGTCCCTCGGACGGCAATCGATGCGATCGGGCTAAAGACGCGATAGGGATTCGGGCGTTTAAGAGAGTGATTGATTGTAGCGCGGACTCTTCCTCTCATGACCTCCAATAAATCGCGCCACGATGCAGCGGAGCGGAAGTCACGCAACACTACGCGTGAGGATGGATAAACTGTAATCTGGCTGCCGTCGCCCATCGCAATCGTCACACGTCCATTGCCCGTCTCCAAAATATCGCCCGGTTGCAACATCTCTCCACGCCGGAGCGGGAAGAGAGCAACACTGCCGCGAGCGCTATTGGAAACTGTCGCTGAGCCCGTCAGGCCGATGACCTCGGCTTTCATGACCTGACCTTGCGCCGGGACAACGGCCGCCAACCAGCAACAGAGCACGCTGATCAATCCGGGAAACACTCCTCCCGGCCGCAGCTGTTTCGAAACGTCAAGAAAAAATCGGAACTTCATCTTCAATATTTATCGGATTTTCCATTGAGGCGATGGAATAAGAGGGTGATCGAGAATTCTTATTTTTCAATTAGAAAACTAGGACGATCAGGGGAATCTATTCTGCGTTGATCCTATCATAGG
>Ga0081539_10003534_pt1 | contig 19012 bp, 13 predicted proteins | sample TabmetS4T2R2_FD_71023 | JGI IMG/M metagenome (GOLD analysis project Ga0081539, IMG submission 71023) | Tabebuia heterophylla rhizosphere microbial communities from the University of Puerto Rico - S4T2R2 | ecosystem: Host-associated > Plants > Roots > Rhizosphere ...
CGGCCTGCGGGAGATTATCGACGCCAAGATCGAGGGGCGCGAAATCGTCGCGCCGGAAGTCGAGGCGCCGCCCAAGGTCGTCAACCTCATGGACGCGCTGCGCAAGAGCCTCGACTCGATCAGCGCCAACAAGAAACCTCAAGCACCAGCCGCCCGTTCGGTGGAACCGAAGAAACGCGCCCGAGCCTAACCATGAAGACATTGATTGCCGCCGTCGCCGTAGCCCTGAGTGTTGCGGTCGCCTCCGCGCAGACGCGCGGGGTGACCGCCGAGGACTACTTCGCGTTCGAGGCGTTGAGCGATCCGCGCTTCTCGCCCGACGGCTCGACGATCGCCTTCGTCGTCACCACGGTCGACCAGAAGCAGAATCGGCGGCGCAGTCAGATCTGGACGGTGCCGGCCGACGGTTCGCGCGAGGCGGCGGCGCTGACCACGGCGCCGCAGTCGTCGAACGCTCCGCGCTGGAGCCCCGACGGCAAGGCGCTGGCCTTCCTGTCGGCGCGCGCGAGCGCTGGCGAAAGCGACGGCACGCCACGCAATCAAGTATGGCTGCTGCCGGTCGCCGGCGGCGGTGAGCCGCGCCGGCTGACGAATCTGCCCAACGGGGTGACGAGCTATCAGTGGTCGCCCGACGGCACACGGCTCGTCGTCGTCAGCCGCAGTGGACCGAGCGATGACGCCAAGTCGCCCAGCGACGTTCGCCACTACAAGCATGCCAACTACAAGTTCAATGACTCGGGCTGGTTCGACGACAAGCACGCGCACCTGTGGACGGTCGAGGTCGCGACCGGCCGCACCTTCCAGCTGACGTCCGGCGACGACTGGAACGATGCCGACCCGCAATGGTCCCCGGACGGCGCCAGGATCGCCTTCGTCTCGGACCGCACCGGCAAGGCGTTCGACGAGGGGCACAACACCGACGTGTGGGTGATCGACGCCACGGGCGGCGCGCTGACGAAGATTTCCGATCACGAGACCGGCGACAATTCGCCGCGCTGGTCGCCGGACGGCAAGACCATCGCGTTCATCAGCTCGGTGCCGGAGAAGGCGCACGCGAGAATCTGGCTGGCGCCGTCATCCGGCGGCGGCGCGTCGAAGCCGGCGGCCGACGGCGTCGATCTGATCCCGTCGGCGCCGCGCTGGGCCGAGAAGGGCGCCGCCATCTATTTCGAGACCGGCTATCGGGGGACCACGCAGGTCTATCGCATCGACGTCAACGCTCGGAAGGCGGCGCCGATCACCTCAGGCGATCGCACGTTCCGCGCGTTCGACATCTCCGAACCCTCGACGTCGCTCGGGTCAGGCGCCACGGGAAAGCTCGTTTACGCCGTCAACGATCCGACGCACCTCGACGATCTCTACGTCGCGGATCTTCGCGGCGCGGGTCCGAGGCAGCTCACACATCTCAACAGCGCGCTCTGGAAGCAGCTGAATCTCGTCACCGTCGAACGCGTGCCGTACAAAGGCGCCGACGGCTGGGAGGTCGACGGCTTCTTCATGAAGCCGGTCGGCTGGCAGCCGGGCAAGAGCTACCCGATGATCCTGACCATCCACGGCGGTCCGGCCGGGATGTACGGCTTCGACTGGTACCACGAGTTCCAGGTCTACGCAGCGCGCGGCTGGGCGGTGTTCTTCACGAACCCGCGCGGCTCCACCGGCTACGGCGAGAAGTTCGAGCGCGGCATCGAGCTGAACTGGGGCGCCAACGACTACGTCGACGTGATGAACGGCGTGGACGCGATCCTGGCGAAGTATTCCTGGATCGATCGCGAGCGCCTCGGTGTCACCGGCGGCAGCTACGGCGGCTACCTGACGAACTGGATCGTCAGCCACACGAACAGGTTCAAGGCAGCCGTCACGCTGCGCAGCATCTCGAACTTCGTCAGCGACGATGGCACGCGCGACGGCGCGTACGGGCACGCGGACGACTTCCAGGGCGACATCTTCGAGAAGCACGATCTCTACTGGGACCGCTCGCCGCTGAAGTACGTCAAGAACGTCAAGACCCCGACCCTCGTGCTGCACTCGGACAACGATTTCCGCGTCCCGATCGAGCAGGGCGAGCAGTGGTTCCGGGCGCTGCGCCACTTCGGTGTGCCGAGCGAAATCGTCTTCTTCCCGCGCGAGAACCACAACCTGACGCGCACCGGCGAGCCGAAGCATCTCGTCGAGAGCATCAACTGGCAGGTCTACTGGTTCGATCGCTACTTGAACGGCAACGCCAACGCAGTCCCGCCGGACGCGGCGGCGAAGAAAGGCGCGTCGATTTCAGAGTTCTGAGTTCAGAATTCAGATTTCATTTCAGATTCTGAAATTGAATCTGAACTCTGAATTCTGAACTCTGAAATTCCGCCGTCACTCCCTCATGAAGTCGATGAAGCCTCGATCGACGTCGACGCCGTCCAGGCGGACGCGCACGCGGTCGCCGACGTCGAGGCCGCGCTCGCCGCTCATCAGCTTGCCTTCCATCGGCGGCGACGCGACGCGCACGAACGTGCCCTTGTTGGACGCGCCGGTGACGATCGCGTCGAACGTCGAGCCGACCCGCCGCTCGACGAGCAGCGCCGTCGCCGACTTGCGCACCTGGCGCTCGACCTTGTTGGCCGCGTCCTCCTGCTTCGTGCAGCGCGTGGCCAGGCTCTCCAGCTCCGGAATCGAGTAGGGCGGGCGGTGGCCGGCGAGCGCCGCCTTCAGCAGCCGCTGCGTGATCAGATCCGGATAGCGCCGGTTCGGCGCCGTCGAGTGCGAGTAATCCCTCACGGCGAGACCGAAGTGGCCGGGCGGCTCCGCACCCGGCGGGTCGACGACGTATTCGCCCGAGCCGAGCAGACGGATGATCGTCAGCGACAGGTCGGCATAGCCATCCGGGGCGGCTTGCCGCCGCTTCGCCAGGTAGGCCGCCAGCGCCGCTGAATCAGGCGACTCCGGCAGCGAATCGCCGGTCTCCGCCGCGAGCCCGCGAATGCGGTCCCACCGCTCGGGCGAACGGACCACGCGGCGCAGCGTCGGGAAGCCGCGCGCGTCGAGAAACTTCGCGACGACGCCGTTCGCCGTCACCATCAGGTTCTCGATGAGCGCCTTCGCGCGGTTGGGCCGCTCGGGCGCGACGCCCTGGATGGCGTCGCCCTCGAAGGTGTGCCGAACGTCGCTCGATTCGAAATCGAGCGCGCCGTGCTCGTGGCGAACCCGGCTGAGAGCCTGGGCGACGCGATCCTGCACGCGCAGCTGGTCGTCCATCCCGCGCACGCGAGCCGCCGCCTCGGGCAGCGGGCCGGTGCCCTCGAGCCAGGCGCCGACACCGTTGTAGGCAAGCTTCGCGTGATTGTGGACGCGCGCGCCGTACACATCAGATGTCGCGAGCGTGCCGTCCGCCGCGACGACGAGCTCGACGACGATCGACAGGCGATCCTCGCCGTCGTTCAGTGACGTCAGGTCGGTGGACAGCCGCTCGAGCAGCATCGGGAAAACAGCGGCGGGCGTATATACCGACGTGGTGTTGATCGCGGCGTGGCCGTCGCTCGCCGAGCCTTTCGGCACCGCGGCGTCCACGTCGGCCACCGCGACCAGCACGCGGACCCGGCCGTCGGGCAGCGTCTCGGAGACCGACAGCTGATCGAGATCGCGCGAGTCGTCGTTGTCGATCGAGCACCAGAGCAAGGCACGCAAGTCGCGAACGGGCTCTTCGGTCGTCGACGGCGGGCCCGGAATCGCGGCGACCTCGGCGCGGACGGCTGCCGGAAAATCTGGATCGAGTCCCCGCTCACGCATCGCCGCGGCGGCGATCGCGCGCAGCCTCGAACGGTCGTCAGCCATGAATGGTCCTGATGGCCGCGGCCATGTCCTCGACGAGCGCGTCGATCTCCGCCGCGTGCGTGCGGAAGCTGAGGACGCAGACGCGACCGAGATAGCGGCCGCGCGCCGACGCGCCGGTCACCATCACCCGCCCGCGTTTGGTCGTCTCGGTCATCAGCGCGCGCGTGGCCGCGTCTTCTTCCGCGCGCGTCGCGCCGGGCCACGTCAGATGGAAGGCGAAGAGCGACAGCTCCGGCGGCGCATCGATGACGACGTTCGGCAGCCGGGCGATTCGCTCGGCCGCGTCGACCGCCAGCCTCCGCTTCTCGGCGATCGCCGATCGGAACGCCGCGGCGCCGAACAGCTTCACCGACAGCCAGACGCGCAGACCCGGAAAGCCGCGTGACAGCTCGGGACCGTGCTGGCTCGGATCGTAGAAGTCCTGCGGGTGCGGCATCGCCGGCAGATAGTCGGCTGTCGCCTCGTGGGCCGCGCGCAGCGCCGCGCCGTCGCGGACCAGCAGCGCTCCGGTCCCGTATGGCAGGAACATGCCCTTGTGCGGATCGAGCGTCAGCGAGTCGGCGCGGGCGAGTCCATTCAGCGTCTGCCGCAGATCCGGATCGAGGTAGAAGAACGCGCCGTAGGCGCCGTCGATGTGGTGCCACAGGCGCTCGGCGGCGCACAGATCCGCGATGCGATCCAGCGGATCGACCGCACCGGTATTCGTCGTCCCCGCGCTCGACACGACCGCAAACGGCGTCAGCCCGTCGCGCCGATCGCGCGCAATCGCGTCGGCCAGCGCGTCGAGCGGCAGCCGGTACTGCGCGTCGCAGGCGATCGCCCGCACCCGATCGGGCATGATGCCGACCAGCTTCGACGCCTTCAGGACCGAGTGATGCGCCTGGTCGGACGTGTAGAGCACGCCGCGGCGAATCTCGGCGCCAAGATGTCGCTCGCGCGCGCACAGGATGGCGTTGAAGGTCGCCATCGATCCGCCGGTCGTGAAGAGCCCGCGGGCCTCCCCCGGAAAGTCCATCCAGGCGCGCAGCCAGTCGAGCGCGTTCGCCTCGAGCTGCACCAGCGCGGGCGCCGCCTGCCATACACCGGTGTACCGGTTCGTCGTATTGGTGATGAAATCGGCGAGCGCCGCCGTGTACAAGCCGCCGCCCGGAATGAAGGCGAGATAGCCCGGACCGGGAGCGGTGAACGAGCGCGGAATCCAGTCGCGAAAGAGCGCATCGAGGAGCGGCCCGGCCTCGCGGCCCTGCTCGGGCGGCACCGGCTCGCGCAGCTGCCGGCACAGCTCTTCCGCATGCACGTCTCCGCACGACGGCTGCGCCGGAAGCGACGTGATGTGCTCGACGCATCGAGCCACCACATCGTCCGCCAGCGCGCGCATCTCTGAAGCGGAGAGCTCGAGGTCTACGACAGCCAATCCTTCACCCGGTAGTAGGCGCCGACGAGCGGCAGAAACCATGGCGTGCCGCGGTAGAGCGGAATCGACGGCAGCGGCAGATCGAACAGCGGATGGTCGACGCGCCGGCCTTCACCGCCGGCCAGGCGCTGGGCGACGAGATCGCCGAGATGTGTGGCGAGCGCGATGCCATGACCACAGTAGCCGGCAGCAAACCACAGGCCGTCCAGCCGGCCGGCGTGCGGAAGCTCGTCACGCGTAAACGCCACGTTGCCGCCCCACGCGTATTCGATCGCCGCCTCCGCCAGCTGCGGAAAGATGGTCGTCATCCCCTCGCGCAGAATTCGCGCCGCGCGCAGTGTCGCGACAGGTCCAGGCTGCGTGAACTCGGCGCGGCCGCCAAAGAGCAGGCGGCGATCGCCGGCCAGCCGGAAATAGTACAGGAAATGCTTCGAGTCAAATGCCATCCGCGATTTCGGGAGCAGCCCGGCGACGACCGTCTCCGGCAGCGGCTCGGTCACGATGCTGTAGCTGCCGATGGGAATCAGACGACGCCTCAGTGCGGGCGCTGCGCTGTCCGTATAGCCGTTGGTCGCGATCACGACCTCCCGCGCCAAGACCGCGCCGGCCGACGTCGTGACGTTCCAAGCCGCTGCCTGCCGCTCGATCCGCTCGACCGCCACGCCGGGCACGACTCGCGCGCCGGCCCGGCACGCGACGGCGGCCAGGCCATGAACGTAGCGCGCCGGATTCAGTCCCGCGCTGTGCTCGTCGACGAGCAGGCCGAAGTAACGGTCGCTGCCGATCTCCATACGCTGATCCCGCGTCGATACGAGTGCGACGTCGTGCTCGAACGCCTTCGCGAGCAGGGCCTGCTCGTCGCGGAACGCGTCGAAGTGTGACGGCTTCCACGCCGCCTGAATGTGACCGCAGCGCGCGTAGTCGCAGGCAATCGACTCCTCCCGCAGCAGCTGTTCGAGGTGCACCATGGCGTCGCGGCTGGCGTCGAACAGCTCGCGCGCGCGCGATGCGCCGAACGCGGCGAGGAGCGCGGCCGGCTCGTGGCGAAGGCCGGTGAGGACCTGGCCGCCGTTGCGCGAGCTGGCGCCGAACCCGACACCCTCACGATCGACGACGAGGACAGAAGCGCCGGATTTCGCGAGCCGGCGCGCCGCCGAGAGGCCGGTGTAGCCCGCTCCTACGACCAGGACGTCGACGCGAGGGCTGGGGACTCGGGGCTCGGGGCTCGGGACTCGGGGCTCGGGGCTCGGGACTCGGGGCTCGGGGTTCGGGACTCGGGACTCGGTCTCGAGCGTATCCAGCCAGTAGACGCGCTGTTTCACCGGAGGGCCAGAGGAACGGCGGCGGACGCGAGGATCGCGCGGCCGCGGCGCTCCTGCGCGAAGGCCACGACCTTCAGCGCGGCACGCTGCCAGTCGGCGCCGAGCGGTATCTCAGTGCGAATCGTCGACGGTCCATCGGCCGCCGCTTCGCCGGCGGTCGCCAGATGACGGACGACCGCCGCGTGCGCGAGCACGCGGCCGCGATTCTCGCCGCGCTTGACGTCCGATCGCAGGCGGTCTTCCGTCACGGCGACGACGACATCCGCGCGATCGCCGCGTGAGAGCTTGGGCAGATCGCTCACGGTCATCGTCACGGCAAGCGCGCCTGCCGACGGTGTGACCTCGACGCGCATCGTGCCGTGCGGTGTGGAGCGCGCGCGGTCCAGCGCAGTCTGGGCGGCCCGCAGATCGCTGCCGACGAACCCTTCCCTGCCGTCGACGACCATCTGCGGCGTATAGGCGCCTTCACCGTTGAACCGGCTCGCGTAGATCTCCTGCCGCGCCGTAAACGCCGCCGACGAGAACCGGTCCTTCCAGCCGAGACGATCCCAGTAGTCGACGTGCTCGCCGAGGGCGATGACGTCGGGCTGCGTCTCCGCGAAGCGCTGGAGCAAAGCGTCCGCTGGCGGACAGCTCGAGCAGCCTTCAGACGTGAAGAGCTCGATGACGATTGGTGCAGAAGTGCGCGGCGCATCGGCGCGCGCGAACGTCATTGGCGTCGTGGCGAGCAACAATGTCGTAAGGATCGTCGCGAATCGCACGTCTCTCATTCTAATCGTTGGATCATCGTGCGCGGCACAATTGGATCATTCCCGCGATCCACCATCGTTCACTACTGAACGATCGCGCATACCGCTGTCCACCAAGATGTTGCATCCGTCGTGATTCGTGCGCGCGTGGCACGTGATTCGCTCGTTGCGGATGGTTCGTTTGCTTTGACCATCAGAGGAGGAGCCATTCGCATGCCTATGTTCAGGACGTTGCTCGCGTTCGCGGTCACGATCGCCGTCGCGGCGACCGCGTCGGCGCAGACAACCACCGGGACCATTTCCGGACACGTGATCGACAACCAGGGATTGCCGCTGCCGGGGGTGACGGTCAACGCGACGTCGCCGAACCTTCAGGGCGTGCGCACGATCACGACATCCGAGCACGGCGACTATATCTTCACCGCGCTGCCGTCCGGCACCTACACCATCGCCTTCGAGCTGAGCGGATTCCAGAGCCAGCAGAAGACCGTGACGCTGGCGCCGACGCAGATGCTGCCGCTCGACATTACCCTCGGCGTAGCGTCGCTGACCGAGGTCGTCAACGTCACGGGCCGCAGCGCCGACGTCCTGACGCAGACGGCGCAGGTCGCGGCGAACTTCAAGCAGGATCTCGTCGCGACGCTGCCGACCAACCGCGACATCAATTCCTACATGCTGCTCGCGCCGGGCGTGCACCCGACCGGCCCGAACGGCGCCTACTCGATCGCCGGCGCGATGTCGTTCGAGACGCTCTACATGGTGAACGGCGTCAGCGTCACCGAGAACCTGCGCGGCCAGCCGTACAACCTCTACATCGAGGACGCCGTTCAGGAGACCACCGTGGCGAGCGCCGGCGTCTCCGCCGAGTACGGACGTTTCGGCGGCGGCGTCGTCAACGTGATCACGAAATCGGGCGGCAACACCTTCAGCGGATCGTTCCGCGAGACGCTCCTCAACGACAAGTGGCGGCCGCTGACGCCGTTCGAGGAAACCAGCATCGCCAACGATCCGGCCCACAAGGAAACACGCATCGACAAGGTGATTCCGACCCACGAGTACACGCTCGGCGGCCCGGTGCTGAAGGATCATCTGTGGTTCTTCACGTCGGGCCGGCTGCAGAATCAGCAGCAGGGGCGTCAGCTGATCACGACCAACATCCCCTATAACTTCCAGGACAAGTCGCAGCGCTACGAGGGCAAGGGGACGTTCTCCGCGACGCCGAACCATCGCTTCCAGGGCACCTACTCGAAGATCAAGGAAGACTTTCTGAACGCGACGTTCCAGACCACCCTCTCGATGGACACCAACAGCCTGTACGACGGGCACGAGCCGCAGCAGCTCGCGACCGGCAACTACAGCGGCGTCATCACCAGCAACTTCTTCGTCGAAGGACAGCTGTCGTCGCGGCACTTCAGCTTCGAGAACGAGGGCTCGCAGTTCACCGACCTGATCAAGGGCACGCTCCTCATCGATCAGCAGCACGGCGGCCTGCGCTACTGGTCGTCGACCTTCTGCGGCGTCTGCGATCCGGAGAAGCGCGACAACACCGACATCTACGCGAAGGGCACCTACTTCCTGTCGACGCAGGGATCGGGCTCGCACAACGTCACCTTCGGCTACGACCTGTTCAACGACAAGCGCTTCGCGAACAACCACCAGTCGGGCAGCGACTATCGCATTCTCGGCACCTCGACGATCGTCGCCGCGGACAACACCATCTATCCGGTCTTCCTCAACGACGGATCGACACGCATCCAGTGGAATCCGATTCCGGTCGGCAGCCAGGGCACGAACTTCCGCACGCACTCGTTGTTCGTGAACGACAACTGGCGGGTCGGCGGCCACCTGACCGCCAATCTCGGCCTGCGCTACGACAGGAACAACGGCTCCGACAGCGCCGGCCGCCTGGTGGCGAAGGACGCCGCGTTCAGCCCGCGCGTCGGCGTCGTCTGGGATCCCGCCGGCGACCAGAAGTGGTCCGTGACCGCGAGCTTCGCGAAGTACGTCTCGGCGATTGCCAACAGCGTCGCGGACGGATCGTCGCCGGCCGGCAATCCCCAGACGTTCCGCTTCGTCTATCGCGGCCCCAACATCAACGCCAACGCGAGCGGGCCGCTGATGTCGTCGCCCGATGCGATCGCCGCGGTGTTCGCCTGGTACAACGCCAACGGCGGCGCGAACCTGCCGCTCAGCGGTCAGCCGACGATTCCTGGCGTCTCGCCGCAGATCCAGGGCTCGCTCAACTCGCCGAACAATCTCGAATACGCGGCCGGCGTCAACCGTCAGTTCGGCGGCCGCGCCGCGCTGCGCGCCGACTACGTCTATCGCGATTTCAGGGACTTCTACGTGCAGGTCACCAACATCAACACCGGCAAGGTCGTGGACTCGCTCGGCCGGACGCAGGACCTGGGGCTGATTCAGAACTCGAACGATCTGAAGCGGCGCTACCAGGGGCTGACCACCCTTGGCACCTACCGGTTCGGCGCCGTCGCCGATATCGGCGCGAGCTACACGCTCTCGCACGCCTGGGGCAACGTCGAGGGCGAGAACACCACCAGCGGCCCGACGACGAACCTGGCGTTCAGCTATCCCGAATACAAGCAGGCGGCATGGAACTACCCCGAAGGCGATCTCACGATCGATCAGCGCCACCGCGCCAGGCTCTGGATCAACTACAACCTGCCGTGGCTGACGGGACTGACGCTGAGCGGCCTGCAGACGCTCACCACCGGCGTGCCCTACAACGCCGCGTCGACGACCGGCGTCGATCCCCGGTCGTTCGTGACGAACCCCGGCTACGCCACGCCGCCCGACGGCACGGTGACGACCTACTTCTTCAGCGCGCGCGACGCCTATCGGACCGAGGGTGAGAAGCGGACCGACTTCGCGGCGAACTACACCTACAAGATGAAGAACGCGTCGAACGTGCAGCTCTTCGCCCAGCTCCAGGTGCTGAACATCTTCAACCAGTTCCAGCTGTGCGGCTGCGGCGGCTCGGTCTACGTCAACGGCGGCGCGGTCACGCAAACGCGCATCGACCAGTCGGTGCTGACACCCATCACCAACCCGACGCGCTTCGCCGCCTTCAACCCGTTCACGACGACGCCGGTCCGCGGTGTCAACTACGACCTCGGCCCGATCTTCGGCCAGGCGCTCAACCGCTTCGCGTACACCACGCCGCGAACCGCGCGCGTCTCGTTCGGCGTACGATTCTGAGAAAGTCGCGTAGGTCGCGTAGGTCGCGTGGGTCGCGTAGGTCGCGTAGGTCGCGTAGGTTGGTTGGGTAGGTAACGTGGGTCGCGTAGGTACACCCATCTGACCCATCTGACCTACCTAACCGACCCACGCGACCCACGCGACCCACGCGACCCTCGCGACCTACGCGACCCTCCCGTCAGGCCAGTCTCTTCTCCAGCCTGACTTCGTCGCGGATCGGGATGCCGGCGAATCCGGGGATTTCGCGGCCGGCGCGGTCGCAGTGTCCGTTGACGACGACCTCTGTGAGGCGGTAGCCGCGGCGCTGATAGAAGTACAGCGCTGGCAGGTTGTCGTTGGTCGTCGAGACGACGAGGCGCGACAGCTGCAGCCGGCGCGCGATCAGCTCCGCTTCCGCGAGCAGGTGGCCGCCGACGCCCGAGCGCTGCCACATCGGATCGGTCGCCAGCGCGACGATGTGCAGCGAGTCGCCGAGCAGGCGATACGCCAGCGCGCCGGACGGCTCGAGCCTCATCACGGCGACGAGCGCCGGCATCTGATCGAGATCCATCACCTCGCCGAAGGCGACGATGCGGGTGCGGCCGAAGTCGCGGGCGAACAGCTCGCGGACGGCGGGGCGATCGGCGTCGATCGCTTCACGCACCAGCACCGGCGGCAGCTCGATCCGCACCGGGCAGGAGCAGACGATCTGGACGTGCGCCTCGTCCCAGTCCACGAACTTGCCGCAGCGCGCGCAGCGCAGGACGGCCGGCTTCGCGCCGAACTGATCCTCGTCAGGAGGCTTGCCGGAACTCATGCTCCGCGGGCTTTCCCCTCCGCAGAATCCACCAGATGGCCAGCACGAAGGCAATCGCGACGGCGACGAACGAGGCGGCGAACAGCCAGATGGTGCGATAGAGGATCGACTGGGTTTCCATGCGCGCTTCGAGCGTCAGCGGCACGCCGCGCAGCCGCTCCGCGAGCGGCTGCTCCCACGAGAGGATGTTGCCGCGGCCGACCTCGTGCGTCGTCGTGTTGTGGAAATCGATCTTGCTCGGCAGGTGCATACGGAACGCGACCAGCTCGTCGCCCTTCCAGAGCGGGGCTCGGGACTCGGGGCTCGGGGCTCGGGGCTCGGGGCTCGACGCGACGCGCTGGACGTAGACGTACTGATCGTCCACGCGATCGAACTGGTATTTCGACCAGGCGAAGGGCGGTGCGTCGCTCAGCCGGCGCACATCGTCCACGTCGATCCGGACGTGCACGAAGCGGCGGCCGGCACGGCGCGACTGGCTGACGCGCGTCACGTGCGTGTTCGGCGAGGAAAAATACGTGCGGAAGACCTCGCGATCGAAGCGCGCCGACGGGTTGGCATCGAACGATGTCCCGCGCAGCGCGTTGAGCGCCGCGATCGACGTGTTGACGTAGACCGTCGCCGTGCCGTCGAGCGACAGATACATCTCCTCTTCGTACTCGTACTGCCGGAAGAGCGACGACGTGCCGCCGCACGCGACGCTGGCGAGGCTGGGGACAACGACGAGCGCAGCGAGCGCCATCGTGATCGCCGGCACGCGGCCAATCCGCATAACCGCCAATGATATAGTAAAAACTTTGTGCTCTATCTGATCGACGGCAGCTCGCAGATGTACCGCGCGTTCCATGCGCCGGTCCGGACCGCCGAGGGCGGTTTCCTGCGAAACGCCCAGGGCCGTCCCACCAACGCGGTCTACATTTTCGTCACGATGCTGCGCAAGCTGTTGAGCGAGCATCGTCCCGAGTTCATCGCCGCGTCGTTCGATCTGCCCGGCCGGACGTTTCGCGACGACCTCGTCTCCGACTACAAGGCCAATCGCGCGCCGATGCCCGACGAGCTCGCCGAGCAGATCCCGATGGTGCACGCCGCCTGCGAGGCGCTCGGCGTACCGATTCTGACCTCGGAGCGCTACGAGGCGGACGATGTGATCGGCACGCTGGCGGAAAAAGCGGCCGCCGCGGCATTCGACGTCGCCATCGTCACCGGCGACAAGGATTTCTTTCAGCTCGTCCGCGATCGAATCCGCGTCTTCAATCCGAAGGAAGAAGGCACGTGGTACGACGCCGACGGCGTGAAGGAAAAGTTCGGCGTGCCTCCCGACCTCGTGGTCGACGTCCTGGCGCTGATGGGCGACACCATCGACAACATCCGCGGCGTGCCGGGCATCGGCGAGAAAGGCGCGAAGGAGCTGATCGCGACCTACGGATCGCTCGAGAACCTGATCGCGCACGCCTCCGAGGTGAAGCACAAGCGCTACCGCGAAGGGCTGCTCGCCAACATCGACTCGGCGCGGCAGAGCCGCGAGCTCGCGAAGATTCGCACGAACGTGCCGGTGGAGTTCGACGCCGAAGCGCTGCGCTATCGCGGCGGCTCGCGCGAGCGCTGCTTCAAGATTTTCACGGAGCTCGGCTTCCGCGCCTTCGCGCACGAGTACGCGCCGACGGCGAGCTCCATCGCCAAGGCCTATCGGACGGTCAACACCGAGGACGGTCTGCGGGCGCTGGCCGATCGGCTGCGGGGGGCCGGACGCTTCGCCTTCCGCGTCCTGCCCGACGAGCCGGCGGCGATGCGGTCGTCGATCGTCGGCCTGGCGTTCTCCACCGGAGCCCGTGACGCCGACTACGTCCCGATCGGCCACCGCGCGCTCAGCGAGACGGCGAGCGTGCCGCTCGAGACGGCGCTCGCGGCGCTGAAACCGGTGCTCGAGGACGCGACCGTTCAGAAGATCGGCCACGATCTGAAGTTCGACGCGATCGTCCTGGAGCGCCACGGCGTCATCCTCCGTGGTCTCGATCTGGACACGATGCTCGCGAGTTATCTGATCGACGCGACCCGTTCCGAACACCGGCTGCAGGATCTCGCGCTCGAGCTCCTCAGCTACAAGGCGATCGCCGAGGAAGACGTCTGCGGCCGCGGCGCCAAGGCGGTCTCACTGGCGGAAGTTCCCGCCGAAGCCGCCGTCGACTACGCGTGCGAGCGGGCCGATCTCTCGGGGCAGCTCGCGCCCGTCTTCCGCGAGCAGATGGAGAAAGACGCGCTCACGGACGTCTACCGGCATCTCGAGCTGCCGCTCATCCCGGTGCTGATTGACGTCGAGCGCGCGGGTGTCCGCATCGACGGACCGGCGCTGCTCTCGCAGTCGCAGCGGCTCGAGCAGGAGCTGACCGCGCGCACGAAGCAGATTCACGATCTCGCCGGCGGCGACTTCAACATCAACTCGCCGAAGCAGCTCGCCGAGGTGCTGTTCGACCGCATGCAGCTGCCCGTCCTGAAGCGCACCGGCACCAGCCGGGCGCCGTCGACGGCGGTCGAAGTGCTGGAGGAGCTGGCGCTCGCCCACGATTTGCCGCGCCTGATTCTCGAGTGGCGCGCGCTGATGAAGCTGAAAGGCACCTACATCGACGCGCTGCCGCAGCTCGTCAACCCGGCGACCGGCCGCGTGCACACCTGCTTCAACCAGGCGGTCGCCGCCACCGGACGCTTGAGCAGCAGCGACCCGAACCTGCAGAACATCCCGATCAAGACGGCGCTCGGGCGCGAGATCCGCCGCGCCTTCATCGCCGAGCCCGGCCACGTCCTGATCTCGGCCGACTACTCGCAGATCGAATTCCGAGTTCTCGCGCACCTGTCCGAGGACCCCGTGCTGGTCGACGCCTTCCGCGAGGGCGCCGACTTCCACGAGCGGACGGCGCTCAAGATCTTCGGCGCCGACTCGAACCGCGATCCGCACGAGCTGCGCAGCATCGCCAAGATGGTCAACTACGCGCTGCTCTACGGCAAGAGCGCGTTCACGCTGTCGAAGGACATCGGCGTGACGCAGCAGGCGGCGCAGGAGTTCATCGACGCCTACTTCGCCGGCTTCCCGCGCGTCCGCCGGTTCATCGACCGTACATTGGATGACGCGCGCGCCAGCGGCGTCGTCAAAACGATGTACGGGCGGCGGCGGCTGGTGCCGGAGCTGAACAGCCGCAACGGTCAGGTGCGGATGGCGGCCGAGCGCGTCGCCGTCAACCTGCCGATCCAGGGCAGCGCCGCCGACATCATGAAGCGCGCGATGATCGACGTCCACGCCGCGCTCGCCGGCCACCGCGACGCGCGCATGATCCTGACGGTCCACGACGAGCTGCTGTTCGAAGTGCCCGCGTCGCGCGCGGAGGAGATCTCCGAGATCGTGCGTACCGGCATGCAGTCAGCCGCCACGCTCAACGTGCCGCTGACGGTCGACGTTGGAGTTGGAGAGAACTGGAAGGACGCCAAGTCTTAGCGGGATCTGGTAATTGGGTAATCTGGTAATTGGGTAATTGGATTGCGCGATTGAACAATCAATTACCCAATTACCAGATTACCCAATTACCCGATCCGTCGCGGCGCGTCAGCGCCGCGTTCAGCGCGTCCAGCGCTCCTTGAAGCGCTCCCATTCGCCGCGCAGATTGTCAGGCGGCTGGGCGAGGACTTTTGCTCGCTCTGGAACGATCACGTAGGTGACGAGGTGATCGAGATCGGCGCGCAGCGCGGCGCCGTGATCGAAGGCGAGCGGCGCACGGACCCAGCCGGCTTGCGCGGCGTCCCACGCGGCCTGCAAATCGCCTTGCGCGCGCGCGGCGGCGGCCAGCCAGTACGCGGCCGCGCCGCTGCCCGGATGCTGCGCGAGCTCGTCCTCGAGGCGCGTGCGCATCCGCTGATAGACACCCTGCCGATCGATCTCGGGCCGCGGGCGGGCATCGTGATCGAGCGCCGTCGCCCACCAATCCAGCACGCGCTCGCGCGCAGAGCCGGGACGGACGTCCGGACTCTGCAACACTGAATCGAAGACCGTCGCGGCGGCGCCGTAGGCCGCGTCGAAATACAGCGCCTCGCCGAGACCGATGAGGTACTCGGTGCGCTCGCTCGCGCCGAAGCGATCGGGATTCAGCCGGCGCAGCCGATCCCGGGCATTGACGAGATCATCGGGAGCGGCGCTGATGCGGAAGCGCTCGAGGTAGGCCCGCGCCGAGACGAGATCCGCCGCGTCCGCGTGCGCCGGCACGAGCCGCGCCTGCTCGGCCGCGTCGACCGCCGCCTCGAACTCGCGCTGATTGTAGAGTTGCCGCGCTTTGGCCAGAGGATCGTCCGCCGCCGACACCACCGCGGCCGGCATCGTGAGCAGGGCGAGAAGGGCGAACGCCGGGCGGCCCATCCCGGGCATCGTAGCACGGAGGTACAATGCCGCCGATGGTCGAGCCGAGGATCGTGCCGCGCGAGGCGCACATCGTCTCCCGCCGCGACATCGATCCCGATGCCCTCAAAGTCCTCTACCGGCTGCGGCAGTACGAGCACGTGGCCTACCTCGTCGGCGGCGGCGTGCGGGATCTCCTGCTCGGCCGCCACCCGAAGGACTTCGACATCGGCACGTCCGCGCACCCCTATCAGGTCAAGAAGCTGTTCCGCAACTGCTGGATCATCGGACGCCGCTTCCGCCTCGCGCACGTCAAATTCGGCAACAAGGTGATCGAGGTGGCGACGTTCCGCCGGCAGGTCGAGCCCGGCGAAGAGGTCGTGCAGGACGGCGTGCCCGCCCCGGATCCGTCGACCGCGGAAGGCCAGCACCTGATTCATCGCGACAACACCTTCGGCACGCCGGAGGAGGACGCGTTTCGCCGCGACTTCACGATCAACGCGCTCTTCTACGACATCGCCACCTTCTCGATCATCGACTACGTCGGCGGCCTCGACGATCTGCACGCCGGCGTCGTGCGATCGATCGGCGATCCCGACGTGCGGCTGCGCGAAGATCCGGTGCGCATGCTGCGCGCCGTCGCGCTCGCGGCGCGGCTCGATTTCTCCATCGAGCCGACGCTGCTCGAGTCGATCCGGACGCACCGCCACGAGATCGCCAAGAGCTCGGCGCCGCGGCTCCTCGAGGAGTACTACAAGATTCTGCGAGCGGGCGCCTCGGAGAAGGCGTTCAGGAGACTGGCCGACGTCGGCCTGCTGGAGCCGATTTCGGCGGAGCTGCACAAGGGCGCGAGCGATCCGCTGTGGCGATCGCTGGCGGCGCTCGACGCCTACCGCAAGCGCTTCGAGACGACGCCCGACGCGCTGACGAACGCGATCCTGATGGGCAGCCTGCTGGCGCCGCTCGGCATCCCGCTGCACGCGTCGCGCGACGCCGCGCCGCCCAGGCTCGGCAACCTGCCGCTCGCCCGCCGCGACGTCGAGCGGCTGCGCCAGATCATCGGCCTGCAGCGCCGGCTGCGCGACATCTCGGTCAGCCCGCGCGCGCAACGGGCGCTCGCCCACCGTCACATCTTCAGGGACGCGCTCGTCTGGCTGGACATCCACGGCGGTACGCCGGAGCTCGTGGAGCACTGGACCGGCGTGCTCGCCGACCGCGGGCCCGCGCCGGAGCCGGGCAACGAGGCCCAGCCTGGCGCACCCGGAGCAGAAGGCGAGCCGCGGCCATCCCGCAGGCGCCGCCGCCGGCGCCGCGGCCGCAGGCGATTCAATTCGACACAATAGGAACAGCGACGGATCGGGATGTTGACTAGGCGGCCGCGACTTCTTCGATCGTCTTGTAGGGCCGTGCGAGACGCAGCGCGATCAGCAGCTTGATGATCGGCCACGCGGGATCGAACTCGCTGCGGCGGAAGCTGAACTTCGGGCTGCGCGGATAGCCGTGATGATTGTTGTGGAGCCCTTCGCCGCCGGTCACGAGCGCGATGAAGCGGATGTTGGTCGCGGTATTGTCGAAGTTCCTGTAGCCGACGTGGTGGCAGAGGCCATTGATCGAAGACGAGAGCACGAAGACGTACATGAAGGCGTGAATCGCGGCCGCCAGCAGGCCCCAGCCGATGCCCATCACCGCGCAGAGCGCGACGGTGCCGATCGTCAAACCGAGCAGGCCGCGATCGAACACGTTCTTGTCCCACCAGCCGTCCTTGATATCGCGCGCGTAGCGCTCGACGACGTCGGTCTTCTTGACTTCGCGCATGTAGTAGAAGACGTTGCCGAGCTGCACGTTCCAGAAGCCCTCGAGCGCCGGGCTGTGCGGGTCCCCTTCCTCGTCTGTAAATGCGTGATGCTTGCGGTGGACCGCCACCCACTCCTTCGTCGACAGCCCCGTCGTCAGCCACAGCGCGAACTTGAACATCCACTCGACGGCTGGGTGCAGGATGAGCGCCTTGTGCGTCGCCGTGCGGTGCAGATAAATCGTGGTGGAGAAAACGGCGGTCTGAATGAGAAGGACGGACACGACGAGCGTAAGAAGGAGCGACGCCAGCACTAACTCACCTCCGCACTATTTCCAGGAAAACGTTCGATTTTAGCACGTCAACCCCTCGTTCGCTCGAATTCGCGCATGAAGGCGACCAATGCGTCGATGCCGGCTTCCGGGAAGGCGTTGTAGATGGACGCGCGCATGCCGCCGACCGAGCGGTGGCCTTTCAGGCCGTCGAGCCCCGCGGCCGTCGACTCCTTCACGAACTGCTTCTCGAGATCCTCGCTGGCGAGACGGAAGGTCACGTTCATCAGCGAGCGAGAGGCCTTCTCCGCCGTGCCGCGATAGAAGCCGGTGCGGTCGATCTCCGCATAAAGCTTCGCGGCCTTTCGCTGGTTGACGGTCTCGACGGCGCCCAGGCCGCCCTCTTTCAGCAGCCACTTCATGACGAGGCCAATCGCGTAGACGGCGAACGCCGGCGGCGTGTTGTAGAGCGAGCCGTTTTCGGCGTGCACGGCGTAGTTCAGCATCGTCGGCAGCGTTGACTTCTTTTCCAGCGAACGCGCCAGCAAATCCTCGCGGACGATCACGATGGTGACGCCGGCGGGGCCCATGTTCTTCTGCGCGCCGGCGTAGATCAGGCCGTGACGGGCGACGTCGATCGGACGGCTGAACATGTCGGACGACGTGTCGCTGACGAGCGGCGCGTCTCCCACGTCAGGCAGCGCCTTGAACTCGGTGCCTTCGATCGTATTGTTCGACGTCATGTGGACGTAGGCCGCGCCCGGCGTCAGCTTCAGCTCGTCCTGCCGCGGAATGCGCGAGTAGTTCTCGTCTTTCGTCGTCGCGGCGACGCTGACCGCGCCGACCTTCTTCGCTTCCTTGATCGCCTTGTCGGCCCAGGATCCGCTGTCGATGTAATCGGCCGTGGCGCCCGCGGTCAGCAGGTTCATCGGCACCATCGAGAACTGCAGGCTGGCGCCGCCCTGCAGGAACAGGACGTGATAGTTGTCGGGCACGCCGCCGAGCAGGCGCAGGTCGCGCTCGGTGGTCTGGATGATGTCGTCGAAGGCCTTCGAGCGATGGCTGATTTCCATCACCGACATGCCCACGCCGGGCAGCGACACGAGATCGCGCTGGGCCTGTTCGAGCACCGGAAGGGGCAGGACCGCCGGTCCCGCGCTGGAGTTGTAGATGCGTTGTGTTGCGGTAGGCATGATGATCAATTCTCCGTTGGCAGCGGTACGACCTGCAAGTCGAGGATGTCGGGGCTGCCGGTCCGCATGCGCG
>Ga0081539_10003535_pt1 | contig 19011 bp, 11 predicted proteins | sample TabmetS4T2R2_FD_71023 | JGI IMG/M metagenome (GOLD analysis project Ga0081539, IMG submission 71023) | Tabebuia heterophylla rhizosphere microbial communities from the University of Puerto Rico - S4T2R2 | ecosystem: Host-associated > Plants > Roots > Rhizosphere ...
CAGTGCCGAGGTTTGCGCCGCGGGTTCAGTGCGAGTGCGGACGACCAAACTCGACCGGATTCCCCGCGCCAGCACTGCCGTCGAGATGTAAACAATCGGCCCCGGCTCGGTATCCAGCCCGAAGCTGCGGATATCGCCGGCAATGCCGATAATCGTGTACGTCTTGTTGCCCAGGCTGCGCAGGATGACCGGTTTGCCGAGCGGATCTTCGCCGGGCCAGTAACGGCGCGCCATCTCTTCGCTGATGATCGTCACGGGTTGGCTCTCCACTGTGTCGCGCTCATCGAAATCGCGCCCGCGCAGCGGAATGCCGAGCGTGCGCAGATAGCCTGGACTGACAACCCGCCACGAGGCTGAAGGCTGGCTGCTGTCAGGCGCGGCGGCTTTACCCGGAAGCTGCACCTCACTCGAAGGGCCTCCGCCACCCAATGGCACCGAGCTGGTGAGTGCAGCGTCCTGCACGCCGGGCAGGGCTTTGACCTCTCGCAATAAGCGCGTGTAGAACGCCCAGGTTTCCGGATCCTCCTGATAGCGACTGCGCGGAAGGCTGATCCGCATCGCCAACAGGTTCGTCGGCTCAAACCCCAGTTTGACGTCTTGCAACTTCGAGAAACTCCGCAGCAAGAGCCCTGCGCCGATTAATAGTACGACCGAGAGCGCGACTTCGGCGATGACCAGCGCGCCCCTCACGCGTTGCTGTCCGCCCGCGCCGCCGCCGTTGCGGCCACCCTCCTTGAGCGCCTCATTCAAATCGGGCCTCGACGCTTGGAGTGCGGGGAAGAGTCCAAAGAGCGCCACTGTCAGGAGCGAGATCAACAAGCCGAACGCAAGCACGCGGCCGTCCACGGAAAACTCGTCCAGTCGCGGCAGGATCGCCGGATTCATCGTTTTCAGACCATCGACCGTCCAGACCGCCACGAGCATTCCCAGACCTCCGGAGAGCAACGACAGCAAGAGGGCCTCGGAGAGCAACTGCCTGATGATGCGCAACCGCCCCGCACCCAGGGCCATCCGGATTGCGATCTCTTTCCGCCTGGCGGAGGCGCGCGCCAACAACAGGTTGGCGACATTGCTGCACGCGATCAGCAAGACAAAGATGACCGCTCCCGCAAAGACCAGGAGCGAGCGGCGGCTCTCCTGCGGGACAATCCAGTCATAAAATTTTTGCCCTGTGACCGACCAGCCGTTGTTGCTCTCGGGGAATTGCTGAGCAAGTTGCTGCGCAATGGTCTTCATCTCGGCGAGCGCTCGGTCCCAAGTAACATCCGGCTTCAAACGACCGATCACCGTCAAACGGTGATCGCCACGGTTGCCGGCTGGGTCCGGCGCTAAAGGCGTGAACAGATCACTACTCGCCCAGTTAAACGATTCCGGTAGCACACCCACCACGGTGAACGAGTTCTCATTGATCGTCAGCGTCTTGCCCATCACATCTTTATTGCCGCCGAAACGCCTTTGCCAAAGTCCGTGGCTGAGCAACGCCACGCGCACATTTCCTCCCGGTCGATCCTCTGCGGGCAGAAAGTTGCGCCCCAACACGGGCACAATTCCCAGCACCGGCAGAAAGTCTGCGGTGATCATCGCGCCCCGGATCACCTCGACCTCGCCGCCTACGCTCATGTTGAAGCTCGCGTCACTCAATGCCGCCAGCCCTTCAAAGGTCTGGCTGCGCATCCGCCAGTCCAGAAAGTTCGGCTGCGAGACGCTAAAAGAGGGCCAGCCTCGTTCGGGATTACTCTCCCTCAGACGGACAAGGCGGTCCGGGTTCCGGAAAGGCAACTGACGCAGCATGACGGCATTGACCACGCTGAAGATCGCCGTGTTAGCGCCAATGCCCAGCGCCAGCGTCAAGATGGCGATCAAGCTGAAACCCGGTTGTTTTCGCAGCATACGTGCGCCGTAACGCAAGTCTTGCCAGAGCGTTTCCAGCCATCCCCCGCCGCGAATGTCATAGCCGCGTTCAGTGCTCCGGCCCAGGTCGCCGAACCTTTTGAGGGCGGCAGCTCGCGCCTCGTCCGGCCGCATTCCACGCTCGATGTTCGTCTCCGTCTCTATTTCGACGTGGACACGCAGCTCCTCTTCAATATCTCGCAAAACTTTCTCGCGCCCAAACAGGGCGCACAGCCGTGTCCTGAGAATGTTGAACCATTCCATCATCAGCCTCCTTCGGACTACTTTTCTGACTTTCGCCATGGCCAGGACGAGCCCATCCAAGCTCGCCTCCTCAACACCAAGTTGTTCACTCTTGCTTCAGCCAATGGCAAAATCCCTCCCTTGGATCATGGTTTCCGACTGAGCTGCTCGGCAGTGAGGCCGCTGTTGATCTTCCATTCAGATACAATCAACTCCAGCATCTTCGCGCCGTTTTCCCGCAGCGCCCCTTTGAAATACATTTTGACTCCGCCGACGTCGCGCCAGTCCGCTAACTCCTCCACTCGTTCGCGGCGACCGCCGTCGGCGCTCGTCTCGGTGTAAAGCTGCCGCGCTAAAAGTCCGGTAGCCGGATCAAACTCAAGGCGAACGCTCATTCCATCTGTGGTTGAGATTTCGACCGCGTTATCACCGATGGCTTTGACCAAGCGTGAAGCGTCACGATCCGAGAGCAACAGTGTCGCGGTCTGGCGAAAGATGACGCCCTTTGACGCGTGCAACACATCGGCTGGTATTGGCTGCATGCCCTGCGGTGTAGAGATCCAACCTGCTTTGCCGTCCGAATAAGTGATGTATTTTCCGAACGACGTCTCTTGTTCATACCGGATGAGGTCGGGCGCAACGAAGAGACTGGTTTGCGTCATTTTGAGTCCGCCGGCGGCAGATTCAAAAGCGATCTCCGTTTTATGCATCGCGTCCTTGACTGCCGCCAGCTTTTCAGCCCCGCCCATTGCTCGTTGCGCGCGCTGGAGAAGCTCCTTGCCTTGTTTGAGTGGGTCTTTTTCAACCACCGGTTTGGGGGCGCGATCCTGCGCCAGGAGCAGCCCTGTAACCAGGACAAAAAAGAGAAAAATCTGCATGCTCTCACTCCTTGTACTTTTATTCAGATCTGAGGGCGATGATTGGATCAACCTTGGTTGCGCGCCGCGCCGGCAGATAACAAGCCAGCAGCGCAACACCAATTAACAAAAGCGAGACGCCCATGAATGTCAGAGGGTCAGTCGCGCTCACGCCATACAGCTCACTTGCCAGCAGACGCATCATCGCCCATGCCCCAAGCAAGCCAACGGCCGCACCGCAGAACGCAAGCCTGGCGCCATGGCGCATAATCAACATCAGCGCATCTGAAGGTTGCGCGCCCAGCGCCATGCGGAGTCCAATCTCCGGCGTACGGTGGGTGACGGCGTAAGACATTACTCCGTACAGCCCGACCGCCGCCAATCCGACCGCGACGGCCGCGAAGATTCCGAGCAGCAATCCCAGAGACCGCCGCGAGTGGGTTGATTTCCAAACGAGTTGGTCGAGCAGATCGATACTGACGACGGGCTGCTCTCTGTCGAGTTTGAGAATCTCCGCGCGGATCGCTTCATTCAGACCGGCCGGATCACCGTTGACGCGCAGGACCAGCGTCATAAAAGGGAAAGGCTGCTGGAGGTATGGCTCATAGATCTGCGGGGACGTCTCACGATCCAGGCCATCGGACTTGACATCGCCGGCGACGCCGACGATCTCGCGGTAAACTTCATCTCCGTTGGTTAATAGGATGCGTTTGCCGAGCGGGTCGTCATCCACGAAAAATTTCTTCGCCATCGTATTGTTGATGATGGCGACGCGCGGGGCGCCTTTGGTATCGCGCTCGGTGAAGTGGCGGCCTTTCAACAATGGAATTCCGATGGCTTTGAAATAATCGGGGCTGATCGATGAATAAAAGGCGTGAGGCTCCTGTCCCGGGTCGTAAGACGCCCGGCCTTCGATCCTGAATCCCTGGTTCCACAATTTGAACCACTCTTCAAAATCGGCGATCTGGCCGTTGGTGAATGGAACGGCGCAAGCCGCGCCCGCGACCTGGACGCCCGGCAAAGCGGCGACACCCTCTATCAATTGCGTATAGAATGCGGCTTGTTGGTCTTTTCCGCGGTACTTCTCCTTCGGCAATGAAAAGCCGATCGTCCGCACGTTGTTCGGATTGAAGCCCGGATCGGCCTGTTGCAGACGGATCAAGCTACGGATCATCAATCCGGCTCCGATCAACAAAACCACCGACATCGCGACCTCGATCACGACCAGAGCGTTGCGCATGAACTGTTGGCGGCGCCCGCTTGTCGAGCCGCGCCCGGCGTCTTTCAGCATTTCGTTCAGGTTCGGTCTGGACGCCTGCAACGCCGGAACAATCCCAACGATGCAGCCTGTCAACAAGACAACCGCGAGATTAAAGGCGAGCATGCGGCCATCCAGAGAAAGATCGATCACGCGTAGATGATAATCGTACATCATCGACATCGTCATCAGAATCTTGACGCCCCAGTTGGCGAGCGCCGCTCCCACAACTCCGCCCGCCAGCGACAACAACAAACTCTCGGTGAGCAACTGGCGGATGATGCGCCAGCGGCCGGCGCCAAGCGCGGCGCGAATGGCGATCTCCTTTTGGCGGGCGGCGGCGCGAGCCATCAGCAGGTTCGCGACATTCGCGCATGCAATCAAAAGCACGAAAGCGACGGCGCTCACCATGAGAGCCAACTGTGACTTGGTGTGGTCGGCGGCGTAGTCGAGCAACGAAAGGAGCCTCACATTCCAGCCGGTGTTGGAGTCGGGGTATTGTTTCGCCAGATTGCCGGCGATGATGCTCATTTCCCTGCGCGCCTCTTCGAGCGTGACGCCCGGCTTGAGCCGCCCGCACGGAAAGAGGTAGCGCGAGTCATATTGCTGGGCTTGCTCGGCCGTGATCGCCAGCGGCGTCCAGACGTCAGTATATTCCATCCGTAGCCCCGTGCTCGGCGCCATCACGCCGATCACCGTGTAAACCTGATCATCGAGTGTGATAGTCCGGCCCAGGATGTTTGGGTCGCCGCCGAAGCGCCTCTGCCACAAATTGTAGCCGAGGATCACCACCCTGTTATGCCCGGGCTGATCTTCTTCAGGTAGAAAATAGCGGCCGATCATCAGCCGCAGGCCGAACATCGGAAGAAAGCCATGAGTGGAGGGCATGCCGCGCACCCGCTCGGGATTGATCTCGTCGGTCAGGTTGAAGAATCTGACGGTGATGGCTTCGAGAGGCGCAAACACCGTATTCTGCTTTCGCCAGGCGAGGAAAGCGGCCGGCGAAACCTGGGAGTCGTTGGTCTCCGGCAGTTTCGTCTCGCGTACTACTATCAACTTGTCCGGGTCGGGATACGGAAGCGGGCGCAACCACACCGCATTGATGATGCTGAAAATTGCGGTGTTCGCGCCGATGCCGAGCGCTAAAGTCAGCATGGCGGTTAACGTGAAGCCTGGATTGGTTCGCAGTATGCGCGCGCCATAACGCAGGTCCTGCCAAAGTGCTTCTAACCATCCCCCGCCGCGAATGTCATAGCCGAGTTCAGTTTTCCGGCCCAGGTCGCCGAACCTTTTGAGGGCGGCGGCGCGCGCCTCGTCCGGCGGCATCCCGCGCTTGATGTTCGTCTCCGTCTCCATCTCGATGTGGATCCGCAGCTCCTCTTCAATGTCCTGTAAGACGCTTTCGCGCCGAAACAAGGCGCGCAGCCGTGTCCTGAGAATATTGAACCACTCCATCATCAGCCTCCTTCGGACTGCTTTTCTGACTTTCGCCATGATCGGGATGAGCCGATCCCAACTCGCCTCATCAACAGCGAGTTTTTAGCCCCTACTTTCGTCAGCGGAGAGAACTCGGGTGACACCTAGAATCTCTAGGCCCAGGTTAGAGAGGAAGACCTAGAATGTCAAGACTCTGTGGCGAGCGAGGGTCTTCCACTCGGGCGGAGACGCAAGGAACGACTTTATTCGTTAGAATAGGTTGAGAGAAACGCACTGATGCTCCTTTGAAGCTTTCTTTTCCGCTATAAAGGAGCCTGAAACGATAAAATATCGCTGTGACAGGATTCTGCGCAATTTCATTTTATGCGCCTCAGTAGTGAATAGAAGGGATGAGAACAATCAAGATAGTTTTCCGCTGCATGCAAGCCAATACCTGGGAGGATCTATGCAAACGCTCTGGCAAGACTTGCGCTTTGGCGCGCGAATGCTGCTAAAAAGTCCCGGCTTTACTTTAATCGCGGTACTCACACTCGCGCTCGGGATCGGGGCCAACACCGCCATGTTCAGCATCGTTGACGCCTGGCTGCTGCGGCCCCTGCCGTTCAAGGATTCCGATCGACTAGTAATCGTGTTGCGCAACGACTCGAAACGGCCCACGGAGCCGGCCTATGCCCTGCTCTACCGTGATTTTGAGGCGTGCCGGACCCAGAGCCGATCTTTCGCGAACTTGTCCGGCATGTTCTGGCGGCGGTATCTGCTCACGGGCGGCGGCGGCGAGCCGGAAGAAATAGATGGCATGATCGCCACCGCCGACCTCTTTAATACGCTCGGCGTTCCTGCGCAGCGAGGCCGTGTCTTCAGCCCGGATGATTTCTCCGGTCCGCCGGTAGCTGTCATCACTCATCGGTTCTGGCAGCGCCGATTCGGCGGCTCGGACAAGATCATCGGCGCATCGATCACGCTCAACGGCGTTTCGCATCAAATCATCGGCCTGATGCCGCCCGATTTCGACCTGCGGATGTTGGAACAACCCACTGGCGCCGATGTCTTGACGCTGTTACCGATGTCGGAGCCAGGCTATCGCCCGAACGGCCGCGGTCCGCTCGCGGCGATTGGAAGACTCAATCCGGGTGTTACTCTCGCGGCGGCGCAAGCCGAGCTGACGATGATCGAACAGCAGAGCGACGCCAGATTCCCGGACAATATTAAAGAATCCGGCCTGCTGGTGACTGGGCTTCAAGCCGATAACTCCCGATCCGTCCGGCTCACTCTGCTCTCTCTTTCGGCGGCGGTCGCGTTCGTGCTGCTGATCGCCTGTACCAACCTCGCCGGCTTGCTTCTGGCGCGGGCGGCGCGTAGGCAACAGGAGATGGCTATCCGGGCGGCGCTCGGCTCGGGTCGCCGCCGCCTGCTTGCGCAGTTACTCACGGAAAGCTTGCTGCTTGCCCTGATCGGGGCCGCTGCCGGGTTGCTGTTGGCCCGCGCCGGCGTCCGCCTCTTCGTCGCGATCGACCCGATGGGCGTCTTACCGTCGAATACTATCGCCATTGACGCACGCTCTCTTGGTTTCACTCTCGCGCTGACACTGCTCACGACGGCGCTTTTCGGCATCGTCCCCGCGCTCCGCGCTTCCCGCGCTGATCTCAACACCGTCCTCAAGTCAGGCAGCCGCGGCGCGTCCGACGGAGCGGAGCGTCGGCGCGCACTGAACACGATGGTAACGGCGCAGATGGCGCTGACAGTAGTCCTGCTGATCGGGGCGGGGCTGATGATCAAAACCTCGCTCCGCCTGCGGGCCGAGCCGCTGGGATTTCGCGCCGAGAACTTGATGGTCGCGAAACTCACGCTGCCTGCCGAGGTCGCTTCACAAGCGAATCGACTGAATTCTTTATATGACCGAATCCTGGAGAAAGTCGCGGCGCTTCCCGGCACGCAATCCGCGGCCATCACTAACGCCTGGCCGCTCCTTGGAACGCCGAATACTTCTTGCGTCCTTGAAGCCATCGAGGGACAAGACCAGCCGCCTCCGGACAACGCACCACGTTGCGGCGGAACGGTCATCACACCAGAATACTTCTCTACGCTGTCCATCCCGTTGATGCGGGGCCGTGCCTTCTCCGCGCACGACCACGAGCGCGCCGAGCGGGTGGTAGTCATTGACGAACTGATCGCCCGCAGCGCGTTTCCGGGGCAAGACCCGGTGGGGCGTCGAATCCGCACCAGTAAGAACTCGCCATGGCAGACGATCGTCGGGGTCGTCGGCGCCACGCGATCTACGTGGCCACGTGCCTTCGCGTGGCGGGACTCGCCGAGCTTCTTCCTCCCGCACCGCCAGTCGTCCGGAAATGCCTTTGGTCCAGTGGCCACGTCCGTTTGGATCTACCTCCGCGTCACGCGCCAGCCTGGAATCGCCGAATTGCGCCAGACGGTCTCGTCTGTGGACGACAATGTGGCGGTCGCCGAGTTCCAGCCGATGCGAGATGTCGTCTCGAAAGTAACCCGGCAGCCACTATTGCGTACTGTCCTGGCGGGCAGCTTTGCCATCCTGGCGCTGTTGCTTGCCGCCTTGGGTATCTACGGTGTCGTGTCCCAATCGGTTGTGCAGCGCACGCGCGAGATCGGCATTCGCATGGCGCTCGGCGCACAGGCACGTGATGTAGTCGGCGCAATCGTTTGGCAAGGCTTGCGGCTAACTCACCTTAGCATAGCCATCGGATTAGCAGCGGCATGGGCGTTAACTCGCCTGCTGGCAAATCTGCTTTACGGTGTGAGCGTGCACGACCCTCTCACGTTTGCTGGTGTCCCGCTGGTCCTGGCAGCACTGGGGTGGCTGGCCTGCTACATACCGGCGAGCCGTGCGACGAAGGTGGATCCAATAATTGTGCTGCGCTGCGAATGAGTTCAGCTCAATCAGGCGAACGCTCTTCCGCTTTCCTTGTTTTGCCATGAGGTTTAGCGGATTTGTGCCTAAAATAGCAGCGGCTAAACCGGATAGATTAGCCCTGCCGGCCGAATTGTTTTGACCGGCGGAAACCCTTTAGGGCTGTCTTTGCAGATGCCTGCCAGTTCCGCTTGAAACTCTGGTGTGAAGATCTGGTGCCGATGACGCCGCAGAAAAACAAAGAGCTTGGCGCGTTTGACGCGTTTGAGAATTTGCTCTTCCGCCTCCGAAGTCTCGATAGGCGGTTGCTACAGGGATGGTCTCATCATCGGATCGCCTCCAGGTGTCGATGTTGTTGATCCTGATTATGCTATTACCACTGTCTGATTACTCTACCGGTGCTCTAACAATGGGCCTTGTGCCCTTATCGCTTCGACCCCTTGCCCTTCGCCTTAAACGGCTTGCCATTAACCTCCAGCACTTGAGAGCCCGTGACTTGGCGCTCACCTTGCGGTGGGTACATCAAGGGCGGTCGGTTAAAGTCGACCTGTTCGACGTCGGTCCAGAGCACGTACTCGGGGCGCTGACTGCCGTCGACGAAGATCAGCATGCCGCCATTCCCTTCGCCGAGGTCGCCGCTGCACTCAAGCTGCAACTCTTCGCCGTTATGGAGCGTCACCTTAGCGCGCCGGGTGCCGCGCTCTTCGCGGCCAGGCAGCACAATCGAGGCGATCAGGCCGAAGGGGATGGTGTAGTCCACGCCCCGGGATGGCGCGTCGAGCGTCTCCGTGGTCTCGCTCTCGTCGAGGTCATAGACCAGGCGGCCAGCGATGCGGCGGCCGTCGCGGGTGGTGACGCTGCCCGTGAGTGGGTGCCCCGGCGGGAAGTCGCCGTAGGCAGGGCCGCTGCCGCCGGGGCTGAAGTCGAGGCGCTCGAAGGCGTCCCAGGAGATCAGTACCCGGCCGTAGCGCCGGTCGTCGACGTAAATCCCGAGGTTCTCGTGGCCGGCCTCGCGGGTGCCGGAGAGCACAATCTCGCGGCCGTCGAGCAGCGTCAGGAGGGAACTGTCGCTCGAGTGGCGCGCGATAGAGCGTAGGGTGTCGAAACGCAGGTTGAGATTCCCATTGGCGGTGCGGCCGCGGAGTTCGTCGGCGCCGAGTTCCTTCTCCCGGTTCCACTGGACGAAGCCGGTGAAGTCGCCTTGACGCGTGTGTACCGTACCGTGGAGTCGCTGGGGGACCGCGCCAGCCGGGGCGGTAGGGAGAAGGTCGATGGTGCGGATCCGCCGAGGGCCGAGGTCCAGGACGCCCCGACTGCCGTCCCACACGCGCACGCCGTCATTCAAGTCGTTGGAGGAGTACCAATCGGCGTCGAACATGGTCCCGCTCTTGAGAGTCACCCGGACGCCCCGACCGAGCAGTTCGATGCGCGTGATGTCGCCGAAGCGCGCCACAAAGGGCCTCGCGAGGTCGATCTTATCTTCCCGTCTCGCGATTGCGATGCCGAAGATCTTGATCGTGCGCGGCTCTTTGCGCAGCCGCTCGGGCGGCACGTAGGCGGCCCAGGGGTTCTGGTTCTTGAAGCCGTTGAAGTAGTCGCCCCAGAACGCTTCCTGGTGCAGCCGCAAGCGCAGCCGCCCCTCATAGGCGACGCCGCCGTCGCTGGTGATGCGGCCGTAGAGGAAGCTAGGGTGCGCCTCCGCCGCTGTGGTCGAGGGAGTGATCGCGGCCGAGATCGGCGTGGCAGGGGCGAGGTTCCGCTTGAGCACTCGGTAGCCGGCGATGACGAGGCCGAGTACGATGGCGAACGCCCCGCCGATGATTGCGGCTCTCTTCATGGTCAGCTCTCCCGGATTACTGGCGGTTTGTACACGGTCACTAACTCCATTATTTTTCCTTCGTGAAAACTATCGACTGACCGCCGCGTTTTAGGATCATCTGGTTTTTCGCGGAGTCGAACTCGAAAACGACCCGCCCGCCGAAGAGTTGAAATTTATCCTGCGCCGTCGCTTCGAGCGCGGCAGCGCTTTCACGGCCCGGCTGAACGAAGAGCGCCCCGCCGTCCCTCGTGACGGTCCATTTCTTGGGGGCCTCGGGGTTGGAATAAACGCCGACGTATTTGTCCAGGACCTCCGGGCTGACGGCGATCGTTTCAAAGGTGGGAATCTCGAACGGTTTACCGTAGTAGATGTCGATCGCGCCGCTGACAATATCCTTAACCGGGTAAACCTTCGCGTTGGTGGTGTAGGCGACCACTAGCTTTTCTTCCGGCTGGTAAGCCAGCCACGACCCATAGTTGTCGCCGCCGCCGGTGTTCCCGTAGAAGGTCTTGCCGGCGAACGTGAAGGTCACCATTCCGAGTCCCTCGTCATCCCTCATCGTTTTCATCTGATTGAGGCTGTCCTGAGAAATCAATTTCAGGCCGAAGAGCGACTGAATGAATTTGGCCATGTCGCCGGGGGTTGAAATAAGCTGGAACCCGATGCTTGGATCGGTTTCAAAACCCTGTTTCCAGTCGCCGCCGGTATTGAGATAGGTCAGAGCTTCGCCTTTGTTTACATCGATGCGTCCGGTCGCGATGTATGTATCCTTGAGCCCGATCTTGGAGTTGATTCGTTCCTCAAGAGCCTGGTCGTAGGATTTGCCGGTTAGCTTTTCAAGGATAAGGCCTAAAAGGAAATAGCCGGAATTGCTGTAGGAATTCTTCGTGTCCGGCTCGAATTCAGGGGTGCCTTTGACGATCAGCGCGAGTATTTCATCCTTGGTTACTGGTGTTCCAGGTTTCCAGGTTGCCTGATCGCGCCTGATGTTCGGGATGCCGCTGCGATGCGAGAGGATTTGCAGGATGGTGATTTTCCGGGCGTTTGGAACCTGCGGGAAGAACTTGTCGAGGGTGTCGGTCAGCTTCAGTTTTCCTTCCTCGACAAGCTGCAGGATCATCACCGCGGTGTACGTTTTTGTGATCGAAGCGATCCGGAATCGGCTCGCCGCGGTCAGAGGCTTTTTCGTGGTTCCGTCAATCTGGGCATAGCCGATGGCGCGGGTGTAAACAACCTTGCCATCTTTGGCGATGGTGAGGCTCCCCATGGCCTTGTTCTTTTCGGCGAGCCGGTCAAAAAACTGGTCGAGTTTGGCTTTGTCCAGCGCCTGGGCAAAGCCTGCGGTGAACGACGCCAGTGTCAGTACAGTTGCGAATAATATTTTGATTTTCATAGTTGTGCTCCCCTTCTGCCAACGATTTGCGCTTCGGTACTACGGAAGGTTCTCTTTGTATTCCAAAATATCTCCAGGCTGACACTCCAAGGCTTTGCAAATTGCCTCCAAGGTTGATAGCCGGATCGCTTTTGCCTTGCCGTTTTTCAAGATGGAAATATTCGCCATCGTGATGCCGACTTTCTCGGCAAGCTCGGTGACGCTCATCTTCCGCTTCGCCAACATGACGTCGATGTTAATGATGATTGCCATGCTGGTCTCCTTATACCGTTAAGTCGTTCTCGGATTTTAGATCCACGGCATTTTGCAAGATCCGCTCAAAGATCGCGGCGGCGGTGGCGACGACGATCGAAGGGAAGGCAATGAGGATCCTCATGAAAACCCCCGCCGGCCGGTCGTCTTTGTCGGCAAACATCATGAAGATGACTGAGACCGCTACAAAACCGATAATGGCGATTGCGCAATATTTTATCGTCCGCAAGGCTTTCACAGAGCGTGGCGAAAATACTTCATTTGCTCCGATGTAGCCCAACAGCTTGAATGCTTGATAGAGCGCGACGAAAAAGGCAATAGACGCAATGTAGACATACGTCAAGAATGGATCTTTGAAGTAAATCTCAAAGAGCGTGGCGTGCGCATTCCTGCCCTCAAGGTGAGGTTCCCAAAGCAGAAGGGCAAGCGCGCCGATCCCGATGAGCACGATAACTATCTGAAGAAAGATCGTTGAGCCTCGTTTCATAAAAATTCTTCCTGTCCGGAGAATGGTTCTTAGAAATTATTGATGGCCCCAGCTTACGTCTGATATTTATCGTTTGTCAATATATATTTATTGCATTACGAGCAGTGGGAGTGCCTAAATAGGGATAAACCCAAGTAGGCAGCGGTGCTAAACCCCGCCCCGAACGCGAAGCATGACTGAAAGCGGCGCGGCGGCGAGAAATTGATGTGGTGATTGTCTGGCGACACGACCACTGGGGCAGGCGGAAATTGTGCGTCGCGTTGGGATCGGGCGAACGTCAGTGCGGCGCTTGTGGCCTTGGCCGACAGCCCGATGTCCTAGTTTTTGCACGGATCTCGGCTGTCCCCGAACTGGGCCTTGTACTTTTATTCAGATCTGAGGGCGATGAGTGGATCAACCTTGGTCGCGCGCCGCGCCGGCAGATAACAAGCCAGCAGCGCAACACCAATTAACAAAAGCGAGACGCCCATGAATGTCAGCGGGTCAGTCGTGCTCACGCCGAAGAGGAGATTGGCGAGCAGGCGCGTCCCCAATCCGGCACCCCCTAACCCGATCACGACGCCGATTCCTACCAGCAGCGCGCCTTGCCCGACGATCAACTTGATGATCTCCTTGGAGTCGGCGCCAAGTGCGATGCGAACGCCGATTTCGCGCGTCCGCTGCGCCACCACGTTGGACATCACGCCGAAGATGCCGATGGCGGCCAGCAACAGCGCCAGCGCGCCGAACCCGCCCAGCGCCGTCGCCGCGATGCGCGCCGGAGAGAGCGGCAGGTCCATGTGTTCGACCATTGTGCGGGCATCGTAGAGCGGCAGATTCCCGTCCAGCCCACGGATCTCATTGCGAATGGCAGCCATCAGTTGGTTCAGATCGCCTGCGCCGCGGGCAATGAGCGTGACTTTGCTCTCGTAGTTCTGCGCCAGCGGAAGATAGACAAACGGAGTGGGTTGTTCAGCCAGGCTGAAGTATTTGCCGTCTTGCGCGACGCCGACGATTTCGATCCATTTCCCAGTTGTAAAATTGAACCGTTTGCCAATCGGGTTTTCCCCCGGCCAGAAGCGGCGCGCAAAGGTCTCGTTGACAATTGCGACCGGGGGGCTTGGGGCGTCGTCCTGCGCAGTGAAGTCGCGGCCCTGCAACAGGCGCGTCCCCATCGTGCGGAAATAATCTGTGCTGATGGATGTCGTCATCGCAAGCGGCGCTTGGTTCGCGTCCTTCGGCTCATCGCCCTGGATGAAGATGCCTCTCGTCCCGCTCTCGCCGGAGGTAAGTGGCGCATGCGTGGTCAGCGCGGCCGTCTGGAGGCCGGGCAGGCTGCGCACTCTCTCGAGCACCTGTCGCTGAAACTCGCGACCGCGCTCACGATCGTACTGCTGCAGCCCCGGATCAAAGGATACTTCGACGGCCTGCCTGGGATTGAAGCCGGGATCGATCTGTTGCGCGCGCAGCATCCCGCGCAACACCAACCCCGCGCACAACAGCAGCACGAGCGAGAGAGACATTTGCGCCACCACCAGCACGTTTCGCAAGTGCGAGCGACGATAACCGCCGACCGTGGATTCGTTTTTCAGCGCCGGGATCAGATCCGGTCTGGTGGCCTGCAGCCCCGGGAGCAAACCTAAAAGAACACCGGTCAGGAGTGACAACGCGAGCGTGAAGACCAGCACGCGCCAGTCAATCTGCAACTCGATCGGCGTGAACCCAAAAAATACCGGCATCTTGAACCTCGCTAATTCGACAGCGCCGTCAGCGAGCGCCAGGCCGAAGGCACTGCCCAAGAGAGCTAACAGTACACTCTCGGTCAATAACTGCCGCAACACTCGCGCACGTCCAGCGCCGATGGCCAGCCGAATGGCGATCTCTCTGTGCCGTTCGGACGCGCGCGCCAGCAGCAGGTTCACCAGATTCGTACACGCCAGCAGCAACACCAGCGCGACCACGCCCATCGCCACTGCTGTAAAACGTAAGACGGTACCGCGCATTGCCGCGCCAAACAGACCTGGCTGTGTCAGAACGACGATCTGGCCCTTGCTCGTCTGCGGATACTCGCGCCCGATTTGCGCCATAATCAGATTGAGATCGCTTTCGGCTTGCGCCCAGCTCACCCCTTCTTTCAGCCGCCCGATGGTAGACACGGGAGCCGTGCGCCCTTTGAGCGGGCCGCTGCCCACATCAATTCCTGGCATCATCATCATGGGGAACCAGAGTTCCGGCCTGAAGGCCAGTTCCGTGCCGCGGAATTCCGGTGGGGTGATGCCGATGACCGTATAATTTCGCCCCCCGATGAGCACACTCCGGCCAAGGATTTGCTCATCAGCACCGAATCGCTTCTGCCAGCATTGATAACTCAGCACCACGACTGGATGCGCGCCCGGCGTGCGGTCATCTTCCGGCGTAATCACACGACCACGCACAGCGCCCACTCCCAGCAGACTAAAATAGTTACCTGTTACGTAGGAACCCAAAATCCGCTCGTTGATTCCGTTAGAACTCAGACTCACCTGCCCCCCACCGAACGCGGCCAGACCAGCCAGCGATTGGTTACGGTCGCGATAATCCTTGTACCCGGGGTAACCAATCAACGGAAAGATCCCTCGTCCGGGCTTGCCGAAATTGAGGGTCACGACCTGCCCCGGTTGCGCAATCGGCAGGGGACGCAACAGGATGGTGTTGATCAAACTGAAAATCGCTGTGTTCGCTCCGATCCCCAGCCCGAGCGTCAGCACGGCAACTAAGGTAAAGCTGGGATTCTTCACCAGCATTCGCACACCGTAGCGTAGGTCTTGCAGCAGCGTCTCCATGAAACCTCCTCCTTTGATCTCGCGCCCCAAATCCTTGATGCGTCCCACATTACCGAAGCGCCGCCGCGCCTCTCCCTCCGCTTCATCAGGCTTCATGCCATGCTCAATGTTTTCCCGGGTTCGCATCCGGAGGTGAAAGCGCAGCTCTTCCTCCATCTCCTGCTCGACACGGCTCTTGCGCAGCAGTCCGTAGAGCCGCGTATAGATCAGTCTCAACCAGTACATCGGTCGCCGTTCCTTTATGTAGTTTGCATGACTTTGAAGACGGCCCGGGCGAGCCGTTCCCAATGCTCTTCCTCAATCTCGAGCTGTTTGCGGCCGGCGCGAGTCAGCTTGTAGAACTTGGCGCGGAGATTGTTCTCTGACACGCCCCACTCGGCGGTGATCCACCCTTGCCGCTCGACCCGGTAGAGCGCCGGATAGAGCGACCCCTCTTCTACACGCAGCACATCCTCGGACATCTGCATGATGCGCTGACCGATGCCGTAGCCGTGCAGCGGCCCAAGTGAGAGGGCCTTGAGAATCAGCATGTCGAGTGTGCCTTGCAGCAGCTTAGTTTCTGGGGTAGGCATCGCTATTCTTCTCCATAGTTCCTAGATTATCTAGGATAATATAGAATGAAGCCCCTAGATTGTCAAAGTACTACAGGAGAAGGGAAATTTAGACGGGCTCTATTCCACCTTTCACGCCCCTTCCTCTCCTCGTCAGACTCCAATTAATTATTTTCACTTGACGTCAACTAATTTATACGTTAACGTGCTCCCCCGTAAACGTATAAATTAGTTTTCAACGTCAAAAAGAAGAGGGCGTATGCCGAGACAACCATCTAAAACATTGACTGACAAGGAATTAGAGATCATGAAGGTAGTCTGGCAGGTGGGCGAGGCGACCGTCAAGGAGATTCAAAGCCGATTACCTGGAGATCCGCATTACAACAGTGTCTTAACAATCATTCGCGTGCTGGAACGCAAGGGGCATCTGGTCCATCGGACTGAGGGTAAGACCCATTTCTATCGAGCCGGTGAGAGCAAAGAGACAGCCCGTGCACGCCTCCTGCGCCATTTGGTCGATCAGGTCTTTGGCGGTTCGGCCGCTTCGGTCGTCCTCAATCTGGTTCAGGCTGGCGATTTGACTCCTGGAGATCTCGATGAGATCCGCGGCAAAGTTGCCGCAATGGAGAAGGAGGAGAAAGATGACGGGAACGAGTAGCATCGATCAGATCATCTCTTTGTCGAGTGGCGTGATTCACTGGCTCTTCACCTGGAGCTGGCAAGCGTTACTCTTACTCGGTGTGTCGTGGATCTGGCTCAAGTTCGATCGGTCACGGAGCGCAACCACGAGATATCGAATCTGGTTGATCGCGGTCCTCGCGGTCGTGGCGCTCCCGTTACTGAGCTTTCTCAGCCGGAGCTTGCACCTGCCGGTTGTTCAAACTCCGTTTCCGATCGGAGACGCCGGTGAAGTCGCCGTCCCGCTCACCATTCCCCTGGCCGGCCGGTCTACTTTTTCCTGGCCCTCAATCATCTGGCCGTTGCTCTTCGTCTTGTGGCTGGCGGGCGTGATCGTTTCTCTGCTTCGGTTGGGCAACTCGCTCAGGAAGCTTCATCTGATTCGGTCCGGCGCACAGGCTGTCTCTTTGACGGATCTCGACTGCACGGATTCCGAATTGTTCGAGTCAAATCCCGGCGCCGTCTCGTTCGCCTTATCGGAGAGCATTCAGTCTCCGGCGCTGGCCGGGCTTTTTCGTCCCGTCATCCTGCTTCCGGCCGATATCGCGTCCTGGACGAGCCGCGAGGAGAGAGCGTCGATCATGCGTCACGAATTTGCCCACATCGAGCGGCGCGATCACTTCATGAATCTCGTCGAGCCGGCGCTGAAGGCATTCTTTTTCTTCCATCCGATGGTGAGCTATGCCTGCCGCCAGCTGTGTCTGGAGCGGGAGTTCGCGTGCGACGACCGCGTCCTTGGTCTGGGCACCAAACCGAAGACCTATGCCGAGGCAATCTTAAAGGCGGCGGAGCGGAGCTGTTTAACTGAGATGGTCTACCAGATGGCATCATTCAACTCAAAAAAAATGCTTGAAAGGAGAATCAAAATGATTTTGAACGCGAACCGGCGGCGGCAGCCGTTGCGGCAATGGCCGTTTCTGCTGTTACCTCTTGCTTTGATCGGAATCAGCGCCTGGTTGATCATTCCCGCCGCAAGTAGCCAACCGAGAATGCAGGCAAGCAACTCGCAGACGGTGAATGCCGGCTATATTTCGGATCCGTCCATTTCTTCCGCGCTCTCTCAAAGTCCGGCGGTCGATCGATCGACTCTCAAGATCGAAACTGTTAAGAGAGGCGCTCTGGTCAGGCAGGTGCGCGGACTCGGGATTCTGGTTCCTGCCGACAATGGGCGCCTCATCGCCACAATCCAAATTCCTGTTCCTCAGGCCAGGGACATTCGGCTCGACAACCCGGCTGCCATCGATACCCGCAATGGCATTGTTTACGGCAAAGTCTTCAGGATCACCCTGGACGACCCAAAGAAGGTGGCCACCGTTGATCTTTCTCTAGAAGGAGAGTTGCCTCAAGGCGTCGTCGCAAACCTGAATGTCGATGGCACCATCGAGATAGAACGTCTTGATGACGTTCTATCCGTGGGCCGACCCGCCAACGGCCGGGCAGGCAGCATTTCCAGCCTCTTCAAAGTTGATGAAGGCGGCGCGACCGCGACCAGAGTTCAGGTCAAGTTCGGTAAAAGCTCCCACAATGGAATCGAGATTATCGAGGGCCTCAAAGATGGAGATCATGTCATCATCTCCAATATGTCCGGATATGCGGGTGTCGATACCATCCGGCTGAAATGATCAATAGTATGAGCTTCGCGTTTGTGGTGAGGGCGGATCGCCTTTGGCCCAGCCGGGCGGCGGCGATCTTCTGCCCTCACTCTGACATGTTCTCAGCGTTGAGGGCGCCGGCCGATCATTTCCCCCAGCGCCCTGTAAGGTGAAGGGAAATCCGGCGCCAGAAAGCGCCGCTGCCAGCCCGGTGTAAGGCGATCTATTAAAAGAAACAACCCCAACCCTTGCTCCTGCGACCAGGCATCAGTCCGTTCTGAGAGCGCGATCAAAGTTTTAAGCCAATCTTCCCCCGCCGGCGCACGCTCCCGGGCCGTCCGGTATTGTGCCCACATCGCCACACCCTCCAGCGCCAGAAAGATATCTTCGAGTTCCGAGTATCCTGCTTTATCTCCGACAAAAAAGCGCTCTTTCCGTTTCCGGCTAACGGTCAAGGCTTGCTCCACTGCTTGACGGCAGCCGTCAAGATCCCTTTCAAGAATGGCCTTTGAGAGGAGCTTGCGCTCCTCATCGTATAACTGCTTATACTCAGGGTTCGCTCCAAACTCCTGTTGGATCATATTGTCGTCCAAGCTTTCGGGCAGTTGATAGCCGCCGCGCAACCGGTTGATCTGCGCAATCGCATAAACAAGATGTCGCGTGTGGGTCAACTCGTGAGCGGCCAATCCGAGGAAGAGTTCATCCAGGTTGCGGGCTTGATCCTGTCCGGCCAGTTGATGAAAAAGGGCAGGCAGAGGGGCAATAAAGAATGGTTTGCGTTCCTGATCGTAAAGCATCGTGACGGCTCGCGGATTGGCGGAGTCAAATGCAATCGGCCTGCGGGCCGGCACCCAAAGCTCGCCACTTTTATG
>Ga0081539_10003536_pt1 | contig 19009 bp, 16 predicted proteins | sample TabmetS4T2R2_FD_71023 | JGI IMG/M metagenome (GOLD analysis project Ga0081539, IMG submission 71023) | Tabebuia heterophylla rhizosphere microbial communities from the University of Puerto Rico - S4T2R2 | ecosystem: Host-associated > Plants > Roots > Rhizosphere ...
ACCAGACCCCGAGCGACCTCGCCGCCGGCCGGTCGGCGGCCGGCGAGCGGCTGCGGCTCCGCGGGCAAGTCCTGCCCGCCTCTGGGCGGCGCGCCGGCTCCCACAACCACCTTCTGGTTACCGACGGGGCCGCGCGCCCCCGCCACCAGCGTGCCGGAGCGGGAAGGCGCCGCGTCGTCGGACCGGCCGCGATCCAGACGTTCCGTCGGCCCGCACGCCACGTGGCACGCGTGCGGTTCAGGTGAACACGCACGCCCGCGACGACCTGGGTGCGCATGCTCGGCTCAACATCGAGGCGCCGCGCTCCAAACGCCCACACATAGAGATCACCGCCGCGCGAAAGCTCGATCGTGAAAGCGCTACCGGTGCAGCCGTGCCGCTCGAAGCCGGCGCGATGGAGGACGCGCACCACCCAGTCGGCGTCGCGCGTGTGCGGCCACTCGCCCGGAACGGCGCAGGCGGCGCTGATCGCGAGAAGCGCGAGAGAGCGCATCACATCTGTGTCTACGTCGTCAGCGCGCTTGCGGTCCGGGGCTCGTAGCCGAGATTCGGGCCGAGCCATCGCTGGATTTCCTCGATGGGCATGACCTTGCGAGCGGCGTAGTCCTCGACCTGGTCGAGCCCGAGCCGGCCGACGGAGAAGTAGCGCGCGAGCGGATGCGCGAGGTAAATGCCGCTGACGGCGGCCGCGGGCATCATCGCGAACGACTCCGTCAAGCCGGCGATCCCTTCGGTGCCGAGCAGATCGAAGAGCTTCCGCTTCTCCGTGTGGTCCGGGCAGGCGGGATATCCGAACGCCGGGCGGATGCCGCGGAAGCGCTCGCCGACGAGCTCTTCGTTCGAGAGCTTCTCGTCAGGCTCGTACCACGCACGCCGCACCGTCTCATGCAGGTACTCGGCGAACGCCTCGGCGATGCGGTCGGCGAGCGCCTTGACCATGATCGCCCGGTAGTCGTCGTGCTCCGCCTCGTAGCGGGCCGCGAGCTCGTCCGCACCGTGAATCGCAACCGCGAACGCGCCGATGTGGTCGCCGTCCGGGCTGACGTAGTCGGCGAGGCAGCGGTTCGGACGCGAGTCGCCGTACGCCGACTGCTGCCGCAGGAAGCAGAAGCGCGTGCCCTCGTGGAGCACGATGTCGTCCCCGTCCGAGCGTGCCCGCCACCAGCCGTACACACCGCGCGGTTGCAACAGCTCGCGCTCGACGATCTCGCCGAGCAGCTCCTGGGCATCCTCGTAGAGCTCGCGCGCGGCCGGCTGTTCGAGGATCGCCGGAAACTTCCCCTTCAGCTCCCAGGCGTGGAAGAAGAACTGCCAGTCGATGTACTGGACGAGCGTCGTCAGCCGCGGCTCGACCTTGATCGCGCCGACCGACGGCGGCTGCGGGAGGTCGTCGAACGGGACCCGCTCCTTGTTCGCACGAGCGTCGCCGATCGAAAGCAGCGGCTTGCGCTCCTTCTCGGCATGCTGTTCGCGCAGCCGCTCCTGCAGCTCGCGGTTCTCGTGGTCAAGCGTCTGCTTGCGCGGCGGGTCGAGCAGGCTGGAGACGACGCCGACGACGCGGGACGCGTCGAGGACGTGGAGCGTCGGCTCGGAGTACTCGGGCGCGATACGCACCGCGGTGTGCTGCTTCGACGTCGTGGCGCCGCCGATCAGGAGCGGCAGTTCGAGCTCGCGGCGCTCCATCTCCTTCGCGACGTTGACCATCTCGTCAAGCGACGGCGTGATCAAACCGGAGAGGCCGACGACGTCGCACTGTTCCTCGACGGCAGTGTCGAGGATCTTGTCCGCCGGGACCATCACGCCGAGGTCGAGGACCTCGTAGTTGTTGCAACCGAGAACGACGCCGACGATGTTCTTGCCGATGTCGTGCACGTCCCCTTTGACGGTGGCGAGCACGACCTTTCCTTGGGCGCGATCGCGTCCATTGCCGGCCGCCTTCTCCGCCTCCATGTACGGCTCGAGGTACGCAACGGCGCGCTTCATCGCGCGCGCGCTCTTGACGACCTGCGGCAGGAACATCTTCCCCGAGCCGAAGAGGTCGCCGACGATCGCCATTCCGTCCATCAGCGGACCCTCGATCACCTCGAGTGGGCGCGCGAACTTCCGGCGCGCCTCCTCCGTGTCGTCCTCGATGAAGTCGACGATGCCGTGCACCAACGCGTACGAGAGGCGTTCCTCGACCGGCGCTTCGCGCCAGGAGAGGTCGCGCTCGCGCTTCGTCCCTTCGCCGGCAACGCGCGAGGCGTACTCGACGAGACGCTCGGTCGCGTCGACTCGGCGGTTGAAGATGACGTCCTCGACGCGCTCGAGCAGGTCGGGCTCGATGTCCTCGTACACCGCGAGCTGGCCCGCGTTGACGATGCCCATGTCGAGGCCGGCGTCGATCGCGTGGTAGAGGAACGCTGCGTGCATCGCCTCACGCACAGCGTCGTTGCCGCGGAAGGCGAAACTGAGGTTCGAGATGCCGCCGGAGATGGATGCGCCGGGACAGCGCTCCTTGATGATGCGCGTCGCCTCGATGAAGGACTTCGCGAACTCGGCGTGCTCCTCGATGCCGGTCGCGACTGCGAGGACGTTCGGGTCGAAGATGATGTCCTCGGCCGGCCACCCGTCCTCGGTCAGCAGCTTGTAGGCGCGCTCACAGATCTCGACCTTGCGCTTCGTCGTGTCGGCCTGGCCCTGTTCGTCGAATGCCATGACGACGACGGCGGCGCCGTAGCGCTTGATGCGCCGCGCCTGCTCGAGGAACGGCTCCTCGCCCTCCTTGAGGCTGATGGAGTTGACGACGCCCTTCCCCTGCAGGCATTTCAGACCCGCCTCGAGGACTGTCCAGCGCGAGCTGTCGACCATGATCGGCAGGCGTGCGACCTCGGGCTCGGTCGCGAGCAGGTTGAGGAAGGTCGTCATCGCCTGCTCGCCCTCGAGCAGGTCGGCGTCCATGTTCACGTCGAGCAGGTTCGCGCCGCCGCGCACCTGCTCGAGCGCGACGTCGACGGCGCCCGCGTAGTCGTCCGCCTCGACCAGACGCCGGAAGCGCGCCGAGCCGGTGACGTTCGTGCGCTCGCCGATCATCACGAAACCCGTGTCCGGGCCGATCTCGAACGGTTCGAGGCCGCTCAAGCGCGGTCGCGCGGGGCGGTGCGGGAGGCGCCGCGGCGCGATTCCGCGGATCGCCTCGACGATCGCCTGCGTGTGCTCCGGCGTCGTCCCGCAACAGCCGCCGACGAGGTTCACGAGCCCGTCGCGCGCGAACTCGCGCAGGAACGCGCTCGTGTCCTCCGGCCGCTCGTCGTGCAGGCCGAACTCGTTCGGGAGGCCGGCGTTCGGGTGGCAGGCGACGTACAGTGGCGCGACGCGCGAGAGGTCTTCGACGAACGGCCGCATCTCACGCGCGCCGAGCGAGCAGTTGACGCCGACGACGAACGGCTCCGCGTGCTCGACGGAGGTCCAGAAGGCCTCCACGGTTTGCCCGGAGAGGTTGCGGCCGCTGAGGTCGACGGCCGTGAACGACAACCACAGCGGGATCTGGGGCGCGACGTCGAGTGCAGCGGCGATCGCGGCCTTGGCGTTCAGCGTGTCGAAGACCGTCTCGATCAGGAAGAGGTCGACGCCCCCTTCGGCCAGCGCCTCGAGCTGCTCGGCGTACGCGCCGCGAACGTCGTCGAACGTGACCGAGCGGTACGCGGGGTCGTCGACCTTCGGGGACAGCGAGAGCGTCACGTTCAGCGGTCCGACCGACCCCGCCACGAAGCCTCCAGCCTCGTCGGCGGCCCGGCGCGCGAGCCTCGCGCCGGCGACGTTCATCTCGCGGACGTGCTTCTCCAGCCCGTAGTCGGCCTGGCCGATCGAGGTCGCGGTGAACGTGTTCGTGGTCGCGATGTCGGCGCCCGCGGCGAAATAGCGTCGATGGATGTCGAGCACCACGTCCGGCCGCGTGATGTTGAGCAGGTCGGGATCGCCGGCGACGTCGCGCGGGTGGTCGCGGAAGCGCTCGCCGCGATAGGCGTCCTCGCCGCGCACCTCGCGCTGGATGAGCACGCCCCATGAACCGTCCAGGACGACGATCCGGTCGGCGAGGAGCTGTTCGAGTCTGTCGCGCGTGTCGCTCACGTCGGTTCCGAGCCTAAAGAGCGCGTGCGCCGCGACGCGGTGCGTGGGCTCTTTAGGCGTTTGTTGACCCGGTCGCCAAGCTGCCTGTCAAAGCTCTCCGGGTGCTCTCAATCTAGCAGCGGCTGCGGCGGAGGCGGGACGCCGCGCCCGCCGCTCAACCGTTCGCGACGGGGAGGACGAGCTCGAAGCGCGCGCCGTGTGGATCGGCGTCGTGGTAGAGCAGGTCGCCGCGGTGCGCCCGCGCGTACGAGCGCGCGATCGCGAGGCCGAGCCCGGTGCCCCGCACCGGCCGTCCGTGCGGCCCGCGCGCGAAGCGCTCGAACAGGGCGGGGACGAATTCCGGCGGCACGCCGTGGCCGCGGTCCTCGACGGAGATGCGGACGTGGCGGTCGCGTTGCTCCGCGGCCACGACGAACGGCGGCTCGCCGTACCGCAGCGCGTTCGTGACGAGGTTGGTGACGACCCGCTCGAGGACGACCGGGTCGGCGTTCGCCTCGAGGTCGTCCGCGACGCGGATCTCGACGGCGGCCTCCTGCGGTCCCAGTGTCGAGTCCACGAGCTCCTCGAGGTGGCGGCGAAGGTTGACCCGCCGGGGCGTGATCGCGATCGCCTCGGCGTCGAGCCGAGACAGGTCGAGCAGCTGCTCGACGAGGCTCGCCAGCCGCGCCGTCTGCTCCTCGAGCCCGCGCTTCAGCTCTTCGCGCTGCGCCTCGCGGATGCGGTCGCCGAGGTGGTGCAGCGTGTGCACGAAGCCGTGGATCGTGGTGACGGGGGTCCGCAGCTCGTGCGCTGCGAGCGCGACGAAGTCCGACTTCATCTGGTCCGCCCGCTGCAACGCGATGCGCATCTCGCGTTCTTGTGCGAAGAGACGGCCGCGGTCGAGAGCCAGGCCCGTCAGCGCTCCGAGCGTTCGCAGGAGGTTGAGCTCGTCGACGCCGAAGAACGGCGCGTAGGGACTCGTCGTGACCACGATCGTCCCGTTGGCCATGGGCACCTCGATCAACGTCGGGTTCTCCTCGCCGCCGCCGCGGTCGTAGCGGCCGATCAGACGGCCGCCCGCATCGCGAATCGCGACGGCGCGTGCGCCGACGATCGATGCGATCGGCTCGAGCACCCGACGCACGATCTCCTCCTCGCTCGTCGCGATGCGCATCAGGCTTTCGATCGTCGCCTGCATCCGGCGTTGCTCCGGGCGACGCCAGAGGATGCGCACGATCGCAGGCGGCGCGAGCCCGAGCCAGAAGCAGACGGCGCTGAGGAGGGCGAGCAATTGCGCCATGAGCGCCGGGGCGGAGTCCGGCTCGTTGCTCCCGACGAGCGCGAGGATCGCGAGGGCGAGCGACGTCGTCGCGACGGCCAGGGTCTGCATCCGGCGGCGCGCGACCGTCGGCTCGGAGCGTCCCGCAAACCACAGCCGCGCCGCGACGACCGCCGACAGGATGCCCCAGTGGACGGCGAACGCGATCAGATAGAGCCACACCCAACCGGGACGTGCCTCGCCGGCGGCGGGCAGGCGATGCGGCAGCGCGAACGTCCAGAGCACCATGAGCGACGACATCCCGGTCACGATCCGGTCGAGCCGCAACGACGCGGTCCGGAACGCACGCGTGAAGCGGTAGAGCAGGTACGGGAACAGCACCAACGCGGCGAGGAGCACGCGCTGCGCCGCGTTCTCGAGCAATCCCTCCGGGCGCTCCGGAATGAGCCGGCCGACGAGCGCGATCGCCCCGAGGGCTCCGAAGGTGCATGCAGCCCACATCGCCGCCCGGTCTCGGCGTGCGCGCCACTGCCGCACGACGATCACGCCGAGCGCAGCGAAGGCAACCAGGTTCAGCGTTGCTACGACCTGGACGAGGCTATGGATCGTGGGCCGCCTTTCTCTTCCAGAGAAAGGTTATGCGCGAATTCGGACTTGTCTACCCGTGGCCGAGCACACCGAGCTGGTTTTCGGCGTGGCGGACGCGCTGCTCGAGCTGCCAACGGTCGGCCGCGGACTCGCCGCGATCGACGCGCTCGAGCTCGGCCTGGGCGTCCTCGAGCTGCTTGCGCGCGCGCGCCTCGTCGATCTCCCGTGCGGAAACGGCGTCGTCGACGAGGGCGATCGCCCGGTCCTCCTCGACCTTGAAGAAGCCCGGCCCGGTGGCGAACTCGCGAACCTCGCCGTCCACCTGCAGGTGCACACGGGTCGAGCCGGCCTTGAGCGTCGCGATCAGCGGTGCGTGCCGGGCGAGGACGCCGATCTCGCCGTCCTGCCCGGGGACGATCAGCATCTCTGCCTCGCCCTCGAACGCCGGGCCGTCCGGCGTCACGACCGACACGCTGAAGGTCTTGGCCAACTAGGAGCTGACGCCCGCCGGCTCGGGCTCCGCCTCGGCGCGCGCCACGTTCGGGTCCTCCGGCTGCTCCTCCTCGTCGGCCGCCGGGGCTTCCTCCTCCTCGCCGGCGAGGCTACGCCCCTTGGCGACGGCGTCCTCGATCGTGCCGACCATGTAGAACGCCTGCTCCGGCAGCTCGTCGTGCTTGCCCTCGAGGATCTCGCCGAACCCTTTGATCGTGTCCTCGAGCTTGACGTACTCGCCGGGGGTGCCCGTGAACTGCTCGGCGACGAAGTTCGGCTGCGAGAGGAAGCGCTGGATCTTCCGCGCGCGCGCAACAGTCAGCCGGTCCTCGTCGGAGAGCTCCTCGATGCCGAGGATCGCGATGATGTCCTGCAGCTCGTTGTAGCGCTGGAGCACCTGCTGCACGCGCGTCGCGACGTCGTAGTGCTCGTCGGAGACGATGCCCGGCTGCAGCGCGCGCGAGGTCGACCCGAGCGGGTCGACGGCGGGGTAGATCCCCTGTTCCACGAGCTTGCGGATCAGCACGACCGACGAGTCGAGGTGCGCGAACGTGTTCGCCGGCGCCGGGTCGGTGAGGTCGTCGGCGGGGACGTAGATCGCCTGCACCGAGGTGACCGAGCCGGTCGCGGTCGAGGTGATGCGCTCCTGCAGCTGGCCCATCTCGGTCGCCAGCGTCGGCTGGTAGCCGACGGCGCTCGGCATGCGGCCGAGGAGCGCGGAGACCTCGGAGCCGGCCTGCGTGAAGCGGAAGATGTTGTCGATGAAGAGGAGGACGTCCTGGCCCTGCTCGCGGAAGTACTCGGCCATCGTCAGGCCTGAGAGGCCGACGCGGAGACGCGCACCGGGCGGCTCGTTCATCTGGCCGTAGACCAGCGCGACCTTGTCGAGCACCTTCGACTCGGTCATCTCGAGCAGGAGGTCGTTCCCCTCGCGCGTGCGCTCGCCGACGCCCGAGAAGACGGAGACGCCGCCGTGCTGCATCGCCACGTTGTGGATCAGCTCCTGGATCAGCACGGTCTTGCCGAGTCCGGCGCCGCCGAAGAGGCCGACCTTGCCGCCGCGGATGAAGGGGGCGATCAGGTCGACGACCTTGAGGCCGGTTTCGAAGACCTCGATCTTCGGCGAGAGCTCCGCGAACTGCGGCGGATCGCGGTGGATCGACCAGCGCTCGACGTCGTCGGGCGCGGGCTTGTTGTCGACCGGCTCGCCGATCACGTTCCAGATTCGGCCGAGCGTGTCCTGACCCACCGGCACCGTGATCGGCCCGCCGGTGTCGACGACGTCGACGCCGCGGGCGAGACCGTCGGTCGTGTCCATGGCGACGGCGCGGACGCGGTCGTCGCCGAGGTGCTGCTGCACCTCCGCGATCAGCACGCGCTCCTCGTCGCCGTCGCGCGCCGGGACGTCGATACGGAGCGCGGCGTAGATCTCCGGGAGCGCGTCCGGGAAGACCGCGTCGATGACGACGCCCTTGATCTCGATCACCTTGCCGACGTTCTTCTTCGCGGACGTTCCGTTTTCAGCCATGAGACTCCTGGAGAGGGATTTCCGCGGCGCGCCGTTGCAAACGGGACGGGCGCCGGCCCAGCGAGCGAATCCTAACCAAGGGATTCCAACCGGGGCTGCCGTTGCCGGGGCTGGAAGCGTCGGCGGCACGGCCGCCGACGCCCGGCCGAAAACCGGGTCGCCTGCGGCGACCCTGGGCTCGTCTCAGCTCCTGCTCCGCGAGCGCGTCCGCCACCCGGGCGGCGTGGTCGAGGTGTCAGCAGTGCGAGGTGATCGTCGAAGCGAGGATCGTCACCACGAAAGCGTAGCCCGCGGGACTGTCCCGCCCGTCACGGCCATGCCTCAGGGACTGTCCCTGAGTCATGGCCCTTTCCTAGGCCGCGACCGTGGTGGAGGCCGCCGAGACCGCGAGCAGCACTCGCGTGATCCGCCCACCCGCCGTCGCCAGCACGCGCGCGCGCACGCGTCCCAGACTGACGGCGTCCCCCGGCTCGGCGACCCGCCCGAGCGAGTCCTGGATCACACCGCCGATCGTTCGCGCGGTCGAGTCGACGGTCGTCAGGTCCACCCCGAAGTCCGCCAGGTCGAGGAGCGTGACGTCACCGCCGACTACGACCCGCCCCTCGCCGATGTCGCGGACGGCGCTGGGCAAGTCGTCCTCGTCCCAGATCTCGCCGACGATCTCCTCGACGATGTCCTCGATCGTGACCACGCCGGCGAGGACGCCGTACTCGTCGACGACGGCGCTGATCGACGAGCGCTCGTCCTTCATCCGCGCCAGCAAGATGTCGAGCTGCAGCGTCGGTGGAACGATCAGGATGTCATGTCGAAGATCCCGCGCGGGCTGCTCGGCCTGGCCGTCCAGAAGCGCCGCGGTCAGCTCGCGGCCGTAGACGACGCCGAGAAGATCGCCGGACGCGTCGAGCAGCGGGAAGCGGCTGTGTCCGGCCTCACGTGTTGAGGTGAGCGCCTCGCGCACCGAATCGTTCGCCTGTACCGCCGCGATCCGCGTTCGGGGAGTCATCACGTCGCGCGCGGTGCGCTCGCCGAGCGTGAACACGCCCTGCAGGATCTGGGCGTCGGTCCGGTCGAGCTCGCCTTCGTCGGTCAGTCCGCCGATCAGCTGCCGCAGCTCCTCGAGGGACGCCTGCTGCGCGTGGCTTGCCGCCGGCGTCCCTCCGAACGCGCGAACAACCGCGTTCGAGGCCGTATTCAGCGCGACGACGAGGGGACGCAGGCCACGGTGAAAGAGCTCGAGAGGAACGGCGCAGAACCGTGCCACCGCACCGGCCGACCCGATCGCGAAGCTCTTGGGCGCCTGCTCGCCGACAGTGATGTGCAGCACCGTCATCACAAGGATGGCGAGGATGCCGCCCACGACGCCCGCCACATGAGCCAGCGCGACGGAGTCGAGCACAGGCTCGACGAGATGCGCGATCGTCGGCTCACCCAACGCGCCGAGTGCCAGTGACGCGATCGTGATCCCAAGCTGGCAGGCGGACAGATACTCGTCGAGCTTCTCCTGCTGCTTTCGCGCAAGGCGCACCGTCATCGAGCCGCCTCGCAGTTGATCGGCGCGCACCGAGACGAGGGCGAACTCGGCTGCGACGAAGAAGGCGTTCACCAGCACCAGAGCGCCGATCGCGACGAGCGCCAAGGTCGTCATTCAGTGAACGCTAGCTGCGGCGGAGATTGTGGCCGTGTGCGACGCAGGGCCATCCCGAAAATCGGAGAGCTTCGGCCTCGAGGTCACCCGCGCCAGTTTTCCCATTCGACGATCGTGTTCGGACTCGCCGCACAACGCGGCTCGCTGAACCTCGCGTTGGCGAGCACCGTCGTCTCTGCGATTCGCCTGTTTGCCCGCGGCGCCTCTAGCCACCGCCCGCTGGCAAGGAACGGCCCGTTGTGCCATGCCCCAGGGACAGTCCCTCAGGCGTGCCCGCAAAGGACAGGCGAACGACGCTCCGTCCCCGGCACGAAACGTCCGCCGCCGCCACGCCGGCGGCGGACCTCAACTACAGCCAGTGCACCATCCGGCGGAAAGTGCGAAGCACTTTCCGCCGCGAGCCGACGTCGCTAGACGTCGGCGATGCCCAACCCGCGCTGCTTGCCGACGCCGACCTTGGCGCGCAGCATCGCCAGCTTGGGCTCCTGGATCAGGGCCTGTTCACCCTGCAGCTCCGAGCTCACGGAAACGCGGGCGTTCCGGACGCCCTGGAAGGCCGGGTGGCCACCGCCGAGGCTGCCGATGACCGTCCCGAGGCCGACGGCCGAGACGACCGCGGCCGCAGCAGCGGCGGCGGAAACGGCGCGGAGCGGCACCCGGCGGCGACGGAGCGGCAGCGCGATCGGCGCCGACAGCCGGCTCGCCTCGGCGCTCCGGAGCGCGCTGGTGACCGTGGTCACGTTGCGGGCGTACTCGGCGCAGCCCGCGCAGCGCTCCAGATGGGCGTCGAGCAGCGCCTCCTCGAACTGGGAAAGCTCGGCGTCCAGGCGCAGCGACGCCCACTCGCGGGCGCGTTCGCAGCTTCGGGGATGCAGCCTCAGCGTCATTCAGGGTTCTAGACGATGCCCTGCGGCAGGAGTTAGCGCAGGTCTTCGTCAGCTTAGAGCAGCTCGTACCTGGTATCGGTCACGACGCCGAGGATGATGAGGACCAGCCCGAGGGCGACGAACACGAAGGACAGGCTGAGGGACTCGACCTGCTCCGAGCCCGAGGCCCACCGGAGGCGCCGGTTGCGAAAGAGGCCGAACATGCCCACCCCCGGGTCCCCCTTGACCCGCACCGGTCCGCGGTTGCCGACGAAGAAGCCGGCGATCAGGAGGAACGAGCCGACGACGTAGAAGCCGAGGGAGATCGAGCGGCTGACGCCCGCGCCCGCGGCGAGGCCGATCGCGAGGGAGACGAGCGCGGTTCCGCCGGCGATGCCTACCAGGAGCAGCGCGAAGCGCCGGCCCGCGGCGCGCAGCAATGCGCCGGTGGAGCGGCCGGGAGCGGTCTGGTCGGACATGCCTACGCCGACTCGGCCGGCGGCGGGCTCATCGGCGGCCCGCTCGGCCGCCGCATCTCGTCCTCGGTGAGCGGCCACCGCTCGAGCGGGTAATGGCACGCGGCGACGTGGTCGTCCTCGAAGCGGTAGAGCGGCGGCGTCTCGACGTTGCAGTGGCCGTCGCGGAACCGCGGGCAGCGCGGATGGAACCAGCACGCGGCCGGCGGGTTCAACGGGCTCGGGACGTCGCCCTCGAGCACGATCTGCTTCCGGGCGCGGCCGAGCTCGGGGTTCGGGATCGGCACCGCCGAGAGCAGCGCGCCCGTGTACGGATGCTTGGGCGCGGCGTACAGGGTCTCGCGGCCGGCGATCTCGACCGCGTGGCCGAGGTACATGACCATCACGCGGTCGGAGATGTGGCGGACGACGTTGAGGTCGTGCGCGATGAAGATGAAGGTCAGGCCGAACTCGTCCTGCAGATCTTTCAGCAGGTTCAGGATCTGCGCCTGCACGGAGACGTCGAGCGCGGACACCGGCTCGTCGCAGACGATCAGCTTCGGGTTGACCGCGAGCGCGCGGGCGACGCCGATGCGCTGGCGCTGACCGCCGGAGAACTCGTGAGGGAAGCGGTTGAAGTGCTCGGGGTTCAGGCCGACGACCTCGAGCAGCTCCTGCACGCGCTTCTTGATCTCCGCGTCGGTGCCGAGCTTGTGCACCTCCAATGCCTCGGCGATGATGAAGCCGACGCGCTTCCGCGGGTTCAGGCTCGCGTACGGGTCCTGGAAGATCATCATCAGCTCGCGCCGGATCGGCCGCATCTCCGTGCGCTGCAGGTGCGTGATGTCGCGCCCGTCGAACACGATCCGGCCGCCTGTCGGATCGAGCAAGCGCATCACGCAGCGGGCCATCGTCGACTTGCCGCAGCCCGACTCGCCGACCACGCCCAGCGTCTCGCCCTTCTTGACCGTGAACGAGACGCCGTCTACGGCCTTCACGGACGCGACTTCCTTCTGGAAGATGATCCCCCGCGTCACGGGGAAGTGCTTGACGAGGTTCTCGACGACGAGGAGATCGTCGCCGGAGCCGTTCGTCGCGGTCGTCTGCGGTGCGGTCTCGGTCGTCGCCATCGGGCGGGAGATTACGCGGCGACCGTCCCGTGCAACAGCTTGGCCGCCTCGCGGTCCTTCGTCTCCTCGTCGAGGTGACAGCGCTGCAGGTGGTCGGGATCGGTCGAGATCGGGGCCAGTGCCGGCTGCTCCTGCTTGCAGATCTCCATCACGTACGGGCACCGCGGGTGGAAGCGACAGCCGCGGGGCGGATTCAGCAAGGACGGCGGCTGCCCCTGGATCTGCGTCAGGCGCTCGACGTCGGCGTCGAGGCGCGGCAGGGAGCCGAGCAGTCCCCACGTGTACGGATGGTGAGGACGGTTGAAGAGATTCGTGACGGGCGCGCGCTCGACGACCTGCGCGGCGTACATCACGACGACGTCGTCGGCGACCTCCGCGATCACGCCGAGATCGTGCGTGATGATGATGATCGCGCTGCCGAAGTCCTGCTGCAGCTTCATCATCAAATTGAGGATCTGCGCCTGCGTCGTCACGTCGAGCGCCGTCGTCGGCTCGTCGGCGATCAACAGGTCGGGGTCGTTGATCAGCGCCATCGCGATCATCACGCGCTGCCGCATGCCGCCGGAGAACTGGTGCGGGTAGTCGTCGATCCGGCGCTCTGCGCGCGGGATGCCGACCGCCTTGAGAAGCTCGAGCGAACGCGCGCGCGCCTGCTTCTTCGACACGTCGCGGTGGAGGAGGATCGCCTCGTTGAGTTGAGCGCCGATCGTCTTGACCGGATTCAGCGACGTCATCGGGTCCTGGAAGATCATCGCGATGTCGTCGCCGCGGATGTTCCGCAGTTGCCGCGACGACATGCGCAGGAGATCCTTGTCCTTCCACAGCGCCTGGCCCGACGAGATCGTGTTCACCTTCGCGTTGAGACCCATGATCGTCAGGCAGGTGACGCTCTTGCCCGAGCCCGACTCGCCGACGATGCCGAGCGTCTGACCCTTCTCCACCGAGAAGGTGACGCCGTCGACGGCCTTGACGATTCCGTCATCGGTTCGGAAATGCGTCTTGAGGTCGGTGACCTCGAGCAGAGCCACGATTTCGTCCTCTCTTTCTAGGCCAGACGGATTCTCGGGTCGATCACGGCGTACAGCAAATCGACGATGAGGTTGAAGATGATGATCGACAGCGTTGCGAAGACGACGATGCCCTGCGTCACGGAGAGGTCGAACGTCTGGATCGAGTTGAGCGCGGTCTGCCCGAGCCCGGGCAGCGAGAAGATGCTCTCGGTGAAGATCGCGCCGCCGAGCGCCGCCCCGATGTCCATCCCGAGCATCGTCACGACCGGCAGCAGCGCGTTCCGCAGGATGTGGCCGCGGATGACGACGAACTCGGGCGCACCCTTCGCGCGGGCCGTGCGCACGTAGTCCTCGTTGGACGCCTCCATCACGTTCGCGCGAATCATCCGCACGTAGAGGGCGGCGAAGAGCACCGCGAACGTGATCCAGGGCAGGATCATGTGGTAGGCCCACTGCACCGGTCCGCCGCAATCCGTCGCCGGATTGATGAAGTCGCAATAGCCGGTGATCGGCGTCCACCCGAGCTTGAACCCGACCGTGTAGGCGAGGATCAGCCCGATCCACACCGGGTGGGCGGAGATGCCGACCAGCACGAACACCATCGCTCCTCGGTCTAACAGCGATCGCGGCCGAAGAGCCGAGAGGATCCCGATCGGCAGCGCGATCAGCATCCAAAGGACGGCGCCGCCGAAGACCAGCGACGCAGTCACGGGAGCGGCGTTGCCAACGATCTTGTTCACGCTCTGGCGCGTCGTGAACGACTTGCCAAGGTTCTGATGGACGACCAGCCGCTCCAGGAACTTCGCGTACTGGATGTACACCGGCTTGTCGAGCCCGAGGGTCTTCTCGGCACTCTTGATGCAAAGCTCGGTCGCGCGCTGGCCGCAGGTCAGCTTCGCGGGGTTCGCCGGAATGATGAAGAAGATGACGTACGTGACCAGGGTGATCACGACGAAGAGCAGGCCGGCCCAGAGCAGTCGTCGGATCAGGTACCGGATCAAGGTGCGGGAACTCTAACGAAATGGCGTGTGAATTCCACGTTAAGCGCCCTGGATAGAACGGCGTCGAAAGGGGCGCCGCAGAAGCGGCGCCCCTTTCGCGAACGAGGCTCCTAGCTGACGCAGAGCGCGTTCAGGATCGAGCCGTACACCTGCGAGTACACGTAGCAGCCGACGCGCTTCGAGATGAAGATGCGGGCGTTCGTGTTGATGTACGGAGCGACCGGAGCCGCCTGCTTCATCAGGTCCCTGTCGAGCGCTGCGTACGCGTTGTACCGCGCCTGGCCGGCCAGGTGCGAGGCCGTCGCCATCCGCTGGTTCCACTTCGGCGTGTTGAAGTAGGACAGGTTGACGTTGTTCGCGGGCTGGATGCTCGTGCCCGAGAGCAGGATGTTGATGAAGTCGTACGGGTCGGGGTAATCCTGGCCCCAACCGTTCAGCAGGACGTCGAACTGCGCACCACGGACGCCACCCTTGTCGGTCTCGACGACGCGGTCGAGCGGCGTGATGTTGCAGTTCAGGCCCATCTTGCCGAGGTTGAACTGGACGACCTGCGCGACCGTCGGGCCGAACGACGAGTTGAAGGTCCAGAACTCGCACTTGCCGCCGCGGGTCTTGCCCTTGGCGAGCGCGTTGGCCTTCGTGTAGTTCGAGCCCTTGATCGGGTAGATGTTCCAGTCCTTGAAGCCCGGGAAGCCGACCGGGAGGATCTGGTCGGTGCGGACTCCACCCAGCGCGCCGTGCTGCCGCACCATCTGCGGGCGGTCGATCGCGTAGTTGACCGCGCGTGCAAGCGCGTCGTTGTTCTTGAACAGCGGCTGGTCGCGGTTCAGGTTCAGGTACCAGAAGACCGCGTTGTGACGCACGAGGAAGCTCGGCGAGGTTCCCGTGTGCATCTTGTTCACGCCGTACTTGTCACGAAGCTGCGCAGCAGCATTCGTCGGGAAGCCGGCGAGGTCGGTGTCACCGCTCTCGACGCGGAGCTGCTGAGCGTCGAGCGCGATGCCGATGTTCTCCACGATCTGATCCGGGTTCTTCGGGCGCGAGCCCTTGTAGTTCGGGTTGCGCGACATCACGAGCTGACGCTTCTGCGTCCACTCGGAGACGTAGTACGGACCGCACGCGGCACCCTTGCCCTGCGAGGCGGGAATGCCGTCGGGGTTGACCGGCAGGTCGGTCTTCACAGCCGAGAAGAACGGCATCGTGATCCGGGCCAGGAAGTCCGGAGCGACCTTCGTCAGCTTGATCGTCAGCTTGCTGCCTGACGCCTTGACGCCGGTAGCCGTGGACGCCTTGCCGTCGAGCACCGCCTTCGCGCCCACGATGTCCTCGATGAACGTCGTGGCCGGTGAGCTCATCTTCGGCTGCAGGTCACGGTTGATCGCATACGCGAAGTTCGCAGCCGTGACGGCCGAGCCGTCGGCGAACTTGAACCCGCTGCGGACGGTGAAGGTGTAGGTCTTTCCGTCCTTCGACACCGCAGGAAGCGACCGAGCGACCTCGGGAACGATCCGCGTGCCGCCCGCCGAAGCTTCCTTGTCCGGGAAGTTCAGCAGCTTGCACGTGGTTGCGTACTCCACCTGCCACGAATGGGAGAAGTACGCCAGCGCGGGATCGATGAAGTCGAAGTCCGACCTCTGGTCGACGCGCAGCGTCCCACCCCTCGCAGCCTTGGAGCCAGCCTTGGCCGGGTTGCTGGACGCCGGCGAGGCAAAGCCTGCGGCGACAAGCAGCCCGACACCGATCGCCAATGTGGCGATCGAGAGCCAAAGCCTCTTGTGCATTGGACTCCTTTCGAGTGGTTCTGAGACCGGCGCAGCCGGCCTCGGGGACAGCATCCTCAGACCGCTTAGACGGCCCCCACTCTGCATTTGTTAGGGCCTAGTCGTCCGAGCGGCTCACGAGGGTAGCGCATCGGCCCCGGCTTCGCCGGGGCCTCGCTCGGCCGAAATGCTGCGCATTCCGGCCGACAACACCGGCGCATGCGCGCCTTCGGCGCGCGTGGCCAAATGGCGGCGCCCGGAGGCACCAGGCTTCGGCAGCGGTGTGTGCGCAGCGCGGCAGAGCCGCGCTGCCTGCGTGATGTCAGCTAGTGAGCGGCCCTGGGGTCGAAGGCGTCTCTGAGGCCGTCGCCGAGGAGGTTGAACGCCAGCGTCGTCAGCAGGACGGCGAGGCCGGGCCAGACCATCAGCCACGGCTGCGACGTATAGAAGTTCGGGGCGTCGGCGAGCAGGTTGCCCCAGCTCGCGGTGGGCAGCTTGACGCCGAGGCCGAGGAACGACAGTCCCGCCTCGCCGAGGATGTACTGCGCCACGATCAGCGTCGAGACGACGACGATCGGGGCCACCAGGTGCGGCAGGATGTGCGAGCGCATGATCCGCCAGTCGCTCGCGCCGACCATGCGCGCGGCCTCGACGAACTCCTTCTCACGGAGCGACAGGACCTGCGAGCGGACGATACGAGCCGGGTAGAACCAGCCGAACACGCTGAACACCAGCACCAGCGTGATCACGCCCTTGCCGAAAACCCCGCCGAAGGTGATGTCGTTGAGGCGCTGACCGACCGTCGCAGCCAGCGCGATGATGAAGAGGAGGGCCGGGAAGGCCATCGTGACCTCGATGATCCGCGAGATCACGGTGTCGATCCACCCGCGGAAGTAGCCGGCGATCGTCCCGAGCAGGACGCCGACCGCCATCACGCCGATCGTCGACAACACCGCAACCTCGAGCGAGACGCGCGCCCCGTAGAGGATGCGCAGGAACTCGTCGCGCCCGAGGGTGCCGTCCGCGCCGAGCACGAACAGCGTCGTGCCGCCTTCGGGCTTGGCAACCTTCGTCCACGGCCCGACCGGCAGCAGGTCGTCGTTGACGCCGGCAAAGAAGATGTCGTTCGGCCCGTGGCCGAGCAAGCGCGCTGCGACCGGGCCGCCGAAGATGGCGACGAGGATGAGGAAGATGATGAAGATCCCGCTTGCGATCGCGACCTTGTCACGCTTGAAGCGGATCCACACCTGCTCCCAGTACGTGCGCGCGCGTACAGGCTCGAGCCCCTCGCCGAGCTCGCCGCCCGACTCGACGGCGACTGCCGCGGCGAGACCGGCCTGCGCGGAGACGAGCTCTCTTTCAGGTGCGCTCATCGGACGGAAACTCTAGACGACTGCCTGCGAAGGGCGTTGGTTAAGCACTCGTTAAGCGGCGCGAATAGAGTCGAAGCGTGGATCCCGAGGCGGACCTCCTCGCCGAGGCCAGCTCGCCGGAAGAGTTGCAGGTCATCGTGCGGCGTCTGCTCGGCGTGACGGAAGCTGCATACGAACGACGTGCGCAACTCGAACAAGCACTGCGTACGCGAATCGTGATCGAGCAGGCGAAGGGCATTCTCGCCGAACGGTTCGAGCTCGACGTCGAGGAGGCGTTCGCGCTCCTGCGCAGCGCCGCACGCTCGCACCGGATGAAGATCCACGCGCTCGCGGCCGAGGTCGTCGAGTCGCGAGAGACGCCGCGCGCGATCCTCGACGCGCGGGCGGGCTAGCTTCGGGGGTCCTCGGCGCGCGCGATGGTTGCCGGCAGGCCCTCGTGCTTGCGAACGATCTCGTAGCCGGAGCGCCGCTCGACCACATCCTCGACGTCGTCGGCCGAGTGCCCGGGCTTGATCGCGAACCAGGTCGGGTCGGCGCGCAGCCGCTCGTACTCGGCGAGGGTCATGGTGATCTGCTCGCCGCAGTTGACGTCGCCGCACTCGCAGACGAAATCGGCGTGCTCGGCGAGTGAGGAGAACCCCTCCTGCAGCGATTCCAGCCGCTCGTTGATCTCGCGGAACAGCACCTCGTTGCGGCCGATTCGAGCATCCCGCTCCTCACTCACATTTCTCCCTTCGCGACGACCACGTACCCGTCACGGTGCTCGACCGGCTCGCCGCGCGAGGGATGGCCCTGGGCGATCAGGAACTGTCCTCGGACCGACCGGATGCCGGCGTACTCCTCGAGCGTCAACCGGACGAGCTCCGTGCACCCGCGATCCTCGCACTCGCAGAGGTAGGGCGTGCGGCCGTCGAGGTCGAGCTCGCGCCGGCGCTCGTCGATGTGCTCGTTCGCGTCCCGGAACAGCCGCTCGTTCTCGAGCGCGCGCTTGTCGCTGATCGCCACACCGCTCCGATACCCAGGGGCGTCGCGCGTTATGCAGTCAGCGCGTCGGCACCGGCCACGACCTCCAGGATCTCCTGGGTGATCTCGGCCTGCCGGGCGCGGTTCATCGCCAGGGTGAGCGAGTCGATCAGCTCGCCTGCCGCCTTGGACGCGTTGCGCATGGCCGTCATGCGGGCTCCCTGCTCCGAGGCGGCCGACTCGAGCAGCGCCCGGTAGAGCTCCGTCTCGAGGTAGACCGGGAGCAGGCGCTCAAGGATCTGCTCAGGCTCGGGCTCGAAGATGAAGTCGCCGACGACCCGGTCGTGCTCGCGCTCCTCCGCATCCGTCTCGAGCATTGACTCGTCGATCGGCAGCACGTCCTGGACGGTCACGCGCTGGGTCAACGCGGAGACGAACGCGTTGTAGACGACGACCACCCGATCGACCTCCTCGCCGACGTAGAGCTCGGTCAGCCGGTGCGCAATCGCCTGCGCGTCCTCGTAGTGCGGGTTGTCGCTGAAGCCGCCCCACTGACCTTCGAGCTCGAATCGGGAGAAGCGCAGCGTCGAGATCCCCTTCCGTCCCACGGCGAGCCAGCGGGTCTGTAGCCCCTGCCCCCGCAGCTCGCGATGCAACGCGACCGCACGCCGCAGCACCTGCGCGTTGAACGCGCCCGCGAGCCCCCGATCGCCCGTGATCGGGACGATCGCCACGGAGCGCACGTCGCGCCGCTGCAGCAGCGGCAGCCCGCGCACCGAGGACGTCGCGCGTGCCGTGCCGCTCATCAGCTCGAGCATGCGGTCGGCGTA